>Ga0315314_1003553_pt1 | contig 12099 bp, 10 predicted proteins | sample TDP9_MG_FD_203631 | JGI IMG/M metagenome (GOLD analysis project Ga0315314, IMG submission 203631) | Freshwater sediment microbial communities from Lake Towuti, South Sulawesi, Indonesia - TDP9 | ecosystem: Environmental > Aquatic > Freshwater > Lake > Sediment | place: Indonesia: South Sulawesi...
ATTCAGAGTCGAAGTCCAGGATGGGTTCTATCACAATTCCTTTGTTCTCCCAGTTGAGGCTTCTCATGGCCTCGTATCTTTCTTTCGGGGTGGGCGCCTTCGTCAGTCCGTAGTCTCTGTTTGTCTCGAGCGTCACACCCAACATGACGTATTCTGAGAACTTGTCAACATATTCATGGTATCTCTTGGGATTCTTTGTTAGGAAAAGGAATTGGGTTCTGGGATTCGATCTTATCGCGTCCAAAACCTTGTCAATCCACTCATTAGGCACCCATTCGCCCCACATGTCGGCCATGTCAGAGACGAAGACAAACTTTCCCTTTCCGAATTTTTGCTTCAGCCTCCACTCTGCAAACGCAGGACTGAATAGGTGAGTCCGGTACGGTTCAACGCCCATAGATGCTAGTCTTGCAGCATAATCTCTAGCCCAGCAATAGGTGCAGAGGTGTAGGCAGCCGGTGATAGGGTTCCATGTATCTGTTATCTGCCCGAAGACCTCTCCAGTCAATCCTCGTCTCCCTCTCCAGCCTCAATCATATCTTAGCAAGGGTTCCTATAAACACCTTTAGGGAAGCCCATTCGAAAAGGTTTTATCGTAATACCTCGAGAATCAGGATTGGAAGAATGATCGTCATGAAGAAAAGCATAATCTACTTTGAGGAGGCAGGCCCTAATAATACCGAAGAGACTATCAAGTCATCATATGAGAGGGCTGTGGAGCTCGGTATCAAAGACATCGTTGTCGCCTCAACCCACGGCGATACAGCTCTGAAGGCAGCCGAGATCTTCGGTTCTAAGTTCAACATCGTTGCCGTGACGATTTGTGAAGGGTTCAAGAGCAAAGGATGGGCAATGAGTAGGGAAGCAAGGGCTAGACTTCAAGCCAAAGGCGTCAAAGTCTTCACGGGTATACATGCCTTAGGCGACGATGTCAGCTCAGCTTTCTCGGAGAAGCTGGGCGGGAAATCCTTGAATGAGGTCGTAACCCATACGCTCTACAGGTTCTGTCAAGGGATGAAAGTCTGCGTCGAGATAGTCCTGATGGCAGCAGATGCGGGATTGATACCAGTCAATAGAGAAGTCCTGGCAATAGCTGGAACGGACAAAGGGGCAGACACCGCAATAGTTGTCAAACCCGCCTACCCAAGAAAATTCCTAGATATGACTATAAGGGAAATCATTGCAAAGCCAAGGACGGGATGAATACAGTTCTGTTCATCTGCCTCCAACGATGTGGTAGTGCAGGACGTCGAAGACGAGGGAAAGGCCGGAAGAGATATTTGGGGGTTGATTGGCGTTATGGTTTGCCTACTAGGTATAGACGCTGGTACGACATCCATAAAATGCGTTCTCTTCGATCAGGCCGGCAGGGTACTGGCTTCGGGCATGAGCGAGTATGAGCTCTCAATGCCCCAGCCGGGGTTCGTGGAAGTAGAAGCCGAGACCTATTGGAACGCGTTTAAGGACGCTCTGGCGAAAATTCTGAAGGAATCAAACGTCGACGCCCAGAAGATCTCAGGGGCCGCTGTATCTAGCCAAGGGGAGACCTTCCTAACACTGGACCGCGATGGAAAACCCTTGAGAAGGGCCATCGTATGGCTTGATAGCAGATCGGGAGAAGAAGCCAGGCTGATAAGAGATAGATTCAGTGTGGACGAGATATACCGCGTCACAGGTCAAAACGAGGTTATACCGACATGGCCGGCAACCAAGATTCTCTGGCTAAAGAGGAATGAGCCTGCCATCTTCATGAGAGCTAGCAGATATTTGCTCCTGGAGGATTACCTAACCTATAGGTTAACAGGCAAATTCTCTACTGAATACTCGGTTGTATGCTCATCCCTCTTGTTCGACCTGTCACGCAGGAAATGGTGGAGAGAGATCCTCGATTTCATAGGAATCAGCGAGCAGCAACTCCCTGAACTACAACCTTCGGGTACATTGGTCGGCAACATCTCCGAAGAAGCCGCAAAAGACACGGGGCTTCAGACTGACACCGTCGTATCAACCGGAGCTTACGATCAAGCCTCGAACGCGCTTGGCGCCGGTAACTATGAGCCTGGAGTGATAACCGAAACCACGGGAGGAGCTCTCGCCGTGGTTGCAACGGTTGAACGCATCATCACGGATCCCATGCGCAGGATGCCCTGCCACCACCATGTCTTACAGGGAAGATACTTTCTACAGCCGTGGTGTCACACGGCGGGAGCAATTCTGAAGTGGTACAGGGACACCTTTGGGTTGATGGAGATCGAGGCGGCCAACAAAGTTGGCTTAGACCCTTATGATATACTGACTCTTGAGGCGTCGAGGGTTCCTCCGGGTTCGAATGGGTTGGTCCTTCTACCGCATTTTGCTGGAGCAGCCTCTCCTGAATTCAATCCAGATGCGAAAGGGGTTCTCTACGGGCTCACATTATATCATGGGAGGGCTCATGTGATAAGAGCGATTCTGGAATCCATCGCGTATATGATCAGAAGGAATGTTGAGCTTCTTGAGGAGCTGGGGGTTAAGGTAAGGGAGGTCAGATCCACGGGTGGCGGCGCAAGAAGCCATCTATGGAACCAGATTAAGGCTGATGTGCTTCAAAGACCGATATTGACCGTGCATACGGAGGAAACCGCGGCATTGGGTGCAGCTATGCTAGCCGGATTAGGTGCTGGCACGTTCAACTCTCTGGAAGAGGCAGCTAGGATCATGATCTCCATAAAGAACAAAATGGCTCCATCAGAATCCAACAAAGCAGTATATGATAAGCAGTACAGGACATATGTTGAACTGTACAAGAGTCTGCAGACCCTATTCTAATCAAAGCAAGTCGAAGCGGCGTAGGGGGGACACCGTTTCGACGGTATGCGATGAAAACATCTTTCAGTTCCATTCATTGGATTTTCTTTTTTGAACCTCTCGAGTATCAGTGGCTGATAGAACGGAATACTGAGACATCTTTCAATTCCCTTAATCGGATTCTAGCACTTGACTCCGAGCGGGTGCGCTCCTGAAGATGTTTAGCTCCGTCACTCTTATTCTCATCTCTACAATGGACTGCTTGCTTTTCGCCTCTTGGTAATTATCGTTTCGTTCGAACTTGCATAGATCTCGGCCGCATTGTCATGTGGATCCATTTTTCGGGCTGTCCAACTAATGGTCAAACTTCAAAAGATCGAAGGCTGATAGGGTTTGATATAGGTTACTGAGAGCCCTAAAGACAAGACGTTTTCAGAACCGTTTGGTTTTGCGCATAGTAGATTTCCCTTTTTGTATTGATCTCTAAGCAGTTCGTAAAGCCGGGGATGTTCGTGCTTGTTTCTAGTAACCAAAGATCTTCTGTATCCTAGTCTTAACCTTGCAGAGTCTTAGTTACCGCGAGGTTCTCTCTCTACCCGAAACGCCAACATGGAGTGTGCCTCGATTTTTCCCTGAATTTTGGCACTTCACTCGAAAACTGCTGAATGGACTCTAGATCAACCGCGTTCGAATAGCAATGAATAGTCGACATGCGATTGCCAAGAAAAGTTTTAAGCCTGCGTTCGCCAGTTCTAAGTGTGAACCTATATGTCCGTGCATATTAGAAGAATTCTGTTTGACGCTCTTAAACCCCGAGAGACCCCCATAGTAGACCTTTCCCAAGCCTTATGTTCGGTTGAGGGTGTTGAGGAATGCGACATCGTTGTAGTAGACGTTGATGTTAAGACGGAGACAGTTAAAGTCACTATAAGAGGACCAAATGTAGACTATGAGGCCATATCAAAGATCATGGAGGAACAGGCCGTATCTATCAAGGGCGTTGACGAAATAAATGTGACAAAAGCGAAGCCTCCGCCCAAGCCACTTGCCAAATAGCCCCGAACCTTCACAGAAATAGCTCGGCAGAGGGTTTCCACATGGGTGATCTTCAGATGAGGCTTTCTATCCAGTAGCCTATTACGAAGGCAAGGATGCCAAAGGCCAGCATCCTCATTCCCTTGACCCAAGGGTTCCTTTTCCCAAGTCTCCCGAGATAGGTTCCTGCTAGAAAAAGGATGGCTAGGTCGGACGCGATAGAAAGCCAGGCTGCAAACTTGACCTCAAGTAGTCCTGACCAAGCGATTAGGAAAGGAAATGCTGTAACAGTACAGGAAGTTAACGGTGTTAGGAAGTTGAACAAGGATATTACTAAGGTGGCAGTTCTCCCTGATCTCGAAATAGTTGTTTCGTCCAGTTTTCTGAACAACGCCTTTTCCAATTCGATGATTTTTTTGTCTCTCTCTAGGCTTTCAGCCTCGTATACGCTCACTCCTGTTGATATTCCGAGGGCAAGACTGCTGGTCACCATGGTGGCCAAGATCACTCTAATGTCTGGATTCTCACTGAAAGCAGATCCGATGACTATGCCAAGTAACATAAAGGTTGAATCGAAGAGTGTGTTTATGAAAAATCGGCGGAGTGCTGGGCCGAGATCTAGGTCCCTGAACCTGTCTCTGAGAAAGCCAAATTTCACTTTTCTTTTTCTCCAGATCGAAACCGGATTAACACCTATACGGAAGAATTCTATTAAACCTTTCTCACAGCACACCTTACACAGAGAATTAGAAGCGTGCGCTCAGGAAAAAGGCGATAGATGAAGTGGTTGTCCAGATAACAATGCCTATAACGAGATTTGTTATGATGTTCTCTGTGGGACCATTGAACAGACCACCAGCCAAAATGCGGGGGACCGTAGTATTGCCCACCATTTCGTTATCAGAGCTATCCGAGATATGGCTCGATGCGTACGCGGAGGCTCTGACCTATCGCAAGTTAAATATCTGGAGACTGTGTCTATCAATTGTTGATGAGAGTTGTATAGACGGAGAGATCTTCTGTTCTGGTGCTTGGCTGCTTCACTGTTACTGAATGCGACCATCTTTCCGGATCAGGCATTCATAGGCCACACAGAGAGAGTTGAGGCTCAGACCGTATATTCTGCTGGCGTTGATTCAAGGCAACCTGACACGCCTACATCCAGCCTAGAAGTAGCTAGCGAAGGCAGATACGTCTACGTCAAAATAGACCTTTCGACCCTCCCATCAATAAATGAGATCCTTATCATCTCAGCACGGCTTTCGTTCCGCTTCGGCGGATGGAAAGCCTCGGGAGAGTGGGGTTACGCAAGCGTCGCAACACACTACTGCGGCGATGATTCATGGACGAATAATACTCTAACTTGGAGGAATAAACCTGCGTTCCAACAGGAGGCGACGGATCACTGGGGGTTCTCCTTTATCTATGTCGGAGAGCCGTATCTCGACTTCTCAATAGAAGAGGACATCGTAACGACGTTGGAGGCAGGCGACAAGATCCTCACGGAGGTCATTACTTGGGGTTCTGGAACGGGCGAAACCACGATAAGCCGCCCCAAACTGACGATAGAGTACGCTCGCAGACCAGTCTACAATGTACGTTTGGACGTTCTATCCACACCTGACGTCGATATCAGCAAGACCCCGATTGTACGTATCAAGATAGACGGTCAAACCTTTGGTGAAGAGATGGCGCTGATTGTCTCGGAACGTCCGCTCTTTCCGAAATCTGAATACGCTTCTCCGGGAAACTACAGTCTCGAATTTCGGGGTAGATGCAAATTTTCCAGTTGGGAGACGAGTGGAGGAGTCTCGGTGTCAGACCCCGACAGCCCGATCACACAGCTTACGATAGGCTCAGACGGCGGATTGGTAGCCAAGTGTTCCCTGGACTGGGTTATCTACGGAGATGAGATAGATTATCCGCCTTCCACCGGCATTCACGAATCTTTTAAGGCTTCTGAGAGGTATGCGGAGAAATACAAACCTCTAATCTCGGGATATTTGCGTCTCGTAAGAATCTATGTCTTTGAAGATCCAGAGCCGTTTGAACTGCATATTCTCGGCATGACCGAGGACCCTACGAAGGATCCTCCTCTTGAAATGGCAAGTCCCGTAAGAGTGACACCTAGAGACGAGGGATGGACTCAAGTAGATTTGACTTCTCAGAAGATATGGCTTGAGAAAGATCAGACATACTACATATCGATAACCTGGCTGACCGAAGGCAAGCCCGTTTTCGCAAGTGAAATATCTCCGACGCGAGATGTGTATAGGCTTAGAGACAACGTTTGGAGCACTTTCTATGAAGGCATAGTTACTCAGCATATGGTTTCAATAAGCCTTGAGGAGCCGGTCAAATTCTTGGGGATTTCGACCAGCCTCTTATGCAATGTCTCCCTTCCCAAGATAATGGAAGGAGATTCGCTGAATGTTGTGGGACGGATCTATCCCGGAGGCCCGCAATTTAATAGCAAGACTGTCACATTGACGTTTAAGAGGCCTGACGGTTCAACGTTCAATAGAACCATCACAACCGAACCATTTGGGGAATATGAGTATTCCTATAAACCCGATGCACCAGGATCATGGAGCGTCACAGCGTCATGGAACGGGGACAACCTTTACGATGGCTCCGTCAGCTTACCCGTATTCTTCACGGTCGAAGCAGAAGAGGCATCAGCGCCTCTTCTCGAAGCAATAATAGGCGGTGCAGTACTGATCATCATCGGAGCGATAGCATACGGTGTCTACAGAGCCCTAAAACGAAGAAAACAACTCTAAGATCTGATGGCATAATGCCCCAAACACTGCGAAATATGGATATTGATAGCTAAGCAGCTTCAGATTCTTCTTCTACTCGTATTGACAAGTACGTAACGGTCGTTTTATGGTAGGGTTCGAGAAGTATCCGTCACGCAAGAAAAGCAAAAAGCCTAAAGCCTGTTCCGAATATTGCTTGATTATATAAACGTGGTGTTGCCTTCCATGCCTAAGATGCGGAAGGGTGCCGTTCAGATCAGGTTTGAGATCCTTGAGTTTCTCTATTATCACGGTAGACCCCAACTTCGCACCTACATATGGCGAAGGGCAACATCTCTATCGTATGATGACTTTCTGAAGCACTTCTCCTACTTGAAGGAGAGAGGCCTAGTCGAAGAGACCGAAGATAGCTCATGCAAAATCACGGAGAAAGGAAGGAAAGTTTACGATGAACTGCGCAATGCTCTGTCATCCATTCTCTAAGGTGTACATTTCTGGTGCATCAACATTATAACATATGACACAAAAACAGAGGCTGAGGAGAAAATGAGCGAAAAAGAAGATTCAAAATCGTATCCCTTGAAATCGTTACATGACTTCCTATTGGAGATCGATAAGGAATGGGATAGATTCAGGACGGCGTCCCTGATAGGGATAGTTACATCCGGGGTACTTCTCTTCTTCCTCATTGTTCGCCTTCTGGGTGTACTGGCAAAGATTAGGCGGTCTGGATTGATTGGAGTTCTTGACGAATTTGTCTTCCTAATCCTTGTAGCGGCCTTCGTAATCTACGAGATAACCCTTCTCTACGGACAATACAGGTTTTTCAAAAGATGGAACCGTAGGCTGGCGTTGCTTCTACATTTAGAAGAGAAACTGATGGAGGAGAAGATGGCTAAACCTGAAGAGACCGTCTCCAAGCCCTGATTTCTGACATGAACGACCCTTCTGATTTATTGTCAACTTGCGTGATCGGTGAGAGGCTTCTTCAAGATAATTTATTTTCTGGTCCCAGATGGACGCGGAAGAAGGCCTAAGGAGAATATAGGCAGAAACGGGGATTCAGATCGCGACGCTTACGTCTTCTAAACCCTAGAAAAGCAATATCATCAGAGCTAACGTGATGCATCATTATTCCTGTTTCCCACAACTGATTCGGATTTTGGGGAGTAACTACTCGCCGGGTGATGGGTCTTGGAAAAAAATGGGAGGGTGACAACGCGAGGTATCAGTCAATCTATGTTGAACGGCAAGACTGCGTGGAAGCTGTCGCTGTCTACAGTGATTAGATAGGCAAATATTATCGTCACGGAGACTCCTTGCTCGTTTTCAGCTGTTCTCTCAAGAACCGACAATGTGACTTCGGTACCAGCTGGCGCGTATCCTTCCTCTCCAAATATCTCTTCCAGTGATATTACGTGCGAGCTCTCCGGCGCCAACCAATATCGCGGCATGATTATGTTGAGAACCTCCTCGTCGGCCTGAAGCATTAGAATGTTTCTATGCGTTGCTATTACTGTCCCTGTGACCGTGTCCTTTGCCGCGCCTTTAAAGAACCAAATTGCCAATCGTCGTCTCTCTTGCTGTAGCTTCAAAGCCGCCAAAAGCCTTCTAAATCGTTCTCCACCCTCGTTGTTGAGCTCGTCTGACTGGACATCGTTGTCTGCTATCACACTAGAAATTACGGGCAACGAAACCAAAAGCACCGCAATAGCACCGATCAGCATCTTGCTTTCTTTCTTCACTTTCCAAACCCCCTCTTACTTTTCTGTGAGAGGGTTAACCGAAGAGCTATTAAAGGGGAACGCACCGACGATGTGCACACGTAGTGTACACCAAAAACAAAATAAGGAGGAGGCGTCCCATCGAGGGTGTGGCTCGTTCTCACGTTCAGTTCCCATATCCCCGAAGGGGATCATTTTCGATCATTACGACTTCGACAAAAGTTAGCTTTCTGAAGGATCCTTTGAAGCCTTGAACCGCGATCATAAGAGCTTCAACCACGGAAGTCGAAGCTTAAGAGACTTCTGGTTTTGGCTGAGAGCATGTTTGAACGACAATCTTCCATCTGCTTTCTGATGTAACAATGGGATTGGAAAAAAGACGGTTTCGTAAGATGTGAAAGAAGAATATGTGAACTTTCTTAACAAGGGTGGGGAGAGTCTAGGAGAGCAAACTACAAGAGTTATTAAGGGCTTCAACGCTTTTCGCGTAGATCACATATGTCTACGGGCCTCGAAAGCATAGGAATCCGTGTTAGGGGTCGTAACCTCTAGCCCTTGCGGCATCGATGATTTTGCCGGCCAAGTTCCGAACATCCCTTTCGCTGCTTTCTTTGGCGATCTTGTAAACTGTGGTAGGGCTGACCTTGGCATACACGTGGATTAGCAGATTTCGAAATCTTATCATGTCTTTGAATACTCTTCCGCATGCTTCATCCAACACTTTTTCTTCCCGCAGTATGTCGGCCAGCTCTCCGTACTCTTTGGGTTTCCTAACACCGAGTTGAGATATCAACCTTGAGGACATATCTATTAAGCATTGGATCAATAACTGAAGCAGGTGTAACGTTGAATAATAGATTTGTGGACTCGATGAAAACTCTTCCTCGGACTCAACGTTCCTAAGGATGCCCCTCAAATCGACTAGATACTCATCCAACATCGCCAGGTATTCGCTAAGCTTCGCCATGGGTGTATTCCTCTATCAGAGATCTGCGCATCAAATCGAGAACTGGCTTAAAATCCATATAAGACTCGAGTACATGAACCTCAAACTCAACTCTTCTCTCAAAGTCTCTCTCGAAGATAACCTTACCTTCACTTATCACTTTATACGCGAGCTCAAGACTGGCGTCGTTGAGAATAACTAGATTGACTTTCTCATCCTCTACTTCCAACTCGTCCGCCGACTCGCCAACCAATCTAACAAAGTCATATGGACCGCTCAAACTCTGGGAAAGCAAGACCGCAATGTCTATGTCGCTCTCCACATTGAAGTCGTCTCTCGCCCTAGAACCGAATAGATAAGCTACGGTAACCTCCGTATACCTTGAGAAAACCGAGTCAAGCCCCTTCAATCTGAAGCCCAACTCAAATACACCGCTGTCTAATATAACTGTAAAATCCACATAGATAAACCGTCTCCGAAACAGTCCTTTTTCACCGCGCGATTCCTTTCTTTTAGCTTCCTTTATTGGCATTTCCCTTTTGAACTGCGCTTGGAGGAAACCACGATCCCGTTCTCAATAAAAAACTATAAAAGCATTTGTCCATGATTTTCAAGATGAGGAATAGGCAGATATGTCCAGAAATCTTGTTAAGCCACGAATAAGACTGCCTCTTGATGAAGACTTCCGACCGCCTATGCTTCACAATCATTGGTTTCTTGATGCTGTCCGCAAATCTGGGAAGGAAGAGCCCTTGGGAATTGCTATTGAGCGCAATGATGGGCTGACTTCAGTTTTTGAAACGGTTGTATCTACTCAAGGTTATGATACGGCAAGAGCAAATCTGCCTTATGTTAGTCTCCTTGCAAAAACTCTCCTATGGCAGTGGGGGGGATGGAAAATTGTAGTAGGCGGGCCCAAGACGATCGGGAATCACATAAAAGACGAATATTCGCAAGGAGGCAAGCGTGCCTTTGATGCGGATTTCATGGGAGGCGTATATGAGAAACCTTTCACCGTTGAAGTTGTGGCATTCGATGATATCCCAGAACCTAAAGAAAAAAGGTTGTCCTTTGCGGGACACCTCGATGGATGCCGCATTGGATTTGATGCTGGTGCAAGCGATAGAAAAGTTGCGGCTGTTACTGATGGGAAGGTGGTATTCAGCGAGGAGGTGGTATGGAATCCCAAGATCCATAGCGACCCGCAGTACCATTTTGACGAGATCATGAGCGCATTGCGTTCGGCAGCCTCACATATGCCGCGGGTCGATGCGATTGGTATCAGTGCGGCGGGGATCTACATAAATAATCGCGTCAGGGTTGCATCGCTTTTCAGAGGAGTCCCTCGTGAACTGTTTGAAAAGAGGGTGAAGAATCTGTTCTTAGACATAAAGAAAGAGTGGGGGGATATCCCGCTAGAAGTGGTTCATGATGGTGATGTTGCAGCACTTGCCGGAGCGATGGCCTTGAATGATACCAAAGTGCTCGGCATCGCACTCGGATCGAGTGAAGGCGTTGGATACATAGATGGGGATGGCAATATTACAGGATGGCTAAATGAACTGGCATTTGTACCAGTTGATCTGAATCCGATGGCCCCCGTTGATGAATGGTCGGGTGATCGTGGATGTGGCGTACAATATCTTTCTCAGGAGGCAGTTGTTAGACTTGCATCGAAAGCAGGAATTGTTCTTGAGGAGAAACAAACCCCAGCTGAGAAATTGAAATGTGTTCAGAAACTGATGTCGGATGGGGATGAAGGTGCGAGAAAGATCTTTGAAACTATAGGGTGCTATATGGGATATAGTATTGCCTACTATGCTGACTTTTACGATATCAAGCATGTGCTTATTCTTGGCCGCGTTACCTCTGGAGAGGGGGGGAATATTATCCTCAAAAAGGCTGAAGAAGTTTTGAAACTTGAGTTTCCAGATCTGGCAACTAGGATGAAGATTCAACTTCCCGACGAGTCCTATAGACGTGTCGGTCAAGCCGTTGCGGCAGCAAGCCTTCCTGCGTTGAAGTAACATAGAAAATCGTTCTTAATGTTTAATATGAGGAGTCATACATGAAGTTTAGAAATGATGGGGCAGAGTTCTTCGTTCCCGACGGTAAATCCGTTGAAGAGGCTCTACAAAGGACGACTCACATGGGTATTGGTGCACATCAGGATGATCTTGAAATAATGGCGTACCACGGAATTCTAGAATGCTTTAGGAATGGAAAAAAATGGTTTCTTGGCGTAACCGTTACTAATGGAAGCGGTAGCCCGAGGGATGGCCTCTATGCGTCCTTCTCGGATGAAGATATGCAAAAGGTGAGAAGGACTGAACAGAAGAAAGCTGCTGTGGTAGGCGAATACAGTGGAATAGTATTGCTGGATTACCCAAGTTCTGTTGTAAAAGACCCTAAGAAACAGGATGTTAAGGAGGATCTAAAGAAGTTAATATCGTCGGCAAAGCCTTCCTATATATATACTCATAACCTTGCCGATAAGCATGATACACACGTTGCAGTTGCTATTAAGGTCATTCAGGTATTAAGAGAACTTCCTCAAGAAGAACGTCCGCAGAGGGTCTATGGCTGTGAGGTATGGAGGGACCTCGATTGGATGATTGATGAGGACAAAGTGGTATTTGATGTTGCTGCTCATGAGAATTTAGCTGCAGCTCTCACAGGCGTGTACGACTCTCAAATATGTGGTGGCAAAAGATATGATCTTGCTACTATGGGAAGGAGAAGAGCCCATGCTACGTACTTTGAATCTCACGGTACGGATATTACGTCTGCAATGATCTTTGCCATGGACCTTACGCCTCTAATTAAGGAACCCGAACTAGATATA
>Ga0315314_1003554_pt1 | contig 12097 bp, 13 predicted proteins | sample TDP9_MG_FD_203631 | JGI IMG/M metagenome (GOLD analysis project Ga0315314, IMG submission 203631) | Freshwater sediment microbial communities from Lake Towuti, South Sulawesi, Indonesia - TDP9 | ecosystem: Environmental > Aquatic > Freshwater > Lake > Sediment | place: Indonesia: South Sulawesi...
GACCTGAGGGCGCTCGCTCAACGCTTGGAAAAAGTGTTTCCCACCCTTGTCAAGTTGTATGAGGACAAGGGCTTCATCTGGGTGATGGAAAAGATTAAGGTCACGGAAAAGGGCGTAATCGAGGGCGCGGGTCCAGCTGCTGAGCGTGTGCAGAAGGTCTTTGACCAGTTTATCAGCGAAGCAAAAGGCTAGATGTGCCAGCGATGTCGAGGTTCCTCTTCAGCCTTTTTCTCCTCTTTAAGCGGAGCCACCATGCCGAAAGTGCTCAAAATTTCTCGTGTGGTCTCCGCAGCCGCTTCCAGACGACTCATGTCCACCTTTAAGTGTAACATTTTGCTGACTGCGTTTAGAACTTCGCGGGCTGCAGAGGCGTCGGGATAAAACCCCGGGGTTTCAGCGAGCAGGCAGAAGCCTCTCATGTTCCATAGGGGGCTCAAGCCCACGAACAGTCCGGCTACACCGAAGATTTGTCCTTCCATGACTTCGGCGCCCAAGTCTATTGCTTCTTTTAGGGTTTGGGTGTCGGATGCGGCGCAATACAGTTTTGGCGTGGTCACTTTTTCGTCTCGTCTAAATCCGCCCAGCGTTATCACGTGGCGGCATCCAGATTCTTTGGCTATGTCCAAGACTCGTCCACAGAGTTCGTATTGGCCTATGGTGGTTAAGGCTTGAGTGTTTCCATACCAGATGATGATGTCTCGTTCTTCACCGTTTCTTCCCTTGTGGTAATAGAGCTCGTTCGTTGGGAATCGAGCCTTTCCTCCCTCAACCGTGATGGCGATGTCCTGAAAGCTGGACAACCTAATCTCGGCGAAGAGTTTTGCCTGCAACTCCTGAATCAAATGCAGCGCAGCGATGTTGGCAACGAAGCCTATGCCCGGCAATCCCTCAATCAAAACCGGGTTGTTTAGGGTAGGTTTCTCGTGTACTTGAACAACACTAACCATGCTGGGATGCTCCTTTAGGCGTAAACTGCATAATTAAAGAAGGGGTCTTGATAATAAGTTATGCCTCGGGCAGATGAACCTCCATGTCCTTTGAAATTCGCGAAAGAGACCTCCTCGCTCGCATAGGGCGGTTCAAAACCAAGAGTGGCACATTCGAGACGCCAGCCCTTTTGTCCGTCATCAACCCAAACGTGCAGCCAATTCCGCCCAGAGAGTTGGGGGAAGAGTTCGGTTGTGAGGTGCTCATAACCAACGCCTACATCGTGAAAAAACACTTTCAGAACGAGGCTGTTAAGAGGGGTATTCATAATTTTCTAGACTTCAACCGAGTGGTCATGACAGACTCAGGCGCCTATCAAATTCTTGTTTACGGAAAAAAAGAAGTGCAATTATCAAACAGGGAAATCATTCAATTTCAAGAGCAAATCGACACCGACATAGCCACCATACTCGACGTGCCAACAGGCTGGCAAGTCTCTCAACAATACGCGAGACACACGGTTGCAGAGACTCTGAAACGCGCCAAAGAACTGGCCAAAGTCAAGTCGCGAGACGACATCGCCTGGGTCGGACCAGTTCAGGGAGGAAACCACCTGAGTTTGGTTGCAGAGTCAGCCCGCAAAATGGGGAAACTGCCCTTTCAAATCTACGCCTTGGGAAGCCCCACACCCGTCATGGAGCAGTATCTCTTCGACACACTTGTCAACATGATTATGACCGCTAAGATGAATCTGCCCTTGGAACGACCCTTGCATCTCTTTGGCGCTGGGCACCCCTTCATGTTCTCTTTGGCAATAGCCTTGGGATGCGACCTCTTCGACTCAGCCGCCTACGCCATCTACGCACGAGAAGACCGCTACATGACAGAAACCGGAACAGCGAGGCTGAGAGAACTCGAATATTTGCCATGCTCATGTCCAGCCTGTACCAGAACGAATCCAGAAAAAGCCGTAGCCTTGCCGAAAACCGAAAGACAAGCGTTTCTGGCGAGGCACAATCTCTACGTGTGCTTCTCGGAGATTAGGCGAATAAAGCAGTCGATAGTGGAGGGCAAACTTTGGGAACATTTGAGAACGAGGGTGCAGGGGCATCCGGCTCTACTTCAAGCCTTCAAAGAACTAACCAAACACAGCCGTTATCTGGAAGAGAACAGCCCCATCACCAAGAAAAGCGGGCTCTTCTTCTTTGACTCACTGGACCTCTCAAGACCAGAAGTTATTAGACACAAGACAAGACTTTCCAAGAGATATACGCCTCCTCAAACCGCAAAACTGCTCCTTCTGTTGCCGCAGACCAGAACCAAACCCTTCCACAAGTCTTGGGAACACCAAGAAGCCTTGAAAGAAATCCAGCGAAGACTAGACGCTGAGACTCCTAAAGTTCATGTTTGCACGTACTCTGCACCTTTCGGAGTGGTTCCAGCCGAACTAGACGAGGTTTATCCACTCTCCCAACACGAAACCGCAACTCCATTGGACACAGAAACAATAAACTACGTTGCAGAACAGGTAGCAAACTACATCGCAGAGAAACACTATAAAAGGGTGGTCTTGGTAGAGAACCGTGAAACATGGCAGAAAAAAGTAACATCGGTTTGCAGGCGAGTCTGTAAGGAAAACAATTTCTCTTTGGCTGTGGTTCAGGCGAGTTATCCTTGGAGCAAACCCGTTCTGAACAAACTTGGCTCAACTGTGCAATCATTCTTTAGGAGAGAAAAATGATACGCGTTGATTTACACCTGCATACCAGTTTCTCGGGCGACGCCTCAAATAATCCCAAAATCTTGGTTGATTCGCTATATGCGCACCCAACCATCAAAGGAGTTGCCATAACCGACCACGACACGCTGGAGGGCTATTTCCGAGTGCGCAAACTAGCAATGGTCTACCAAGACTTGCTGGTAATTCCAGGCGTTGAAGTTACCACACAACAAGGCGACATCATCCTCTTGGGGATAGAGGAGAAACCCCCTTACATGTCAACGCTTGAAAACGCCGTGGATTTTGCCTTTGAAAGAGCCGCATTAATCGTCATACCCCATCCGTATCGGGTGAGAGGCATCGGCGACACAGCAGATAGGACACCAGCTGACGCAGTGGAAATCGTGAACCCGTGGGCAACACCGACAGAAAATAGATTGGCTGAAAAACTGGCTAAGGCGAGAAACCTGCCAGGCGTGGCTGGAAGCGACGCTCATAACCCGAGCCAAATGTGGAAAGCCTACACTGAAGTTGACGCCGAACCAGATGTGGACAGCGTTTTAAATGCAATTAAAAATGGTCGAGTTAAAGCGGTTTCAGCAAGGCATCACATAAGCATAGAGTAAAGAGCGCTATGCATAGACAATCTTATTTAGCTCTTTCGTAAGTGAGCCTTGCATATACAAGTTCAGACTTCCCATCATTCTTGAGGTGCTTCAATGAAGAAAGAAAAACATTTGGTCCGCAACATTATAATTCAAACCCTCGTCAACGCCTTGAAACCACTCGACTATGTCCACGCCTTCTGGGAAGGAGGCGCCGCCGCCTTCAACCGCATCGATGAATGGTCAGACCTCGATTTGTATTTGGTCGTGGACGACAACAGAGTCAGTGAGGCATTTTTTGCTGTCGAAAACGCTTTGAAATCGTTGTCGCCTATCGAACAGAAGTACGAGATACCGCAATTGCCGTGGCCAGGCGTCTCTCAAGCTTTTTACAAATTGGAAGACGCAAGCGAGTATCTTCTCATAGACTTTGTCCTCCTGAGCCTAAGCAGTCCAGAAAAGTTTTTGGAGCCTGAGATACACGGTAACAATGTGTTCTACTTCAACAAATCGGATGGAGTCAAGCTTCCTTCATTGAACAGGGACGCATTTATTAGGAAGTTGCGTGAAAGGGTGGAAAGGTTAAAGGCAAGGTTTGCTATGTTCAACGTTTTTGTGCAAAAGGAGATCAACAGGGGCAATCACCTCGAAGCCATGGATTACTATTATGTTCTCACCCTCTCTTCCTTGGTCGAAGCCTTGCGGATCAAGTATCATCCTGTACATCATGACTTCAAGATGCGTTACATACATTATGAGCTTCCGTCCAAAGTAATAACGAAACTTGAGCGTTTCTTCTTCCTGAAGGATGAGAAAGATTTGCAAAAGAAATATTGTGAGGCAACTAAGTGGTTCCGTGAGACAATGTCAACGATCAATACAAAGGCGATAGAAAAGCAAACACGAAAGTCATAAGCATAGGCTGAACATTCTGGAAAAATTGAATCTTTTGTGTACCGTTAATTTCCCATCACAATAATTAAGGCATTGTTTAAATGTTTGAAAAGCGCCTAATGACTGAAAGAAACCAAAAAAGGGTCAATGTTTGCAAACGTTTGTGGACGGTGAACACAATTCCTTTTAAAGTTCAGTTTTTGGGTGCCACAAGAGAAGTGGGAAGGTCAGCGATAATAGTTACGACCGAGAAAACCAAACTCCTGCTCGACTACGGCGTCATGATTGACCATGAACCAGGTTTTCCCATGCATGTCCCACCCAAGGAAGTAGACGGTATTGTCATGACCCACGGGCACCTTGACCATTCAGGCGCCGTTCCCATATTTCACATTCAAGAGAAAAAACCCGTGTTCGGCACTCGGTTGACCTTTGATTTGGCGCAGTTGTTAATCTCAGACTTCATCCATTTATCGGGGTATTATCTTCCCTTCGAGTACATCGAGTTGCGGTCAATGATCAACAGCGGCGTCTCCATGAATTACAGGGAAAACCGAACCATCGGAGACATTCAACTCCAACTCTTAGACGCTGGACACCTACCGGGAAGCGCTCAAGCGCTGGTTGAAGCCGACGGAAAGAGACTGCTATACACAAGCGACTACAACACCATAGACACTCGTCTTCTAAGAGGCGCCGACAGAAACTACGGACCCATCGACGCTTTTGTTATTGAGAGCACATACGCCAATGAAGAACACCCAGATAGGGCTGCTTTGGAAAGAGAGTTTGTGGGGCACATCACAGACGTGGTCGAAAACGGCGGAACCGTCTTGGTTCCAGCCTTCAGTGTTGGACGCTCGCAAGAAATCGCCTGTGTTTTAACCGCTTATCACTTTGAATACCCCATCACAGTGGACGGAATGACCCGTGAAACCAACCGAGTAATGATGAATCGCACAGGCTTTCTGCGCGACCCAAAGCTTTTCATGGATACTGTCCACTCCGCTAACGCGGTTGAGAGCTGGCGGGACCGACGACTCGCCATGAGCAAACCCGGCGTAATAATTTCTCCGGCGGGAATGCTGAAGGGCGGACCAGCCGCCTTCTACATCCAAAAAGTTGGGAAGAAAAGCCGCAACGCCGTTTTCCTAGTAAGTTATCAGATTCCAGGGACGCCTGGTCGTGAACTGTTGGAGAAGGGGCACTGCGTCATCGATGGTAAGATGCGCAAGATAAAGGCTCGTGTGGAGCGCTTCGACTTCTCGTCGCATTCCGGGGCGAGTCAGCTTCAAGAAACCGTGAAGAAGCTTGAAGGAAATCCTAAGGTCTTTGTGATTCACGGAGCCGAGGGCAACTGTGAACGCTTCGCCAAGTGGATTCGAGAGGAGACAGGGTTCGAAGCCGTGGCGCCTAAATCTGGCGACGCATTCACGGTTTGAGTGAAAAACCAATGAGACTAACCGTCTTGCGCATCGGAAACGTAGATGCAGAAGCCGTTCAACACGTTTTGCATGGGTTGAGTCAAGCATTTCCAGAGGTCGTATGCAACCTTTCAGAAAGCGGCATGTCGGTTCCCAAGGAGGCTTACAATCAAGCGCGAAGTCAGTACCATTCAACCCGCATATTAGCTAAGTTGATAGGTCACGTTGGGAAGTTGGGCGTCAACATTGTTTTAGGTGTGACCGCACTCGACCTTTACGTTCCAGGTCTCAACTTTGTCTTCGGCGAGGCTCATCTTCCAGGCAAAGTTGCAATAATATCGTTGTTTAGGCTGCATCCCGAGTTTTATGGGCAATCTGCCGACAAGCAGCTCTTCTATGACCGAGCAGTAAAGGAAGCGGTTCACGAGGTTGGTCACGCACTGGGTCTTGGGCACTGCAAAAATCCGTTGTGTGTCATGTTCTTTTCTAACTCGATTCTTGACACTGACCGAAAGAAGTCAAAGTTTTGCGAAAAATGTTCAGTCCTTGTTGCTGGGTTCGTTGGAAAAAGAGATTGTTAAACTTCTCGGATTTCGCAGTGAAGTTTCTTGATTATCTCCTCGGCTTTTGTTGGGTCTACCTTCAGCGTGTAGAGTTTTTTGGTTGTGCGAAGCTTCAGTTTCACTGTTCTCTTTAATCGTTTTATGTTGCAGTATTCAGCGTGTTCGGAGATTTGAACAAACTTTTCTGCGTCGAAGACTTCCTCTGGCATGTTTGATTCAGCCTCGTTTAACCAGAATTTGCAAAGCTCTCTGCTTTATCTGTTGTGGTTTAAGTAATTGGAGAACCAAAATCTCTTTCGATAATGTCTCTAATTCACACTTGTGAACCGTAACCAAAATGACTTACTCTTGTAACGGAGTAAGCGTTTCTAATCTCTAAAGTCGAAAACCAGCTGACTTAGACAACTCAAAGACTTACTTTTTTGCTGGAGGAGTCCTTGTTTGTTGTTTCTTCTTTTGTTGTGGCGGCTTGTTTTCCATCGTTTTTCGTTTTCCTGCCTTAGAAAACAATGCTTCTTTGATTCCGCTGGCAAGTTGAAGGGCGTAGTTGCGCTCCACAAAGTAGTGGTCTGCCTGATTGCTTGTTTTCAAAGTCAGAACTATACCATCGGGATATTTGTAAGCGGAGTTTGGTTCCTGAACTGTCATTGTAGTATGCGATGTGTTCCAGCCGTGCAAGGGTTTCAATCTCATCGTTTTTTGATGCATAGACTCACCTTAACCATGATAATTAGGAATGAAGCCATTTCAAAGTTATGAATCCCAAATCAACATCATACAACAATAACTATTCGAAGATGATTGGTGGGCCGGGCCGGACTTGGACCGACGACCCTCTGCACGTCAAGCAGATGTTCTACCATGCTAGGTCAACAGAACGCAAACCTTATTAGATATTTTTGTGGGATATTTATGTGGGAAAAACATGTCGACATCCAAAGTTGACCAACGATACAGAATTGTGGTGGAGGCTTGACTTCACTCTGTTTCTGGCAACAATGTTATCATAGGAATTCTGCAGTTTAATGCCTATAAAGCCCAAACCCTTCCCGTCCACATCGTTATCTGAAACAAGGCTCTCGTTTGAATACTTCAAAGAAATTCCAACGTCATTGAAAACTACATTGTCCGAGATGTAAGCTCTAAGGGCGCCTTCTACAAGGATCCCAACCGCTTCTAGCCCATATCCGACTTCCGTGCTCGTAACGTAGAAGCCTGAGATAGAGACATAATAAGCTGTTACGTTAAAAACTGGAAGAATCGTGTTCGATTGCACAGTAGTATTAGATGCTCCATCTACACCAATGATTTTTAACCCAGTCTTGTTGACAACAACGTTTTCAGTGTAAGTGCCCTTTCTCACATTAATAGTTGTCCACTCATCTGCTGCGTTCACAGCCGCCTGAATCGTAGTATAGTTGTCGGGCACCCAAATCGTCAAAGAAGCCGTAGTCGCAGTAAGCGAACCAGAGTCATCAGCCTTTACTCCGCCCAACCATTGAGGCTCAATCCAATCGTTGCCCCGCTCATCCCTATTTGACCAAAGCTCCACAGACTTAACCAAAACATCCAACTGACCATCAAAAGAGTTACCAAAGTCCTTATCAGAACCGGTGTTGGCACTAACCACACTTACAGTTTCCCTTCCAATGTTTCCACTTACATAAACAATAACAGAAAACTCAGAAAGAAGAATCAAACAAACAAGAATGCCCGCCCTAATCCTTCTAAACATAAAATTCCACCCATTATTTAGCATATATAATTCTTAATAGGTGATTCTTAATAAAGACAATTGTGAAAAAGTATTATAGAAAAATGTTATAGAACAAATTCATTCCAGCTCTTCAGATTTGCTTTAATTGGCACGAAGCGCGCGCTGCTCTGAATAATTGGGCTTGATTCGTCTTCGATGTTGACCTCTATCAGACCCGAACTCAAAACGGTACAAGTCTAATGATGGGCCGGGCCGGACTTGAACCGACGACCCTCTGCACGTCAAGCAGATGTCCTACCAAACTAGACGACCGGCCCCTTTTCTTGCGAAATTACGTATACCTCTACTTATTAATTTATTGAGAAATAACTTTGCGATTGTTAAGAATTGTTTTAGCGGCACCTTCACTCTTTGCAGTTAGTTAGTAAGTTCCAAGTGTACCGCTTCTTTTGGCTACTTTTTCTAGCTTTGCAAAAAGTATGGCTCCGATGGGCAGAAGAACAGCTGTTTGTATAAATAAGATTCCCAGCCCAGTGAGCACAGCAGCATCTGAAACTCCATTTCCTAGGAGTATAGCCTTTCGCGTGATGTCTACTCCATAGGTGAGAGGAATCATTCGTGCGATGGTTTGTGCCCATAGCGGCAATATTTCTATAGGAAACGCTAAGCCGCAGAAGAATGTCATCATCGGCCAAAAGACCTGTGTTAGCTCTTCTTCTCTCTTGGCCAGGAAGCACAAGCCTGCGAAGACCAATCCCAGGGCGGTCATAGCAAGCAGCGTCAGCAAAACTGCCAGCATCGCTGTTGGAACGTTGGGCGAAGTTTGTGGATGAAAGCCGAATAGAAATAACCCAGCAGCAATGACGATGGAGAAACTTACAAAACTGAAGATCAGGTTTCCAAACATCTTGCCCAGAAGCCAAGCAACCTTGTTTGCAGGCGTCACAAAAATCAGTTCGGCTGTGCCATACTCTTGCTCGCCTCTTATGGCGTGGCCACCACCAAACATTGTTGAGAATATAAAACTCTGAAAGGCAAAGCCTATTATCACAAAGCTGAGGTAGTCACTCATTCCTCCAGTTGCTGACGTGAAGAAGTCTAGGTATCCCGAGACTCCAGCCATGATTTTAGAGACTGTCCAAGATGTGAGCACAAAGAAGACCGGCACGGCTAGGTTGAAAGCCACGAGCCCTTGTAATGAAACATAGCGAATAACCATTTTCAGTGAACATATCATTGAAGCCCAAAAAGCACGAAATACGAAGCGCAGGTTCATGAGTTGCCTCCTAAAACAAGTAGAGCGTCCCCTTCTTCTTCGCCTGTCTCTCCACAGCCTTGAGAGTGAAGTATCCTGAAACTAGAAAAATGGCGGTCATAACGTAAAGCAGTACAAGTTCAAGCCAAATCACTTCAAAGTTTCCGCCACTGAGAATCGACTTTCTAAGGGCTGATATTCCATACGTGACTGGAAGGAGATAAGAAAAAAATTGAAGCATCTGTGGAAGCGCTGAAACAGGGAATGCAACTCCAGAAAAGAAACGAACTGGTGCTTGTAGTCCTGATGCCAGCTGGTCGGCGGCTCTGGTCAAAACGAAGAAGCCTGCGAAAAACACTCCTATAGATACTAATGCAGCCATCGTAGACACTAAACTCACGAAAACACTAAACCAACTAGTTATGTTCGGCTGCACTCCAAAGATAGCCCAGCTTAAGAAGAATATCGAGACTATCCACCAAGACGCTTCCAACAAAGACGATAAGCCCGACGCAATTAGCACCGTCATCTTGTTTGTAGGAGTAACGAAGAGAACTTCAATCGTTCCCATCCATCTTTCACTCTGTATCGAGATTCCCGTTCCCCAAAGAAGTCGGTTGTAGAGAAGGTAAATTATCGTTCCAACTATTATCATGCCAGCGAAATTTGTAAACCCATAATTTTGTAAAGCCGCGGAGATGTCAACATCGGTGCCGAGAGGCTTGTATTGATAAATGTTCAACGCCAACAACGGAATCGGCCAAATTACGGTTGCGATTATCCACGCCTTATAAGAGGTGTAAAGCTTGAAGTTGCGCAGAAATATCGCCCTGAAAGTCCGCCACTCTCTCACGATGTTCAATCTCGGAGTTTCCTCCCTGTTAAGGATATGAACACATCTTCAAGCGAGGGTTTTGTTTGCTCTAGAGTCAGTATCCTCGCACCATTTCTTATCAAGAACTCCGTTGCCATCGGCATAACTTCCTCCGCCTTTTCAACGTGGAATTTTATGGTTGCTTCGCCAATTGTGGGGTCTGTGAATACTACAACCGCCTTCTGAACTCCTTCCAGTAATCCTACTTTCTCCTCGTTTTCCTGCCTAAAGTTTGACACGTGTATCTCTATGATATCGGTCCTCTGAATGCTCTTCTTCAGGTTTTCAGGCGTGTCCAACGCTATTATTTTTCCATAATCTATGATGGCTATTCTGTCGCAGAGCTGGTCAGCCTCCTCCATGTAATGAGTCGTGTGAAGAATGGTCTTTTCCTGCTTTTTTTGAAGCTCCTCCTTTATGAAATCGCGAATAACCCTGGCTGAAGCCGGGTCGAGTCCCAAAGTGGGCTCGTCTAAAAGCAGGACCGGTGGGTCGTTTACAAGCCCCCTTATCACATGCAGCCTCTGCTTCATTCCTCTGGAGTATTTTTCTACCTGTTCGTCAGCCCGTTCATCTAATTCCACAAGCTTCAGCAACTTATCTATGCGTTCGTTTGCAACTTGCTCTGGGACATTGTAGAGTTGGGAGAAAAACCAGAGGTTCTCTCTTCCTGTTAGGCGCCAATAAAGTCCACGCTCGCCGCTTGTTACAACTCCAATAGACTCTCGTACTTTGTCTGCTTGTTTAGTGATGTCGTAACCGTTGACCGTGGCTGTTCCTTCGTCGGGTAGCAGAAGCGTACAGAGTAGTTTGATGGTTGTTGTTTTGCCAGCGCCGTTGGGTCCGAGCAACCCGAAGAGTTCGCCTTCTCTTATGCTGAGGTTTACGTGGTCAACGGCAACTATCTTGTCCTTTTTAGGCTTGACCCTTCTGTACAATCGCCTAAGACCCAGAGCCTCCGCTTTCGCTTTCTTCTCGAACACCTTCGTCAGGTTTTGAGTTTCTATAGAGTTGGCTGGCAATCTGCGCACTCCATTAGACTCGCTCTGGCTTGTTAACAAGAATACATCATAGCTTTTATCTTTTTCAGCCAAGAATGGAGAAGCCAACCACACCCGTCATCGGTCCAAACAACATTGTTGTCAAACCTGGAAGCATTTCCAGAGAAGAAATTATAGACGAGGTAAAGAATGGAATTCTAACCAAGGATTTCATAGGCGCACAGAGTGGGAATTTTTCGATGGCGCCCTACTGTGCCTTCAAAGTAGAAGACGGAGAAATCCGACACCCAGTTAAAGAAGCGATGATTGGAGGAAACATACTAACCTTGCTTAAAAATGTGAAAGTCTTGGGGAACGACGTGAAACAGGTTCTGTTTTACAATGCAGCGTTGGTTAGAGACGCAGCGTTGATTGCTCCAACAGTATTGGTCAAGGATGTCTCAGTAAGCGCATAAAAATACCCATAGATGCCCGCTAACAACCGTTGTTTCAGAATTGAGCGCAAGTTCTTTAAACTGAACATCAATACTGCATATTTACGAGGTTTGTTTCCAATGTCAATTGAAAGCTTAACCCTAAAGAAAGGAGAAGTTGCCTTTCTCTGGTTCAACAACTATTCAGGCGTTGTCATTAGGACGCCCACCAAGACGTTTGTTGTTGACCCTGCTGACGTTGACCCAACAATTTTCAAAACGGTTGACGCCCTCTTAATCACACATGAACACGCTGACCACTTCGACGAGCCTCTAACAAGAGAAATCTACAGGAGGACCAAATGCTCCGTAGTCGCAGATTCAACATCGTCTGGGAGATTGAAGGACGCATTACCAACTGGCAAATTATATGAAATGCGAGTGGGCAAGGAAATCAAACTCGACAACATAACTGTCAAAGCCGAGGCTTTCAGTCACCCCGCAATAGCACCCGTTTCCTACTTAATAACAACAGAGGACGGTGTCAAAATCTATCACTCAGGCGACAGTCTGCCTAATCAAGACATGAAACAAATTGGGCAGCGGAGTCCACCAGACGTGGTGTTCTGCACAGTTGGCGCCCCAGCCCCAGGCGCCTCGCCTCAAACTGGTCTAGAAATAGTCAAACTGGTTAAACCCAGAGT
>Ga0315314_1003555_pt1 | contig 12095 bp, 14 predicted proteins | sample TDP9_MG_FD_203631 | JGI IMG/M metagenome (GOLD analysis project Ga0315314, IMG submission 203631) | Freshwater sediment microbial communities from Lake Towuti, South Sulawesi, Indonesia - TDP9 | ecosystem: Environmental > Aquatic > Freshwater > Lake > Sediment | place: Indonesia: South Sulawesi...
CGACGCTCTCCCAGAACCCGGTCGAGAGGCCCGCCAGGTAAGCGGCGCCCAGCGCGGTGGTTTCGGTGTCGAGCGGCCGCACGATGGGCCGGTTGAGAATATCGGCCTGGAACTGCATCAAGAAGTTGTTCGACGCCGCGCCGCCGTCCACGCGCAACTCCCGGAGCGTCTGGCCGGCGTCGGCCTCCATCGCTTCCACCAGGTCGCGGGTCTGGTAGGCGATGCTTTCCAGCGCTGCCCGGACGAGGTGCGCCCGCCCGGCGGCCCGGGTCAGCCCGCTGAGCAGGCCGCGCGCCGAGGGGTCCCAGTGGGGCGCGCCGAGCCCGACGAACGCCGGCACGAAGTACACTCCGCCGGTGTCCGGCACCGAGCCGGCGAGCGCCTCCGATTCCGCCGCCGAAGCCATCAGGCCGATCTGATCGCGCAGCCACTCGACGGCGGCCCCGGCGATGAAGATGCTGCCCTCGATGGCGAATTGCGCCCGGTCGTCGGTGGATGCGGCGCGCGTGGCGAGCAGCCGGTTTCTTGAAACCGGGGCGTGCCCGCCGGTGTGCATCAGCGCGAAACAGCCGGTGCCGTAAGTGTTCTTCGACAGCCCTGGCCGGAAACAGGCCTGGCCGACCAGCGCGGCCTGCTGGTCGCCGGCAATCCCCGCGATCGCGATCTCCGCGCCGAGGTGTTCCGCGGCCGCCGTCCCCACGACGCAACTGGAGGCGGCGATGCGCGGCAGCATTGCCCGCGGGATGTCGAACCCGCTGAGCAGGTCGTCGTCCCAGTCGCCGGTGACCAGGTCCATCAGCATCGTCCGGGAGGCGTTGGAAGGATCGGTGACGTGAACTCTGCCGCCGGTCAGCTTCCAGATCAGCCAGGTATCGACAGTGCCAAACAGCAGCTCACCGTCCCGGGCCCGCGCGCGGGCGTCCGGGACCTGATCGAGGATCCAGCGGAGCTTGCTGGCGGAGAAATAGGCATCGATCACGAGGCCGGTCTTCCGCGTGATCCCGGCCGCCTGCGGCGAGCGGGCCAGCTCCGCGCAGTAATCCGCCGTGCGCCGGCACTGCCAGACGATCGCCGGGGCCGCGGGCCGGCCGGTCTTACGCTCCCACACCACGGTGGTCTCGCGCTGGTTGGTGATTCCGATCGCCGCGACGGCAGCCGGCGAGGTTTGGCCCGACTCGAGCAGCCGGCGCGCTGCCGCGAGTTGCGCGTCCCAAAGTTCCAGCGGGTCCTGCTCCACCCAGCCGGGCTGTGGATAACGGCAGTGGATCGGGCGGGATTCCATGCCGACCCGCCGGCCCCGCTCATCGTAGAGCGCCGCTCGCGCGCTGGTCGTTCCTTCGTCCAGGGAGAGGATGAAGCCCACCGCAAAATTATAATGGAAACATGTTCTTCCGCCGACAGCCCGTGACGCCGCCAGCCTTTGAGCAGCGGCTCGAGATGCTCCGGCAGTCCGGTTTCGCCTCGCAGCCTGAGCCGGACGGCCGCGTGAGGGTGAGCCGGGATGGCTGCGGATCCGTCGTCGAGAACGTGCCGGGAGGGCTGCCCCGCGTGATCCGGGCCGGGTACCTGATCGGGGGCGACATCGCCGTGCTCGTGGATGCCGGCTTCCAGAAATTCTGGCAGACGCCGGGCGGCCGCCGCGAGCCCGCGCTGGCGCACCAGCTCAAGACCCTGCATGCCTTCCAGGAGGACCTGCGCGAAGCGCTGGGGCTGGAGAGCTGGTACAACACCTCGCTCGGCACGACCAGCGACTTTCACCTCTACGACCGGCTGCGGGACCGCGACCGCGGCGAGCCGCGGCGGCCCTGGCACCGCTGATCCGCGCGCCGCATCCTCAACCACGAGCCGGCGGCGTTCACAGCACGCCGTAATGGCGCGCCATCCAGTAGGGCAGGATGTAGTCGATGCCGGCGCCCTCGATGCGCCCCTCGCCTCCGCCATAGAGCAGGAACGGGCTGCGCTGCCAGAGGAAATCCGTGCGCACCCGCTGGGGAACCGGGATCGGTGAACAGGCGCGGTCGGCGCTCTGACAAGACGGATAGACCCCCCTGAGGTCCACCCAGTTGTCGCGCCGCGGCCTCTGGAGCCAGGCTTCGAGCAGGTCGCGCGTCTCCTCGTCGCGTCGCGCGTCGGGACCGAGCAGCGCGCGGTCGATCAAGTTGAAGAAGGCGTTGCCGTGGTCTTCGACGGTCCGCCGCAGGATCCTGTAGGCCCCGGCGTAGAACCAGCGATAGTAATCGCTGCGCTCGTACCGGAGCAGGTTGTGCAGGTTGATCATGTCGAGGTTGAACTTGAAGTAGGAGCCGTGCGGGTCAAGGACCTCGAAGGCGATCGCGGAGCCCACCCAGGCCGCGTACCAGAAGCGGCTGATCGAGTAGTCCCGGCCGAACCGGTCCGGGTTCACCTGGCGGCCGATCTGGAGGAAGCTCAACACCTGGTCGGCGCGGCCCCAGAACACGGTGCTGAGGGAGCCGTCCGGCATGACAACCGCCCAGTTGTGGTCCTGAAGGAAATCCAGCAGGCGCGTGACGATCTCCCGCACGCCCGCGCGCACGTCCGCCTCTTCGACCAGACCGTAGGCAGTGCCCAGCCCGAAGAAGACGCCGGAGTACTGATCGCGCGAGGTGTTGCCGATCCAGTAGTAAGCGCGGCCGGCCACGGTGCCGGTGAAGATTCCATGCCCGGCCTCCTCGCTGTTGATGGCCGCCGCGTAGGGCGAATCGACCGGAACCAGGCACCGCGCCAGCAGGTTGCTCCCCGTCACGTCAATCAGCGAACGGATGCCGGCCAGCGCGCTTCGCACGTTGTCGAGCGCCGCCGGAGAGCCGGTGACGTTGTAATGGAACGCCTCGGCGGCCAGATAGTGGCCGGTCCAGATGGCGGAATCCCCGCAGCGGGTGTAGCTGACGATCTGGTTGCTGTCGGGCGTTGTGAAGACCGGGTCCACAATCGTCCCATACGGCATGTGGATGGCCCGGATGTTCGCGCTGATCGCCAGCGCCTCCTGCTCCCCTGCCTGGAGGGGGAGCGCGCCCAGAAGCAGCACCAGGGCCGCGAAACGTGGACACATGATGATTCACCTCGTCACGGACGCGGGAGGCGGGTAAGTTCTGCCGGAGAAGAGAGGGCCTGCTGCGGGAAGTGCGAACAGAACGTGAACCTGAACGCTTCTCAGAGAGGCAGGATAGCACCCGGGCGGACCGTCGTCAAACCAGCAGACCGACCCGCCCCGGTTGCTCTCGCCGCGATGCGCGCGCTATTCTACCCACAAAGGGGATGCGCAATCATAATGCGGGCGCCTGAACTTCAGGACCGCCCTTTTCCGACGTCTACATTCGCCAAAGGAGAAAGCTCATGGGAAAAGTTGCCAGACAGGTGGTCGAGCAGGCCGGAGTGGACGTGAATGCGTTGGTGGACAAGCTCGTGCGCGCGGCAGGCGCCGAGTTCACCACCTTTTACTACTACACGATCCTGCGGGTGAACGCGATCGGTTTCGAGGGGGAAGGCTTGAAGGAAATCATCGAGGACGCCCGCATCGAAGACCGCAACCATTTCGAAGCGTTGACGCCGCGGATCTACGAGCTGGGCGGGGAGCTGCCGCGTGACATCCGGCGGTTCGCCGACCTGGCGGCGTGCCCCGATGCGTACCTGCCGCAGGACCCGCGGGACATGCGGGCGATGCTCCACGTGCTGGTCGAGGCGGAGCGCTGCGCGATCCGGGTCTACACGGACATCTGCGCGATGACGGCGGGCAAGGACACGAGGACCTACGAACTCTCGGCGGCCATTCTGCACGAGGAGGTCGAGCACGAGGCGTGGTTCGCGGAATACCTCGGCGAGGGACCCTCGGGGCATTTCCGCCGCGGCAGGCCGGGCGTCTCGCCCTATGTCCGGCGATTCATGTCGGCTGAGCAATTCGATTGAACCCAGCCGGTGCAATTCAGAGAGGGAGGAGTATGGATGGATCTGGAACGACCAGTCTTGCGGAGCGGCAATGCGTTCCGTGCCGCGGCGGCGTGCCGCCGCTCAAGGGAGACGAGCTCAAACCGCTCCAGGCGCAGGTGCCCAACTGGCGAGTGGCCGACGAGCACCACCTGGCGGGGGTTTTCGTCTTCCCGGATTTCCGGGCGGCGCTCGACTTCGTGAACCGGGTCGGGGAGCTGGCCGAGGAGCAGGGCCATCATCCGGAACTTCTGCTTTCCTGGGGCCGCGTGGAAGTGAAGATCTGGACGCACAAGATCGACGGCCTGACGGAGAGCGATTTCATCCTGGCCGCGAAAATCGACCGGCTGGCGGCCGGGCGCGCGATGGCGGGCTGATCAGAGCACTTCCAGCACGATGCACTTGAGATAGTGCGTTTCGGGGACGGTGAGCAGGATGGGGTGGTCCTGCGCCTGGGTGCGCCGCTCCAGCACGCGCAGCAGGCGGCCCGCATCCAGCGCGGCTGACGCGAGGATCTCCAGCAGCATGGCTTCGCTCAAGTGCTGCGAGCAGGAGCAGGTGACCAGCACGCCGCCGGAATCCAGCAACTCGAGGGCGCGCAGGTTGATCTCCTTGTAGCCGCGGGCGGCGGCGGCGAGATTCTCGCGCGATTTGGCGAACGCGGGCGGATCCAGGACCACCGTCGAGAACCGCCGGCCGGCGGCGGCGTACCCTGCCAGCAGGTCGAACACGTCGGCCTTGCGGAACTGGAGGTTCTCGATGCCGTTCGCCTGACGGCTGGCCTCGGCCAGCTCGAGCGCCAGGTCGGATGAATCGACGGCCTCGACGGACTCGCACCTGCTGGCCAGATGGAGCGCGAAGCCGCCGCCGGAGGTGAAGCAATCCAGTGCGCGGCCCTTCGCATAACGCGCGGCCGCCAGGTAGTTCTCGCGCTGATCCAGAAACAGGCCGGTTTTCTGGCCGTGGAGCAGATCGGCCTGGAGTCGGAGGCCGTTCATCCGGAACGAGGCGCGGGCGGGCGCCTCGCCGAACAGCACGCCGGCCGCCAGCGGCAGGTCCTCGCGCCGGCGGACGGCCACGTCGTTGCGCTCGAGAATCCCGCGAGGCGAGAACAGCTCGGCCAGCAGGGCGACGATCTCCGGCTTGGCGCGGTCCATGCCCTGGCTCAGTGTCTGCACGACCAGGTAGTCCCCGTAGCGGTCCACGATCAGCCCGGGCAGCAGATCCCCCTCGCCGTGAACGAGGCGGTAGGCTTCGGTTCCCGATACCACGCGCCGGCGGTGCTCCGCCGCGGCGTTCAGCCGCTTCCGAAAGAACCGCTGGTCGATCGGCTCTGCTTCGCGGCTGAGCAGCCGGAGACAGATCTGGGAAGAGGAGCTGTAATGCGCCGTGCCGAGAACGCGGCTGCGGGGATCGAGCACCCGGACCGCCTCTCCGGGCGCGGCCTCGCCACGGTCGGTGACGTCGGAGGCGAAAATCCAGGGGTGGCCGGAAACGATGCGGTCCGCGCCCTTGCGGTTCACGCGGACCGCGGTCATGGGAGCATGCTGGTTAAATCGGCCTCGGGAGGGCCATCTGCTGGAGCCGCTCGATGCGCTTCTCGACCGGCGGATGGGTGGAGAACAGCCGCATCAGCCCGCCGGCGCCGAACGGCATGACGATGAACATGTGAGCCGTGGCGGGCGAGGCGTCCATCGGAATCCGCTTCGAGAAGGTGTCGAGCTTCTTCAGCGCGGACACCAGGCCGAACGGGGTGCCGGTGTACTGCGCGGCGCTGGCATCGGCCGCGTATTCCCGCGTGCGGGAGATGGCCATCTGGATGAGCATCGCGGCGATGGGCGCCACAATCAGCATGAGCAAAGCGCCGAAAGCGCCGCCCGCACCCTCTTCGTCGTCGCGGCGGCCGCCGAACCAGTAAGCCATCCGGGCGACAAAGGTGATCGCCGCGGCGATCGTCGCCGCCACCGAGCTGATGAGGATGTCGCGGTTGCGCACGTGGCCCAACTCGTGGGCGATGACGCCTTCCAGTTCGCGGTCGTCCATCAGCCGCAGGAGCCCCTCGGTCACCGCCACTGAGGCGTGAGCGGGGTTCCGTCCGGTGGCAAACGCGTTGGGAGATTCCTCCGGGATGACCCAGAGCTTCGGCATCGGGATGCCGATGCGCATTGCGAGGTTCTGGACCAGCGGCGCGAGCCGGCGGTACACCTCGCGGTTCTCAGTCTCGCTGACAGGCTGGGCCGAGTACATCGAGAGCGCAATCTTGTCGGAGAAGAAGTAGCTGACGAGATTCATCATCCCGGCCAGGGCCAGCCCCATCCACAGGCCGTTGCGGCCGCCCAGTGCCTCTCCACCGAGGAGCAACAGGCCGCTCAGGGCGCCCAACAGCAGAGCCGTCTTGAGATTATTCACTTTGGCCCCCCAACTTTTCATTCTGGCACATGTGCCTCGGCATGGCACAATGTGCGGCTAACGCTCGGTCCCTTCGCCTTCCTCTGCTTCACGGCCTTCCTTCAATCTCCTGAGGCGTTCCTCGCGGCGCTTGGCCCGCTCGGCTGCCCGCTTGACCAGTTCAGAGCCGACCAGCTCGAGCATAGCCTGTTCGGCGCCGTCCCCCTGCCGGGGACCCAGCCGCACGACGCGGCAGTAGCCGCCTTCGCGCTGGCCGAAGCGCGTGCCCAGCTTGTCGAACAGCTTCTTGACCGAAGCGGGCGTTTTCAGGAAGGCGGCCGCCTGGCGCCGGGAGTGCAGAGTGTCCTCCTTGGCCAGGGTTATCATCTTGTCTACCAAGGGCTTGGCCGCCTTGGCTTTGGGCACGGTGGTGATGACGCGCTCCTGCTCGATGACGCTGGTGACCAGGTTGCGGAGCAGCATGTAGCGCGCATCGAGGGGGCGTCCCAGCTTGTATCCAGCTCGCTTGTGCCTCACGCCGTCCTCCCTATTCGCCCAGGCCCTCGAACTGCTCCTGGTCGTTGGCCTGAGAATCCTCGTTCTCGCCGCTGGCCAGGAGGTGTTCGCCTTCGATGGCCTCTTCCCCTTCTCCCATTTCCGGGCCGCGCTCGGGCGCCTCGCCGGGCGGCACCGGCGTAACCGGAGTGCCGGCGGGGGAGATGAGCCGGCCCTGGGAGTCGAACTTCATGCCGAACTGGAGACCCATGCCGCCCAGGATCTCCTTGATCTCGTTGAGGGACTTGCGGCCGAAGTTCTTGGTGCGGAGCATTTCCGCCTCGGTCTTCTGGACCAGGTCGGCGACGGTCTGGATGTTGGCGTTCTTAAGGCAGTTGTAAGAGCGAACGCTCAATTCCAGCTCGTCCACCGAGCGGTTGAGGATCTCGTGCATCTGATCCAGGGCCCGCTCGGCCGGCTCCTCGGCCATCTCGGGCAGCTCCTCGAAGTTGATGAAGATGGACATGTGGTCCTTGAGGAGCTTGGCGGCCTGGCCAATGGCGTCCTGCGGCGAGATGGCGCCGTTGGTCCAGACTTCCAGGGTCAGCTTGTCGTAGTCGGTCATCTGGCCCAGGCGGGCCGCTTCGACCGAGAAGTTCACCTTGCGCACCGGCGAGTGGACGGAGTCGATCGGGATGTAGCCCACCGGCAGGTCCTCGTCGAAGTTGCGGTCGGCGCTCACGTAACCACGGCCCAGCCTCAGCCGCATTTCGATGCTGAGCTTGCCGCCGTCGCTGACCGTGGCGATGTGCATGGTGCGGTCCAGGACCTCGACGTCCTGGTCGGTCTCGATCTGCGAACTCAACACTTCGCCGGGCTGCTCGATCCGCAGGCGGGCCGTGCGGACGCCGTCTCCGGTCATCTTGAACGGCACCTGTTTGAGATTCAGGATGATGTCGGTGGCGTCCTCGACAATGCCGGGGATCGGGCTGAACTCATGCGCCACCCCCTCGATGCGCACCGCCGTGATCGCCGCTCCTTCAATGGAGCTCAGCAAGATGCGGCGGAGGCCGTTTCCGATGGTGGTGCCGAAACCCCGCTCGAAGGGTTGAGCGGTGAACATGCCATAACGGTCCGACAGGGTCTCCGTGTTGGCGACTAATCTCTTGGGTTTTTGAAAGCCTTTAAACATACTCGCTTCCCCTCTCCGCGCTGGGGGCGCGCGGTTGGCGCTTACTTGGAATACAGCTCCACAATGAGCCGTTCATTCAACTGGATCTGAACCAAATCTTCGCGTTTCGGCAGGCCGATGACCCGGCCCTTCATGGCTTCGCGGTCCACTTCCAGCCAGTTGGGAACGGGGGCATGGGCGGTGGCATCACGGGCGGCGAGAATGGTCGGGTTGTTCCGGCTTTTCTCGCGGACCTCGATGTAGTCGTTCACCTTCGCGATGTAGGACGGGATGTTCACCTTCCGGCCGTTCACCTGAAAGTGGCCATGCCGAACCAACTGCCGGCACTGGGCGTGACTCGTGCCCAGGCCCATCCGGTAGACCACGTTGTCCAGCCGCCGTTCCAACATCCCGAGCAGGGTCTCGCCGGTGATGCCCTTGGCCTGCGCGGCCTTCTGGAACTGGTTGCGGAACTGTGTTTCCAGCAGGCCGTAGACGCGCTTGACCTTCTGCTTCTCACGGAGCTGGAGGCCGTAGCCAACCAACTTGGCCTTGCGATCCTTGCCGTGCTGGCCGGGGACGAAGTTGCGCTTCTCGATGGCGCACTTCTCGCTGTGGCAGCGCTCGCCTTTCAGGAACAGTTTCATCCCCTCGCGCCGGCACAGCCGGCAAACCGGACCAATGTAACGAGCCATCTTCCTCCTTGCCGTCTCCCCACGTTCCGCAGGGGCCGCGTATGCCCGGCCCCTACACTCTCCTTCGTTTCGGCGGGCGGCACCCATTGTGGGGAATGGGCGTCGCGTCCTTGATCGCCTTGACATCCAGGCCGACGGTCGCCAGGGTCCGGATGGCCGATTCACGCCCGGCGCCCGGGCCGCTGACGCGGACCTCGACCTGCCGCACGCCCGATTCCTTCGCCTTGTTCGCGGCGGTCAGGGCCGCCTGCTGGGCGGCGAACGGCGTACCTTTGCGAGAGCCCCGGAACCCCAGGGCGCCGGCGCTGGACCAGGCGATCACGTTGCCGGTCGGGTCGGTGAAGGTCACGATCGTGTTGTTGAAGGTGGCCTGGATGTGCACGATCCCGACGGGGACGTTTTTCTTTTCCTTCTTCTTGAACGTCTTCTTTTTCGTTGCCTTGGCTGGTGCTTTGGCCATGAATCTCCTTAGCCGGCCCGGGCCGCCTTACGTCTTGGCGGTCGATCTCTTCTTGTTGGCGATGGTGCCGCGGCGCGGGCCCTTGCGCGTGCGCGCGTTCGTGTGGGTCCGCTGCCCCCGAACCGGCAGGCCGCGCCTGTGCCGCAGGCCGCGGTACGAGCCCATCTCAATGAGGCGCTTGACATTCATGGAGACCTCTTTGCGCAGGTCTCCCTCCACCGCTCCTTCGTCCTCCAGGATCTGGCGGATGCGGTTCACCTCGTCCTCGGTCAGATCGCCGACCTTCTTGTCAGCGTTCACGCCGGCCCGATACAGGATCGAGTTCGAGCGGGCCCGGCCGATGCCGTAGATATAGGTCAGCCCGATCTCGACCCGCTTCTTCGCCGGCAGGTCCACGCCTGCAATACGCGCCATGTGCTTTTCTCCCCGCTACCCTTGACGTTGTTTATGCTTGGGATTCGTGCAGATGACCCGAACCACCCCCCGGCGGTGGATCACCTTGCATTTGTCGCAAATCTTTTTTACGGATGCCCGTACTTTCATTGTGCTCAACCCTTCCCGGCGCCCGGATAGTTCAGCAGCTCGGTGATGCGTCCCCGCGTCCGGTCATGCGGGGAGATCTCGACCCGCACCCGGTCGCCCGGCCGGACCCGCACAAAATTCCTCGCGGTCGCCCGAGCGGCGTGAGCCAGGACCTGCTCCCGCGACTCCAGCTCGAGCCGGCAGGTCGCGTTCGGCAGCAGTTCCAGCACGGTCGCGACGACCCCGCGCCGCCGGCTTCCCTCAGCTTCCACCTGCTTCCGCACGTCCTTTGTCCTCCGGCCTGGTCAGCACCCAGGGGCCGTTTACCGTCACGGCAACGCAGTGCTCGAAGTGCGCCGAATACGAGCCGTCCGACGTGACGGCGGTCCACCGGTCCGGCAGCAGCCGGGCCTCCGGCCCGCCGGCGTTGACCATCGGCTCGATGGCCAGGACCATGCCTTCCTTCAACCGCGGGTTTTCATTCTTCCGGTCGATGTAGTTGGGCACCTGGGGCTCCTCGTGAAGCTGGGTGCCGATGCCGTGGCCCACGTAGTCGCGGACGACCGAGAAGCCGTTGAACGTCACGTGGCGCTCCACCGTGCCGCAAATGTCGAACAGCCGGTTGCCCTGCCGCACCTTGTCGATCGCCAGCTCCAGCGCCTCCCGGGTGACCTTCAGCAGGCGCCGCACCTCATCGCTGACGTGGCCCACCGGCAGGGTGACGGCGGCGTCGCCGTAGTAGCCGTCCAGCTCCACCCCGGTGTCGATCGAGACGATGTCTCCCTGGCTCAAGACCCGCTTCGCCGACGGCATCCCGTGCACGATCTCATCGTTGACCGACGTGCACAGCACGTAGGGGTAGTGGGCCCCGGCGGCCGCCACGTAGTAGCCTTTGAAGGCTGGCCGCGCGCCCGCGTCGCCGATCATTCTCTCGGCCGCCATCTCCAGATCCAGCGTGCTCACGCCGTCCTCGACCATCCGCGCCAGCTCCTGGAGGACCTTCCATACCAGCAGCCCGCTGCGCTGCATCTTTTCCAGTTCGGCGGCCGTTTTGCGGACAATCATTCCTGCTCGATCAGCCGGCAGATGCGCCGCGAGATCTCCTCGGGCGTGCCGGAATTTCCATCCACGTCGAGAAACCTGTAGCCGGAGGCGCGGAAGTACTCGAGGATCGGCACCGTCTGGCGCTCGTAAGCCTCGAATCGTTGTCGGATCACTGCCTCGCTGTCATCCTCGCGGGCCGTCAGGGGCGTTCCATCCCGGTCACAAACGCCATCGGCGCGCGGCGGGTTGGAGATCAGGTTGTAAGAGGAGCCACACAGCGGACATAGCCGGCGCGAGGTTATTCGAGCGACGATTATATTGTAATCCACCGCGAGGTTGACTACCACCCGCCCGGTGCCGCGGCTCTCCAGCAGGCGGGAAAGCAGGCGCGCCTGCTCGACCGTCCGCGGGTAGCCGTCGAGGATAAAGCCCCTGGCGCAATCGGGCCGGCCGATGCGCTCTTCGATGATGCGGTTCACCAGTTCGTCGGGCGCCAGTCGCCCGGCCCGCATGATGGCCTGGACCTGCCGGCCCAGCTCATCGCCCGCGGCGACGTGCTCCCGCAGAATGTCCCCCGTCGAGATGTGGGGGACGCTCAGGCAATCCGACAACAGGATCGCCTGCGTGCCTTTTCCCGAACCCGGGGGGCCAAAGAAGACGACAGCGCAGTTGGTCATCATCAGAAGACGCTCCGCCGGCCGCGGATCCGGCCGGCGCGCGGCGTGAAGCCCTCGTAATGGCGCATGATGAGTTGCGCTTCGATCTGGTTCACCGTGTCCATGGCCACGCCCACCACGATCAGCAGGGACGTGCCGCCGAAGTAGAAGGTGACTCCCAGGCCGTCCAGCAGCCAGCGGCCCCAGGGCGTCAGAATCTGGTCGATCCAGTTCCCGATCAGCGGCAGGTGCTGTAGCTTGATGCCGGAAATCATGATCTCCGGGATCAGCGACAGGACCGAGAGATACAACCCGCCCACCACCGTGATCTTGGTGAGGATCTTGTTCATGTACTCAGCCGTGTTCCTGCCCGGCCGGATGCCCGGAATGAACCCGCCGTACTTGCGCATGTTGTCGGCCGCCTCGTTGGGGTTGAAGATGATCGAGACGTAGAAGAAGCAGAAGAACATGATGCCAGCGACATACAGGACCACGTACAGCGGCTCGGCGTGACGGATGGCGGCCAGCATCGCGCTCAGCCAGGGATTGCTCTTCACCCAGGGCACCAGGGCCAGCGTCTGCGGGAAGGTCAGCACCGAGGAGGCGAAGATGACCGGGATGACGCCGCCGGCGTTCACCTTCAGCGGCAGGTGAGTGGACTGCCCGCCCATCATCCGCCGGCCGACCACCCGCTTGGCGTACTGCACCGGGATCCTGCGCTC
>Ga0315314_1003556_pt1 | contig 12090 bp, 12 predicted proteins | sample TDP9_MG_FD_203631 | JGI IMG/M metagenome (GOLD analysis project Ga0315314, IMG submission 203631) | Freshwater sediment microbial communities from Lake Towuti, South Sulawesi, Indonesia - TDP9 | ecosystem: Environmental > Aquatic > Freshwater > Lake > Sediment | place: Indonesia: South Sulawesi...
GTCCCCTTCCACTAAGTCTGCTACGTCCCCTTCCACGTCCCCTTCGACAGATTCGGGCGCCAGAGACAAGTCAAGGTGGGATCGGGCCTGAAGGCATCTGGGAAAAATTGGAGGCAGCGCTATGGAAGACACATTGAAATTCCTGTGTCGGCTCGGACCTATCATCCCCACAAGTGGTCTGGGGTTTCCGCCACCAGCGCCTCCATTGCCGCCCAGATGTGGGACACATCGGTGGCCAGGATGAGGAGGTCCCGACGGCTGCCGCCGATGTCCTTCACGTGACCGCGGAGGACGGCCTCCTTCCGGAAGCCCAGTTTTTCGAACGTGCGCAAGGCCGCCACCTGGTTCTCGACCACCTCGACGATGAGCTTGTCGGCACCCTGGTCGGTGGCGAGCCTGACCAGCAGCCCGGCGAGGGCCGTGGCGAGCCCCCTGCGGCGATGGGCAGAGGCCACGGCCACCCGCAACTCCCCGACGTGGGTCGACCAGCCATGGCGTGGGCGGTAGAGGGTGGCCTCTGCGAGGATGGCGCCGGCTTCTTCGGCGACGAGGCTCGTGGCCTCCCCCCGCTCGATCCTCTGGAGGAAGCGTTCGGCCCAGGATGCCGTGGTCACATCGTCCTTCAGGAAGAGGCGGTCCTCCGGGGGCAGGCTGCGGTAGAACGCGAGGAGCGCCGGTTCGTCCCCCCGCTGGGCGGGACGGACCACCAGGGCTGTGCCATCCTTGACGGTAATCGTTCGGGGGAATCCTTCCAGCCTCATGGCGCCTCCATTAGTTGGCTGTGGCCGCCACGGCCCGGCCGTACTCCAGCCCCCTGCGCAGGGCCCGCAGGTTGAGCTCCTCGGTGCCCTTCGGCACGGAGGACTGCACGGCCTGCGCGATGGCGTCCTGGCTCACGAGCCCCGTGACGCCCGTGAAGAAGCCGGCCATGACGATGTTCAGCACCAGACGGCGGCCCAGCTCCTCCGCGACGCGGGTGGCGGGGATGCCGAGCGCCCGGGCGCCCGGGGGCAGTCGGTCGTCGAGGCGGACCAGGTCCTCTTCGTAGAGGACCAGGCCGCCGGGCTTGAGCGTCAGGACGAACTGAGCGTAGGCGTCCTGGCTCATGAGCACCAGGACATCCGGCTGCCGCACGTAGGGGTAGCCGATCGCCTGGTCGGCAACGGTCACCTGGGCGCTGCAGGCACTCCCCCGGGCCTCGGGCCCGAAGGACTGGATGAGGGCCGCGTGCTTCCCGTCGTATATGGCCGCGGCCTTCCCGATGATCATGCCGCAGAGGATGACCCCCTGGCCTCCGAGCCCGCCGACGCGAATCTCAGTCTTGGCCATGGGCGCCTCCATACGGCACGTACGTCTCGCCGAAGACCTTGGTGAAATGCGCGTTCATGGCCTCCAGCCAGGTGGGCCGTTCGCGGTCCACGAACTTCCCCACGGTGATGTCGCCCTGGTAGGTCAGGCCCACGGCCTCGGTGTCCGCCCCGTGCTGGATGGTGGACCGCTCCTTGTAGTACTTGACCTGCTCCACCCCGTCCCCCAGCCGGTTGCGGCGGGAGTACAGCGTCGGGCACGGCGAGAGGGCCTCGATGAACACGAACCCCTTCTTCTGGAGGCCCTCCTGCATGGCCCTGGCCAGTTGCCGCACGTGGTAGACGGTCCAGCGGGCGACGTAGACCGCGCCGCACGCGTCGGCCAGGAAGGGGAGGTTGAAGGGGGGCTCGAAGTTCCCGAAGGGCATGGTGGTCTGGGTCGGGCCGAGGGGGGTGGTGGGGGCCACCTGGCCGCCGGTCATGCCGTAGGTGAAGTTGTTCACGCAGACCACCATGAGGTCCATGTTGCGCCGGGCCGCGTGGACGAAGTGGTTGCCGCCGATGCTGAACAGGTCCCCGTCGCCGGAGTACACCACGACCTTCAGGGCGGGGTTCGCCAGCTTCAGGCCCGTGGCGAAGGGAATGGCGCGGCCGTGGGTAGTGTGGAAGCTGTCGAGGTTCAGGTACCCGGCCACCCGCCCGGTGCAGCCGATCCCGCTCACGATCGCGATCGTGTCCAAGTCCCGGCCGCTCGCCGTGAGCGCCCGGGCGAAGCAGTTCACGGTCGTGCCGATCCCGCAGCCGGGGCACCAGATGTGCGGGATGCGGTCCTGGCGCAGGTAGGGCATCACCGGGTTTTGCAGATCGAACTCCCGCTCGAGGTCGATGACGTTGCTCTCGTTCATCGTGCCGCCTCCAGGATCGCGTTCAGGATCACCTCGGGGTCGTGGACCGTGCCGCCGGCGTGGGGTACCGAGAGCACGGGGATCGTGCCGGCCAGGACCCGCTCTGCCTCGCGCACCATCTGGCCCAGGTTCAGCTCGGGGAAAACGATGGCTTTGGCCGTCCTGGCGATCTCCTTCACGGCCGTTTCCGGGAAGGGCCAGCAGATCACCAGGCGCAGGTGGCCCACCCGGAGGCCCCGGGCCCGGGCCGCCTCGATGGCCGCCGTAGCGACCCGGCTGGTGATGCCATAGCTCAGGACGACCACGTGAGCATCCTCGACCCCGTCCCGGCGCACGTCCACCAGTTGCTCGGCCTGCGTCCGAATCTTGGCTTTGAGGCGGCGCAGGAGCCGGTCCTGGGCCGCAGGGGTCATCGCCGGGTAGCCCTTCTCGTCGTGGGTGAGGCCCGTGACGTGCACCCGGTAGCCGTCCCCCGCCTTGACCATCTCAGGCACGAGGTCTGTGGGGGTGGTCGCGTAGAGCTGGAACGCGCCGGGCGGCTTCGGGGTCCACTTGCGCTCGGTGACCTCGATCTGCTCGGCCGGGGGGATGACCACGCGCTCGGTCATGTGGCCCACCACCTCGTCCATCATGAAGAAGACGGGGCAGCGATACGTCTCGGCCAGGTTGAAGGCCGTGAGGATGAGGTCGAAGCACTCCTGGGGGGAGTTGGGGGCCAGGGCGATCACCTCGTAGTCGCCGTGGCTCCCCCACTTCACCTGCATCATGTCCTGCTGGGCGGGTAGGGTGGGGAGCCCCGAGGAGGGGCCGCCCCGCTGCACGTCCACCCACACGCTGGGGGTCTCGGTCATGGCCGCGTAGCCGATGTGCTCCATCATCAAGGACAGGCCAGGGCCCGAGGTCACGCTCATGACCTTCTGCCCGCCCCAGGCCGCGCCCTGAATGGCGATGGAGCTGGCGATCTCGTCCTCCATCTGGATGAAGACGCCGCCGACCGTCGGGATCCGGCTGGCGAAGCGCTCGACGATTTCCGTAGAGGGCGTGATGGGGTAGCCGGCGACGAAGCGGCAGCCGGCCGCGAGCGCCCCCTCGCAGGCCGCGTGATCGCCGTCGAGGAAATGAACGCCGGTCAAGACTCCCTTGGGATCCGCTTTCACGCCACTCCTCCTTCCGCCTGCTGGCGCCGTGCGCTGCTGTTGCTATCGCGCGGGGGACGGGATCTCCACCTCGGTCTCCCGCCGCTTCTCGATGTCCTTCAGCTTTACGCCGTAGATCGCGAAGTCTGGGCAATACAAGCCGCACAGGTCGCAGCCGGTACAGGACTCGGGCCTCGCCAGAACCGGGTAGTGGTAGCCCTTCGCGTTGAACTCCTTGGAGAACTCGAGCGCATGGGACGGACAGAAATCGATGCAGTAGGAGCAGCCCTTGCAGATCTCCCGGCAAATGAACACGACGCCCTTGCCCTTGACCGTCGCAACGTCGCCCATGACCAACCCCCTTTCGTAAGGCCTGCATCCCGAATGCGCCATCGGCTCGGGATTCCCGCAAGCTGCCTCTCAGCACAGCATGCTTCGGGAAGCCCGGAAGAGACGGTTGCTGGGGGCGGGAATGCCGTCCCGGCTCTCCCCGACATCTACCATGACCCCTACGTCCCGGCAATGGTGATTCACCAGCCTGAACCGTTTCGGATCGGCCTCAGCGTCCAGCGTGCTCCAGGAACCGCTCGGCATCTATGGCAGCCATGCAGCCGGACCCGGCCGCGGTGATCGCCTGCCGGTACACCCGGTCTTGCACATCGCCGGCCGCGAACACACCGGGCACGCTGGTCTTGGTTCCGCCGTGCGTCTTGATGTAGCCGACCTCGTCCATCTCGAGGAGGCCGCGGAAGATCTGTGTATTCGGCGTGTGACCGATGGCGATGAAGACGCCGTCCACCGGGCGCTCGCTGACGGCGTTGGTCTTGACGTTCTTGATCCGCACACCGGTCACCTTGCCTTGACTCGCGTCCAGGATTTCCTCCAGGGTTGAATCCCAACTGAAGTCGATCTTGGGGTTGTTGAAGGCCTTGTCCTGCATGATCTTGGAGGCCCGCAGCTTGTCGCGGCGATGGACGACCATCACGCGCCTGGCGAACCTGGTGAGGAAGAGCGCCTCCTCCAGCGCCGCGTCACCACCCCCCACGATGACGACCTCCTGGTCCTGGAAGAAGAACCCGTCGCAGGTGGCGCAGGTGGAGACCCCGTGCCCCAGCAGTTTGCGCTCCGATTCCAGGCCCAGCAGCTTGGTCGAGGCGCCCGTGGCGATGATAAGCGCCTGGCACTCTTCCACGGTCGCCTCAATTGTGATCCGGAAGGGCCGCCGGGACAGGTCCGCGGCTGTGGCGCTGCCGCCTCGAAAGCTGGCGCCGAAGCGCTCCGCCTGCTCTCGCATGGCAGCGATCAGGTCTGGGCCCATGAGCCCATCGGGGAAACCCGGGAAGTTCTCCACCATCGTGGTCAGGGTGAGTTGTCCACCGGCCTCGTGGCCGTCCACCACCAGCGGTTTGAGCTGGGCCCGAGCCGAGTACAGGGCGGCCGTCAGCCCCGCCGGCCCGGACCCCAGGATGAGGACTTGATGCATCGCTGAAACCTCCTCGTGGGCTTCGACGGACAACAGATGAGGGACAGAACCTCGGCGTACGCGCGGACTATGCCTGCACCGGCCACGGCGAGCCCTCCTTCACCCGCGCCGGCTCGCCCGGTACCGGGACGGGTCGCCGCCCAGGATCCCCGTGAGTTCCGCCGCCACCTCGAAGATCTGCGGCTTGATCCGATCGAGCGCAGCCGGGGTCATGCGCTCCCGCGGACCCGAGACATTCAGCGCCCCGGACAGCACGCCCATGACGCCGAACACGGGACATGCAATCGACCCGAGCTCCGGGTTCCGCTCGCCGAACGACACCGCGCACAGCGCCTGACGGATCTTGACGAACCGGGCCGCGGGAGGGTCATCGAAGGCCAGGAACACCTTGCCCCCGGCGCCCCGGTCCAACCGCATCCGCTCCCCTTCGATCGCGGTCGCACGCACAGTGCGGGAGGGCTCCACCCGGTGCAGACAGATCCGGCTGTCCCCATCGCGGATGTAGAATGCGGCCGTCTCGCCTGTTGCCTCGGACAAGCGCCGCAGGGCGGGGACCACCACCTCGGCCAGGCGAAACGAGCGCTGGTACAGGTGAGCGAGCCGGAGGGGTTCGGGGCCGAGGTGGTATCGGCCATCTGCCAGGCGGCGCAGATAGCCGTGGTTTCGAAGGGAGACGGAGAGCCGCAGGATGGTGCTCTTGTACAGGCCAGTCCGCGCGGCCAACTCAGCGAGGGTGAGCGGCCCATCGCCTTCGCGGAACGCCGCCAGCAGCGACAGCGCGCGATCAACCGCCTCGACGCCACGCTCCTGGGGACCGCCTTTCGCCACCCGCGCCACCGGCACCCTCCTGTGTAGGAGAAATGGGAATGTTCTGTTTGGCAGAACTATATTCTGTTATACGTTAACTTGCTCTCCGGGGCGTTGTCAACAACAAGATGACTGCTCGACGACCGGGTTCTCCGCATATCTGAGGGTGAGAGCTGTCGGAGACCTTCGCCTTTTCTCTTGACAACAAAGTCCGGGCCTGGCTAGATTCATTGTATAGAACAGTGTTCCGTAAAATGGACCATCCCAAGATGCGCGATATTGCCGCCAGAGAAAGCAGTCCAGTGCGCTCGCTGGAGCGGGCCCTTCACCTTCTGGCCGTCATGGAGGAGGCGGGCCGGCCGATGGGCGTGACGGAGCTGGGGCGCGCCGCCGAGCTGTCCAAGGCCACGGTCCTGCGGCTGCTGGCGGTCCTGGAGAAATACGGCTTCTCCGAGAAGTGGCAGGGCCGCTACCGGCTCGGGGCTGCCGTGCTTCCGCTCGCCCACGCCTACGTGCTTGGGAACGAGCTGACGCGGGCGGCGTTGCCGGTCCTGCAGGAGCTGGCTCAGGCATCAGAGGAGACGGCGTCGCTGGTCGTGCGGTTAGGCTTCCAGCGTGTGGCGGTCCAGCAGGTCGAGGGGCTGCGCCCCTTGCGGTACATGGCGCCGCCCATCGGGCAGCGGCTGCCACTCCACCTGGGGGTGGGCAAGGTGCTGGCGGCGGCGATGCCCGAGGACGAGCTACGACAGATGCTGGGCCACCTGGACGAAATGCATCTTGCCACCGGGGAGCGGTTGACCCGGAAGGCCCTGCTCGCAGCGCTTGATCGAGTTCGCCGACAGGGCTATGTCATCTCCCGCAACGAACGCATGATGGGAGCCGCCTCCGTGGCCGCGCCGGTCATCGACACGAGCGGCGCCACGATTGCCGCGGTGGCAGTTTCCGGTCCAATCGACCGGATGACGCCGAAGAAGCTCCAGCGCTTGTCCATCGAGGTTCGGGGTGCTGCCAAAGCGATCGCCGAGAGGTATGGCGGCGCCTCGCGCAGCGGTTGAGTGATGGCCAGTCGGGGCGGCTACTGCCGAGCTGCTCGGTCGGCTCCCGGGCGGGGGACGGGGCAAAGAGTCTGAGACGATGGCGAAGGAGCTGGTGCCCCTGACCAAGGTGCAAGCGTCCTCGCCGGGATGTCCAACCGGTATAGCCGCGATCCGGCTCCGCTCCGGGCGACGGATCGAGGCGGCCAGCTCACCACGAGAACAGGAGGGTGGTCTCCCCATGGATAAGCCGCGCGTGCTGATCTCGAGCGTCTTCCTCCGGCCAGGCGACGAGGTGGACCGTCGGCTTCGGGAAGCGGGATTCGAGCCGGTGCACGCACCCCTGACCGGCAAGCGGACCGAGGAGGAGTTGATCGAGGCCCTCCGCGGGATCGACGGCGCCATCGCGTCAACGGATCCGTTCACGGCCCGGGTCCTGGCAGCAGCCCCGCGGCTGAAAGCGATCTCCCGGACAGGGGTCGGCTACGACGCCATCGACGTGAAGGCTGCCACCGCTCGAGGCATCGTCGTGACCACTACGCCGGGGGTGAACCGCCACGCCGTGGCCGATTTGACGCTAGCGCTCATCCTCTGCTGCGCACGCAAGCTGCCGGAGAATATGGCGGAGGTTCGGCGGGGAGGATGGGTGCGCCACGAAGGGATCGATCTTGCCGAAAAAACCCTCGGCATCGTCGGACTGGGCACCATCGGGAAGGAGGTGGCTCGGCGGGCACAGGCCTTCCGGATGCGCATCCTGGCCTGCGACCTGGTGCAGGACCCCCCGTTCGCCGAAGGGCATGGGGTTGCCTATGTGTCTCTGGAAGATCTCCTGCGCCAGAGCGACTTTGTCAGCCTGCACCTTTTCCTCAACGACGCGTCTCGGCACCTCATCAATGACGAGCGACTAGCACTGATGAAGCCGACGGCCTTCCTCATCAACACGGGGCGAGGCGGGCTCGTGGACACGGCGGCGCTCTGCCAAGCACTCCAGGCGAAGCGAATCGCCGGGGCCGCCCTGGACGTCGTCGAGGACGAGCCGCTCCGCGCCGACAGCCCCCTGCGGGAGCTCGACAACGTCTACCTGAGCCCCCATGTCGGTGGGGCCACCGCGGACGCCCGGCGGCTCTCGGGCGCCATGGCGGCAGAGAACCTGATCCGCGCGCTGAAGGGTGAGCGGCCCGAGGGCATCGTCAATCCAGAGGTCTTGGCACGGTAGCCGTCGGATCACCCCTCAAGTACTGGAGGTCCATGCAATGGCGATCGTCCCGAAGTTCAAGGTGATCGAAGGGTGGGAGAAGCTCCCCAAGGGGTACGTGCACAAGGACGTGGACGGGGTGGCCACCGACTCGCAGGATCGGGTGTACTTGATGACCCGGCAGGATGCCCGGGTCATTGTGTACGACCGGGATGGCAACTTCGTGCGCTCGTGGGGAGAGGAGATCTTCACCCCGCGGACGCACGGGATCGCCATCGGTCCCGACGACTTCGTGTACACCGTGGATGACGGGGACCACACCGTCCGGAAGTTCACCCCAGAGGGCAAGCAATTGCTGATGCTGGGCATGCCCGGCAAGTCCTCGGACACCGGGTACGACGGCAAGACCGTCGCCAGCATCCAGCGCAGCGGCCCGCCCTTCAACCGGCCGACCGACGTCGCCGTCGCCCCCAACGGGGAGCTGTACGTGTGCGACGGCTACGGCAACGCCCGGGTCCACCGCTTCACCGCCGAGGGCAAGTTGATCCAGTCCTGGGGCGAGCCGGGGACGGGGCCCGGGGAGTTCCATCTCCCGCACGGCATCGGCGTGTCCCCCGACGGCCGCGTCTTCGTCACGGACCGCGAGAACGATCGCATCCAGATCTTCTCCCGCGACGGCCAGCTCCTCGACATGTGGACGCACGTCCAACGGCCGACCGACGTCGCCTTCGACAAGGAGGGCCGGGTGTACGTGTCGGAGCTGTGGTGGCGGGCCGGCCAGTCCTCGTTCACCAACGGGAAGATCAGGTGGGATCTGCCGGGGGGCGTGCGGGTGCTGGACCTGCAAGGCAACCTGCTCCTGCACTGGTGCAGCGCGGATCGGGAGGCCCCGGGAAACTTCGTCGCGCCCCACACCATCTGCGTGGATTCCCGAGGGGACCTCTACGTCGGGGAGGTCACCTGGACCTTCGGCGTCGCCCGCGGAGGCGTGCGCGAGGACGCCCACACCTTCCAGAAGTTTGCGCGTTGAGGGGCGGAGAAGCTCACCCTATGGCATCAGCAGAGGCGGGCGGCACTCGAATCTGGGCGTGGAGATGCGTGAGTGCTCCAGGGGTGAAGCTGAGAAGCAAATTCCTACCAACAAGGAGGACGTCGCCATGAGACACACCGTTCGCACAGTCCTGGTCATCGCCCTAGCGACCCTCGCAGCCTCAGCGCTGGTGCCGGCCACGGCCCTCGCGGGGGCCGCGGCTTTCGTGCCCACCAGGCCCATCGAGTTCGTGGTCTTCGCCTCACCCGGCGGCGGCAGCGGGAACTTCGCCGAGGTGGTCGGCGGCATCCTGGAAAAGGAGAAGCTGGTGCCCGTGGCAGTGCCCCGCGTCTATAAGCCCGGCGGAAGCCAGGCTGTCGGCATGGCGTACCTCCACGAGAAGAAGGGGAACCCCCACTTCTTCGGGAGCACCTCCAACTCCTATGTCCTGGCCGCCCTCACCGGCGCGTCCAAGACCATCTCCCACAAGAACTTTACCGACATCGCCATCCTGGCCTTTGACGAGATGGTCTTGATCGCGCGGACCGAGTCCCCTTTCAAGACCTTCAAGGATCTGATCGAAGCGGCCAAGGCCAAACCCAAGGGGATCAAGTATGGCGGGAGCAACGTGGGCGGCTCTGACTCCATCCTGGCCTCCATGATCGGCAAGGCCACCGGCGTCCAGTTCAATTACATCGCCTTCCAGAGCGGGGGCGAGGTGAACGCAGCACTCTTGGGCGGCCACATCGACATCGCGAGCGCTAACCCGACCGAGGTGATGCCCCAGATTGAGGGGAAGACCATGCGGGCGCTGGCCATCGCCGCCGATGCCCGCGCCTCGGGCATTCCTGATGTGCCCACGCTGAAGGAGCTGGGCGTCAACGTAACCTTCAGTACTTTCCGGGGGATCAATGCTGCTCCCGGAATTCCCGGCGAGGCCGTGGCCTATTACCAGGGCGTCGCGAAGAAGGTGATGGAGAGCGCCACCTTCAAGAAGTACATCGCCGACAACTTCATGACGGCCAAGTTCATGGACGGGGCCGAAACCCGCAACTTCTACGACAACTTTGCCGAGAAAACCGGCCCCATCCTGCGGGAGCTCGGCGTCGTCAAGAAGTAGGCGGCTTCGCCGTTGCACCATGTGTCCCCCCGGCCCCGCCGGGGCATTCCCGGGGGGCCGGGGCCGTTCGGGGGAGACGACCGGCATGAAACGAGCCGAGCAGATCCTGGGAGCGTTCTTGCTTCTGTTCGCTATCTTCATCGGGTACAAGTCCAGCCTGATCGAATCGGGCGAAGAGTTCGGCATGGGGCCGGCCTTCTTGCCGTTCTGGCTGTCGGTGGGCCTCGGCATCCTGGCGACGGTTCTCCTGGGTCGGGCTGTGACGCTGCCTGCGGGCCACTTTGAGCCGTCTTTCTGGCCCGAGTGGGGCGGCGCGGCGCGGGTCGCCCTTGTGGCCGGTTGCTATCTCGTGGCTCTAGTCGTCATGAAGCCGCTGGGGATGCCGATCTCCGTGGGTATCATCAGTGCCACCACCATGCCAATCCTCGGGGCCCGGAACTGGAAGGCCATTGTCGTGACCGCCATTCTGGCCCCGCTGATGGTCTATCTCGTCTTCGGGCGCTGGCTCAGCGTCCCCCTGCCCATGGGCCTCCTGGAAGACGTCCTGCCGCTCTACTGACGGGTCGCGCATGGAGACGCTGCAGCAACTCCTGATGGGCTTTTCCGTCGCCCTCACGCCACTCAATCTCCTCTACTGCCTCCTGGGCACGGTTGCCGGGACGATCATCGGAGCGCTTCCCGGTATCGGCCCCTCGGCGGGCTGCGCCATCCTGCTGCCGCTCACCTTCGGGATGGGGCCCACCTCGGCCATGATCCTCATGGCGGGGATCTACTGCGGGGCCATGTACGGGGGCACCATCACTTCGGTCCTCATCAACGTGCCAGGAGAGTCCTCTTCCGTCATGACCACGCTGGACGGTTACCAGATGGCTCTGAAGGGCCGGGCGGGGGCCGCGCTCGGCATTGCAGCCATGGGCTCCTTCATCGCCGGAACTGCCAGCGTCGTCCTCCTCATGTTGATCGCGGTGCCATTGGTGAAGGTGGCCCTCGCCTTCGGCCCGCCCGAATACTTCGCCCTCATGCTCATGGGCCTCACCACCATCTCGGGCCTCACCGGCGGGTCGGTGCTGAAGGCCCTCCTGGTGACTTTCCTGGGCCTCCTGATCTCCACCCCTGGGATGGACGCCTTCTCGGGCCACCCGCGCCTCACCTTCGACTTCCCCGAATTGATGGACGGCATCAACTTCCTGGTGGTTGCCGTGGGGCTCTTTGGAATCGGCGAGGTGCTCTTCACCGCCGAGCGGACGCTCACGCTGGAATTCGTCACGACCACCATCAAAGACGTCTGGCCGACCAAGCAGGACTGGCGCCGGAGCGCGATGCCTATCGCTCGCGGTACCATCATCGGTTTCATCGTCGGCGCCTTGCCTGGCGCCGGGGCCACCATCGCCTCTTTCCTGAGCTACGCTGCAGAGAAGCGGGCATCCAGGCATCCCGAGGAATTCGGCAGGGGGGCCATCGAGGGCGTGGCCGGCCCGGAATCGGCCAACAACTCCTCCACCGGCGGGGCCATGGTGCCGCTGCTCACCCTCGGCATTCCCGGCTCCGGGACGACGGCCATCATGCTGGGGGCGCTCATGATGTTCGGGCTCCAGCCGGGCCCCCTCCTCTTCCAGAAGAATCCGGAGTTCGTCTGGGGCGTCATCGCCAGCATGTACATCGGGAACGTGATGCTCCTCATCATGAACATCGGCTGCATCCCCGTCTTCATCCAGATCCTCAAGATCCCCTACGCCATGCTCATGCCGCTGATCATCATCTTCTCCACGGTCGGCGTCTATGCGGTAGACAACAGCCTCTTCGATGTGGGGATGCTCTACGTCTTCGGCATCCTGGGCTACTTTATGAAGAAATTCGACCTGCCCCCGGCTCCCCTGGTGCTCTCGGTGGTCTTGGGCCCCCTCATGGAGCGGGCCCTCCGCCAGTCCCTCACCATGTCGCTGGGGAGCTGCGATATCTTCTTCGCCCGGCCGATCTGCGCCAGCCTGCTGCTCTTGGCCCTCGCCATGCTGCTCTATCCCGTGATCGGGTGGCTTCGGCAGCGGCGCCGCGCGAGCGGGGCCGGCGGCGCCT
>Ga0315314_1003557_pt1 | contig 12083 bp, 12 predicted proteins | sample TDP9_MG_FD_203631 | JGI IMG/M metagenome (GOLD analysis project Ga0315314, IMG submission 203631) | Freshwater sediment microbial communities from Lake Towuti, South Sulawesi, Indonesia - TDP9 | ecosystem: Environmental > Aquatic > Freshwater > Lake > Sediment | place: Indonesia: South Sulawesi...
AAGCGGCTATTAGCTTCCTTCTCTCCTGCCCTCTCGTTTCCTTCATTCCCAGGAAGCCTATGATCTGATAATATCAACCCTGTGGTAAAATCTATATCAGAACCGGAAAGGTCGGTCAAATCCCTCACCAAAGAATACAGCATGGTATGCCGAGGGAGGTTAAGATCGAGATGAACGAATCGGTGCTGATTCGCTAAGGAGGAAAGGAAATGGCAAAGACGAAGAATCAGAGGCGCTTGACCAAGAGGCTGAAGGAGCTGGCCAGGGAGAAAGGGGCGGACCTGGTGGGGATCGCCCCGCTGGAGCGGTTTGCCACGGCCCCGGCTGACCAGCATCCCACCCGCTACCTCCCTGAGGCCAACTCGGTGATCTCCATGGCCATCCGGGTGAACCGCGCGGGGCTGAAAACCATCCTCAGTGGGACCTCCATTTATTCTTATTGTGTCTTCGGGTTCAAGGCGATCAACGAACGGCTGAACCATCTCGCCTATCAGGTCGCTCGTTTCGTGGAGGATGAGGGATTTGAGGCCTACCCGGTCCCAGCCAATGCCCCTCGCAACCCGAGGACCCTCAAGGCGGAGATCTCCCATCGGCATGTGGCCGTCGCCGCGGGGCTGGGAGAGATGGGCTGGGGCCTCAACTTCCTCACCCCCCAGTATGGTGCCTGGCAGAAGCTCATCTCTATCTTCACCTCGGCCCCTCTGGAGCCCGATCGCCCCTTTCAGGGAAGCCTCTGCGATCGCTGCCTGAAGTGCGTAAAGATTTGCCCCGTGGGGGCGATCAGCGACAAGGAGGCCGATGGCTTCACCCTCGATGGCCGATCCTACCAGCATGCCCTGCACGCCCGCTGGAAGTGTCGCTGGGGCTGTGGGGGGCTGACCGCCCAAGGCACCTTCGCCTTCACCGACATCCCCTTGCCGGAGCAGGAGCCCACCCCCGATGAGATGATGGTCTATTTCACCCGCATGGATCCCGGCCAGATGCGCATCACCCTGGAGGCGGGAGGGACCTTCCCCTGGTGCAGCAAATGCTTAGCCATCTGCGGCCCGAAGAGATGAGAGCGGCCTACCGGCACTCGACAAAGTCAAGAATAAAGATTTGACCCCAATTCCCCCTCCACCGCCCTCCTCAGAACCACCATTTCACGACCTGCAGCACAGACTCGGCGGAGGGGCGATCATCCGGGGATTTTCCGACATGAAGCCAGTAGATGGTTCCCTCCTTGTCCAGAAGGATGGTGGTGGGACGGGCGATCAGGCCAAAGCGGGGATGTTCCTCAGCAATGCCCAGCTTCCGGATCGCCTGGCGGGAGGAATCGCTCAGGAGGAGGAAGGGAACCTCAGTCTCTTCGCCCTCTTTGAACTTCTTGGTGGAGACCAGATACTGCTTTTCTACATTGCGGCCGAACTCGGCGACCAGGTCGGGATCATCGACACTGACCCCGACGATCTGGGTACCCTGCGCCTGAAACTCCGAAAATTTCCCTCGTAGGTCGGCAAACTGCCCCTGGCAGTAGGATCACCAGTATCCCCGATAGAAGATAAGGGCTGTCCTTTTCGCCCGCTGAAGGAGGGGATAGAGCTCAGTCGAATTCCCCTGGGTGTCCAGGAGGTTCACATCCGGGATCTTCTTCCCCGTGGAGATCTGGGGGGAGACTTGGGTCTGGGAGGATAGAGTTTGGAGGGCAGCACAGGCAACCAGGAAGAGCAACAGGAACAAAAGAGGCAAAAGGAGGAGGGGCAAAATATGAGCTTGTCTTTTCACCATCTCTTTCAATTCAACCTGATGGCCCCTCTCAGGCTGCCCATTTGCGGGGAGGCCTCCGTTCGGGAACGGGCACTTTGGGTATCTTCTCCTCATTCCACTCCGCCGACACATAGAGGCCGCAGAAACAACTTCCGTACTCGGCGATATCGGGCCGGCTATAGACGCAGGGGCAGATGATATCCTTATCCTCCTCCCGGACCCCGGAGGCCAGCCGGCAAGGACAGGAGCGGTAGCCGTAGCGCTTCTCATTCTGCAAGAGCCCATCCAGGATCTGTAACACTATGTCCCTATCCTTGTTGAGCTGGATGTCCTGGGAGCGGGCGTACCGGTCCAGAATGGGATAGAGCTCTTCTGCCGTCATAGCTTCAGCGCCTCATTCAGTTTTTCTTGGTCGAAGCCGATGATCACCTGGTCCCCGATCAGGATGGTGGGAAAGGTCAGGCGGGGATTGTGACGGCCCACCTCCTCCATGGTGGACTTGCGTTGGTCTCCTGGCAACAGGTCCACATCCACAAACTCAAAGGGGACCTGGCATTCCTGGAGATAGGCCTTGGTCTTTTTGCAATGAATACAGGTACTCAGGGTAAAGATTTTGATCTTCGGATTAGTACCCGGCATTGGCGTCCCCTCTCGGTTCAATAAGTTCCTGCCCTTTCCTCCCTGTGGCTCCTCTACTTTCCCTTTTGCCTCCTCATCTCATGGGCATCACGGGTCATCTCCACCACATCCTTCTTCAGCTCCGCCAGGCCATACCAGGTCACATAATCCGGATTGTTGTGGAAGGCCCCCTGGAAGGTGCGCATCCGATGTTCCAGGAACATCACATACAGCTTCTGCTCAATGGGCGTGATCGCCTCGTAAAAGGTCAGGACATCTGGATAGGCCAGCTTTCCTGGCTGCGGCTGGATGATTCCCTCCTGATAGAGCCCCGCCACCAGATCGATGCCTTTGGCCATCAGCCGGTCCGCCTCCTTGATCATGGCATCGGCGTTCTCCAGATTGAGACGGGCAAACTGGCTGCTGTGGCAGCGGTTGCAGGTCTTCAGCATCCGATCGCGCTCCGCCTGCCATTCCTCTGCACTGAGGCGAGCCACCTTTCCTGCCTTGACCACCTCCAGCCGAGGAGTGGGATTCCCCGCCGGATCCAGAACCTGCAACCCCTTGAGGATGGTGGCGCGATACCCCATCCATTCGGCATCGGGCTCGGGAAGTCGCAATGCCAGAAATCCCCAGGCCGTCATCACCCGATGATTCCCATCCTCCAGGTGGCAAGTCTGGCAGGTGGGGGCCCTTCCGCTGGCCGGATCAGCGAAATGGATGGCCCCGTGCTTGGAGGAAGACCACATCTCCCACTGGGGATGATCGAAGCCCATGTGACACATGCGACAGGCCTGAGGACTCTGCGCTTCGGCCTTGGAGAATTTGTGTCGCGTATGACAGGAGATGCAGGCCATCCCGTACCGGTAATCCCTCCGGCTCTTCGCGTCTCGAAGGCCAATCCGGTGGCACCCCCCGCATCCCTTCAGTCCCTCAATGTAGGGATGGGGCTGAAAGCCCGTGGTGGGCATGGCCTCCATGGCTACCCAGGCCAGCGCGTGTTTGCCATCTGCATATTGCTTATACTGCGTCGCATGGCAGCTCCCACAATGGTCTGGGGTAGGTAGCTCTGCCTTCTTCGCATCCTGGGCCGATTTGTGAGCCGATCCGTGGCAGTCCTGGCAATCCATGCTATCGCTCATCTTGCTGCCGGCCCATTCCTTCACGATCCCGCTGGTGACCTTCTCGTGGCAGAGGATGCAGTTCGATCTCTGTTCCGCCCCGAGGGCAGACCCAAGAGAGAGCCATGACATTACAAAGCAAGAAAGCAAGATGATGGCCGGCCTCACCTTCATTGCCCCCTCCTTAGCTGAACATCCAGGTTAGGTCAACACTGACATGCAGCATCCGGAATTGCCGCGAACAGCTATTTATGCCATTTTCTCTCTGCCGTCAAGCAGATTCGGGTCCTAATACTCGATGCCCCTGCGAGCCCCGACCCCTCTCTCCGCTGGGTGCTTGACTTTCCTCATCTCGGTCACCAGATCCGCCCGCTCCAGGATCTGGGGATGGGCCCCCCGGCCGGTGAGGATCAGCTCCATGGATTCGGGCTTCTTCTTCAAAAGATCGAGGACCTCGTTGACCGATAAGAGGCCATAGGCAACCGCGACATTGAGCTCATCCAGGATGAGAAGATCCACCTCGCCCTTCTGCAGGATGGAGCGAGCACGGGCAAAGGCCTGCTGAGCCAGTCTCCTATCCTCCTCCTCCGGTCGGTCCTGATGGACCCATCCTGCCCGCCCGTAGGCCTCGATGTGAATCAGAGGATGCTCCTTCAACGCGATGCGCTCTCCGGTTTCCCTTGCGCCTTTCAGGAACTGGATGATGAAGACCTTGAGCCCCTGCCCCGCCGCGCGCAGGGCCTGTCCGAAGGCAGCAGTCGTCTTTCCCTTGCCCTCCCCGGTGTATACATGAACCAGGCCCTGCCCCTTTGCCTTTTCCGGTGTCATTGCCCTTCTCTGCTCAATCTTTCCCTTCTACTTCTCCACCCATTTATGCTATAACACCCCAAACATAGCGTCAAATCCTTTTCTGTTCGCGTCAGCCGCAGGAGAGGCTGCGATCTCATTCATTTGCTATAAGGAGGACGAGATGACCCACCGTGAGCGGATCCTGGCCGCATTGAAAGGGAAGCCTCCGGACCAAATTCCCTGGGTGCCCCGTCTCTTGCTCTGGTATAACGCCCACCGCCATCAGGGCACCCTGCCCCCCAAATATCAGGGTTGGAGCCTGAGGGAGATCGAGCGGGATCTGGGAATGGGAACTCCGGCGCGGGATGGCAAGATCTTCGACATCCGGTATGAGGGGGTGCAGATAGAAACCCGGAAGAAAGGGAAGGAGCTCCTCACCGAATATCGTACGCCCGTGGGGACTCTCTGCACCCTCTACCGGGAGAGCGAGCAGCTGCAGGAACATGAGATCCAGGGCCAGGAGGTGGAGCACCTCATCAAGGGGCCCCAGGACTATCCGATCATGGAGTATCTGATCGAGCATACCCAGTATGTCCCCACCTTGGAGGAATTCGAGCGCTACGACCAGGAGATCGGATCCGACGGACTGCCACTGGTGCTCATCGGCGATTGCCCCATGAACCGGATCATGAGGGAACTGGTGGGATATAACCGGGTCTTCTTCGATTTGGAGGACTATCCCCGACGGGTGGAGTCGCTCCTTTCGGTGATGGAGCAGAAGCAGCGGGAGATGTGGAAGATCGCTGTCGAATCTCCATCCATCCTCTTCCTGTACGGCCTCCATTTCGACTCCCAGATGACACCTCCCCCCCTTTTCCGCAAGTACTTCCTGCCCCACTTCCAGGAGTTCAATCGCCTCATGCACCGGCATGGCAAATATGTTGCCTTCCATTCCGATGCCGATACCTCCTTCCTCCTCGACCTGCTCTTAGAGGCGGAATACGATTGTGCCGACACCTTCACCTGTGCCCCTATGGTGAAGGTTACCCTGGCGGAGGCGAAAGCGGCCTGGGGGAAGCGGATCACCATCTGGGGAGGGATTCCCTCCATCATCCTGGGTCCCCCCTTTTCCCAGGGGGAATTCGAGGCCTATATGGAGAATCTCTTCCACACCATCGGCCCCGGAGATGCCTTCATCCTGGGAGTGGGGGATAATGTGATGCCGGAGAGCCAGATCGAACGGGTGGGGCGGGTGAGCGAGATGGTGAAGGAATGGGGGAACTACCCGGTTCGCCTATCGTAGATATTCCGGGTGAGCCCGGGGCACTTTTCCCCGGCGGTCCGGCCGGCCTTCCCTCAGATATATTCCACCGTGGCCGGAGGCTTGGGCGTCAGATCATAGAGCACTCGATTGACCCCGGGGATCTTCAGGATCTTCTGTGCCATCCCGTGGAGGATCGCCCAGGGAAGCTCAGTTACGGTAGCTGTTCGGGCGTCCGTGCTCTCAATGGACCGAATCACGATGATCTGCCCGAATTCTCGCTTCCCTTCTCGAATTCCCGTGGCTCGATCCTGCAACAGGGTTGCGAAGTACTGGAAGGCTCGGGTTCCCTGCAGGGCATCCTCCACGATGGCGGTGGCCTCCCGCACGATGGCAAGCCGCTCCTGCGTCACCTCGCCCACGATGCGGGCGGCCAGAGCCGGGCCCGGGAAGGGAATCCGCTCCGTGATGGCCGGAGGAAGCCCCAGGCGCCGGGCCACCTCCCGCACCCCGTCCTTTCGTAAGGTCTTCAGCGGCTCCAGGACCTGATATCCATACTCCTTTTCCGGATCGATCCCGATCTGGGCCAGGATGTTGTGCTGGCGCTTGATGCCCGCCACTGTCTCCTCGATATCGGTGAGGATCGTGCCGTGGAGGAGGAACCGGGCTCCTGACTCCCGCACCAGGCGTTGAAAGACCTTGGCATAGAAGGTATCGGTGATCGCCTGGCGCTTCTCCTCCGGATCGGTCAGGCCCCGGAGGCCCTGTAAGAACTCGGCTCGGGCATCGATCAGCTGCACGGGAATCCCCATCTTGGCGAAGGTCTTCACCACGCGCTCCGGCTCGCCCTCGCGCATCAGGGCATTGTCAATGAAGTAGGTCCTGAGGCGCTCCCCCAAGGCCCGATGCCCCAGCGTGGTAACCACCGAGCTATCCACCCCACCGGAAAGGGCATTGATGGCCTTGCCAGTCCCCACGGTTTTCCGAATCTCCTCGATCTGCTCCTCAATGAACTTCTCGTAGTCCATTCTGTCTCCCTGTCAGGTAAAGAATACGATGAAAATCCATCCCCGGGGGCTCATGCGGATCCCGTTCATTTGGACCTGGCCGGCGCATAGCTTAGTCCATCGGGCTCCTTCCCTGCAGGAATTCGGCCCACCATCGAGAGGCCTTGCATGTCGATGACGATCACCTCATCCCTTCCCGAGTTAGAGAGGAAGGCCCGCCGGCCATTTGGCTCGATGAGCAGACCGATGGGATTGCGCAAGGTGGAGGAGCCCTCCGGCTTGATCCGCCTGATCTCGTTTCGATTGATCACATCGAAGAAGGCGATGCTTCCTTCCAGGTAGCAGCTCACCAAGGCCATCTTTCCGTCGGGGGTGAACTTCAAGCGAATGGGAAAGCCAGGGCAGGATAGGGTATCCACCACCCGATCTTTCGCGACTTCGATGACGGAGATAGTGCCCGCCTCGCGGTTGGTGGCCCAGACCTCCCTGCCATCGGGCCTTACATCGAGGCCCTCGCAGCCATCTCCGGTGGGGATCTGGGCAATGACACTCCCGGCGGCCAAATCCACCACCGTGACGGTCCCGCTGAGCAGATTGGAGGCATACAGTTTCTTTCCATCCGGGGTGACGGCAAGCATGTGGGTGATCCTCTGGCCGGTGGGAAAGACGCGGGTCACCTTCCCTGTCGCGGTCTCGATCTCCAAGATAGCCTGATTGGCCTCGCAGGTCGCATAGAGCATCCGGCCATCCCTGCTGATGGCCAGGCCATGTGGCCTGCGGTAGGGATCCAGCGGGATCCTCCGAGCCCCCTTCCTGCTTTCCACATCGATCATGGAGAGATTGTCTCCTTCGCCCTCGTAATTGGCAGTGAAAGCTATCTTGCCGTCTGGAGTCACCGCCACCTCATGGGGTCCGCGACCGGTCTCCACCTTCCCCAACAGCTCAAGGGATTCCAGATCCACGAAGGAGACGGTATCCTCCGACTTGTTGGCAATGAGCAGGACTCCGCGGTTGGACTCCCCCGGGCCCGTGGACGGCTGTGATCCCTGGCCTTTCGCTGGGCAGAATGCCGTCAGGAACAGGACCATCCAACCCATGGCCAGAACCACTTTCATGCACGACCTCCCCATTCTCCCCATTGCGCTTGGCACCCAATCAGCTCATGAGCCACGACGGGAGTTGATCCGGCGCAGGATATCCCAGAAGGCGCCACGATATCCCTCGGCGATCGCCTGTACCAGGACGCTGTTATCGTTGTAATTGTAATTGCGATCTACTTTCTTCCGGTTGCCGAAGAGGAATCGGACATCTCCGCCGATCAGGCTATCGATGTAATCGTCAATATCCTCTCCCAGGGCCGAGGAGAGGTAGAAGATGGGGCGAAGGAGGCCTCTATTTTCCTCCACGGCTCCCCGAAGGTTCCCTTTGTCTCGTCCTGGCCCTTCCATCCGAAGCTGGCGAAACAGGGGAGTCTCTGCATAGAGGCGCACCCCCAGGCTGATCCCCACTCGATCCGGAGAGGCCTCTCTCATCAGGTCAATGGCCTCTTTCATGGTCTCCCGTGTCTCCCCGGGGCCCCCCAGGAGGAGGTCAAAGAGCAGGGAGAAACCCTCTTCCTTCCCCAGGCGGGAAACAGAGAGGATATCCGCCGGCTCATGGGAGCGGCCCAGGGCCCTGAGCATGTTCGGATGTCCGTGGTCCACCCCGAAATCGATTCCGGCGCATCCCGCCCGTCTCATCCAGCCGGCGAGCTCCTTGGAGAAGGGCCGGGGGCTCAGATAGGCGAACCAGCGGATCTTCTCCCCCAATCCTCTGCGAACGACCTCGCGGCAGACCTGGATGGCGTGAGATTCCGGGATATTGAACTCACTGTCGCAGGTATGAAAGTGATCCACCCCTCGACGATAGAGATTCTCCAGCTCCTGGGCCACCTGAGCGGGATCCCGCAATTTCACCTTCTTCCCCTTGGCAACCGGATCGGCACAATAGATACAGCCCTGGTCGCAGCCCCGTTTGCTTTCAAACCCCACCATCCCCCCCTCCCGGAGATAGCGCAGGTTATTCACGGCATCGCGCCGGGAGAGGTCGAATCCTTTCAGATTCAGGTAGCGCTGGGGATTCTTGCGGAAGGAAGATCCCTTCCTCCAGATCAGGCCCGGGATGGGATGAAGGTCGCTGGCCTTGGGAAGAATATAAGCCAGAAGGGGCAACGCCTCCTCCCCTTCTCCCTGGATCCCCAGGTCCACGCCGCAGTAGGCCAGAGTAGCCTCTGGGGCGATGGAGAAACCCACGCCTCCTAAGACCAGGGGGGCTTCGGAGTGGCACTTTATGAAGTCGATGATCTTCTTGGCCCGTTCCAGGCAGAAATCCTGGCTGGCCAGGTAGGAGTCATCTATGTTGCGAATGGTGATCCCGATCAGGATAGGGTCGATCTCTTGCAAGGCGGAGCGGATGTCGCCCTCCGTATCGGCGGAGAAGGCGAGATCCAGGACCTGGACGCCGAAGCCCTTGCCCTCCAGTGCTTGGGCCAGATAATCGAGGGCCACCGGCGTGACCGGGGGTTTCATCTGGTTGGGGTTGACCAGCAGGACCTTTCGTTCCTTCATTTCTCACCGCAGGCTACGAAGATGCTGACCCGGGCCTGGCCGGGCCCGCATTGTGACTGGGCGCAGCAATCCTCTCCCACACAGTCCACCAACACATTCTTCAGCCCGGCCTCGGAGAACCACTGGCGGACCTCCTCCCTCTTGAAGCCCATCCAGCGATCGTGATGCTCAACCCGTAAGAACTCGAAGTGATGCTCCTCCAGGTCCGTAATGGCAATCCTGCCACCCGGTTTCAGGATGCGCACCATCTCCCGGATTGCCTGGGGCGGGGAGTCTACATGATGCAGAACCATGTTGGCAAGGACATAATCCACCGTCTCGTCAGCAAGGGGAAGGCTCTCGGCATCTCCCAACCGATAATCGATCGGCGCAGAATCGCCGAATTTGGCCCTCATCTGATCGAGCATCGCCTGGGACTGATCCACCGCCATGACGGACAAGCCCTTTTCGACCAGGCCCTCGGTCAGGAATCCGGTCCCGGCACCCAAGTCGGCGGCCAGCCTGCCGGGCTCCACACCGGCCAGGGAGATCGCCTTCTCCCTCACCGCCTCGGAGAAGAAGGCCTGCCGCATCTCATCCCATTGCAGTGCCACCTCATCAAAATATCGCCTGCTGTCCACCTATTGCTCCCCTAAAGAGATGCGGCAGAAACTTACTAAATTGGCAGGGGACCGTCAATGAGAAATGGGAAGGAGGCCGAAAAGGATCTCTCACCCTCTTTGGAGCGCCTGGTCCACACACTCCCACTTCGAACTCATCCCCAAGATGAGGCGAATCGACCCTATATCGCGATGAACGACGAACCTTAGAAGCGGATTCCCTGCCGGCAAAAGTTCTTCGCAAATGAAATCGGCGGAGCTGAAATTTTTCAACTCCGCCGATTCGCCTTTACTTGAGTGCCCGCCAGCACCCCATTCTCTGGCCTGCATTTGCTATGTCACTTCGCTGGAACGATGCGGACGGAATCCTTCCCCTGCAAGGATTTTCCACCAAACTCAGGTAAGGTCTTCCCTTTGAGAATCCCCTCGGCGCTTGTGGACTTAAAATCACACACTTGCGTCCAGAAGTGGCAGATCAGGTCTCCAATCCCATCGCCGTTGAGATCCGGCGCGGAGGGATTCACGAATGACAAGCTCTCCTCGCCCCCGGTTCGACCAAATGTCAGAGACGTTGTGTCCACCATTCCAGGGCTCACCTCCCCACCGGACAGGATGGCCACCGGGATCTTCCCCTGACTCTTGGGGTTGATGCTGTTCGGGAAGCTGCCTGGCTTGATATCGATGAGTATCGTAAGCTCGGACGGGGGCGGTGGGGGCGGCTCGGGCACTGCAGGTCCGATGGCTAATTCCGCTGGCGAACTGAAACCTGTCAGCTTCTTCGTAATCGCGTTCGTGGTAGGATTGATTACCGCCACCCCCGGCTTCCAAACCAAAACACCCGATTCCTCTACCTGTACCTCCCCACTCACCAGCAATTGCGTCTCATCCGCGGTAAGGGCGAGGCCCACAGGGTTCCGAATATCCTGATTGGGGGCCGTGACGGCCTTGCTGGCGACATCAATGATTTGCAGGCAACTCCCATTCGTCACAAAGAGCTTGGGCTTCGGATTGTCACTGAGCTTGTCCTGGAAAAACAGCATCCTCAAACCGTAGGCACCGGGGATGGTGTCCTTCAAACCTAAGTAATTGGAACCCGAGGGATCGGCATCGAGGATGTAAATACACCCTGCAGACTGGCTCGAGACATAGAGCTCTTTATCATCCGGCGGCCTGAGAACTGCACATGTCACCTGAGGGCTTGGAGTCACATGATTAACCTCATTTCCCATGGAGTCGAGCCAGTAAACTGACCCCCAGTCAAACATTGTGGCAAAAACCCATTGGCCATTGCTTGAGACGGTGGTGTAGGACACATTCGGAATGCCAATCTTAAGCGGAATGGTAGGGTCGTAAGGGTCGGGCACGAGGGTGTCGCTACCAGTATCAACGACCGAAATGAAATCATCCTTGGTGTTGGCGACATACGCCCACTTTTGATACATATAAGTGGTAGCGTCCGGGGTAATGGCCACATGCTGAGCCCCAGCCCCTACACTTATGGTCGCTTTGACCGTGATGTTGGCTGGATTGCTCAAATCCAATACGCTGCAGGTTCCGTTGTCCTTGTTCGCCGTATATGCCTTCAGCTTATCCGGGGTAATGGTAATCCCATAGGGAGTCGGTACGGAAATCTCTTTGTGGGTATAACTGTCCAAATTTACAACAACCACTTTATTTGCCCCGTAGTCAGCAACATAGACAGCAGACGGTGCCGCATTGGCTTGCCCTGCAAACAGGGCCAGGGCCAAGGACACCATAAGCACGAATAAGCCCGCTCGTGTTCCTTTCATGGATTTCACCCCCTTATCGATTGGGCTCTTGATTCATAGGAGATACAAGCGTCACAGCCAAAAAGGGTCTCCTTTTCCCCACAAACCTTCGCTGAGCTTACCATTTCGTTCATTTCCAGCTCACCGAAGGACAAAAAAACCCATTCCTCTCAAAGAAATGGGTTCAATTTTTCTCCTCGCCACTTGGGGGCGCCCTCGGAACCAGCGGGGAGGATATGGACGGAGGGGACCCTGAACCTAACAAGCCTTTAAAGTAAGAGGATTTCACCTCCTTGCTGATTGGGCTTTCGCCCGATGCCGTGAAAGCAAGAAACCCATTCCTGCGGAAGAAATGGGTTTCAATTGTTCTCCTCGTCTTTTAGCTTGACTCCGAACGCAATATAATACCCTCAAATGCATTAGTCAAGGAAAAAAATAAACTTGCCCACCCCCACTTTTCATGGCCCTGATGTTGGGGGAAGATACACCAAAGTGGGAGACAGCAGGGGGCGGCCGGCTATCGCTCCCCCAATGATCTTCAGCAAAAGAGCCATGCTCCTGCGCACC
>Ga0315314_1003558_pt1 | contig 12083 bp, 14 predicted proteins | sample TDP9_MG_FD_203631 | JGI IMG/M metagenome (GOLD analysis project Ga0315314, IMG submission 203631) | Freshwater sediment microbial communities from Lake Towuti, South Sulawesi, Indonesia - TDP9 | ecosystem: Environmental > Aquatic > Freshwater > Lake > Sediment | place: Indonesia: South Sulawesi...
CCCCAACCCTAGTGGAGTTTGTCAGGAAAAACGCTCCCAAACGAAGGTAGCAGGCAGCCTAAACCTTGGTGCCCTCTTTGACAAAAATCCAGCAACTCGTCAACGGCGTTCAGAAAGGCGACAAACGAAGCATAGCCAGAACCATAAGCATAATCGAAAACAACCAACCAGAAGCGCAGAAAATAATCTCACTTCTTTACCCCAAAACAGGAAAAGCCCACATTGTGGGCATAACTGGACCACCCGGCGCCGGAAAGAGCACGCTCATCGAGAAACTGGTCAAGGAACTTAGAAACAGAGGAAAAACCGTGGGCGTGGTTGCGGTTGACCCCACAAGCCCCTTCAGCGGAGGCGCCTTCCTCGGAGACCGAGTTCGCATGCAGGATTTGAGCCTCGACCCAGGAGTCTACATACGCAGCATGGCAACTCGAAATCACCCAGGCGGACTGGCAAAGGCTACAAAAGACGCAGCTAGAGTTTTAGACGCTTCAGGAAAAGACGTTGTCATAGTGGAAACAGTTGGCGCAGGGCAGTCTGAGGTTGAAGTGGTCAAGGTTGCTCACACAATCTTAGTGGTGTTGGCTCCTGGTCTCGGCGACGACATTCAGGCGATAAAGGCTGGACAGATGGAGATAGGCGACATCTTCGTGGTGAACAAGGCGGACAGGGAGAACGCCAACAAGGCAGCAGGCGACATAGAAGCCATGTTAGAGATGGCAACTGAGAAAAAAGGCTGGAAACCCCTTGTTGTTAAGACGTCTGCACTCACGGGCGAGGGCATAGCCGAACTACTAGAGCACGTTGAAAAACACAGAAGGTATTTGAAAACAGGTGAGATGAACGAACACAGAAAAGAGAGAATCGAAGACGAACTGGTTGAGGCATTGACCCAAAAAATAACAGAATCAATCATGAACGAGTTGAAGCAAAAAGACGAATGGGACAAACTCACTCAAAAAATCCTGTCTGGGGAGACAGACCCCTACTCAGCCGCAGACAAGCTGTTGGCAAAACGATTGAAAACGTCTAGAAAAGGGTAACAACCGTTTGAGGCAAAAACCGTGACTCGGCGGCGTTTGATAAAGGGCTTGGTTCAAGTCTACACCGGCGATGGAAAGGGCAAGACCTCGGCGGCTTTTGGCTTGGCGCTGCGTGCGGTTGGACGAGGACTCAAGGTCTATATTATTCAGTTTATTAAAGGTGGCTTCGACTACGGCGAACTATACGTAGTTGAGAAGATTCCCAACCTCAAACTGGCAACCTTTGGAAGAGGCAGATTCGTAACCGAGATTCCAGCCTCAGAGGAGGATACAAAACTGGCTAGAGAAGCCTTTGAACTGGCAAAAAAGATTGTTGGCAGCGGCGAATACGACGTGGTAATTCTAGACGAAGTCAACGTGGCTCTCAACTTGAAGATGATAAGCATAGACGAGGTCACCGACCTGATTAAAAACAAGCCAAAGCATGTGGAGCTGATTCTCACGGGTCGCTATGCGTCACCTCAAATCATCGATGCTGCTGACTTAGTCACAGAAATGAGGGAAGTCAAGCACCCTTACGCACAGGGTGTGCCTCCAAGGAAAGGAATCGAATTCTAGTATAGTTTTATTTGCTTAGGTATCTCCAAGAGAGGATTATGCCTATTGTTGCGACTATAACTGCAAATATTCCAACGTATGTAAAGTCCAATGCAAGCTGTGTGTAGTCGACGGTGTTGACTATCAAGAGCTGCCTCACTGCGTCGTTCGTGTAGCTTAGAGGGTTAACACTCACGACGGTTTGGAGCCAATCAGGCATGAGCTTTGCTGGGTAGAAAGCGTTGCTTGCAAACATCATTGGCAGGTTTATCAGGTTCATGACAGCCATTGGAGTCTCCATTCTTGTTGATCTAATGGTGATTGCAATGAAGAGCGAAGACAAGCCCACGCACAGGAGGAATATGATTGCGAAGACACCCAGTATGTTAAGTGGGTTGAAGTCTGCCCCAAATTGAAGACCGAATGCGACAGCAATGACTATTATGATGCCTGCCTGAAACATTGATCGCAGTGTTGCGGAAAGGACTTTGGAGAATATTATCACTGCTCTCGACACAGGCGTACTCAGAGCCTTATTCAGGAAGCCCAGTCGCCTGTCCCAAACCACTGACATACCACTGAACATTGTTGTAAAGAGAGCGGTCATACCAATCATACCAACAGCCATAAAAGAGAAATAATCACTTGTTCCGAAAGTCTGCTGCATGAGAGTCTTTGAATCGAGCCCGGGAATATTTGTTGGTATAAGAGCGCTTATGTTCATTGATTTTCCTAGCAGACCCATCCAGAGAATCGGCTGAATCATAGAAAGCAAGAATAGTACAGGTTCTTTGTACCATTTCTTAAGCTCTCGGTTAGTCAAAGCCCAGAGACCGTGCAACTTACTTCTGGAATTACCGTTCGTTTCGCTCATTAATGAGCCCTCCTCATACGCACCATCCTCTGCGTCATGACGTTTTCTCTTGATTCCTCTGCGTCACGCATGGACCTGCCGGTGTACTCAAGATAAACCTCGTTCAGTGTAGGCTCTGTCAGCGAGAGCCTCATCACGGTATAGCCTTTTTTCCGCAACGCTTCAATTATGAGAGGCGTCGTTATTTCGCCAACTTCAGCTTTAATGCGGTAAGCCCCGTCTTCCTTCCGTACATCCTTAACATGCTCAACCTTCTGGATCAATCCACTCACATCCTCATTTTCTTTGATTGCTAAGGTTATTAGATCACCGCCCAAGTTGTGCTTCAGCTCCGCTGATGAACCTGCAACAACTATTTTTCCATGATCAATTATTGCAACACGGTCGCAAAGCGCATCAGCCTCTTCAAGATAATGCGTTGTCATGAAAAGTGTCATGCCGAATTCCTTCTTCAACTTTCTAATGTACTCCCAAGTTGCCGTTCTAGTTTGCACATCTAAGCCTAGGGTGGGCTCGTCTAAGAAAAGCACTTTAGGCCTGTTGATCAGCCCACAAGCGAGCTCAAGCCTACGACGCATTCCGCCTGAATAGGTTTCGACTTTCTTGTCCTTGAAGTCAGTCAACTCAACAAGTTTCAGCAGATCCATTGCGCGTTCTTTGGCGACATTCCGTGGAATTCCATACAGATCAGAACACAGAAGTATGTTTTCCAGACCGGTTAGGTCTTCATCAGCAGTATATTCTTGGGGCACGATACCGATCACATTCCTTACGTCATTGTTTTGTTTTGCAATGTCGAAGCCCAAGACTGAGGCTTTGCCTTCAGTAGGCTTCAAGATAGTTATCAACATGTTGATTGTTGTAGTTTTTCCAGCACCGTTGGGCCCCAAAAATCCGAAGATTTCACCGTTCTTCACGCTGAAGTTTACATGATCTACTGCTACTAGGCTCTTGTTGAAAACTTTTGTTAGTCCTTCAGCCTTAATTATTTCGTCATTCATACCTCTCACTTTTCCAGTTTTCTGCTTAGGTCTTCAAGTTTTTCCGCAGTCTCATCTAAAATCTTCCGAATTTCTTCTAAGGTTTGCTCTGAGAAATTCTCTTCTAAGCTGCCTCCAAGTTTGAAAAACACCACAAATAATCTTCTCATGGTTTTTCGCAGTTTAATGGTTTTTTCTGGTGGTATGCGGAACCATAACGCCTGTAAAAATGGTGGATCAAAAAACTTCGCTTCTTTCCTAAGCTTCATCTTTATCTTCCTTTGCTCTTCGAGGAGCGTTTTGCCCATGTCCGTAAGTTTATAGCGTCTCATTCCATCTTCTTCTGGTGGCAGTTCTTTTAGGTAACCATTGTCTTGTAGCCATGCTAAAAGCGGATAAATTGATCCTGGGCTTGGTTTCCAATGCCCATTTGTTCTTTTTCCAATTTCGTTCATTATTTCTGAACCTGACATGGGTTTTTCGTTTAATAATTCAAGTACTTGATATCGAAGGAAACCTTTTGGAACAACCGCCATATGCTTCATCAAACGCCTGAATGGATAAGGCGGTAAACGCTCGAACATCATATCACCAGCGATATCTATTGCGATATCAAAAAACAATTTCTCCGCTTATAAACCTTCTGCTGAAAAACAAACATCATTTTAAACGATTAAGGGATAAATCTCCTTTGTCACATACTCCAGAAACTTGTTTTTGTCAGTCAGGTTAAAGACGACAACTGAGGTGTCTCTGGTCACGCCCACAACGTAGCCGTATTCCCTAGCCCTGGCCACAATATACCATAAGTCACCGTGCTTACTGTACTCATCAAACAACGACGTGCCAACCAAGTCTGGACCATACAACGAAAGCTTGTCAACGTTGGGAATGTCCACGTTGTCAAAAAACGTGATTTTGGTGTCTTCTGGATTCTTTGTATGAAAGCCCCTCAGGGTCTCAGGCGCTATACGTGCTTCAACGATGCCTCCAACCCTCTCGAAGACTATTTCGCTCAGCTTGTTGGCAATAAAATTGGCTAAGCGCTTCTTTTCCACAACCGTCAGAAACAATTGTTTGCCATGCAGAGCAAAACTGAACATGGCTTCAACGGTTTTGGGCAAAGGCACAACCTTGCCTCTGTGGAAAACGTGGAGAACGTAGTCGTGGGAATAAACGCCCGTCACGTTGTTGGCTTTCGGCGTTAGGTTCATGATTTCAGTTACCAACGAGAACTTGTAGTCGCCCTCTTCATACTCTTCCTCGGTTCGGAAACCCTTGAGTTTAGCCGCAACGTCGGATAATGAAACAGCCTCAGTCAACCTAAAGACCTTGCCAGCCGTAACCAAACGCGAAGCCCCCTAAGCGCTGTACCATCTAACTTTGTCATTATGAGGATTTAAAATAAACGAAGGCAAGACAATATATTATCTCAGCGCTTTTCCTCAATCGTTGCGTTTGGCTCTGTGCCGAACATCCTCATAAGAAGCTTGAAAACCGAGAAGGCGGCACCACGGTCAGCCTTCAAACCCGTGGTCGCACCCAACAAACAAACGCCCTCCCACTCCCTATTCTTGGCAAGCCCGAGCAGAAGTCCGGCGGCGCCTAAAATTCTGCCCCCACCGTACACAACAGCGCCCTTCTCAACCGCCTTCGCCGCCAATTCAGGCGAGGTGGCAGCCACGTAAACTTCTCCCGCTGGCTTGGGTGTGGTCACGCCAGCCATGGTTGCGATAAACTTGCAGCCGTACTGGGCTACAAAGTCTAAGATGGCGTCGCAGAGAGCATAGTGTGCCACAACGTCTTCACGGGAAGGTTGGGCGTCTCCCGACAGAATCACAAACTGGTTTTTTCCGAGAGAAGCCGTGTAAAACTCGTATTTTGGCGGTAGACAGACGCCGCTCCTATCAACTACAACATAGTCTGGGAACGAGGGAGAATACAACTCGGCAAAAACTTTGGCGCGTGTAAACTCAATTATTAAGCGAGCCGCAATTTTTCCAACGTTGCCAAATCCTGGCAGTCCTTCAACGAACACTGGACTCTCAAGTTTTGGTTGGGAAAGCATGTTGAAATAGGGCTTGTCCAAGGGTGTGCACAACCGCAACTGAGCCTGTGAGCTATAGGCTGTTGCACAGTTAACATATAAAAACATTTAAGCAACGCTTTCCCTTCAGAATTGAGGTGGCGGGGAAAATAAGCCCTGACTAACCGTAGCGAGAGACTAAGCCATAAGTCTCCTATACGGGTGGGGTAGCCAGGTTAACCCGCTGGGCTCATAAGAGCGCTAGACGCTCTAAGAGACCCAGAGATCGGTCGTCCAAAAGGAGGCAAATAGCCTTCTGGAACTCGACCCCCCGCTACCAAAATATTGTAGTGCGTAAACCTCTTAGTGAGTTTCCGCAAATCAGAAATAAGTTTCCTTTTCTTTAGTGTGTTGGTTGAACACTATTACTGGTATAGACGGTGACAGTATGACATTCGAGTGGATTGGGGGGATTTAGGGATGGATCCTGCAGAGGAGATAGTGAGTCTATGGTTGCAAAGGCAAGGCTTCTTCGTAATGTCGGATGTTAAGGTAGGGTATTACGGGAAAGAGATCGACTTCCTGGCGGTTAACCCAATCAGTGGTAGAAAGATACATGTTGAAGTTCACGCTAGCGTTTTTCCTTTAGCTCCATTTAGAGCACGGGGACCAGCGAGATACGGGAACAAACCCATTGCTGAAAGGATTAAGCACTACTACAATAATAAATTCGTCGGAGCCACGAAAAAAGAAACAGGTGAACTTCTCAATCAATGCATCCAAGAGATGGCTGCAAAGAAGCTGAATAGCAGAGACTACGAGAGATTACTCGTTTTGGGAAAAGTGCATGAAATGGATTCTGAAGATCAGCTTAGAAGTGAATTCAGAGCATATGGGGTAGAGGTTCGCTTCATTAAAGAAATATTAAAGGAAATAGCGTTCAAAGGGACAGCGAGAGATACGACAGGAAGATTTCTCCAACTATTGGCATCGCAGCTAACCCAAGAAGCAAAAAATAGTTTACTCGGCGAAAAAAAGGACCATTAAGCAAACTTAAAGAACTCACAATCATTCCGTTTAGTAGAAGGGTCTTTTGAAACTATAAGTATTGGTTTTTGCATTAAGAAGCGGAGTTGGAGAGGCAAACGTTGATTCGAGCGGTTTTCTTTGACCTTGGCGACACTTTGGTAACTGAAGAAAGCGTTGGGAAAAAGCATCTATGGGAAGCGACCCTGCAGAAACTTCCCTATTTAGACGAGGTTTTAACTGAGTTGAAGAGCCATGGATACAAGTTGGGCATAATAACTAACACGGTTATATCTCGTGAGGAACATGTGCGCATGGCGTTGAGAAGAATAGACATAGAAAAGTACTTCGACGTTATAGTGACATCGGTGGATGTGGGCTTCAACAAACCTGACGAAAGAATATTCTTTACAGCCTTGAAGGCAGTTAATGTCAAGCCTGAAGAAGCCGTGATGGTGGGCAACCGCATATCAGTCGACATACTGGGTGGAAACCGAATCGGCATGAAAACCATATTTTACAAATGGAATGACCGCTACCTAAACCAAATCACAACGCCAGAAGAGCAACCAACACGCATAATAGGGTCGCTGAAAGAAATGCCAAAAATTTTGAGTGAAATGTAAAAAAAACACTTGGGTGATGAGGTTGAGTCGTAGAAAGCTGAAGCCAGAAGAAAAAGTGAATATGGCAATAAACATGACCGACGTATGCATCCAAATCTGCGCTGACGCAATCAAAGAACAAAATAAAAACATCACGGAAGCTCAGCTGATTAAGAAGTCAAGAGAAAGAATGATGAGCCAAAAACGTCGTTATTACGAGGTTTAGAAGAATCGCTTTCTATGATCTAAGAATTAACGAGAGAAAGAGCACAAAGTTAAGGCTTCACGTTTTAGCCAAAAAGTGCGCCTAAGCCTTCTATTGCTGCCTCTTCCTTCTTTTTCTCCTCTTCCTCTTTCTTTTTCTTCTCCTCCGCCGCTGGTTTAGCCTCTGCTGCCGGCGCCTGAGCGGTTGTTGGCGCTGCAGCCACGGGTGCAAACGTTGTCGCCGACTTTAGGGCTTCGTCTATGTTGACTTCTGCTAGAGACGCCACTAAAGCTTTGACTCTGATGGTGTCGGCGTTTATTCCAGCCGCGGTCAAAACTTGCGTTAGGTTTTCTTCGTTGACTGGTTTTCCAGCCTTGTGCAGTAGGATGGCAGCGTGCACGTATTCCATACTCAACTGGTTTCACCTCTCCTCTTGTTCATAATTCTCCCTTTTCAACCTTTCTGAACAGACGACTCCTGCGGCGCTTGAGGAGTCTGAGCCTCCTGAGCCTTTTCTTCAGCCTTAGGCAGCTTGGCGCTCAAACTCAAACCCTCCAGATGCGCCTTCCTCAACAAATCACCTATTGTTTCGGTCGTTGGTATTGCGGCGTTCAACGCCAAGTTTATGGCTTTGCGATGAGCCGTCTGAACGAGCAAATTGATGTTTTCAGAAATTGGATAAGCCACATTAACAGAAAGATTGAACGCGTTCAACTGCGCCTCCTCAATGTTTCGTCGGAAACCGTCTAAGTCTAAGCGCAGCTGGTCCTCGGCGATGACCAATCCGTTTTCGTAAATCGCCTTTAGAATCAAGCCAACCTCAACGGGTTTTATGCCCAGTTTGGAGAGCACACTTGCCAAGCGAGCGTCTATGACGTCGCCTTTCTTGGCGACCAGCGTGTCCCTGTTCACCCAAACGCTCCCAGCCTCAATCCGAGTTGGCAAACCCACCGAGCCTAACTGACTGATGATCGGGCCAGGCGGAAGCCCTGTGTTGCCAGCTGGAACAATCACGTCTATGGCGGCGATGTCGCCTGCTTTGGGGGTGGTTTTCACCCTGCCCCTCTCTAAGAGCAGAGCCAGTTTAAACGGGTTGAGGTCGGTGAACAAGAAGATGTTGGAGCCGCTTAGGAAGCCCTCTAATTTTTCTAGGTTGGGTTTGTCCTTTAGTTCGGGTAAGGCTCTTTTCATTAGGGTGTTTTTGATAACTTGAACGTGGGCTATCTCCTTGAGTTTCTTCTTCAACTCCTGAAGCTGAGCTGCCCTAACCTTTTGTAAACTGGCGACTCCCAAGGCTTTGTGCCTTTGAACCAGTTTCTTGATTTCCTCGACTTCTTGCGCTTTCTGCACCACGATCTGCCTAGACATAGCCTCTTTCTCGCCTAAACCTTCAATTCTATTGGGGGTCCCATGGCGGTTTTTATAACCAGCGACCTTATGTTCTTGAGCCCCCTCTTCAGCTTCCCCTCCAACGGTCTTATTACCGCCTGAATGTTTTCCGCAATCTGCTCGTCGGGCATGTCTTCGGTTCCAATGCGACACTGCAAGACAGGCTGTCCTCGTAGGCGCACGAGAATTGTTCTGCGTTGTTTCTCAATTGAGTCAGCGATATTAACAGTGGGCGCCACTGGAGTTGGCATGCGTCCTTTGGGTCCTAAGACTGCTCCCAAAACCCTGCCAACCGTGGGCATGAGAGGCGCTTCAGCTATGAAGGATTCGTAGGTTTCTGCTAATACTTTCTGTTTCTTTTTGTCTCCTGCCAAGGCTTCGAGTTCCGCCCTCTCTATGACTAGGTCGGCGCCGGCTTTCTTCGCCTTTAGGGCTAACTCTCCTGACGCTATTACGCATACTTTACTTTGTTTTCCAACGGGATGCGGCAGCTCAATCAGTTCTTGAATCTTGCTCTCGGGCTTCTTCATGTCGATGTCGCGTAGGTTGATGACCAACTCTACTGACTGCACGAACTTTCTTTTTTCAGCCTTGCTTTTTGCTTCCTTGACTGATTCGATGAGTGCATTTGTTTCCAAAGACATGTTGAAGCCTCGTGCCAACAACCGTATGAACGTCGATTATAAAAAAGTTGTGTATCTATTCAAAGAGGATGAACTTTAACATGTAGGCAAGCGGAACGTAGAAAAAAGAGGGAGTATGAGTATTAAGAAAATGAAAATATTTTTCCTAAAAACTATTAAATGTCAAAAAGAGATAATAGGATGACAGTTTAGAGGGACGATATTCTATGTCATCAGAAAAGAATAAGGCAATCGTCCGCCGTTTTACTGAAGAATTCAATAAGCGAAACCTAGCCATACTAAACGAGTTAATAGCACCCGATTGTGTTGACCACACCCATCAGTTGCGTGGTCTGGAAAATGCCAAACAATTCTTCACGATGCTTATCAAGGGCTTTCCCGACTACCAATTTACTATTGAGGACATGATTGCAGAAGGGGATAAGGTCTGGGTTCGGTTTAAAGAAAGGGGGACACACAGGCGAATATCTTGGATTAGCCCCTACTTGCAAGAAGATCACAATAACAGCCATTCACAACTTTCGCATAGTTAATGGCAAGGTTGTAGAAGATTTCTCCGTCTCAGACGACTTGGCTTTCTACAAACAACTAGGTGTTATTGAACCCACAGAAAAAGCAAAGAAACTCTTTCCAAAGGATTTTTCGTAACTGCTTGCAAATTTAAAGTTAAATTTGAATGACTGTAAATTTGAATCAGATTTTGTTTAGAAGGATACACAAGTTATAAAAATCTTGTTATGGAAATTTTGGTTTGATGGCTTTTGTAGAACAAGCGTCTACGCACTTTAGGCACATGATGCATTCTGGGTGAGTGAATTTTTCCCAGGGCTCATTCAAAATGGGAACCATCATGGGGCAAGTGTCAACACAGTCTCGGCACCCAGCCTTGGAGCAGCGCACGGGGTCGCGTCTCAAACCCAAAAAGCTGAATCGACTGAAAAGCGCTGAAAAGGCGCCTTGAGGACAAACGTATCGACACCACCCTCTTGGAACGTATATGATAACAGCGAAAGTTAGCCCCAGTATGATTATACGAGCCCAAAACAGCGCAGAAACAGACGCCAAAGAGCCTAATATGGCTCCGGAAACGTCAGCCTCAGGCGTTGCCAACAAGTCCAGGAGAACGTAACGAACGTCGAGCACGGTTCGTGGCACAACAGCAAACAACGTGTCGGCTGGACTGAGGGCGTTGAAGGGCGCAAAGGCGAACACGCCTAAGGCTTCTTTGTAGCTTTCTCCAATGCCAGCAATAACCGACGCTGCCAGAGTGCCCGATATCAACAGTGTAACAGCGAGGACGCCATACTTCACGTATATCATCTGACCGTGCGTTCTGGGAGAAACCCTCGTGTGCCATTTCTTGACCAGAGTCGATACGTCTTGAACCAGCCCAAACGGGCAAGCCCAACCGCAGAAGGCTCGATTTAGAATCACAGCCGCAACAAATATTGAGGCTAACGCAAGCCAAGGCGGAACAAGTAGATAAAGCATGTATTGCAGCGAACCGAAAGCCTCACCCACAGTCTTGGTTGGCACGCCGAGCAACCCGATAACTGGCAGAAGAATTGACAGAGGACCCAAACCCAAGAAGAGGGCGTTGAACAGGAAGAAAGAGAGAAACTGCACAATGATTCGAGGGGTTTGAAAACTCAGCATAAACCTTCTAATACGACTCGCCTGGCCTTCAACAGACGGCTTCTCTTCCTCTTTTTTCAACAGCTTTTAACCCCGAAACCCATTAATTATTTTTTAGTGCAAAACGTTTCAACCAATCAATTATTTTCGATTGTCTTCGTGCTTTTTACAAACGTGAGGCTTAAGTGCCATAAAAAGCTTTAGTGAACTTGGCTTACCGAAGAAAACCGCACAAGCTTGGTCAAAGTCAACGGTGATGGAGCCTTGACGAATGAGGTTTCAGCTGAGCTCGCACAATTGTTGAAGACTCAGAAGTATCACTTGATAGGTGAACACTCAGCGGTCAAGCGTTGCCGATGGCTCTACGAAACGCTTGTGCATGACCGTCCGTGCTACAAACAGAAGTTCTATGGCGTTAAGAGTCATCAGTGCATTCAGATGACGCCTGCGCTTCATTACTGTACCATGCGATGTCTTTTCTGTTGGCGGGTTCAGAGCGGCGATATGCCGTCTTTGAAGTGGGAAGAGACAGGCGTGTCAAAATGGGACGAGCCGGAGGAAATCGTTGAAGCATCGGTTAGGGCGCAGTTGAAAATCTTGACTGGTTACAGGGGCAATCCGCATACGAACAAGGTGAAGTTTAGAGAATCCTTGAAGCCTAGGCATGTGGCTATAAGCCTGGCTGGTGAACCCACCCTGTATCCACAATTGAGCGAGTTGATTAAATGTTTTCATAGGCGGGGCTTCACAACCTTTCTTGTCTCAAACGGAACGGTTCCAGAAGCGCTGACCAAATTAAGCGAGGAACCCACTCAGTTGTACATTTCACTCTGCGCCTACGATGAGCCGTCTTTCCAAAGAACCTGTCGACCTCACATTGCAAACGCTTGGGAGAAACTCAACGAAACTTTCGCCTCTCTGCCAAGTTTCAAGTGTCCAACTGTGCTGAGGTTGACTCTGGCTCGTCACCTTAATCTTAGTTATCCAGAAAAATACGCTCGATTAATTGAGAAGGCGAATCCAACTTACATTGAACCCAAGGCTTACATGCACGTTGGCTTTTCAAGATTACGCCTCGGCTTCGAAAACATGCCGACTCATCAGGAAATCCGTGACTTTGCT
>Ga0315314_1003559_pt1 | contig 12080 bp, 8 predicted proteins | sample TDP9_MG_FD_203631 | JGI IMG/M metagenome (GOLD analysis project Ga0315314, IMG submission 203631) | Freshwater sediment microbial communities from Lake Towuti, South Sulawesi, Indonesia - TDP9 | ecosystem: Environmental > Aquatic > Freshwater > Lake > Sediment | place: Indonesia: South Sulawesi...
TCGAGAAAGTTCTTATAGAAAACGGACATGCAAGGACTGCAAAGGCGTACATCCTCTACCGCCAAAAACGCAAGGAGATCCGCGAAGCCAAAACTGTTTTGATGGACACCGAGTTTGACGCACGGCTATCTCCTAATGCAATAGCCGTCCTAGAGAGACGATATCTCAGAAGGGATGAGAGCGGGAAAATCATCGAGACGCCTACGGCCATGTTTCGTAGAGTCGCTCAAGCTATCGCGCTCGCTGACCTGACGTATGATGCAGATGCTGACATCAAGAAGACGGAGGAAGAGTTCTATAGGATCATGACGAACTTTGAGTTTCTTCCGAACTCTCCGACATTGATGAACGCTGGCACAGAGCTTGGTCAATTGTCCGCTTGTTTTGTTCTTCCTGTAGAAGATTCCATGCAAAGCATCTTCGAGGCTGTGAAGAACACGGCGCTAATACACAAGTCTGGTGGAGGGACCGGTTTCTCATTTTCAAGATTGCGACCAAAGAATGATGTCGTCAAGTCAACTGGAGGAATCGCCTCAGGCCCTATCTCCTTCATGAAGGTTTTCGACTCCGCAACTGAGGTCATAAAGCAAGGGGGGAGGCGGCGTGGCGCGAACATGGCGATCCTCCGAGCAGATCATCCTGATATTCGCGATTTCATTCTCGCAAAAGAGGACAGCACTGAACTGAACAACTTCAATATTTCCGTTGGGTTGACAGAGGATTTCATGCAAGCTGTTGAGAACGATCTTGAGTATCCGCTCGTGAATCCACGCACTCAAACTATTGTCAGTAAACATCGTGCTAGAGAAATCTTCGATCTCATAGTGAAGCAAGCTTGGAAGAACGGTGAGCCTGGAATTATCTTCTTAGATAGACTAAATCGCGACAATCCTACGCCTAACCTAGGCGAGATAGAGAGTACAAACCCATGCGGGGAACAGCCCCTCCTCGCCTACGAGTCGTGTAATCTAGGTTCGATCAATCTTTCTAGGATTGTGAGAGACGGAAAGATAGACCATGAAAAACTGAGACAAATCGTTCACATCGCAGTTCACTTCCTTGACAATGTAATCGATGTTAACAAGTATCCTCTCAAAGAGATTGAAGAAATGACCAAGGCGAATAGGAAGATTGGATTGGGTGTCATGGGATTTGCAGATATGCTTGTTCATCTGGGCGTGCCCTACAACTCGGAGAAAGCGATTCAAATAGCCGAGGAAGTCATGTCATTCATATGGCATGAGTCCAAGAAAGCCTCGGCTGAACTGGCCAAAAAACGCGGTCCATTCCCCAACTTCAATGATAGTAAATACGCTTCCAATGGCGGACCTGAGCTGCGCAATGCTACTACGACTACTGTGGCTCCGACAGGTACCCTGAGCATAATAGCCAATTGCTCTAGCGGTATAGAACCTCTATTCGCCATATGTTATGTTCGGAATGTCATGGACAATACTGAACTATTAGAGGTTAATCCGCTCTTCGAGAAGATGGCGTATGAAAGGGGATTCTATGGCGAGGACCTTATGAGGCGGATAGCGGAGGGGGGCACTGTGCAGGGAATGAAAGAAATCCCGAAGGATATCCAAGAGATTTTCATCACAGCGCATGACGTATCGCCAGAGTGGCATGTAAGGATTCAAGCGGCATTCCAGAAGTATACTGATAACGCTGTTTCTAAAACGGTCAACTTCCCAAAAGAGGCTGCCCTTGAAGATGTTAGGAAAGTATACATGCTCGCTTACAAGCTTGGCTGCAAAGGAGTCACTATCTATCGGGACGGAAGCCGAGAATCGCAGGTTCTCAGCATAGGCTCCGTGAATAAGGTTCCAGCGACTATATCTGTGCCTATAGAGTACAACGGATGCAAAACCTGCTCAATCTGAGGATGCAGACGCTAGATAGACGGCATCTTGGTCGAGACTAACACAGCTAACAATGCGATTGCTGCACCTGCAAGATATACGATTGAGAGATCGTTTGCGATATACGCAAGTTGCCCGCTTATATATGATTGTGCAACTCCGCCAATGAAAGTGATACTCATCACAAATCCGTAAGATTTTCCCCTGCCCCGGAAACTTGCAACCTCCGCTATTATGCTGTAGAGAACCGGATAGGTGGCGTAAAGAACATAGCCACTTGCTAATAGGATTATCATCAGCAACGAAATACTTCGCATGAACTCCATCGGAAATAGAAACATGCCAATCGACGCGATTGCGAACTCTAACGTTACCGCTTTTCTCAGTCCAATACGTTTGGCGACATAGAAGCTTGAGAGTGAGCCTATCGCGCCAGCTAGAACGAATAAGGAGAATATAGAGTCTGATGCAGCTGTGGAGATCTTAACAATGTCTGTTAAGAACAATGTTGTAAAGTTAATGAATGTACGGTAGCTTGCTCCCATGCAGATACAGACTAAAACTATCACGAATATCGACTTCTTGGTGAAACCTTCATGTTTCTGCAGGGCGACCTTCAAGTTCAACTCAATGTTGTATGGGGTGGGGAATGACGTTATTCTTAATGAGCGAATATACAGAAGGTATATTAATACGCCAAATAGCGCGAACAGCCCCCAAATAAGGAACAGCGCTCTCCAACTCAGATATGAGGCAACTATCCCTGCGGAGAGAAAAGCTATGAAGTTTCCGAAGTCTCCACTCGCTCCGGATATCCCCATGGTCTTTGTGCGATACTTGGCGTCGCTGGTCACCCTAGACAGAACGGCGTAAGATACTGGATGGAAGATGCTGAAGCCGATTGCATAAATAAGATTGAAGATGAAGATTTCTGGGTAGGATTCAGCGAAGAAGATGAGTATGAACGGAAGAAAGACTAGAAAGCCCCCGATCGCGAGGAGGTCAAGCTCATTGAACTTGTCAGCCAAATCTCCCATTAAAGGTTGAAGAAGAACAGTCACAGCCAAGATAGCTGCGTACAAGACTCCAACATCTGAATAGGTCAGAGAAAAATCTGCCACCAGAAGTGGAAGGACGGCTGGAAGTATTGCAAATGAAGCATCGTTAATCGCGTGAAATAGTGCACAAGCGGCAAGAACGCTCTTCGGATACCGCGATGCCACGACCTCCACTAGCATGAATGCGCAAAAGAGATTCAGAAACCACTTAAAACGTTTTCCCAGCGGGTAAATGTCTTTCCAAATTTGTCGGCGTTAATGTTAAAGCAAGAGTGGTTGCATAGACCATGCTGCTGGATGAAATGCATTGAACCCTCAGCTAAGAGCTACAGTTAACAAGATTAAAGACAGATCTCTTCGAGAGAAGGTCACTGACTTTCTTGACAATCCAACGATAAAGATAGGGAATAAGCGCTACAGTGGGCTTCCTTTAGAACAGTCTCCAGCAAGCATTTCACGTCACCATAACTACCCTGGAGGTTTGCTTGAGCACATACTTGCGAGTTCCCGATTCGCTCTCGATCTTTGCGTTGTTGTTAGCAAAGTGTACCGCGGGAAGATTGACTCAGATCTAGTTTTGTGCGGAACAATTCTACATGATCTATTCAAGCCTTTAACATACATAGAGAAGACGGATGGAAGATACAAGACTTCACCATTAGCGGAGAAAGTTGACCATCTGACCTTAATTGTTTCCGAATTGATCCGGAGACAATTCCCGATGAGTGTCATTCACATAGTTTGCGCACACCATGGGCATGAGGCTGGCCCTATTGGACCTCATACTGTTGAAGCTCTTGTCTGTCATCTAGCAGATCTTACAGATTCCAAGTTGAATGGAGATGTTCTTGACGCCGCGAGATACTTGGCGAGGGAGGCTACAGGAGAAGAATTAAGGCGGGTTTCATCCAAAGAGGCTTTTGAAATAGTCAACAGAAAGGCAATTGAAGGTTGGGAAGGAGTGAGGAGGATAGTCGAAGAGGTAAAGACGAGATAGGAAAGAAGCCGTGATACTACGCTTATATACATGCTGAGGTAAGCTCAGACTTAAAATTGTGAGCGACGGAGGTGAATTGATGCGATGAAAGTTACTTGCAACATTGATGCTTTTCGTCATCTCGACAAACCATTTGAGTATGCAGTGAGGACGCTTAGTGAACTTGGTTATCAAGGAGTGGAACCGCAAGCTCTCGATGGCAGATGTATTCTTGAGATCTATCACTATTGCCCGATGATAAGCCTAGATGATGATCCGATCGAGATAAGGAAGATGATTTCCGGCTATGGACTTGAGGTCTCTTGTTTGAGTGCTCATACTTCTCTGTTGGAAACAGAATTTGGAGTTAGATATTTGAGAAAAGCGATCAAGTTCGCAAAGAATCTGGGCGCGTCGATAGTAAATACAGCTGAAGGCCCGAAGCCTAAAGGAATGAGTGATAAGGAGGCTTTTGCTGTGATGAAGCAGAATCTCAACGCTATTATGAGGACTGCTGAGAACTATGATGTTTTCTTGACTATCGAGCCTCATGGAGAGTACACCACAAATGCGCTAGGATTGAAGAAGATAATGGGGCTTTCAAAGTCGAAGAAACTTGGGATAAATCTTGATACGGGGAACGTGTTCTTAGCAGGGAACGATCCGGTTGTAACATTGAAGGCTGTTGTTGATCGAGTTATGTATATGCATGTTAAGGATATAGGTGGAGTCCTACTTGAGGGGAGAGGCAAAGTTACAGGTGCTCCGGTTGGAGTGGCTGTCGGCAAAGGGCAAGTCGATATCAAAGGCTGCATCAATGTTCTGAAGAAAGCAGGATATGATGGTTGGTTATCTGTTGAGGCAAAGGCAGAGGATTTGAAAAGCAGTTTGACATACTTGAAATCGATCATCTAGCAATCGAATCATTCTCCCAACTTTTTACTGCCAGTTTTATTTCCGACAATCAGTCACTTCGATTAATAGTCAAGGAGGCTAGGCGGGGGAAAATGTGGAACGGGAGAAAGTTCCTATGACTGAAGAGAAGTTCTCTAGATTCACCTAGCCTCCTTGAACCGCACAGATAGGTCGGAATTGAATATATAACCGTTACTCTTAACGCTCGTAGGCTTTATCCTGGATAGGCGGTAAGTTTCCTTCTCGCTCCTTGAAACATTTTCTCTGCCAAATGAAGACCTCGAGTCATTCCAATTAGTGTGACCCTCGATTTCAAAACGAGTTTCTTTCTAATCTTGATCATCCTTCCAACCTCGCTTGGAGAAGGCCCTCCCTTGACGCCATGTGATTTAACGAATTTCTCAATATCAAGCGATGATCCGATTATTGCATCGCCCACTTTAAACGAGGCCCCTGTAACTTGCTTAGCAATTTCTGTTACGAGTTGAGGAGTGATGTCAGAGAACGCTCGTCCTCGATCATACAGATACTTGGCACACGCTCCTACTATTTTATGTGCCAGTCTAAATGGCACTTTGCATTTCCGAAAGAGAATGTTAGCCATCTCTGTTGAGGTCGTGAAGCTTAACTCGGGCTGCTTGAGAGCGTCATTTCTTACCTTTAATCTTTTGATTAGTTGAACCCATATTTTTAATATGCTCATAGTCGTATCGATGGCGTTCCAAACCTTATCGGTGATTTCTTGCAGGTCTAGGTTGTATCCCGTCGGAAGCGCTTTCATTATGTTGACCGAAGCGACCAGATCACCTAGTGTAACGCTTGTTCTTGCTCGAATGACCTCTAGTACGTCTGGATTCTTCTTCTGAGGCATTATGCTGCTCGTTGAAGCAAATTCATCCGGCAGTTCTATTAGTTTGAAGCTCGATGAACTCCAAAGGACTAGGTCCTCCGATAGTCGGCTCAAATTAACGTTTAAAATTACAAGATTTGCAAGAGTCTCCAAAATGAAATCTCTATTGCTAACAGCGTCTAGCGAGTTCTCGACGATACCGTTGAACCCTAGAAGTTGCGCGATTATGGTCCGATCGATTGGGAAGCTTGTTGTGGCCAATGCTCCTGCGCCCATGGGAGAGAGGTTCACGCGCTTGTAGGTCTCTTCCAGTCGTTCTAGATCACGTTGAATTGCGTCAAATTGAGCCACCAAGTAGTGTGCAAAGGTTATTGGCTGAGCCGGTTGGAGATGCGTATAACCGGGAATTACCGTTAAGAGATTCCTTTTAGAGAGATTGACCAATTCTTCTTGGACAACGATTATCGAGCGCAGCAATAGAAGAAGACATCGACGCAACTCCATTCTGATTGCTGTTGCAACCTGATCGTTCCGGCTCTTTCCTATATTCAGATTTCCTCCAATCTCAAGACTTGTCTTCCTAGTGACTTCTTCCTCCACATACATATGTACGTCTTCGATCGGTTTTAGTATTGTTGGGAGCTTCACTGTACCCAACGCTTGGAGAAGTTTCTTCCCCATTGATGCATCTACAATCCTCTGTTTAACTAACATGATGATGTGGGCTTGGTTGATCTTTACGACATGTTCGAATAGTCTTCTATCGCTTGGCATCGAGGAGGTAAATTCAACAACGTCTCTCCTTGTCTTGAGCAGTCTTCCTCCCTGAAGAGCTTTAGACAATCTAGAACCCTTTTACTCTAATGTGGATCGAGAAAGCGCTCAATGAATATTGAAGTTTGAAGTTCAACGGCTGATTTTCGGAGCTACTTTCTGATAGGCCTTAACCGGCTTCTTCCTCTTCAGTTGACACGACACTTTCGTCGGAAGACCCCAAAGCTCGATAAAACCTTCTGAGTATGCCTGATTGAACGTCGTCTCTATATTATATGTCGCTAAATTCAAGTCATAGAGTGACATTGGCGATGTTCTGCCTGCAACTATGAGCGAGCCTTTATACATCTTGATCTTCACTTGCCCAGTTACATTCTCCTGAGCGCTCTCAATAAACTGATCTAGATTATTCTTAAGCGGATCCATCCACAGCCCTGTGTAAACTAAGAATGCCCATTCGTTATCGACTTGCCTCTTGAATTGCAATTGATGCCGCGTTAAGACAAGTTTCTCCAAGTCCTTATGGGCTTCAAGAAGGACAAGTGCAGCGGGACACTCGTAAACTTCCCTCGACTTTATGCCCACAAGCCTATCTTCAATGTGATCTATCCGTCCCACGCCGTTCCGTCCTGCTATCTCGTTTAGACTATCTACCAATTCTACTGGCTTCATCTCTTCGCCATTAAGAGCGTAAGGAACACCTTTCTCGAAGTCTATCGATACATATTCAGGCTTATTCGGCGCCTCCTCAGGAGAGAGCGTCCACTCGAAGATCTCATTCGGCGGCTCCCGTTCTGGATATTCTAGGACGCCGCATTCAATTGAGCGGCCCCAAAGATTCTGGTCTATGCTGTATGGACTGTCGAAGTCATTCGGTATTGGAATCTTATTTTCTTTCGCATACTTTATCTCTTCATCTCTATGGAGACCCCATTCTCTGACAGGCGCAATTATCTTAAGGCCCGGTGCCATCGATTTGATTGTGACATCAAATCTTACCTGATCGTTCCCCTTACCCGTGCATCCATGGGCTACGGCTTGCGCCCCTTCCTTTTCAGCTACTTCAACCAGTTTTGATACGATTAGCGGTCGCGCTAGTGCAGTACTTATAGGATATTTATCTTCATAGAGTCCATTCGCTTTTATGGATGGAAATACGTAGTCTTGAGCAAATTCATCCTTCGCATGAATTGAGTAATGTTTCAAAACACCAAGTGTCTTCGCTTTTTCTCCAATAGCATCCAAGTCGTCTCGCTGACCAACATCCACAGTCACCGTAACGACTTCAGCATCATACTTCTCCTGAAGGTACTTGATAATGACAGATGTATCAAGACCACCGGAGTAGGCCAACACAATCTTGTTAACCAAATCGGGTCCCCAGAGTCACAAGTTTTCGATAACTTGACGTGGGAAAGCTTTAAATGAGTTTTGGTCGAATCTATTCTTTATGGGTCTAATGGTGACCATTTTTGGTCAAAAGCATCTCGAAAGCCGTTCAAGAGCTGATAGACGGAAACCTGTCTCTCCAAGAAGCACTTCAATATCGCTATGGGAACTACAGCGCTATAGCCAGAATGCTAAAGCCGAAAGTTGAAGCTGCGTTTGGGAAAAAAGTGAAGCTTGAGAGTATAATAACCTCAGTCAAAAGAGCCAGCGTCTCCTACAGGGTTCAGGAAGAGGATCTCCTCAAAGTCATCGCTGGAAGTACGATAAACCTTCGAACCGATGTTGCAAAGATATCAGTCGAGAAAACACGTAGGACACTAGAGATCATCAGAAGGTTTCTGGCAAACTTCACCAGTGAGTTTCTTCAAGTTCTTGAGGGCACCTCGGCTGTGACTTTGATCGCTGACCAGAAACTGTTCAATAAGATAGTTTCGATGTTCTCGAAAGACGATATACTGGATGAAAGAGTAGGCTTAGCCGCGATAATCGTTCATAGCCCTAAAGAGATTATCAAGACTCCAGGGTGCGCAATAGCCTTCTACAGCCCGGTCTCTAGAAGACATTTGAACATAGAGGAGACCATGAGTTGCTTTACAGATACAATAATAGTGTTAAAGATGGAGGATGTTAGCAAAGCCTTCGCCGCACTGACGGATCTTATCGCAGAAGCACGGAGCCGAGAGGCAACTGCAAAAAGATAGATTAGAAAAGTGCCAAGAACCAGCTTCGATCTAAGATCGCGGAATAGCTTTTCGGAAAGACCTCTGAACGATATGCGAGCAATGCAATTCAAAATCTTCTAAACTTCTCTATTGCGCCTGAATAGTGCATGAAGTTTTCTAGTGACATCTCTGAAGGAACTCCTGCTCCGCAATTCAGTATTAGTCCGTAAGGCCCCGCCTCTTTTACAATTTGTCCAATGTGTTGATATATCTCTTGGGGCAGCATAGTCCCGATCTTCCTAGTTATCCCTCCCATTAATGTTACCTTGTCTCCGTATCGTGTTTTGAGTTCTGACAATTTCATGTTATCTTCCGGTTCAAGTGGATCTATCGAGTCGAACCCATTGTCAACGAATTCTTCGACGAGAGACATGACGTTTCCATCGGAGTGTAGAGAAACTTTTACTTCTTTTTTGTGTAACCTTTGGACGAGCTGCTTATGCCATGGCTTGTATATCGCTTTGTACTTGTCAACGTTTAGGAATGGGCTTCTTCGTTCTCCAAGATCGTCTGTAACCCATATCCCATCAACAGGCGCTTCATCAACTATCATCTCAGCCAAATCCATTATAGGTTTGAACGAAACTTCGATCATTCTTGTTATGAAGCTAGAATCTGTAGCGAGATCCTTCATGTACGGGGTTAAGCCTCGTAGAAACATCCACGGCGTTTCAAACGGTCCTTTTATCTCAGCTAAAATGAAGTATCCGCGTTCACTGAGTTTCTCGGCATGTTGAGCAAGGGTGCGGATCTTCATATCGAATTTGTTAAGGTCGAGAGGCTCAATATATTCTAGATCTTCTTTTCTCTGCACTGGGCTCTGTAAAGTCTTAGCGAAATACGGTTTCTTACGCCAGTATTGTAAGCCTCCGAACGGGTTCCTCGATATAATATAATCTTCTCCTTCATACAATCTCTCACAGAATATGTCGTAGCACCCGGGGAAACCGACAATCGGCAGATTGATTATGTCAGAGTTGAAGAACCTTGCTTGAAATACCGCTTGAGTTAAACCGTCAGCTTCAAAGAACTTTTGTCCGAAGAACCGCATCTGCGACTCGATCGACGTGAAGTCTCCCCAGTAAGGGATCATATCTACCGGCTTACGTTCAAGCGCCTGCAAAACTCTTTCTCTTGAATTCAAACAAGGACACTTCCTGCAATGACCTCGTCGATTCGACGTATCTCCAATTTCTTAATTAGAAAGATAATTTGTCGTTTCCTATTCTCTCAAATAGTGTTATACGCTAGAATGTGTAGCTGAAGACGTATTCTCCTACGTCTCTTATGCCTGCCTCTATTCTCTCTTCCGGTTCGCTTACAAACGTTAACCGTATGTGTCGCTGTCCGTTAGGACCGAAGAACGACCCTGGAATTACAGCCACATTCTTTCTATAGAGCAGCCTGTTCGCGAATTCTTCGTCGCCCCTCTCCATTTTCGCTAGGTATGCACTCATGTTTACAAAGAAGTAGAATGCGCCTTGGGGCTTCACTGTCTTTGTTTCTGGCAGGTACTTCTTTATGCATTCATTCATCAAGTCTCTTCTCTTCCTGTAGGTCGGAATCACGACTTCGCTTAAGTATCGTTCTTTCACATCGTCGCTGAGGAATTTGACCATGGCGTACTGTGCAATCGTATTCGGCGCGAGGCTCGTGTACTGCTTTATTCGCTCCATGGCGTCTATTACCTCGGTCGGGCCTAAGGCGTATCCGAGCCTCAACCCAGGAATCGAAGCTTCCTTCGAGAAACTGCATAACAGAATAGTTCTTTCGTAAGCTCCAGGAAGGCTGCTAATCCAGACGTGTTCCCCTTCATATATAATATGCTTGTATGTGTCGTCGCTAATTACCCAGAAGTCGCGGTCTCTCGCCAGATCGATCAGTCCTTTCGCAAATCCTTTGTCGATTACCCTCCCGGTAGGATTGTCCGGCGATAGAAGAACAAATGCTTTGGTTCTATTCGATATAATTCTTTTAAGATCTTCAATATCAGGTTGATAGTCTTTCTCAACTGTCACTGGAAGAGTTTTAATTCTTCCTCCAGCCAGCTTCACAGATTCACTATAGCCCAAGTAGGTTGGATCTGTAATAATCACTTCATCATTCTTGTTCAGAATCGCCATAAGCGCCGAGAAGATTGCTTCCGTTCCACCATCTGTAACAATGATTTGCTTCTCAGGGGCGTATTCTAATCCTCCATGCTTTTCTACGTCTTGAGCAATGAGATTCCTGAGCTCCATTCTCCCCCTAGAACCGGTATATCCGCAAGCCCTGAGCGAATCGTTCTTCACTAGGTCGCACATATAGTCGATAACTTCTTTCGCGGGAGGAACGCTCGGTGCGCCTCCTCCAAAGGAGATTATGTCTCCCCTCTTTCTAGCTTCATCGAGCAACATTGCGACTTGACGAATTGGTGAGAGCCTAATCATACCTGCTCTGTAGGATAGGTTTGGCATCGCAAGTTCACCCTGACTGAAAACCAAGTTGAATCTAAACACATGCCTTATAAAGAATCTGTATCGTGACAGTCGTCGGCTTGAAGATGACATTAACATTACTATCTAGGACCAAATATGGCGCTCAAAGGCAAACAACCAACTGGTCAGCGAGAAGAGCCGCTTGTGGCGAGCCTAAAGTTTGGAACGAGGCTTCGGAAGAGAATACTAGCTTCCGGTGCAAATTCTTTAAAAGACTTCGCTCGTCGGTTTATCTCTAGAGAGTGTTCTAGGAAGCGTGAAAAATTGCTTAAAAATATAGTTCCGGAAGTTGTGGCTCAAGAAGTTCACAAACTGTCTGGAACGAGGACGCTCTACTATGACGATTCTTACCAAAGAAAATTCAAGAGTAATGTTCTAAGAGCTATCGAGTTTGAAACGAAAATCTTCCTCGTTCTTGAGGAGACTTGTTTCTTCCCGGAAGGTGGTGGGCAACCAGGAGATGAAGGTTCAATCTTCCTGAAACCACAGAAGTTCAATGTCTTAGACACACAATCGGTTGGAGAAGTTACGGTCCATGTACTCGACGGCCCGAAAGGCGTGTTGACCGAAGGTCAAAAGGTTGAAGGAGAAGTTGATTGGATTCGTCGTTACGCCTATATGAAGCAGCACACAGGTTCGCATATCGTCTTCTCTTCAATACGACGGGTACTCTGTCTCGAGAAACTGCAGTATATGGGCGTTCAGCTTGGTTCTGATAGATCTCACATAGACATTAACTATGGTGAAGCCTTTGAACAGGAGCAGCTACATGAAATTGAGAAGCTGGCCAACCAAATTTGCATGAAGAATGCCCCCGTAAGAATTTCATGGAGTACTAGAGAAGAAGCTGAGAGGCTGTATGGAGATCGCCTCGGAATAACAGATGTAACGCCCTACGGAAATGTCCGCGTCGTAGAAATTGAAGACTGCGACGTTGCTCTCTGTTGTGGAACTCACGTCAAATCAACTGCAGAGTGTACGCCGATCAAAGTCC
>Ga0315314_1003560_pt1 | contig 12079 bp, 8 predicted proteins | sample TDP9_MG_FD_203631 | JGI IMG/M metagenome (GOLD analysis project Ga0315314, IMG submission 203631) | Freshwater sediment microbial communities from Lake Towuti, South Sulawesi, Indonesia - TDP9 | ecosystem: Environmental > Aquatic > Freshwater > Lake > Sediment | place: Indonesia: South Sulawesi...
GGTACCAAGAGTACCAGAAGGGCGGGTCCAAGGCCCTTCGTTCAAAGGTGATTCCCGGACGTCCTCCCAAGCTGTCTCAAATCGAGAAAAACAAATTGGCGGAAGTACTCTTGTCGGGTCCGCTGGCCGCAGGATATCGGACAGACCTTTGGACTTTGAAACGGATCGCCCAAACCATCCACAAACACTTTGGCATCTGGTATCACCCCAATCATGTGTGGCGGTTGCTTCAGGGGATGGGATGGAGTTGTCAGAAACCAGAGCGCCGTGCTTTGCAAAGAAACGAGAAAGAGATTGTCCATTGGAAAGTTTACCGGTGGCCCCATATAAAAAAAAGCCGAAAGACTTGGGGCCCGTCTGGTCTTCATCGATGAGTCTGGCTTCTTGCTCATCCCAAACATTCGTCGCACCTGGGCTCCTAAAGGACAAACCCCGGTCTTCTATCACCTCTACAAACAGGACAGGATTTCCTCCATCAATGCACTGGTGGTATCGCCGAAACGGAAACGCTTGGCGCTCTACCTCCGGTTCCGAGCGCGGAATCTTAACGGTCTGGATGTTCGTTCTTTCCTTAAAGAGCTGCTTAAACATGTCAGGGACCCCATGGTCTTGCTGTGGGATTGGGGCACGATTCATCGCCGTAAAGAAGTTAAGCAGTTTCTTGCAGAGCATCCTCGGATTCATAGGGAATATTTTCCGGCCTATGCGCCTGAACTTAACCCCGCAGAATATGTTTGGAATCAGGCTGACTGTGCCCTATCCAATAGTGTGCCGCAGAGCCTGGCCGAGCTCAAGGCAATGCTATGGAACACCGTACGACGGCTCCGGAGATCACCAAGGCTCCTATGGTCTTGCATCCATGCCTCCAGTCTCCCGTGGGCCAGATAAATCGTTCCATTACTTATGCGAAACTCAATAATTTAGTCGAATGCATGGATTCCATCAAGAGTCTCTGCCATCCTTTTTGGGTTGGAATTTTTGGCCGTCCATACGTTCCTTCAATGATTTCTTTCCATGAAGCTTACATTAGTGAACTCCTTTTCGTCCTTTCCCCTACGTTATTCATCGACTTAAATCATTGATTATCTAAAATCGTGTCTCATATTTTCATATTTTTTCATTTGAATGCATCATAAGTCAGCAGAAAGTTATATTTCCACAGGTGAGTAGAGATCGCCTACGTTTTTTAATCCCTTGATTTTCCCTTATTTTGGGAGACGCTGTAACCATAATGTAACCGTCGTTAAACATTAACCTTGTTTACTTCTCTGAAATTTGTTAAATAGAGGGTGATGTCAGGATTTATTCTGATAAAAAATGTCGAGCCTATTCAAATTGACAATCAGGAAGAAACGAATAAGGAAGCGATGAAGAATTTCAAACTCTAAAACTGCAGATATCTTGCCAAAATCCACACGTTCTCAAAAGTTGCAATATCGAAAACAAATAAAAACCTCCTCTAAATTTTGAGACCTTGGAGGCAGGGATTTGGGTCTCCTTTCCGGCTTGGGGATTCCTACCTGTTCTGGCCCTCCTTTTTGCCACACTGAAGGTGCTAAATCGTGTGAAAGGGCATTGGGGTTGCATCTTCAAAATTCAGTTATTTCTCTGGCTTGATGGGGAGGAGAAATGGTGGGGTGGTTGGGTTATTTCTGTGAGTTAATCCATCGAGTCAAGCCGTTAACTTGGTATGACCGTGGGAGGGGTATATTGTTCCTGATGGCTTTGCTGCTCGTTTTTGCGCTTTTCCCAGGGGGTCCTCGCCCTGACATCGCCGATCATGAACCGTACGCCTAAGTTATCCGGCGGGTCAAGCCAGAACATCCTGTCAAAGACACGCTCGGCCTCCTCAAAACGTTTCAGGCGCCAGAGGCATAGCCCGCAGCCATGCATGCATCGCAGAAACGGGCGGTTATTAATGCAGCCCCAAAGGAGAACGCCGTCAAAACGATCGCGGAGGGAAAGCTCTCCGATGCGTAGGCCGACTTCGTAGTGGCGAATCGCGTCGCCCGGCCTGCTGTCGAAGACCAAATTCCCGAGGTGCGAGTGGGCGTCGAGGCAACGCAGGTCGGACCGGCAGAGCTCCATGAGGATTCGCTTTGCTTCCAAGAAGTCTCCAGCGGCTTTGAGATCGTTGGACTCCGTGATAGGATCCGAGAATGGGTCATCGGAGTCGGCCCCCGGGAGTACCTGCTCCATCTCGAACATAGGGCGTGGCCCACGGGCGATGATCGGCTTGATCCACTCCTCCAGAGGCTCATCCTCCTCACCCCAGTACTCCTCCTTAGGGTCCCATATCCCCATCTCTTTGAGTCGCAATGGCGCGAGCCCGAGGGCCGTCACTTCGATGCGGGTAGATTCAATCTCTCCGGAGAGGTAAGGATGGCCTCCGTAGAGCCACTGTTTGCGGGGTTTGACCGTGAGGATTTCGCCGGGCACCACCTCCCAGAGCCGGTCTGGCCGAAGCGTGATGATCCGCTCGCTTCCTACAAAACGACAGCGAGCAGCCCGTTCCTTAACCGAAAGTGCGACAAGCTGGACGGGCCCGCTAAGATCAATGTCGTCGCAGGTTGCCTTGTGTTGATGCGTGCGTCGCGAAGGTGCCGAGGCTCTGCGGGGGTAAGGTTCGAGGCCGAACCACTTACGGTATGCAGCGGCATAGCGCGCACCCATCGATCCCTTCGGAAAAATGACATCCGAGGCTGCTACCACATGCTCGGAGCCGTCGTCGCGCTGGCATTTTGCGGTCAGTCCCCGGCGCTCATTACCATCGTAGTCTATTTCGACAACCGAGACCGGCTCGCCAATGACAAAGGCGTCAGCCGGCAGGTTGACATCGTCCTCGAAGGCCTGTCGAAATGCCCATAGCTGCTCGTCCTCCCCGTATGCATCAACAGTGATCTCCTCGATCAGTTCATCCAGAACATTACTCCCTTCGCCGCGGAGCCGCCTCCGTCCCATTGTTCATCCTCTCCATCCAGAATATACCGAACATATCTCAAAAACTGGTTAGTGTCAAAGAGGCGGCCAAAATCTACATCCCCGTTCCAATGAACTTATGAAGTCCCTCCAGTCAAAAAACTTCCCCACGAATACTTCCACATTTCTTCTCCGATGATCTTCTTTGCCTGGGGAAAAAGAATGTCATAGGAGCGCTGGGCCTCCTGAAGGGTTTCTGTGCTCGTCAAGCCCCTCTCGTGCGTGAAAGTGAAGAATTCCTTAACTCCCTCAAGCGCAAGCATGACTCTATATTCTTGCAAAGCCGGAAACCGAAGGAGGATGGCAAGATATTCGTCCAGCTTGTTATGGTTGAATCTCAGAAAGGATTTCTTTCCCAAATGGTGAAGATAGCCAATGACCTCTTCTCTGTAGTTCTCCCCGATTCCCAGCGTCCGAGGGCCGTATTTCTCTTCAAACCATCTCATGAATTCCATGGATAAGTAAAAAAAGTTCTTAAAGCCATTTTCATCGTAATTGAAATCATCCACTCCCCATGAAGTCCGCTCGTTTCCCTCAAGGATATCCAGGATTCTCTGATAATGTTTCGTTTCGATGCGATCACCCGAGTATCCCCGAACCGCCTCAAAAAGTTCACCACGACTCTTGAAATGCTTTCCCTCGGTGAAAAGGTACTCAAAAAATGTCAATAATGTAAGCTTTTCCTGTAATTCCTCTTTCCCAAATTGCATAATCTCGTTGGAAGACAAAACCTTCTGCTGAACCTGTCGGCAGGAATCAAGGGCGGCTATCCAATGTCCGGAGCATTCCAAGGCCGTCAGGACTTCGAAGTAGTCGTCAATAAATCGATCAACGGCAGGATGAAACCTCTGAAGAACCGTTTCCATCCCTGAAAGGTCGTTCAAGAAGATATGATGATAGATCAACATCTTGTCGAAGACTGAACAGACATCGTCATAAACATCTTTCTGTTTTTCAAAAAGGAGGGCGAAAAGCTCAACCGCTTCTTTATGCCTTCCTTCTGAACCAAGTCTATTATGAATAGGGTCAATAATCTCAATGGCGAAGTCGGCATATAGCTCCTTCTCTTCAGTAAGAACACCTTTTGCAAATTCAAGCATTTCGTCGGTGCTCTTTATCTTTTTGTATCGACCGATGGTGCGCATGGTCTCGTCGGCAGACTCATCTTCTTCAAAAGAGTTGTCTGTCTCAAGAAACCTATCCCCATCAGGTTTGTCGGAATTATTACGTGGAATTAAATTCCGGTCCTGGATTTCTTTCTCTTCGTTTCCCCGAAGACAACACTTTTTGTACTTCTTTCCGCTTCCGCAAGGGCATGGGTCATTTCGGCCTATCTTCTTCATCGCTCTCTTTCTGCCGGTGATTATATAGTAACGTTTCAATGCATCATAATCTATCCATTATTTTTGTCAACATCGACCATGGAATCCAAATAGCGGACCAATTTTGTTCTAAGGCACAACGGTGAATTTTCCGCGACCGGGGTAATCAGGATGCAGGTTCTAAAGCAACTTTGCAGTTGAGGCAGATTAGCAGGGCGTCCATAGTAAGAAGATGTTCGACGAAATTGGGACAAATTGCGGTGGCACCTTCAAAATTCAGTGATCTATCTGGCTTGATGGGGATGAGAGAGGGTGGGGTGGTTGGGTTATTTCTGGTAGGCTAATCCATCGAGCTAAACTCTTAACTTGGCATGCCCCTGGGCCACGAGCTTGTTGAGGCCGTTAATTTACTGGCATATTCCCTTTAAAGAGAATCACTCCCTCCTCTTTGGCTCTTTTTATCATATTGGGTGTAAACCCTTTTCTGCTAAAGAGACAAAAGAAATCTCTCCTCCCTTTCTTTCCCCATTGGACTTTTTGTGCCTTCAGTTTCAACTTATCTAAAATATCTGTTCCAACAGGTTTTTCACTCCATTTTACCTCACCAAATAGAATTGAATTCAAATCCTTATTTATTCCGACAATATCAATCTCTTCATTTTTGTCCCACCATCTGCCGACAGACGTAAAAGCGAAAAATTTGTCCATATATTTCCATACCGTTTCGGTAGCGACTTTCTCGTAAGTGAAGGAAATATACTGTGGCAATTCCTTTTTGATACGATTCAATACGTTTTCAATCTTATCCAATTCTATTTCCGCACGGTTCGGAAAGACGAATTTAAACCAGAATTGGAAGAATTCATCCTTCATCCGATATAGCCCCCTCTTACTCTTAAAGGGTTTCTCCTCCGTTACCGGTACATCTCTGATGACGATTTTAAGGTCTGCCAGGACCGTCAGGTACTTATTTGCGGCAGACTGTGATATACCTGTTGCATTGACAATTTCCGACAGTTTCTGTTTCCCCTGTGCAATGGCCTGAAGCAGAGAGAAATAGTACCTCGGTTCCCTCAACTCCTCCCTTAAAATAAATTCCACTTCATCATAAAGCATCTGCCCTTTTTTCAAGACATGGTCTTCGAGATTTTTTATAAAATCTTTTTCGGGCGAAAATTGCTGCCAATAAGCCGGCACTCCACCGGATAGAGAGAAGTGTAGGAGTTTGTCTTCAAAATCTTTTCCTTTCCTGAATTCTCCGGCAGACTCAAAAGTCATTGGTTCGACTCTCCACTGTCCTGTTCTCCTCCCGTAAAGTGGGGCCCTGTATCCCAAAACTTCTGTCTCCATCATCGCCATGCTCGAACCCAGCAAGATAAGGCAGATATTACTTTTTGACCAATACTCATCCCAACCCTTCTGAAAGAGGCTGGGGATTCCGGCATTGGACTGAATAAGGTAAGGGAATTCGTCTATGATAAGAACTAATCTCGGGTTTTTCTCTTTAACGTATCTAAAGCCCTCTTCCCATCCTCCAAATCCCCTCGTCTCAAGAAGAGATTCTTTGAAAAATTGGCCAACGGCGGAGGAGAATCTTTTTAACTGTTCAGACTCGCTCGTGCTTTCCGAAAGAAAATAGATATGGGGCTTATCTTTGATGAATTGCTTCACGAGTTCAGTCTTTCCGATCCTTCGCTTTCCCCAGAGGATGATAAGCTGAGGTTTCTTCTCCTTCCATTTTTCCTCGAGAAAAGCCAGTTCTTTCTCTCTATTGATGAATTCCATGAGCCCTCCGGAAGTTATACTCTAACGTATTATACTCATGAGTATATTAAAAAGCAAGAGACAAAAGAGAGAGAAAAAAGGAGGTTGATGGTAGGAGCGAGGTAGGTTCTGAAACAATTTGGCAGTTGAGGCAAAATAGTCGGCGTCAGTCATAAGGTATTTGAAGATGAACCGAGATTTAATATAGATAGGGGGGTGAGCTTAAAGCTGATCCTCCAAGGGTTTTAGAAACCCTCTGGAGTTTATCAAAAGAAATTCAAGCAGAGAAAAGGTATAAAAAGTCTCCTTTGGAAAAAGAGGGAGGATACTGGTACGCCAAAGTGCCAAGCAAGCCCGGACCTTACAGAGATATTTTTCCTTCTATTAATTGATGGACTTCAAGAGATGGAGCCTTCCGGACGAAACTTCCGGGATAGTCCTCGAGAATCTCTTTCTCTTTCAAAAACCGGGCCGCTTCTTTTTCATTCGCAAAATGTCCTACAAAGACCTTATAGAAGGTCCCCCTCTTCTTGCCCTCTAACCTTGTTAAATAGGCATCGAAGCCGTCCTCCTTTAAATCTTCTAAGAGGTTGCGAGCGTATTTCAAATCACGGAATGCTCCAACCTGTATGGTGTACTTTTCCCGGGCTAAGGGTTTACTGGGTTTTGTGATTTCTTGGGGTATGGGCTTGGTTTTTTTTACTTCTTCCGGAATGGTTTTCATCGGTTCCTGTTCCTTCAGGACCGAAACCGGTCCAGGAGGTACGACCTCAGGTTTTTCTACTTCCGGAGGGGCTTTGATCGGTTCCTTTTCCTTCGGAACCGGAAGCGATGGAGAAGGTTTCGCTTTTGGTGCTGGAGGAAGGGCAACAAAGGGCGGGGGCGCTTTGCTCGTTTTCGGAAGGAGGGGGGTGATCATTTGTTTCAAGAAGGGAAACGCCAAGACAACAGCTAATATCATACAGACAACGAGTCCGACTATGATAATGGGGCGGGATGATCGCTTTTTTTTCGGCTTCGGTTTTTCTTTTCTATGGCTGGGGGCTTCTGCTGCTTCCTCTTTTTCGATATCCGCAACGCGCTGATACATCTTATCCAAATCCTCGATTACTTCTTCTTTCGACATCTGTTTGTCTTTCATTTTCTTATCCTTTTCACTCCGTGGTGGGTAATCCCACGCTCTTTTCTATGGCTATTATTAGAAATACAATTTAGAAATACGCTGAACAGCAGACGAAGGGACAACCGCTTCCCCGCTGTTTTTCGGGAGTGTTTGGGGTGAGACTTCTTATAACTTCGAAATCTATTTTATCGTTTCCAGTCTCTTCTTTGCTGCCTCTGCCTGTTCATAATGGGGGTACCGTTCGATCACGCGTTTGAGGAGGCTTCTGGCATTCGTCTTATCGCCAAGCTCCAGGAAGGCAAGCCCCTGCTTGAAAAGGGCAGCAGGGATTTTATCTCCCTCCGGATATTTGGCGATCACCTTCTCGTATTCCAAAATGGCTTTTTCATAATCCTTTTTCAGATAGTAGGTCTCGCCGATCCAGAACTGGGCATTGTCCGAAAGTTCTGTATTGGGGTACTGTTTGAGGAAGGCTTCGAACTTCCTCCGCGCCCCTTCGAGGTTTCCCTGCTGGAATGTCTGGTAGGCATCTTTATATAAATCTTCTCTACTCACAGGGATCATTTTTGCTTTGGCAGGACCCTCCTTTGTTGAGAGCGACTTTTCAGTTGTTGAGAGAGATTTTTCCATCTCTGTCAGCTTCGAAGCAAGTACGGTTATCTTCTCCTCCAACCCCTTAAGACGATCCCCGGCCTCCTTCAACTTCTCCTCTAACGACTTGTTTGTCTCCTCAACGCCTCTCCATCTCTCTTCAGCCACTCTGATTCGACCTTCTATATCACCCTTCATGCGCTCGATTTCTTTGGGAGGCCTTTTAACGAAGTCTTTATATTCGTCAATCCCCGTTGAGAGGACTCGCATTTCAGATTGAAGGTTATCAATCCGAAGGTGAACGTCCGCCTGAAGCCTTTGAGTTTCTGTCCGGAGAGCTGAGATATCCTCCTCGGTCTTTTTCTGAAGAGCAGTCACTTCCTTTCTGAGGCTCCTCTCCTCTGTTTGGACGAAGTTCAATTGCGATTGAAATCGACGAATATCATCATCGAGCATTCGAACATCCTCAGACGTAGCGCATCCGAAAACTAACAGGCCTGCGCTGAGGACAATCCACCTTTTCGCCCGCTTGGAGGTTCTCAAATTCTCCTCCGCAAATAGAGGTCCCTCGATGAGGTCTTCGCTCCTTGAGAAAGCCTACCCTTTATTTGGATGTAATGACCGTGTGTGCCCTACGGTTCTTCGCCCACGCCTCTTCGTTATAGCCGAGATCCACGGGTCTCTCCTCCCCATAGCTGATCGTGGAGATACGATCTGCAGCAATGCCCAGGGAAAGGAGATACTTCTTTGTGCTATTGGCCCTTCTCTCTCCGAGAGCAAGGTTGTATTGTTCGGTCCCTCTTTCGTCACAATGGCCTTCGATCTGTATCTTCACATTGGAATGCTTCAACAAAAGGGCCGCATTCTCCTTTAAGATCTCCGCATCCCCTGGCCGAATGTCGTACTTATCGAAATCGAAGTGAATGTCTTTGAGCAGATAGCTTTCGAAGACCTGCCCTTCGACCCCGGGTTCTTTCTTGGCCGCGAGGCTCTTCTCGAACTCTTTTGCCAGGGCCTTCTTGGCTTCCTCTTCCCTTAGCTTTGCCAATTCTCTCTCCCGTGCCTCCCTCGCTGCTCGTTCACGTTCAGCCTCGAGCCTGGCTGTCTCTTCTTTTTTGAAGGATGGCTCTTCCTTCACGACGGTCTTTTTCGGGCATCCTGAAAGGATCAGCCCGAAGCAGAGGATAAAGACGGGAATGGCAAAACTTTTCTTCGTCATGGTTAACCTCCTTGGTTAAGTGATTCAACTATTTTCCTATCCCAATCATTTCATTTCCTCGAGTTTTTTCTTGGCTGATTCTGCTTGGTCGGATTGAGGATATCTTTCGATCACCCGTTTAAGAATATTTCTGGCATTCGTCTTATCCCCCAGTTCCAAGAAAGCAAGGGCTTGTTTGAATAGAGCAGCGGGTATCTTATCCCCTGCGGAGTACTTGGCAATGGCCTTCTCATATTCAAGGATTGCCTTCTCAAAGTCTTTTTGAAGATAGTAGGTCTCTCCGATCCAAAACTGGGCATTGTCTGACAGTTCTGTATTCGGATACTGTTTCAGAAATGCCTCAAACTTCCTCCGTGCGCCTTCTAAGTCTCCCTGCTGGAATGTCTTGTAGGCGTCTTTGTAATTATTTCCTATCAAGGTGGCAGGGTGCTTTGCTTCTGAGGAAACATCTTTTGAAGGGGTCGATTTCTCCAACTCCTCTTGCTTCACAGCGACCTTATCAATTCTACCCTCCAGACCTCTTAAACGGTCCTCTACCCTCTTTAAAAAATCTTCAACCCTCTTCAGAAAATCTTCTATCCTCCTGACAGAATCCTCAGCGACCTTTTGTTTTTCCTCCAAACTTAGGATCCGGCCTTCCTGGACTTTTGATTTCTCTTCAAAAACTTTCCACCTTTCCTCCGAAGTTTTTGTAAAGGTTTTTGTTAATGAAGCGATATCTTCCTTTACCCGTTGTATCTCTTTTGAAGGCCTTGTAATAAACTCTCTATATTCTTCAACACCCGCGGAGAGTTTTTGGATTTCGGATTGGAGAGTTTCGAATTGGAGGCGAAGGTCAGCTTGAAGCCCCTTCGTCTCTTTAGTAATTTCAGCCTGCAGATTTTTTGTCTCCTTGGATAGGTCAGTCTTCAAAAGAAAGCTCTCTTTTTTGAGGGTCGAAATTTGAGCTTCTGTCTCTTTCTGGAAGGCGCTAAGTTCCTTTCTGAAAGATGTGTCCTCCTTCTGGCTGGCGTTTAGTTGCGATTGAACAGATTCGAGTGTAAGGGAAAGGTCTGTCCAGATCTTGGTGATCTTTTGATTCATCTCGGTCTGGAGCCCAGAGAAATCGCTCCGTAAAGTTGCGAAATTGCCTTCAGCCTCTTTCTGAAAGGCTGAGAAGTCCCTTTTGATCGTTTCCCTCTCCTTTTTAATTGTATTCACTTGTAAATGAAGTGAATAAATTCTCTCATCGAGTATTTGGGCATCCTGTATCGAGGCACACCCTTGAAAGGATACCACGGCTCCTAAGATGGCCCATATTTTTAACCGGTTTACGATTGGCATATTTCCCCTTTTAGGATGGTTTTTTCCTGGACGATGAATTTCTGAAAGGCATTCTTATTTTTACTTGGATAAGATGACAAAGTGGGCCCTTCGGTTTTTAGCCCATGCCTCTTCATTATGGCCGGGAACCAAAGGTCTCTCCTCCCCATAACTTATGGAGGAGATCCGATCGGATGCAATCCCCAAAGAAATGAGATAATTTTTTGCGCTGTTGGCCCTCCTCTCTCCAAGGGCAAGATTATACTCGTTTGTCCCTCTCTCATCGCAATGGCCTTCAATCTGAATCTTCACCTTAGGATGCTTCATCAAGAGCGCTGCATTTTCTTTTAAGATCTCCGCATCCCAGGGACGAATGTCATATTTATCAAAATCGAACTGGATATCTTTTATGAGATGGCTTTCTAAGACCTCACCCTCAATCCCAGGATATTTCTTCGCAACCAGACTTTTTTCAAATTCCTTTCCCTTTTCGGCCAGTGCCTTTTGGGGTTCCTCTTCCCGGGCTTTGACTAACTCCTTCTCTTTCGCCTCCTTTGCGGCTCTTTCTGCCTCAAGTTTAGCAGCGCGCTCTTTCAGGGCTTCGATTTCCTTGAGAGCCTTAGCTTTTTCGGCCTCAAGTCTGGCAGCTCTCTCTCTTTCGGCCTGAAGTTCCTTTTCTGCCAGAGCCCTTTTTGCCTCCTCTTCTTTCCGTCTTAACAGTTCTTTCTCCAGCGCTTCTTTCGCCGCTCTTTCGGCTTCAAGTTTCGCCACCTTTTCCCTTTCCGCTGCCAATTCCTCTGCCTTCTTTAAAGATGGTTCTTCTTTCACCACGGTTTTCTTTGGACATCCTGAAAGGATAAGTCCAAAGCAAATGATTAGGATAATAATGCTTAAACTTTTTTTATTCATAACGAACCTCCTTTCTTAGTTTGAATATTCCTCCTATTCAAACCGTTTTGACCAGGATGGACTCGACTCCCCTCCTTTCGATTGGGTTAATGGTCTTTGATTGAGACCGTTCGCATTCATGATGAAGATCTTCGATCCCCCTGTACGATTTGACGTGAAAGCAATATAACGTCCATCCGGAGACCAACAAGGGCTCTCGTTATTTCCGAAATTGGGTGTGAGTCTCCGAAGCCCAGTTCCATCGACGCCGATGGCAAAGATTTCGAAACGACCTCCCACCCTGCCGCAAAAAGCGATCAGGTCCCCTTTTGGGGACCAAGAAGGATTGGTATTATAACTTCCCTCATAAGTCAAGCGGCGGACATCCGCCCCGTCCTTCGACATGATATAGATCTGAGGAGAACCCGAGCGATCTGAAACGAAAGCGATCTGTTTCCCATCTGGAGACCAGGTAGGAGATGCTTCATTTCCATGGCTTTTGGTAAGTTTCCTTGGATTGATGCCATTGGCATCGAGGAGATAGATATCCGACTTTCCTTCTATTCCCATCATGAGGGCAATCTGTTTTCCATCCGGGGACCAGGAAGGAGCTGCATTGAGGCCGATGTTATGGATGAAACGGACAGGATTTTTCCCGTCGATATCGATCAGGTAGAGGTCTGGATTTCGTTTAAGATATGAGGTGAAGGCGACCTTTTTATTATCAGGAGACCAAGCAGGAAAAAGGTTAATCGAGCGATTCTGAGTGATCTGTCTCATGTCGGCGCCATCGAAATCTGCGATGAAGATCTCCTTGCTTTCTCCCTGAAGAACCGAAAATGCAATCTTTGTGTTGTGGACTCCCTTTTCTCCTGTGATTTGAAGTAGAAC
>Ga0315314_1003561_pt1 | contig 12079 bp, 11 predicted proteins | sample TDP9_MG_FD_203631 | JGI IMG/M metagenome (GOLD analysis project Ga0315314, IMG submission 203631) | Freshwater sediment microbial communities from Lake Towuti, South Sulawesi, Indonesia - TDP9 | ecosystem: Environmental > Aquatic > Freshwater > Lake > Sediment | place: Indonesia: South Sulawesi...
CCAATTGGGCCAAGGCCGTGCGGCAAGGCAACACGTTAATGACCTCCGGCCCGCTGATCCTCTTCCAAGCCGACGGTCGTGTGGCCGGTGATGAGATCACGCTAGGCGCGGGGGGCGGGACCGTGGAAGTCCAGGCGGAAGCCAGGAGCTTTGTGCCCTTCCATCGTCTGGAACTCGTCTTGAACGGTCGCGTTGTCTCTGCGAAGGAAGAGAGGGCGGGAACACGCGAGATGTTCTTGAAGGAGAAGGTTCAGGTGCCAGGGCCTGGATGGCTGGCCGCGCGCTGCGCCTCGCGGCTGGGGCCTACGACGGCGTGGGAACTTGGAATCCAGGCGCACACCTCGCCGGTTTACATCCGCGTGCCGGGACAGGAACTGTTCTCCGCGCCGGCGATCGCCTATATGCTGACGCTCATTGAGGGAGCCCAAACCTGGGTAGAGGACCTTGCCACCCGGCCTGATCCCGAGCGCTTCGAGCAAGTCCGCAAGGTGCTCATCGAGGCACGCGAACACTTGCACCGCCGCCTGCACGAACACGGCGTCCAGCACTGAGGTCCGACGTCGTTGGCCGGTGGCGTGGGGCAAAGGAGAGGTCGCGCTGAATCTGAGGTTGAATTCCTCCTGGTTCGGGTCTTGGCCCGGCAGGCGACGCGAGCCGCGGCGCGCGCCCTACGCTCAGGCGATTGCGAATCCCCCGGCCTCCTCGAAGGCGTGGGCGACCTGGAGGAGGCGGGCTTCGCCGAAATGCTTGGCGAGGATCTGCATCCCGACGGGCAGGCGCGGCTCACCCTTCGTTCTGCCGCACGGCACGGAGATGCCCGGGATGCCCGCCAAGCTCGCCGTGACGGTGTAGATATCCGCTAGGTACATCTGAAGGGGATCGTCCACGCGCTCGCCCAGTTTGAAGGCCGGAATGGGCGAGGTAGGGGTAACAATCACGTCCACGGCTTCGAATGCTTCCAGGAAGTCACGGGCGATGAGCGTCCGCACCTTCTGCGCCTTCAAGTAGTAGGCATCGTAGTAGCCAGAACTCAGGACGTGCGTGCCCAGCATGATGCGCCGCTTGACCTCCGCGCCGAAACCCTGGTCGCGCGTCTTCCGATACATGTCGTGGAGTTCGGGCTCAGGCGAGCGGAACCCGTAGCGCACGCCATCGTAACGGGCAAGGTTCGAGCTGGCCTCTGCGGTGCAGATGATGTAGTAGCAGGCGATCGCGTAGTCGGTGTGCGGAAGGCTGATGGGTACGATGCTACAGCCGAGCTTTGCCAGAAGGTCGATTCCCTTCTGAACGTTGTCTCCGATTTCCGGACTGAGTCCTGCGAAGTATTCGTTGGGCACGCCGACCTTCACCCCGCGGAGGTTCTCATCAAGCGTTGCCTCGTAGTCGGCGACGGGGACGTCGGCGGAAGTCGAGTCCTTGGGGTCGCGCCCGGCAATCGCCCGGAGCACCCGCGCCACGTCGCGAACGGTGCGGCCGAAGGGTCCGATGTGGTCGAGGGAGGAAGCAAATGCCACCAGGCCGAAGCGCGACACGCGCCCGTAGGTCCCCATTATGCCGACGATCCCGCACAGTGCCGCCGGTTGGCGAATCGAGCCTCCGGTGTCCGAGCCGAGCGACACAGTTGCCAGGTTGGCCGCCACGGCCGCCGCCGAGCCGCCGCTGGAGCCGCCCGGCACGCGGGTCAGGTCGTGAGGATTGCACGTGGGGAAAAACCCCGAGTTCTCCGTGGAGGAGCCCATGGCGAACTCGTCACAATTTGTCTTGCCCAGGATGACCGCGCCCGCGGCTTCGAGGCGTTCCACGGCGGTGGCATCATAGGGCGCAACATAGTTCTCCAGGATTCGCGAGGCACAGGTGGTCCTAAGGCCGCGGGTGAGGATGACGTCTTTCACGGCCGTCGGGACGCCCGCGAGCGGCCCCAGCGGTTCGCCCGCCGCCACCTGCCGGTCGATCTTCCTGGCTTGCGCCAGCGCGCGTTCGGGGCAGACGCTCAGGTAGGCACGTACCTGCTGGTCCTGCTGCGCAATCCGCTCCAAGTGGATGCCAGCCACCTCTTCCGCTGAGACCTCTCGGCGGGACAGAAGACGCTGGATTTCACTGATCGTCAGGGTTGTCAGATCCATCGAGATTGACAGGTTGTTGCGTGGCCGGAACCCTAAAAAATCGGCGCACTCACGACTTTCGAGCGGCGCCGTCACGATCATTCCTTTTCGATTACATGCGGCACCTTGAAGCAGCCGCCGCCTTGCTCGGGGGCATTCGCCAGCGCCTCATCCCGCGTGAAGGTGGGCTGGGGCTCATCCGAACGCAAGGAGGGGTTTTCCGCGGCCGGATAGGTGACCTGAGCCATTGGCTCCACGTGGCCTGTGTCCAGTTCGTTCAGCTTGTGCATGTACTGCAAAATGGAGTCGAGTTGAGGCAAGAACTTCTTCACCTCTTCATCGGTCAGCTCCAGGTGGGCCAACTCGGCGACGTAGCGGACGTCCTTCTCCTCCAGGGCCATCAGTGCACCCGCCCTTTCCTGCGCGCGAAATACTTCGTGAAGGAGCGCTTCAGTATTCCGGAAATTTCCGGATCCAGCTTGGCCGCGCCGTCTGGCCAGTTTGGTGTCCGCAATCCGAGGTCCGGCGCGCGTTCCCCTTGCGGGGCCGCCGCTTCAACTGCGCCAGGCTGCGGCACGTGCTGGACTCGCACCTTCTTGACGACGGGACTCCCGAGGAAACTGTTGATCTCTGCCCGGATTTCTTCGGCCATCTGCCGGAGCTGTGCCGCCCATGACAAACAGAAGGCTCCCAGGGTCAAGGTTCCCGCGCCGAAGGCCACCGGACGCGATTGCTGGGCAATCGCCTTCCCTACGACCTGCGGCCAGAGCGGCGCCAGCAGTTCCACCAGCGGGGGCTGCGCGCGCCGCACTTGCTTCTTGAAAACGGCAGGCAGGATTTTCCCGATCTCTTCCACGGCGGCCTTTCCGAGGAGCAACGTTTGCGATTCAGAGTGGCCCAAGAGTTTAGCACAGCCGCGCCGCGCGTGTGACCAGTTGTGGGATGCAGTTCCCGACCCGTATAATCTGGCCTTCCATGAAGTTCATCCTCGCTTCCACTTCACCACGTCGCCGGGAATTGTTGCGTCAGGCTGGTTTCGATTTCGAGGTGCGTCCCAGCCGGGTTGAGGAAACCTTCGTTCCCGGCGAAGCACCCGAGGCGTTTGCCTGCCGGGCGGCTCGGGAGAAGGCCCTGGAGGTGGCCGCTTCTTGTCCGCGCGGCAGCCTGGTGCTGGGTGCGGATACGGTTGTCGTCGTGGCGGGAGAAATTCTCGGCAAGCCCGCAACCGCCGAGGACGCGGCGCGGATGCTACGGCTGCTCGCTGGGGCCACTCATCGTGTCATTACGGGCGTGTGTCTTGTCTGCGCCCCCGACCGGGTTGAAGCTCTGGCACAGGAAACGACTTTCGTTACCTTCCGCAGCCTGGACGAAGGAGAAATCCGGAACTACGTGGCGAGCGGCGAACCCTTCGACAAGGCGGGGGCGTACGCGATCCAGGGGCTCGCTTCAAAATATGTGACGCGCCTTGAAGGTTGCTACTTCAACGTGGTGGGGTTGCCGGTGCCCTTGGTGTACGAACTCCTCAAACCCTTTTTGAGAACGGCGATCTAACGCCGGCTTCTAGCCGGCGTCTGCCGCCCGGAGGGCGGCGCTACAGGATAATCCGCTCGTCACCCTCCCGCCGCGTGACGCGTTCGCGGTCGAGGTACTCGAGCAAGGGGATGGCGTATTTGCGGCTGAGTCCGGTGAGCTCCTTGAAAATGGCCACGTTGAGGCGATTGCTTTGTTCTTTGCGTCGGGCCAGGAGTCCCCGCAACCTCTCCAGCGCCGCGCGATGAAAGAGCAGGTCTTCGGCTACCTTGACCAGCACGCCCTCCTTCAGGAGGATCAGAAGGATTTTCTCGGCACGCGCGCGGTCAATGGGCAGCGCCGCCAGGATCTCTTTCGCGCTGGGGACGGCAAGGTTCGCGCTCTCAAAGGCTCGCGTGATCTCGTCTCGCGCCGCCAACTCCTCCGAGGTCATTTGGATTTCGCGTCCCGTGCGCCGGACGATTTCTCCTCGCGCCTCCACTTTGCCCCGCGCGCCGAGCGCCTGGAGAACTGCGTTGAAGAGCAGGGGCGAGGGCAAGGCCGTTGGCGCAGAGACACGCGCGGCAGCGCGCGCCCGCAATTCCTCCTTGGTCATCCCTGGAAGCAGGGGATTGGCCGCGTGAAATTCCTCCAAGGTCTCAACGACTTGTTTTGCCAGTGCCTGGAAATGCTCGATGTGGACCAGGAGACCCGGCGGCTGGCCGAGAACCAGCACGCGCTGTTTCTCCCCCAGCGGCTGCGCGACCCGCACAACCTCGTCTGGCTGCCAGCCGGTTCGGGCCACGAGTGCGGGAAGCGCGACCTCGCCGGCTTGCGCTGCCAGAAGTTCCAGGCGAGCTTCCGGGTCGCCGCGTTCCATGACCTCGAGGAACTGGCGAACCTGCGGATCGGAGGGCCGCTGCCGGGGCGGGTGATTGTCTAACACGACGCCGCCCCCAATGGTGATGACCGGAGAGAACTGGCGGATGATGAAGCGATCCCCGGGCAGAAAAAGGCCGGGCTCGACCAGCCGCAGTTGTGCATACGTTCGCTCGCCCCCACTCAACTCCTTGGTGCCGAGCAGAACCACCTCCGCTACGGTCTCGGCCGCCCAGCAATGGAAATGAACGCGAGCCCGGTTTTTCAAGGGGCGAGCCGAGGGGAGGAGCGAAAGCGCGCAAGCGAGCTGACCTGTGGCTTCGAAAAAGCCCGGCGGTGCCAGCGCCATGCCGCGCGCGAGTTCTCGGGCCTCCACCCCGGACAGGTTAAGCGCCGTGCGCTGCCCGGCCACTGCGACCTCGACAGGCTGATTATGCACCTCAATTCCGCGAACGCGCGCCCGCCGGCCCAGGGGAAAGATTTCCACTTCCGCTTCCTTCGCAATTCTGCCGGCGATGAGCGTTCCCGTGACCACTGCGCCAAATCCTTTCATCACAAACGCGCGATCGATGGGCAGGCGAAAGGGCAGGTTGATAGGCCTGGCAGCGATTTCGAGACTCAGCCGCCGCAGTTCCGATTTCAGCGTCTCCAGGCCCTCGCCGGTCCGCGAGCTGACCGCTACCACTGGCGCTCCTTCCAGAAACGATCCGGCCAAGAAGTCCTGGACCTCCAACTTCACCAGGTCAAGTATGTCCCGCTCCACGAGGTCCGATTTGGTGATCACGACCAGGCCTTTCTGAATGCCTAAAAGCCTGCAAATGTCGAAGTGCTCGCGGGTTTGGGGCTTGATGGATTCGTCGGCTGCCACCACGAGCAGAACCAGGTCGATGCCGCCGACGCCGGCCAGCATGTTTTTGACGAAGCGCTCGTGGCCCGGGACGTCAATGAAACCCACCCTCAAATCTTCGCCGAGGTCGAGGTGGGCAAATCCCAGGTCGATGGTGATGCCACGCCGCTTCTCTTCTTCCCAGCGGTCGGGGTCAATGCCCGTCAGGGCCTGGATGAGCGCCGACTTGCCGTGATCGATATGACCGGCGGTTCCGGCAATCGCGTATTTCATCGCGAGGCGATTATGCGGGAAGGAGAACGCCGTGGCAACTGCCCGCGGTGGCGGCGACGGCTGCAGATACCTGGCGGAATGGCCTATTGCGGCTCATGCGGCGCCGCTGGAGGAAGGGGCGATGGCTTCTCAATCTCGGCGCCCAACCAGACGCTGGCGATCGTCCAGTTCCCATAGCGCTTCTGGAGAACGATGTCGTAGCGCGCGGTGGCCGAGGGGTCTTCAAAGATGACACGCGCCAAGGCCCGGGTCTTGTCTGGGGAGAGCGTCAGGCGCTCGACTTTAACGGTCACGAGAGGCGGCGCGGACGTCCGGCGCCCTCCAGGCGGCTGCTTGGAAGCTGGCGGGGGCGAGAGTGGTTCCAGCGCAGGAATGAAATACGTTCGCACAGCGTCCTCAATCGAACCCCCTGTTTTCTTACCTTCGGGAGTGGCCAAGTAACGCGCCCGGTTTTCGATCACGGCGCGAGCGTTCTCCAGGTCGAGACGGATCACCACGTCTTGGATCTTCTTTTCCGCCTCGCGCAGCGCCGGGAGCAAGCGCGCGTCTGAACGAACGGTGAGGGCCAGGATAGCAGCCTCCGTGACCGTTCGGTCGGGCTCTTGGTCAGCGCGATTCACCACCTCGAGCAACGTCTGGGTGGCTTCCGGCGCGTCAAACTCTGCCAGCGCGCCATAGTAGAAGCGGCGGAGGTTGAGGTCGCGGGGATCCGAGATGAGCTGCCAGAGAAGCTGGATCGCCCTTTCTCCGCCGATGAAGGCCAGCGATTGGGCAGCAAACTCCGCCGTGCGATCGTCCTTCACGGCCACCTCGAGCTGGGGAACAATGGCGGGCCCGGCCGCAAACGCCGCACGGTAGAGCGCGTCCTGTGCCTCAAGATTCGGCGAGCTTAAGATGCCGTCCAACAATTGAGGAGCCCAATCTCCAGGGAGCAGGGCTTGCTCTTCTTCCGCCAGCGCGCCTGCCGGGGCGGAAGGCGCGGGCTCCTGGGCGTGGCAAAGGCAAGAGAGCAGTAGGCAGCATGCGGTAGGCAGCACCAAACATCTGCCCGCGCCACTCCGCACTCTTTCTTCTCTGTGCTGCATTGTGTTTGTTGGCTCGCAGGATGCTGAAAAATCTTCTCCGGGCGAAAGGGAAGAGCGGGGCTTTAACCCCGCCGCGCGAACGCCCAAAAGAAAACAGACGACGTATTCTTTGCCCTCCTTCTCCGGCCGCGCAATATCAGTCTTTCAGCGTCCTGCTAGTGACTAATCCTAACTGCCTTCTGCTTACTGCCCGCTGCCTCCTGCCTCCCGGATTTCTGCCCTCGGCATGGTCCGGCAAGCAGGTTGAGACTACGCGGATTCTCTTGCGTGCAGGAGCGTGGGCAGCTCGCGGAGATCGCCAAGCAACAGGTCGGGCGGACAGCTCGCCAGCGTATGCGCGCCGAATCCGTAAGTTACCCCGCACGTCCAGACTCCCGCGTTGCGCCCGGTGAGCACGTCGGTGTCGGAATCGCCGATCACCATCGTCTCGCGGGCAGAGACGCCTGTGTCTCTGATCAGCTTGTTGACACCGACCGGGTCAGGCTTCTTCTGCTCGAAGCTGTCGTCCCCATAAATGAAAGAGAAGTAGTGGGCGATCCCTAACCCGGTTAACATGGCGCGGCTGAAGGCCGTGCGCTTGTTACTGAGCACCGCCAGGTTCCGATCCCGGAGGTCCTCCAGGGCTTCGCGCACGCCGGGATAGACAACCGTGTTGTCGAGCATGTGCTGCCGATAGTGGTCCACGAAGAGGGCGAGCCCTCTCTCGATGTTTTCCTCCGTCGCCTCATCGCCTAGTGCCCGCCGTACCAAGTTAGCCACGCCGTGGCCGACGTAGGAAGCAACCACCTCGTGGGCCAGCGGAGCTAAGCCCATCTGTTCTCGCACCGCGTTGACGCTTAATGCCAGGTCCGTTTTGCTGTCCACCAGTGTGCCATCTAAGTCAAAGATCAATAATCGAATCTGAGTCAATGCGTCCCTTGGTATCGTCACGTGAAATCCGTCGCCTTACGCCGGAGGAGCCGGCTCGCCGCCGCTTCCCAACGCCCGAAGAACGAGGGTGGCCTCCTCGGCGGGAATGGGGTTGAAGTAGAACCCCTCGCTTCCCAGGTATCGTCGCTGGCCTTCGACTTCGGGATTAATTTCGATGTGCCAATGGTAGTCGTCGCCGATGGTGTTCCACCAGCCTTGCGGCCACCCGCGAGCTGCCCGATTCGGCTCGGTATGCAAGACCATGTGCCACGAATCGGAAATCTTCTCGATGCGTTGCAGCCCAGCCTTCAAAAACGCCGCCAGCGACAACACGCGCCCCGGCTCGGCGAGGTCTTTCTCGAGCGCCGACGCGTGGCGCAGCGGCAGCACCCACAACTCATAGGGCGCGCGCGCGGCGAAGGGGCACAAGGCGATGAAGTCCGCGTTCTGGTCCACCACCCGCTTATCCTGCCGGATCTCCTGCTGGATGATGTCGCAATAAAGGCATCGTTCCTTTTTTTGAAAGTGGTCCTGGCTCCAACGAAACTCGTTTTGCAGGACCTGCGGCAAGACGGGGCTCGCCAGGATTTGCGAGTGGCTGTGTCCCTGCAACGTCTGGTTCACCGGCCTCTGATCCTTGAAGAGCGAGACGTAGCGGAACCGCCGGTCGCCCTTCAGGTCGAGGATGCGGTCGCGGCATACCTCGGTGACCTTCGCGACCTGCTCCACGGGAAGCTGCGGCAGGGTGACGCCGTGTTGCGGAGTTTCAATCACCAGCTCGTGCGCCCCCACGGTATTCCTCCGATCGAACATCCCCTCGGCCCGGGCGTCTAGGCCGCCTTCAATGCGGAAAATGGGAGCGCGATCGTGAAAGACCCTGACCGTCCAGGTGCCGCTCGCATCCAAACACTCGCGAATCGCCTTTGGGGTCAGAGGCTCGTAGCCCGGGCAGAAAGGGCAGAAGATATCAGAATCCGGCAGATCGGGCATGACCGGGCGCTTCCCGGTCACCACCCAGCGGCGCGTAGTGGGGCTTAGTCGAAGTTCAGCCATAGGTCCGGCCTTTCAGGAGAGTTTGAAACCTGGAGGTCCGCGGGACGGAACGCGCTCAGACCGCACACGCAGGCAGCGCTCAGAACCTCTCAATGCGCCATTCTATCCTGAAACGTTCGCACCCGTCACGGGAAGTGTTGGCCTACTCGGTTGCCGCGACGGGGTGACATGCGGGGAGGGCCGATGGCTTTCTATCTCCCCGTTCGCAGCTCACAGGAACCACTTGCTTCTGCGGTGTACCGCGTCGCCGAACTCCCGCATGAACCGCATTTCTTCCGCGCTCAGTGGACCCTGCCGAATCGCGGCCAAATTCTCCTCAAGCTGTTTCACGTTGGTAGGCGCGGTCAGGCAGACGTGGACGTGGGGGTTGGAGAGGGCAAAGCGGTAGCACATGCCCGCCGTGGGAATAGGCCCATCTTTCGGCCAGCCACGCGGCCTGCGCAGCAGAGAGGTCCAGCGGGTGGCGGTATAGTTGACCACCCCGGGATTAAATCGAGCCAGGTAGGGGAAGATTTCCTGCTCGGCACCGCGGTGCGCCGCGTTGTAGCGCATCATCACCACATCGAGGGCACCCTGCGCGGCGAGTTCCCCGGCAAGCTGCCGCTTGTGGGTCGAGATCCCGATGGCACGCACCCTGCCATCGGCGCGCAAGGCCTGCAACTCTTCTCTGACCTGCCCGGTGAATTCCTGCTTCCGCAACACCCCGAGAAAGAGAAAGGTATCGATGTAGTCAGTGCGCAATTGACGCAGTCTTTTTTCCAAAGTCCGGCGCGGATTTTGGTGCCACCAGATGTAATTGTAGGCTCCGGTGGCCACAACATAGTTCTCCCGCTTGCGCTTCAGAACGTCGCGCAACACGCTGACCATCTGCGTGTCAAAGCCAAAGCAGAAGAAGAAATTGAGGCCTTCATCCAAAGCCTTATAGATGGCTTGCTTGCCTGGACGATAGCTGGCCGACAGGCCCAGCCGGTGGACGGGAATGCCTGTCTTTCCCAGTGTGGTGCGGGCAAAATCGTCTGCCATCGAGAATCTCCGCTGTCAACCTTGCCGTCGCGCCCAATCATACGTTAGGAGGCAAGTGCCACGAGTCCTTTTTGTGGCGCGCGCGGGCTGGCCTTGCATACATCGTAAACCCCGCCATGTATCCACTACCCGGCGCCAGGGAGCGGGAAAATTCATATCGAGTCGAGTTATCTCGGCTCCTAATTCTTGCATTTGAGCCACGGGAGTGTAGAATAACGCGACTGAAGCGGCTCGCATTTTCATCTTATGTCACGGGGTTTCTCTTTGGCTATTGCGCTCTTTTTCTTAGTGGCACTTTCGATCCTCTATTTCAGTCATTACTTCATCTATTGCTCGATAGTGCAATTCTTCGGCGTCACCAGCAGTGGGCGCAAGGTGGTGCTGGCACTATTTCTCTTTCTCCTTCCGACGAGCTTCATCGCGTCCTCGATCCTGGCGCGGTGGACAGGTGATCGCATCTCCAGAGTGCTCTACTTCTCTTCCGGACTTTGGCTTGGCGTCGGGTTGACGCTGGTGATTTTCTTCGCACTCGCCTGGGCCGCCTGGGGAGCCGCGAAACTCTTCGCTCATTCGCCGAGCCCTGGCGTATTCGGCTTCGGGGCCGTGGCGCTGGCCTGCCTGTATTCCGGCTACGGGGTGTGGAACGCGTATCACCCGAGGGTGGAAGACGTCGTCGTGAGGATGAAGAATCTTCCGCCCGACTGGCGCGGAAAGAAGGTGGTGCAGCTTTCCGACGTTCATTTGGGACGCGTCTTAGGCGCGGCCTTCCTCCAGGGCATCGTTGGAAAAATAAACGCCACGAACCCGTCCATCGTCTTTATCACGGGGGACCTGTTTGACGGCATAGACGGGCGTCTGGACGAGCTTGTTGGCCCGCTCAACGGTCTCAGAGCCCCCCTGGGCATTTACTATGTGACGGGAAACCACGAAACCTATCTTGGCACTGACCGGGCTTATGCGGCTCTCAAGAAAACCAAGGCCAGAATCCTGCGCGACGAGATGGTCGTGATCAACGGTTTCCAGATTATCGGGGTGAGCTATCCGGAACGCGGATTTTCCAAAGACATTGCGGAGGTAACAAGAAAACTCCCCGCCTTTGATCCGCGCATGCCGTCGGTTCTCCTGTACCATAACCCGACCCAGATAGAGCAGGTGAAGGCGGCAGGAATCGGTCTCCAGCTCTCCGGGCACACTCACAAAGGCCAGATCTTCCCCATCCAGCTCATCTCGCGACTGATATTTCAAAAGTACTACAACGGACTGCATGTAGAGGGTGATTACACTATTTATACCTCGAGCGGCGCCGGGACCTGGGGCCCGACCATGCGCACCGGCAACCATCCGGAAATCACCGTAATCCACCTGGAATAGGATCACCGGCCCGGTTCCGAGCAAGCCCCCGCTACCTGCTTCCGGGCGAGATGCGTCTTGGCGACAGCGCCCCAATATTCGGATTCCAGCATCGACATCACGACCAGCGAGCGGTAGCGGCCTTCGCATCGAATGCAATCTCGTAGCGTGCCCTCCTCGACGAACCCAAGCGAGCGATACAGGTGTCGGGCGCGATGGTTGTCGTCATAGACGTCGAGCCAGAGCCGGTGGGCCGCCAGCTCACCGAAGGCCTTATCGATGATGGCACGCAGGACTTGGCGGCCGAGACCGCGCCCCGGCTCGGCGATCACAATTCGCTTCAGTTCAAGGCAACGGTTGGCTGACCTGAGGCCACGCAGGATGACGTAACCAGCCCGTTCGCCCTTGTGTTCCACCATGCAATAAAGGCAGTCCGCGATGACCAGCCCCAGCGGCTAGCCAGCGTTCGTGTTTTTGCAGCCGTAGGTTCTTGGAAGCGAACAGCCCACGGTTAATTGCGAGGGCCAATTAACCGTGGTTACCCCGGCGCGCGGTGGCACAACCGACAGATGGAGACGCAGCTGCGAAGCTCATGTCACGCCTGGGCTATTGTCATAAGGCGATGCAATAATGCGCAATCCTCACATCCATCACGTCCTTCGGGCGGCCGTGGACTATCGAGAATCTTCCGGGCCTGTTGGAGTAGTTCCGGAACCAACTTGCCAGCGCAGAGTTCTACAGGCACGAGGGTTGCCGCAAATTCCAGAGAGTAGGCGTCATCGGACATCAACTCTTGAAGGTCGCTAGGCTCGACATCGGTTTGTGGCTCCATGTAGATCAAGGAGAGATCAGAGATCGGAGATAGGCCCTGAGATTGAGCAATGAATGCGTAGACGTTGAGCTGAACCTCATACGATGGAAATAGCTCATCCTGCGTCGGCGTCGCCTTGGCTGTCTTGTAATCCACGATGTGATAGGACCTATCCGACAGACAGAAGACGTCGTCTGGCGTGCCCCTTATGGTGATCCTAGTGTTGGGCTCTTCAAGC
>Ga0315314_1003562_pt1 | contig 12079 bp, 8 predicted proteins | sample TDP9_MG_FD_203631 | JGI IMG/M metagenome (GOLD analysis project Ga0315314, IMG submission 203631) | Freshwater sediment microbial communities from Lake Towuti, South Sulawesi, Indonesia - TDP9 | ecosystem: Environmental > Aquatic > Freshwater > Lake > Sediment | place: Indonesia: South Sulawesi...
ACACACTGGGCAAAAGTAGCCCTGAGATTGTCCAAGCCGCGAACCTGGGTCTGGATTTCTTGGAAGAATTGCTCCCTTTTTCCCGCCCGGCGGGAGACCAGTTTGGCTATGGCCGTCTCCCTGTCCCGCGCCTCCGTCATTGGCAACTGGAGTTCCTTAATTACTTTCTCGCCAGCTTCGGTGTTACTGCCAATAAGAACGTTCTGATTGAAATCCACTCCTATCAGCCCGATAGTCAGGTCCGAATTCATGGGAACCGGATGTTCACATACCTGACAGGCTCTTCGCAGGAGAGGGTCTTCTCCGCCGTTTTGAAACTTGTCCAACAATTCCTTAACCGACGCTGCCGCTTCCTGGGCAAGTTTCCCGTAATCGCTCACTGAATAGGTCCCCGGGCAATCAACCCCGATAAGTAGTAAGTTCGTCAGCGATGCCTGTTTCAGCTTCACCAGTTCAATCAGGGCTCTGAGTTCACAGGGTCTCAAGACTACCCCCAGTTTCTGGGGGCTTGACGCGAGCCGGGTGATGGCAGAAATAAGCTTGGCGGAATTGACCGGCATCACCGGGTCAAGCGGGCTGGCGATTTGTAGTAACTCGGGATGGCTGACTATTGCTGGTGCCGCACTATTCTCTGCCGGAAGGGGCAAAAGGACAAACAAAGCCTCAACCAGCCTGCTCTGCAGGAGGCGTCTCAGGAAATCTCTAATTGCCTCGGGCAATCTCCCTGCCACCACGGGCAAAGTAGCATACTTTTCCATCGTCACTCTTAGAGCGTCCAATCGTTTTTCATCGGATTGGGACCCAGTTTCCTGACAGTGTCAGTAAACTCTTTCATAGTTTTGGCGAACTTGGCGCCCTCGGCGGCACTAATCCATTTGAGTAATACTCTGTCGGCATCAAGCCCGAGAGTCGCCAGTACGAGCTTCAGAATGGCAATTCTCCGTCTAGCTTTGTAATTGCCGGAGACATAATGGCAGTCGCCCGGATGACACCCGCCAACAATTACGCCGTCAGCGCCACCAAGCAAAACTCTCAGCAGATACACCGGGTCCACTGAACCACTGCACATGGTTCGTATCGGGCGGACATTAGCCGGATATTGCAATCTAAGCGTGCCAGCGAGGTCAGCCGCCGTCGCGGTACACCAGTTGCAGAAAAAACCGATGATAACCGGTTCAAACTGTTCTTCTTTAGCCAATCGTTTCACCTCCGCGGGGCAGAAGTGCAGCGTCAACTACCGCTAGAGTCTGCTTATCCCAGAACCCCGTCAACCTCGCCGCGCCACTGGGGCAGGCTACCACACAGGCGCCACAACCCTGACATAAAGCCTCTTTAACAATTATCTCATCACTTTCAGTATTCTTCATCCTGACGCCGTAAGGGCAAGCACCGATGCAAAGCTCACATTTCCGGCACCGCCTCTGAATCGTCTCCGAGATTAATTTCCCCGACTCCAATTGCCCTCTCACCAGCAGAGATACCGCTCTCTGAGCGGCTGCCTGAGCCTGAGTGATACTCTCGTCTATTCTGCGCGGGGAGTGTGCCAGCCCACAGACAAAGATTCCCGGGGTCAGAAAGTCCACCGGCCGGAATTTGGCTTCGGCTTCCTGGAACAAGCCGTCTTCATTCAAATCAACCCCCAGAATTTGCGCCAGCGCCGTCTGGTCGGTGGGGATAATAGCTGCGCTTAATATCACCAGGTCAGGCTCCAGATGCAGTCTGCCACCTAAAACGGACTCGGTAACCTCAACTACTAGCTTGTTTTGTTCCTGCCTTACTTCGGGCTTGCTATCAAGCTCGTAACGAAAGAAAAGCACTCCTTTCTCCCTGGCTTCAGTGTAATACTCCTCCTTCAGCCCGTAGCTCATCATATCACGGTACAAAATAGAAACCTCAATTCCAGGATTTATCGCCTTCAATTTCAGGGCATTTTTCAGAGCCTGGGAACAGCAGACCCGACTACAATAGGGCCTCCCTGTTTGCCGGGAGCCGACGCACTGAATCATCACCACCGATTTTAAATCCAAGAGGTCAGGCTTGTTTAAGGACAGCTTCTTTTCCAGTTCCCTTTGGGTTATCACCTGCTGACTCTGCCCGTAAAGATACTCTTCAGGACGGTACTCCTCACCACCTGTGGCGACGATTATCGCGCCAACCCCTAAAAGTGGCTGAATTGAGTTCTTCTCCTTCAGGTTCACCTCAAATTTGCCCGCGTATCCCTGAAGCCGCACTACCTCGGTCTCCAGATGAAGGTGGATGAGTCGGTTCTCCTTAATCTGGTTGGTGATTTTCTCCAGTAACGCCTGGGGTTGTCCGCCTTCCAGCGTGGCGTAAAGGTGCTTCAAATTGCCCCCCAGCTCGTCTGACTTCTCCACCAGATGAACTTCAAATCCCTGTTGTGCCACAGATAGCGCTGCGGTCATACCAGCAACGCCACCACCGATGACTAGCACACCGGGACTAACCTTTTCTGAAGAGAGTGGCATCGTCCCTTGCGTCTTGGCTATTTCAATTGCCATTGCCAGCAGGCTTTCGGTTTTTTCCGTGACTAGTTTTGAGTCATCCCGGTGCACCCAGGCTATCTTCTCTCTCAAATCAACCATCTGCACGAAGAAAGGACTGAGTCCGATTTCGTCAGCGAACCTCCTAAGTAATAAGGCATCAAGATACCGGCTACAGGCGCCAATGATGAGACGGCTGACCTTATGTTCGCTCACGCTCTGCTTAATCTTTTCCCAGGTGTGTTGGTGGCAGAGGTAAGGCGCCTCTTCCACAAAAGTGACGCCGGGCTGTCTCTGGCTGAATTTGGCTATCTGCTCAAAGTCAAGCGTTGTCTTGTTCTGCCCCCCGCAGGTACACAGCAAAACACCTAGTTGTAATTCTTCTTGGGCGGTAAGCGTCTCAGTCTCCGGTTGGGGCACCGAGGAGACACGCTGAGAGGAAAGCATCTGAGAGACCTGACAGGCGACGGCGCCCCCTTCAGTCAGGGTATCAGCAATATCCTTGGGTGCTGAAACAGAGCCACAGACATATATCCCGTCGCGAGTGGTCTTAACGGGCGCGAAAGGCACCGTCTGACAGAACCCCCACTTATTAAGTTTGACTCCCAGAATTTGGCTAAGCTCCTGAAACTGAGGGGAGGGAACTTGTCCTACAGACAGTATCACCAGCCCAAACTGGTGTTTGACTGGTACTCCGGACTCGGAAAGTGCCGTCAGTATGAGGTCTTTCGTCTGGTAGTCCTCTTTGATTACCGGAATACGACCGCCAATGAATCTCACTCCCAGTTCATCTCTGACCTGTTCAAAGTAGCGATAGTATCCTTTGCCAAAAGCCCGAATATCCATGTGGAAGATGCCAACTTCAGTCTGGGGGTTGCTCTGCTTGATTAACGCGGCTTCTTTCATCGCCGCCATGCAGCAGGCTGAGGAGCAATAGTTTCTCTGGCTATCCCTTGAGCCGACGCATTGCAGGAAAGCCACCGAGTCTGGAGACCGACCGTCCGAGGGGCGAAGTAGCTTCCCTTGCGACGGACCGTTTGGACTAAGTAGTCTCTCCAGTTCCAGGCTAGTGAGCACATTGGAGTAGCGCTGGTAGCCATATTGGCTGGCGAGACGGGGGTCAAATTCTTCAAAGCCGGTGGAAAGGATGATAGCCCCTATCTCTAGCTCCTTGACCTTTTCGGCTGCATCAAGGTTAATTGCCGGCACCGGGCATTTCGCCACACAAGCACCGCATTTGGTGCAACTGTCCCAATCAATAATGTAGTACTGAGGGATGCCCTGTAAGTGAGGACTATAGATTGCCTTACGCGATGACAGGTTCGAATTGGAGCGGTCGGCTGTCTCTACCGGGCAAACCTCAGCGCAGATTCCACAGCCGAGGCACAGGTTGGAATCCACACCGGTCGGGTGGGAGTTCACCGTAACCACAAAATTGCCGGCTTCTCCCTCAAGTCGTTTTATCTCAGTAGAGGGCAGAAGCTCAATGTTTGGGTGAACCAGTCCACGGCGTAAACAGAAATGTGACGACCTATCGCCGGAGAAGATAGGTAGCATCTGGCACATCCCGCAGTGGTTATTTGGGAACCACTTATCCATTTGGAGGAGAGTGCCGCCGAATCTAGGACTTCGGTCTGCCAGATAGACTTTAAACCCCGCCTCAGCCAGGTCAAGAGAAGCTCTAATGCCTCCCACGCCGGCACCGATAACCAGCACTGCGCCAAATTTGTTCATCTTACATCTTACCGTATTCAGTTGCGATAACATCAATCATTTCAAAGAACTGCCCGGGAGTCCAGTTTTTGTGTTTTATGGCTTTAGACGGGCAGGTAACGGCACAGGCGCCACAACCTTCGCACAGCGCCTCATTAACCCTGGCTGTCTTTTTTCTAGGCTCAAGTTCAATGGCTTTAAAGGCACAGACGGAGACACACTGCCCACAGCCACTACATACCTCGGTATCCACGACGGCAATGGTGGGTTCGTGAAGGAGCTCTTTTCGGGAGAAAAGGGAGAGGACTTTACTGGCGGCGCCACTAGCCGAAGCGACAGTATCCGGCAGGTCTCTGGGCCATTGTGCCGCGCCTGCCAGATAAATGCCAGAGGTCAGGGTCTCCACCGGTCTGAGTTTGATATGGGCTTCGCTGATGAAGCCATGCCCATCAACAGTGACATTGAGCTTTCGGGCAAGCTCCTTGACTCCCGGACTGGGTATCACCGCAGTTGCCAGCACGACTAAGTCGGCAGCAATTTCAATATTTCTCCCGATTAGCGTGTCAACACCCCAGACTTTGATTTTGGCGCCGTCCCGGAATATTTTTGATACTTTGCCGCGGAGGTAAAGCACTCTCTCTTCATCCACCACTCTCTTGACAAACTCCTCATACCCTTTGGCATCGGAACGAATATCCATGTAAAAGATATACGCTTGCCCGGAGGGCACAGCTTTTTTGTAGAGCATCGCCTGTTTTGCCACCGCCATACAGCAGACACGGGAGCAATAGGGAACGCCGTGCTCTGGGTCGCGCGACCCAACACACTGGACAAAAACCACCTGCTGCGGGACTTTGTGGTCAGAGGGTCTCCTGACTTCTCCGGCGGTGGGTCCGGAGGGGGAGAGAAGCCGCTCAAATTGAAGCCCGTCAATCACATCTGGGTCCGAGGCATATTCGCCGATATTATCCATAGGGTAAAGCTCATAGCCCGTAGCCACGATGATGGCACCTATTTTTTCTTCAACGAGGGTATCCTGCTGGGCAAAATCAATTGCCATAGTTGGACAGACTTGATGGCAGGCTTGGCATTGACCGCCATTTAAGTGAAGACACATTTTGCCATCAATTATCGGCTTGGGCGGGGCAGCTTTTGGGAAGGGGAGAAATATGGCTCTTCTCTGCGAAAGCGCGCGGTCAAATTCAGAAGGAGCAGTGACGGGGCAACTAGTCAAGCAAAGTCCACAGCTATTACATCTTACCTCATCAACAAAGGAAGCCTTCCGCCTGGTGGTTATCTGGAAATTGCCCACATATCCTGAGACTGTTTCAATTTCCGAGTAAGGGTAAAGCTTTATCTTAGCGTGAGAGGCTACCCTTGACATAATAGGTTCCACCAGGAAGGGGACACGCTCCAAGGTAGGGAAAGTCCCGGAAAGTTGGCTGGCATGCCCGCCGACGCTGGGGTTTCTTTCCACCATAATCACCTCATAGCCAGCGTCAGCCATGTCCAGAGCTGCCTGCATCCCGGCGATGCCTGCCCCTATTATGAGGACTCTTTTGGTCAGCGGGACAACCGCCGGGATGAGGGACATATTTCGGTGTAGCTTCTCGATAACCGCCTTGATAATGGCTATCGCCTTTTCAGTGGCTATCTGTTTATCGGAGGCGTGGGGCCAGCTACACTGTTCTCTGATGTTGGCTATCTCACAATGGTAGGGATTTATGCCCTCAGAAGCGGCTAGATTACGGAAAGTACGCTCATGTAGGGAGGGGGAGCAGTTGCTCATTACGATGCCATTAAGACCCTTGTCTTTTATCGCCTTTTTCACTAACTCCTGTCCTGGTTCGGAGCACATAAAGATATAGTGCTCGGCATGAGCCACCCCAGGGTAATCCTTTATCTGTTCCACCACTTTCGCCACATCCACCGTGCCAGCAATATTTAACCCACAGTGGCAGACGAAGACCCCGACCCTCTTCCCTTTCAACTCCTAGCCACCTTTTCTAGTATTCGCTCATCAGATGAAAACAAACCTAAAACCTTGCTCGCTGCCGCACTCGCCTGGGCAACTGAGTCAGGAATGTCTTTAGAACCCTGGGCGGTGCCGGCAACATAGACCCCCGGTACCAAAGTCTCCTGCGGGCGAAGTTTGGGGTGGGCTTCCGTTATGAAGCCATAAACATCGCTGGGTATACCAATTTTTTGAGCCAGCTCTTTACCCGCTGGATGGGGCACCATAGCCATACCAAGAACTACCAAGTCGCAGAGAATCTCAATCCGTTTCCCGGAAAGAGTGTCCACCGCCCAAACCTTCAACTTTTCCCCATCCCGGAAAACCTTAGCTACCCTGCCTCTCAGGTAAACTACCCCGTCCTCCTCCACCGCTCTCTGCACGAACTCCTCGTAGCCCTTTCCCGTAGTGCGGGTATCTATATAGAAAATGTATGCCTGTCCCTCGGGAACAGCATGTTTGTAGAGCATAGCCATTTTGGCTAAATACATGCAGCATACCCTAGAACAATAAGGAACACCGTGCTCGGGGTCGCGGGAGCCCACGCACGAGATAAATACTACCTCTTTGGGTGTTTTCCCGTCGGATGGTCTTAATACCAACCCGGCAGTGGGACCACCGGGGGAGAGAATCCTTTCAAATTGAATCCCGTCCAGGATGTCTGGGTGCGGTTCAAACTCAGCAATTTCCTTCTTAGAGGTAAGTTCAAATCCAGTGGCAACGACAATGGCGCCGACATTGTATTCTTCATACCAATCTAACATCTGGTGGTTGATAGCTTTTCTCTCACAGGCTACTTCACAGGAGAGACATTCACAGCAGCCAGCGCAGTTCAAGCAACGTTTGGCTTCCTCAATTGCTGTTTTTTCGTCAAAGCCAAGCTCAACTTCAGCAAAGGAATCTACCCTCTGTTTGACATCAAGCATTGGCATCACAGCTCTTGACCTGAGCAGCACGCCTTCCTTGGAAACTTCTTCTACTTTATTAATTTGTTTTGGTCTGTCAAGACGCATATCTATTCCGCTCAAATAGCGGTCAATACTTTCCGCAGCCTGCTTGCCGGCGGCAATTGCCCCGATGACATCAGCCGGACCGGTGACCGCATCACCACCAGCAAAAACCCCGGCAATACCTGTTTCCAGCGTCACTGGGTCACTAAAGACAGTCCCCTGGTTGGTATAGTTAAGCTCTCTGGGTAGCCCGGTTTTATCCACTGCTTGCCCGGTGGCAATAATCACACTGTCAACATCCATAATAAACTCTGAGCCCTTAACCGGGATTGGTCGCCGCCGACTGCTCTCGTCAGGCTCACCCAGTTCCATCCCAATGCACTCAATACCAGTTAATTTGCCATCCTGGTTCAGAACCCTGACTGGAGCTGCCAGAATCTGGAGCTTTATGCCTTCCTTTTCCGCTTCATCAATCTCACTGGCGATTGCTGGCATTTCCATTCGGGAACGGCGATAGACGATAGTTACCTGTTTAGCGCCCAGGCGCTTGGCTACTCTGGCAGCATCCACTGCCGCATTACCACCACCAATCACTGCCACACGGTTGCCTAAACTGATTTTCTCTCCCGAGTTTACCTGCGCTAGGAAATCAAGAGCATGGATTACGCCAACTGTGTCTTCACCAGGAATCCCCATTTTCTGGCTTACCCCGGCTCCAGTGGCGATGAAGATAGCCTCATACCCCTGTTCCGAGAGTTCACCGAGCTCTTTCACCGGGCTATTCGTCTTGATTTCTACCCCGAGCTCTTTTATGTAATCAATCTCATTATCCAGCACATTCCTTGGTAGTCGGTATTCCGGGATTCCGTAGCGCATCAGTCCACCAGCCATTGGCATGCCTTCAAACACGGTCACCAGATAGCCCTTCTTTATAAGGTCATAGGCACAAGCCAAACCCGATGGTCCAGAACCAACGATGGCTATTTTTTGCCTCTTTGTCTTCTCAACTGGGGTGGCTTTCTCCCTACCTGCCTTCAGTTCATAGTCAGCGATAAATCGTTTCAACGCCCGGATGGACATAGACTCATCAACTGTCTCCCGCTCACAGTCTTTTTCACAGGGATGGGTACAGACCCGCCCAATAACACCAGCGAAGGGCAAAGTCCGGCGCACCACCTCCAGGGCTTCTCTAAACTTACCCTGGGAAATGAGAGCAATATAAGCTTGGGCATTAACGCCTGCCGGGCAGGCAACGCGGCAGGGTGAGATGCCTTTCTTTTCCATGGTAAATACAGCAGGCACTACCTGCCCGAAGGGCTTATAGATTGCTTTCTGCATAGCGATGCCACGCTCGTATTCACTAGATATTTCCACCGGGCAGACATTGGCACAATCTCCGCATCCGGTGCATTTACCCCAATCCACGTAAGAGGCTTTTCTTCTAACGAGGACAGTAAAATTTCCTATCTGACCAGAAACCTTCTCCACCTCAGAGTAGGTCATAAGCTTAATATTAGGGTGCTGTCCCACCTCCACCATCTTGGGGGTCAGGATGCACTGGGGGCAGTCCAGCGTCGGGAAGACCTCAGAAAATTGAATCATATGGCCACCAATACTGGGATTTCTCTCTACCAGCAACACCTCATAGCCGGCATCGGCAATATCCAGAGCGGCTTGAATCCCAGCTACTCCTCCCCCAATTACCAGAGCTTTCTTGATTAGTAGAGCTTGCCTAGTGGGCGAGGACTGGGCTGAGGCTGGTTGTCTCACGAGGTTCTCCAAAGATTCAGTCCCCAATCCAGTCAATCAATTGCTTGCTTTTGAGAATAGGCAGAGGGTTCCCGTAGTTCAGTTCAAAGTGACACACTAGAGACCCAAGTCCCAGAGAAAAAGCCAGAAGCTGACTGAAGTAAAATATCGGCATGCCCGGAAAGTCGCTGTATTTCTGCTGTAGCTCCGGTTGTTTTTCGCCGAGGTTGAAGCTACAGAGGGGGCAGGTAACTACTAAAGCCTCGGCGCCTCTTCTTAGTGCTGAGCTTAATATCTCTAGGGCACGCTGGGCGACGGCGTCCGGGTTACCCACAATTTGAAATGAGCCACAGCATTCCGTGGCAAAGGGAAAATCCACCGCCTCGGCACCAATAGCCTCCAGGAGCCGATGAAGTATCGTTGGTCTTTCCACCTGGTCAATCGCCACTGCCGCCGGGCGCAACAGAGTGCAGCCGTAATAGGGAGCCACTTTCAGGCCCTTAAGTGGGTTCTTTGCCTTCTCCGAAATATGCTCCCACCCGATGTCATCTTTCAGCACACTGAGGAGATGCACTACTTCTACCTCACCACTGTACTTGGCTTCTTCTTCCATAAAGTCATTCAGTGCCTTTCCTTTCTCCCGGTCGTCTCGCATCAGAAGATTGGCTCTTTGGAGTGTGTTGTAGCAGAAGGAGCAGAGAGTGGTTACCTTGTGATTGCCCTGTTCTTTTACCCGGATAAGATTGCGCACCGGTGCCAGGTGATGGACTAAATCATCATTCGCCAGAGAATAAGTGGCTCCACAGCAGTTCCAGCGCTCAATCTCCACCAGATTAATCCCAAGGACTTTCACACTGGCAACAGCGGGTTCTTCCAGATTTCTTGCCTTGGTCTTTAAGGTACATCCCGGGTAGTAACTTAAGTTCATTTCGTCCTCTAGGCGGTGTGCTTGCGAAAACCCCCCACTAGAGCTATTTGAGGGAACTCTTTTAAGTCGCTACGGGCAATGCTGGCTATTTTCACATAGTCCTGATTCTTCCTCAAAGTGAGAAGCCGTAAAGCTTCCATGATTCGGCTGAGGTCAACGCCACGGGGGCAGCGGACGGAACAGGTAAAGCAGGCGGCGCAAATCCAGGCCGTTTTTGAACTAACCGCCTCCCCTTCTAGCCCCAACTGCACCAGTCTCATTATTTGGTTTGGTAAAAAATCCATGACGAAGGACATAGGACAGCCCGCGGAACACTTGCCACACTGGTTACAGGCAAGGAGGTCCTGTCCGCTGATTTCGGCGACCTTTTTCACAAAATCGTTTTGAAGTCTATCGCTGGATATTTCAACTCTCATTGGCGGGAATCCCAAGATTATTAATAATCTGAAGGGTGTCAAGCCAGTTGCTATGTCCTTTGTAAGCATTCAAAGCGACAAAAGTCTCCGTCCTCAAGATGCCGGGGATGCCAGAGACGACATTTTCCATAAAGGAGGCAAATTCCCTGGCAGACTTGGCTAGAACAATAGCGATGAACTCATACCTTCCGGCGACATTAGCTAAGTAGCAGACATTCGGCTCGCGGGCTAACCGCTCAGCAACCGTTCGCAAGTCAGCTAATCGCGCCTGCATCCACACAATACCCATAAAACCGTAACCGAGCTTATTCAGGTCCGGAACGGCGGTTACTTTGATAATTCCATGGTCAACCAGTTTTCTGTACCGATTCCGCACTGTCCCTTCTGCCACGCTCAGTTTCTTGGCTAGCTTCAGATAGGCGCACCTGCCGTCTTTTTGCAGTTCTAATATTAACTCTTGGTCTAGCTTATCAATTTTCATCGTCTTATTACTTGCGCCAATTTGAAATAATCACAATAAAAATTGTTTACCGTAATATTTTTGACAGCATCACCCAAAATTTTCACAGAAGCATTAAGTTATTGACCGATTGATTGCGAAATGCGCAATTTTTTGACCCTGACAAAGTTGACGAGTTGCGACATTGGTATTAATATTAGTATACTATTACGATAAAGTCAATTCTTTCCCGAGTTTTACAGAATGGAAGTATCTCAGGTTCAGAACAAAATTGCCGTATATCGGGGGTGGTGTAAGCAGTGCGGAATTTGTATTGCCTTCTGTCCTCATCAAGCTCTGGAAGCGGATGAAGACAACTTTCCCATCCTAAAACACCCGGAAAAATGTACCCGTTGTGGATGGTGCGAAATGCGCTGTCCTGATTTTGCCATTGTGGTCTATGAAGAAGAAAAAAGTAACCGCGAAGCCGATTCTACTTCAGGGGAGTGAAGCCTGTGTCCGGGGCGCCCTTCTGGCTGGTTGTGGCTTCTATGCTGGTTATCCGATTACTCCAGCGACGGAAATTATGGAACTCATGGCGAAGGAGCTGCCCAAAGCTGGTGGGGTCTTCATTCAAATGGAGGATGAAATTGCCAGCCTGGGTGCGGTTATTGGTGCCTCTCTCGCCGGTGTCAAGAGCATGACGGCGACCAGCGGACCAGGCTTTTCTCTAATGCAGGAACATATTGGCTTCGCCAGTATGGCGGAAGTTCCCTGCGTTATCGTGGATGTGATGCGGGCGGGACCGAGCACCGGATTGCCCACCCAACCCTCCCAGAGTGATGTCATGCAAGCCCGCTGGGGCACTCACGGAGACCATCCCATTATTGTTCTAGCGCCTTCTTCCGTTTACGAATGCTTTGAGCTCATCATACAGGCGTTTAACCTCTCGGAAAGATACCGTACTCCGATAATTGTGCTCGTGGACGAGGTGGTAGCCCATATGAGGGAGGGAGTGGTACTGCCAGCTGAGGAAGATGTCGTGATTGAGGAAAGACTACGCCCCACCATTCCACCAGAATGGTATATTCCCTATGCTGACCCGGGCACTGGCGTCCCGCCAATGCCGGCATTTGGTGACGGTTACCGTTATCATGTGACCGGTCTCTATCATGATGTCAGAGGCTATCCCACCGTTCGCGAGGATGAAGTGGAGCCTTTAATCCTCCGTCTCTTCTCCAAAATATCCCGCGATTTTGACCGTCTGCAATGGTTTGATTCCTTTCACACTGAGGATGCGGTGATATCGGTGCTCGCTTATGGTTGCGTTGCCCGCGCGGCTCTAAGAGCGGTAAGAGAAGGTCGGGAA
>Ga0315314_1003563_pt1 | contig 12077 bp, 12 predicted proteins | sample TDP9_MG_FD_203631 | JGI IMG/M metagenome (GOLD analysis project Ga0315314, IMG submission 203631) | Freshwater sediment microbial communities from Lake Towuti, South Sulawesi, Indonesia - TDP9 | ecosystem: Environmental > Aquatic > Freshwater > Lake > Sediment | place: Indonesia: South Sulawesi...
CCACTCCGTGAGCAGCATAAATCATGGCAAACTAAGCGCGCACTATTCTCTGTGTTGCTTATCTATACTTGACTGTTCTGAGATTCAAAACACGTTTACCCAGCCTTTTTTTAGGGTTAGCGCACCAAGCGCTGACCCTCTTGTCCGTGCCTATTCTCAGATAATTACTAATGCTCATACCCACAGCAAAGACCAGTCCGTTGACGAGGGACGGAGGGTTTGTGCAAAGACTTCCGGGAGAGTAGACTTTTGTCAGAACTGCCCTTGAAGACGAGAGTGTGTAAATATTTCTGCCGAAGTTTTTGCCGAGGGCTGTTAGGTCGTAGGCGTCCACTATGCCGTCGGGTATGTCGAGGGGACCTGTGAAGTCTGCGATGGGATCATTCGTGCCATACTTTTCGCGTAGGTAAGACAGATCGTAGTTGTCCACTGTGCCGTCTGGAGGGTACAATCCGCTGCCCACTGGGTTTTCCGGGCCTGTGATGTCGCCGGGAATTGTTACGAAAATGGTGCCATCAGCTAGTGTGTTGTCAGCTCTGTCTACTTCCCTGCCCAAGGGGGGCTCCGTGCCCAGAATCGGCACGGCGTATGCGCCTATGACATAGTTGCCATAAGGTATACCTGAAGTGTCCCAGGTGAAAGTCAGCTCTCGTGCGTTTCCTGCAGCCAAATTCATGACTGGCAGCGTTCCGATAACGCCTCCAGATATAGCGTATGTCCAGATCTCCAAGCCCTGGAAATACGAACAAATCGTAACGTCAGATCCATCTACAATGAGGTTTTGGTTGAGGTCAGCCCATGGGTTCCACCTGGGAGAGCTTGGCGTTGCACCATACGCAGCAGTCATGAGGTTTAGGTCGGTGCCGTTTATGTATCCGTCTCTGTTGACGTCTCCCTTGCTCCAGAAGGTCTCCCACTGTTGTGCGGTGATGGCGGAGTTGCCGTAGTAAACCGTCAGGTTGAAACTTTCGGTGAAGGTGCCGTGGTTTTCAACGGTGACATCGATGAGTAAGGGATAGCTTTGCCCCACGCTGGTTCTTGAGGGCGTGACATCAACTACTGCTACATCGTCTACTGGAACGGTTACTAAGACGGTGCCATCGGCAAATGTGTTATCAACTCTGTCTTCCTCCTTGCCCAGAATCGGCACGGCGTATGCGCATACGACGTAGTTGCCATAAGGTATGCCCGAAGTGTCCCATGTGAAAGTCAGCTCTTGCGTGTATCCTGCAGCTAGATTCATGACTGGCAGCGTTCCGATGACGCCTCCGGTTATGGCGTATGTCCAGATTTCCAAGCCTTGGTAATACGAACAAATCGTTAAGTCATATAAATCTATGATGAGGTTTTGGTCGAGGTCAGCCCATGGGTTCCAGTTGCCAGAGCTTGGTGTTGCAAGCCACGCAGCTGTTATGAGGTTTAGGTCTGTGCCGTTTATGTATCCGTCTCTGTTGACGTCTCCCCTGCTCCAGAAAGTCTCCCACTGTTCTGCAGTGATGACCGAGTTGCCGTAGTAAACCGTTACGTTGAAGCTTTCAGTGTAGGCGCCGTGGTTTTCAGCGGTGACATCGATGAGTAACGGGTAGCCTTGACCAACTATGGTGCTGGATGGTGTGACAGCTATTACTGCTGTATCGTGGTTGTTGACGCCAAAAAGAGCAGAGATAGAGTGGTCAACGAAAACAGCGTAAAAAGTGTAGCTGGGAATCGCGCCCTGACTTGCACCGTCAACCACAACATCCAGAATTTCGTAGCCGGTGTCAGGTGTTATAGTGAAAGTTATATCCTGTCCATAATTCACTTGCACTGAACCAGAAGGACTAATGCTTCCATAACTTCCAGCAGAAGCCGTAATGGTGAGCACGCGCGTGTCTAAGATAATACTATCGCTACATGTGTAGGAGTTGCCTGCGTAGTCGTATATTCGGTAGTAAACCGTTTTTGTTCCATCGCCTGATGGCAGAGTCCAAGCTTTCGTCGGTGTTGGACTAAAGGGACCTACCCAAGCCTCGCCTGCATTTCCATAGTATACTCCCGTCAAGCCCACGTTGTCGTCGTATGTTAGATAGAGCGTCACTGCTGTGGAGGCGGTGTAGGCGGGGTTTCCACTGTTGATGATTATCGAGCCTGTTGGATTTGTAGTGTCTAGGAAAATACTATCGCTGCACATGTAGGAGTTTCCTGCGAAGTCGTATATCAAGTACCAAACCGTTTTTGTTCCATCGCCTGATGGCAGAGTCCAAGCCATCGTTGCCGTTGGACTGAATGGCCCCACCCAAGCCTCGCCTGCATTTCCATAGTATACATCCCTCACGCCCAGTGAGTCGCTGTATGTTAGATAGAGCGTCACCGACGTGGAAGTTGTGTAGATTGGATTTCCACTATTTATGACGACATAGCCCGTTGGAGGCGTGGTGTCCAAGTATATCGAATCATAGATTCCACCCGCTGCCGAAGTACGGAGGGCATTGTCCATCAATTGTACGTGTATGTCCTTCAAACCGTCGCCTGGGTCGTCTATCCAGAACCAGTATTCCCCAGGCCCGTTCGAAGTGGGAAAGGTGTACCAATTGCTCCAGGTAAGAGTGGGATAGTCGTCGGCGAAGCGCACTGCGTACACGCCTCCGCCCCAGTCATAAGCATCAACAAGCAGCCTAACCTGCCTAGAGCTGGTGTAAGTGTCGCCCATGTTTATATCCACAGCGCCCCAAGGGTCATAATAGTCTTCCATAATGCCGTAGTTCCAGTAGATGTTGCAGAGGGGACCTACCCTTGTGCTGAGGTCGGAAGAAATGGTTTGCCAATCATCCCAGAATTGAAGGATATCGTTGGGGTTGTAGTACATTAGAACTTGGAATATTTCATCAAAACCCCCATTATTCATAGTATCTAAGTAGTCTCTTTCAGCTGCCCATGTACCATCAAAGATGTCCCAGAAAATGCTTGCAACTGAGCCCTCTATGATGTCTCCGTCCATATCTCCAGAATCACCAATCCATCCCTCCGGAGTCCAAAATGGTCCGTTGTACCAAGTGTTGTTCTCAATGTTCATGAGCCCACTTTCACAGTTATTCGGGTTGTTATCTACCGCGGCTTGCATGAATTCTGCCCAGCCTTCTGTAAACGCGAAGCCACCGCTTGATTCGCTAGCTAAGTAGTGTCGTTCCGTTGTTGGGCCGGGACCCGGCGGGAAGTATCCGTATAGAGCCCACATGACACAGTGGCCTTGCTCGTGTTGCACTGTAATGTGGTCCCATCCCCCTGTGGCTGGCAGGTGTATTTCATCTCCGTGGGAATGAGGCCAGGTCTCTATGGGCCATACAACCTGAACTCTAGATCTATACCAGCCTACCCAGTTGTACACAAACTGCATTTCTGCATACACTGCGTCTCCCGCCTGACAAGCTTGATAAAAGTCGAGTGCACCCTGGTCTCCCGCGTCATACACCCAGCCATCGGGAACGTCATCTTGAATTGTTCCACTGCCCGGGTAACGCCACCAATATTGATTACCATCACTGTCAGTTGTAAACCAATCCCACGCACCCAAAGCATAGTATCTAAGGTAAACGTCTGCCCCCTTGTACACGTCATCATTTGGTGCAGTGATATCAAAGTATCCATTGGCGTCTGTCCATCCCTGAGCAAGCAAATCATCTGGACCCGTATCCGAATCCCATATCTCCACTAACATGTATCGTCCGGGACTCCAGCCACCAGTTTCGTCGTTCCAGTACCACCACGTTCCATAGACTCTGAATGTGCCAGGTGACGAAGGACTGGATTCAAGTTTCGGCAGTGCACGTGACGACTCAAGGTTCAATTCTACTTGCACTTTTGCGTCAGGTGTGATCGTTCTGGCTGGGGCGCCCTTCTCTGGTTTGAACTTGGCGTTGGGCGTTGCAACGTGAAGGAAGTATGACGACTGATCTTTCTTGCTTTCAGATGCTACATTAGCCTTTACGTGCGTATCCACATCGCCCTTTGTTACAAATGATAGAGTCAGCGTCATTGTCTGACCTTTTTTCACATTGCCTACCCATTCTTCTTCACCCTTGACCGATTTGACTAAGTCTGGCGGCACGATGATGAGAATCGCGGTGTTTGGCGCGTCTTTAGTTGGACAGATGCTGAACGAAACATTAAACGCCTCATCCGGGGCAGCAATGACTTCTCGTGGTGAGAAACTTCCACCGAAAATATCTTCTTTCTTATGCATACCAGTTGAAACAGAGCTTGAATAGGTCGCAGAAGATAACGTTACCACTGGCATAAAGAACATGGATGAGACCAACACAATCCATGTGATTGTAGCTACTATTCTGTTCAGATTTGCCGATCGACCTATAACGAATCTTCTCCTTCTTCCGCGCACAAACATCTTCTCTCTCATTTACTTCTCCTCTCTTTTCTCAGTACAGCGTGCCTAATAGCGAAAACAGAATGGGACATGCAAAAGACGTAATATGCTCTGCAATGCATATTTATGCATTGTCATAGGCTTCTGTCGGAATCAAAGCACATCTAACAGCCAGTCGAATAGAATCAGATGAGACGTTGGAAAAAGAAGCTAGATAAAGGTTGCCACCTTCTAAGACTCGTCAGTCTATGCGCGTACCGAACTTGCGTATCAAATGTGCACTTTTCGCTAAGAAACTATGATCAAGAAATAGTCTAAATCTGTTCTTAAAGAAATCATGCCTGTGCGCGCCATCAAGAAAGATATCTAGCGGACACTAGAAATGAGAATGTCAAGGTAGGTTCGGGAAGTAGCAGCAGGCCGAGAGAAACGAGAAAGGCATTCTCCCCTCTTTGCGAATGACAACTGGTTAAGAAGACTCTTCAGCAGCCCGAAGAAATTCTGCTCCTACGCCCCCAGTGGCGGACAGATGAGCTGTAGTGTCCACGAAGTCATGACCCCTCGCGTAAGTATTATCTACCTTTTCAGCAGTTAGACTACGTTGGCTGTGAGTCGCATGGATTCGAAGAAGCTTTTTGAGTATAGTCAAGCGCTTCGGAATCGTTATCTGGAGCAGATTGGCTCTCTTCCTTGGGTTGACGTCGTGAAAAGCCGTGAGGCGAGTTTTGACTCCTTAAGAAACATCCTTCTCCACACGATTGACGCTGAAGACCGACTTGTCAACTATGTCCTTCCAGGAAGAACCAAAGACTGGGTGTCACGGAGCCCAGACGAGTTTCAGGACATGGATTCGGTTAGGAATCGGGCGAGAGAGGTTGAGTCAAAGGCGAAAGCCTACGTGGCGACCCTTAAGCCTGAGGAGCTTGAAAGAACAGTCGAGCTGCCCAGAACTGGGATGCCGAGCAGAATGGTTCGGGTGGAAGACGTTCTGGTTCACGCTGCGCTCGAGAATATCCATCATTTTGGCGAGTTGATTGCTCTGTTTTGGCAGATGGATGTGGATCCTTCTCACTTGGGTTGGATAGCCTACCTGCAAGGGTAGAACGACGCGCGCGGACTCCGACAATTGATCCTTAGGAATCTTGAGCGCGCGCTAAGAAAAAGGAGAAAATAAGAGTAAGTTAAGGCGTTTCACCGGATATTTTGATCCACTTTGTTGCACACGCAGGTGCAGCGGTGTCGGCGAAAGCGTGGTTATATTGCTTCTGATAGGTACTTGAAGTTAAGGGGTTTGATAACTTCCTCTCCGCGTAGATTGACGAGAACAGATTGGATGTCATCGACCAGTTCGCCCCATTCTGATCTGAAGTTGCGGAACCACTGGTCATAGTCTGCGTAGCTTCTGTGGAGCGAAATATTGAACGCGTCCATTCCCATACCTTGGGATGCAGCGGTCATAATGATGTTGGGTTGCTTCATTAGCCACTTCAATCCTCTTTCCCGTATAGCCTGATACTTCTCTTCGGCAGCGATAGCCAGTTTGATCTTGACAAAATTGATCGCAAGTATTTCGTACCCCAGCTTGTCCCATTTCGGAATCAAAGTGTAATTGTCAATCAGAGTTTTCTCCAACATCGTTCTTCTTCTGGAAATTGTTGGCTGCGAAACTCCCAACGACTTGGCTAATTGCCTATCGCTCAGCTTGGAGTTCTTCATCAACGCAGCTATGATCCGGTAATCGATTTCCTTTGATTTTCTCATAACCATCACCAATCGGACGTTGGTCAGCTCACTTAATACTTTCGGTAACACGGACTCGCACGCGCTTTGGATGTCGTCAGGGAATCGGCTATGGAGTCAACATCTGGTTTGTTCTGACTTTTTGGCGGCTCGGCTTTTGCATCTGGAAGCGAAGCACTCGGATAGGTAGGCAGAGGGCTAAACATTCTTGATGAAAAGCAAGCGCTGACCTTTTGACAAACCTTCAGTCAAGGACCCTAAGCGTTTGTGGAGTGACCGCTGTTTTCTAATCTTTCTTTGTTCCGAAGTAGTAGCCGATTATTGTTCCTACGGGTCCAGATATGGCTGCGGCAGCGGTCTTGAACAGGTCGCTGTTGCTGGCTAAGATGGGAATCAGCAGTATTATCGTGTATGCTATTATCATCGCAAGGGCGAGGAAGAATTTTCTGTCTGCATCGGTTGTGGTTATTTCTCCAAGACTTGTTTCTACTGATTCTTTGGCGTCTGGTATTTTGCTCATGTAGATCACCTAGTTTGCGTGAACTTCGGGACCATGACTTTGTGTCCATGTGGGCAGGTTACTTCAGTTTTTTCGGTCGGAACTGGCCAGCTGAGGGGGACACTGAACAAGAGTTCGTTGCACGTTGGACATCGGTATGTTCTTTCCACTGAACGGGTTTTGACCGATTTTTGTTGTTCCCAGAACTTCGGTCTTTTTTCTTTTCTTTCCATTTTTCCTACCAGTGTAGTGTTATTCAAGATTGTGTTTAAGTGTTTTTTTCTTTTCTTTCTTTTTCTGACCACATATGCGGTTCCTATGCCACCAGCTGTGACTGCAGTTATAGAGACGAGTGCTTCTGCGATCGGCAGAGTGGTCCCTAAGGATTCTTGATAGAGCGTGTGTAGCACGTCTGTTACATAGTTGACGGCGAGGTTCAAGGATTCTCCCACTCTGTCCTTGAACGCTGGGTTGTTCCAATTGTAGTTTTGGTCCATCCAAGTGCAGGTTAGGGTTCCGTCTGGGTGGAATGTGGTGTCGTGTGCAAGGTCTTTGGCAACGTCGTAGGCTGAGGTTATGCTGAGTGTGCCGTCGAACGAGAGGTAGAAATTGAATTCGGCGTCTTGGAAGCTTAAAGTTCGTTTGTTGGCTTCGCGTTCGTAGTCGTCGTGATGTACTTCGTCTCCCCATTCTGTGGCTGTTCCCATGACGTGTCCGAACACTGCTACGTCTGCGATGTAGTGGCTCATTATTCCAGCGGTTTTTGCGGCTTTCGGATAGTCTTTGTTTCTGAGCGAATCTAACGCGTTGTTGTATTCTACAGCTGCTCTGGAGGCCGCTGCGTCGTTGGTTAAGGCTTCGTCTGAATTGTAGTACATGACGTGTTTTGGTGTGTCACCGAAGCCGCCGCTAGCAGGTTTTTGGTCAGGCAACTCTGTTCCGTATAGGTATGTGGCTAGGTTGTCGAGTATGTACTGTTTTTCCTGCGTTGGCAACCAGTCTAAGGCGTGTTGGGCTATCCAGTCGTGTGTTCCGTAGTTTGGGTTGGCTGGGTCGCTGCTGTAGCCGCTGTTGCTCCAAGCCCAGCTGTTGGCTGTAAGGGCTGAAGTTGCTACTAGAAACGTGGTGATCAGCAACAGAGTCGGTTTGATTCTTCGGGTAAACGCCTTGTTCTTCAAGTCTCGGTTTTTCCTTTTCATTAAGGCATTGCCTGTTGATTATTGATTTACCAATCATTTAAGATTTAAGTAATGATCTCAGAGGTAGATTTCATTCAAGAATTGAAGCCCATGTTTGAAGGGATTCTGAAGGAGCTTAAGAAATAATCATTTGGTTGGAGGTGTTTGTCAATTGATGCTGCTTTTGGTGTCTTCTCTATTAATGATTTTGGATGGAAGTAAGTTTCACAAGTTTTAAATGTGAAATCTGGTTTCTTGTATGGGAAGAGAAAGGCTTCTTTGCCTCTTTGCTTCGTTTGATGCTAGGCGTTGAGGGCTGTGGTTTTTCTTCTCTTCTCGGCGCCGAGTTGGGGCGCGTTAAACATACCAATATTGAGAATGGGGGTGAACTGGAAGTGAGGGGAAAGCTGACGGCGGTCTTTGTTCTCGTATTAGTCGGGTTGTTGTCTGTGCCTGTTATGGCGAAGTCTATTGGACCTCAGAAAGCTGTGAAAAACCCGCACATCATGGTTGCGCCTGAAGGAGTGGAGCTTCTGCTTCCCAGCGGGGGAGTCCACGAGTGGATGGCGGACACTACGGTGAGTGCGATAGGTATCATGCACGCTTTGGATGCGTCGAAGGCTCATATCCCCAATGCTATGCCTCTTTCGGCTTTGGAGCTGATTGGGTTGATGATGGATCCTGAGGCTGCGTTGGAGTATGAAAACAAGTGGGGCTTTATCTCGTATGATGTTCTTGTGGAGTTGCTTATGCTTGAAGGTTTCACCGAGGAAGAAGCTGAGGAGATGGCGTCGACGTTGCCGGAAGGGGTCTACGTGAGGTTTGTGAACGTGGGCAGAAATTGGAATTCATGAAGCTGGGGAGAAGCAGTTCTCTCCTTTTCCCCGTTTTTTCTGCTTAGCATGGTTTAGGATTGTGGTGACCGTAGCATTTTCATGACTTCGCCACGTTGCTTTTCGATTAGGGTCATCAAACATAAATTTGGGTAGAGTTGATAGTGTCTTTTTTCAGGCGGGTTTTGATGATTTTGTTCACGGATCATGCTAGGGATAAGCTGCAGAAGGAGATGAAGAAGTTTGGCATCACTGAAAAGATGGTAAGCCAGATTGTTAACAAGCCTGAAGAAATGCTTTATGATGCGTTAACCAGCAGGTTTATGGCGATAAGTTGGAATCAAAAACTCGCTGTAATTCATGAAATAGTAAATCATGATTTTGGCGTGATAACGGTAATATACAGCACGCAGCTTAAGGACATAGTGAAAACTAGAAGAAGGACTGGTAGATGGATGTAGTGTTGAAGTATGATCCTAAGGCGGATATTCTTACTATGAAGCTTAGGGAAGGCGCTATTCAGGATGAGAGGCTACTTGAGAGCGATGTTCTTCTGGGCTTTGACAAGAAAGGCGAGCTTGTAGCTTTGGAGGTGTGGGATGCGTCGAAGAGAGGTTTGCTTAAGACGCTTAAGGATCTGGCTGATGAGAAACGGGAAGTTGTGGAAGCCCTCCTTCACAGAAAGTCAAATCGTGGGCGCTCCTGACCCTGTCGGCACAGATCCGAGAGATTGCTTATTCCTTTGTGCGATTCTACTGCTTAGCATTTCCAGTGACTTTGGTGTCTCCGCTCGTCGATTTCTAAGATTCTGTTAGTGTTTTGGGTTTTTCTCTTTTTGTGTGATGGTTTTCTGGTGGAGGAATCTGCAGACTTGTGTACACTTATTTCTTGAGGCGTTTTTCTTTGCGTTTTCTTCTTTTCTCTTCTCTTTCTTTCTTGGTCAGCGGTTTGTCTTTAGCGCTTCTCATTCCCAATTCAATCACCCGTATCGAGATGGTCAGTGTGTAGAATTAAGTTTTTGTGTTAAGATTTGTGTTGGTCAGATTTTTTGCAGACTGTTTTTATATGGGCTTTAATATTCGTAGGGAAGAAGGCAGTGCAGAATGACGATCACCGTGGATGATGCAGGTAGCGGAGATTTGCTTTTTGGTGTGGTTGTCGGTGCGTTTCGTGATGAGACGCGGGAATTCAGATACGGTGTAATAGATGTGAAGTTTTTTCAGTCGGGTCGGTTTTATCGGAAAGAGTATTTGGAGCAGTCTTCGAGGATTGTGTCCGAACTGCTTAGTAGATTGAGACTCAATTCGGAAGAGGAAATTCACGTTTGTAGAGGCTACATTTTTGATGAGGCTGTCGCTGATTTGAGGAGAATTTACGGTGACGACCGAGTTCGCAGGGTTAAGGTGAGTGGTGAGCCGCAGCGTCTTACAGAGATGGCTTATCTTGATGAACTGAGGAATTTGGGTTATGAACCCGTCAGAGAACGTGAGGATAAGAGGGCGAAGAGTTTCTTTCATATGATGCGTTGGTTGAGGGAGAATCCGGATAAGCTGAGGTACGCCAAGACTGGTTGGCCACGCCTGTCGAGATACCGGCTGTTAAGATCGCAGGGCAGAACAAGAGAGTAGTGCGTAGTTCATTCCTCGGTTTCCATTGTTTGCTGCTTTTGCTGCTTTTGTAGACATGCACGAAGATGATGCGGGTATCGGGTCATCCTAAGGGTACATTATGGTGCCCAATGCGTCGATTGTGTAGGGTAGTGACGCCATGTTTACGCTGAATGAACCCATTTTCTTCACGCCTTCGAATATGCCCGTGCCATGTGTGCCTGCAAATGTGCCTGAGCCGAACATGAAACCCGTGATCGTACCTCTACCGCTGCCCGCCATAGTATCCTGTGGAGTGATTGTGACAAGCCATTTGCCGCTGAAAGTTCCCTCTCCAGTTGCGAGGTCTAGGGATATGTGCTCAAACCATACATCCATTGTTCCGGTGCCTAGAGTGCCTTCGTATGATCCGATCCAGTGCCAATCCTTGGTTTGCAGGATGCCTTCTTCGCTGATCCACTGTTTGTTAGGCTCGTCGAAATCTTCTGGGTTGAATTCCACGTGCTCCCAATAGGGTTCTTTAGTTATTGCCTTTGCCGGTGAGGTTGTCATCATTGCTAGGAGTATTAGGGCTGTGGTTGACATCAGGATTTTCCTGTTCATTTTCCTTTTTCACCTCCTTTAGATCAGCAAACACTGGAATAAAACCAGCACGGAACAGTGTTCGAAAGAACTATTTGGATTTTACTTTATTAAATAACTTGTGAAACAATTTTCCAGAACTTTGTTTTTTATATCGTCAGTCCTGTCTTATTTTAAGTTGCATTAATAATCTAAGCGCGCCAGGTGATTGAGCATTAACAAAGAATTGAATTATCAAAGGCTTGATGATTTAGGAAAAGACGTTCCAAGTTATGCTTGATTGATGTGAAGCTATGTGGTTCTGTTGCCTATCATTTTCATGACTTCGTCGTGTCTTTGTTCTTGGATCCATGATTTTTTCCATTAGGAATCTTTTCCAGTCTTTGTGGTGTTTGTAGGCGTGGATGAAGATGATTTGGCAGCGGTTGGGTTGAGGGCAAAGGATTTGAGTTTTAAGGACTCGTAACATAACATGAATGTTGGGGTTTGGGATGAACGAAATTGAGGAGATAAAGAGGAGATATATGGGTCAATTGCTATAATTGAATCGTGTGGAGACTGGGAGATCGTGAAGGTTAAGGAAGTGATTGGGGATTTCAAGAGAGAGATAGGAAAATTGTATGGCGATAAATTGGGGGATGTTATTCTTTATGGCTCGTGGGCAACGGGTAAGGCGACAGAGGATTCAGACATAGACCTGGTTGTCCTTCTTGAGGGAAAAGTGGCTTCGGGAAGGGAAATAGACAGGATGATTGATGTGATTACTGACATAAATCTCAAGTACGGTGTGTTGATTTCTGTTTATCCGATCTCAGAGAAAGATTACCTCACAGTGAATAGTCCGCTTCTCATGAATGTGCGCAAAGAGGGAATACCTGCCTGAAAGAAACAGAGTCTCTCATTCAAAGGGCTAAGAGGTATCTCAAGAGCGCTGGTTCTCTTCTTAAGGAAGGAGATTTTGAGTCGTCAGTGTCAAGGACGTACTATGCTATGTTTTATTCGGTTCAGGCAGCTTTGCTCACGAAAAACCTGTCTTTTTCATCGCATAAAGGTGTGGTTTCCGCTTTTGGAGAGTACTTTGTTAAGCCAGGTGTTTTTCCGAGGGAAATGGGTAGAGAGCTTAACAGGGCGTTTGAGAAGAGGCAACTCGCAGATTATGAATATACGTTTGTGATTTCGAAGCAAGAGGCAGAGGAGATTCTTTCAAGTGGAAAGAAGTTCGTGGGGAACATAACAAGACAGCTTAAGAAGAAGAGCACAGCGCGGAAATGAGCTAGA
>Ga0315314_1003564_pt1 | contig 12077 bp, 13 predicted proteins | sample TDP9_MG_FD_203631 | JGI IMG/M metagenome (GOLD analysis project Ga0315314, IMG submission 203631) | Freshwater sediment microbial communities from Lake Towuti, South Sulawesi, Indonesia - TDP9 | ecosystem: Environmental > Aquatic > Freshwater > Lake > Sediment | place: Indonesia: South Sulawesi...
ATTATGGGATACAGAAAACAAAGGCTGTCATAGAGAAGGCGACATTTGTCCCCATTGAGTTCTTGTCCTGGGATTGTCTGACCATCGGCGCTCTGGGTTGGGGGCAGATCCAGATCGCCAACTCGAACTACGTCAATGTTGTCCCGCGTAACAGCAGGAAGAGGTGGATGTTAGAGCTGTGCGACAATCTATTTGAGTTTTATCCGCGGGAGGTTGAGAAGATCAGCGATCGTGTTGCCTACTTTGAGAGGGTTAAAAGATTCTGGGAGAAGAAGAAAGAATAGTAGCACAGGCGCGATGTTCCATATGCTTGCATTGTAAGTCTCTAGAAATAGCAGAAATGTAACATGGTAACTCCAGTTCCTGTGGTAGCGTTACCGAAGCGAAACGAGAGTGGCTCTATCCACCACGGTTAGGTGTCACAGGACATCCGTGTCCTCTTGGCATCCAGTTCCTGAACTGGAGTTCGTAATATAGAACCATGGCGGATAGAGTTCCTGAAGCACGCTTTGGGATACGGGCAGTTCATCCGTTCAGAGAAGAATGTTCGAAGTTCGTACGTTAGGGGCGGGGCGATATGACGCCCCCCTCTGAAAAGCCCATTTTTTGGGTGGCTGATGGTATGTTTTGGGGCTCAGAGGTACGGTCACCATAGGAACTCCGGTTCCTGCGGTGGAGATACTGAAGTAGAGCCGGGGCGGTTCCGCTTGGGGTGCTGCAAGTTGGCATATGAAGCCACCACGGTTAGAGTTCCCGAAGCACACTTTCGGATACAGGCAGTTCCCACTCGTTTAGAGTGAAGAATGTTCGAAGTTCGTACGTTATGGGGAGCCAGTTTGTACGCTCGTGCCCTTTGACCAGTATGTCAAAGGGTTTTTTATAGGTAGTCTGGGCGAAAAATAGTTGTTAAACTAGATATGGGGCGACTTCACGTAAGGGACGACGATGCAATTTATTGGAATAGAGGATACAGATATAAGCAAAGACAGTGTTTCGCACCCTCTTCAGGACTTTACGAACTCCACGAACCCAATATGGTAGTCGCTCCAATCCCAGGACATTCTTGAGCTGGTTAATCACCTGCTCTATAATGACACGATATTTACGGAACATTTTCTTGCCTCTCTTGCTTTCATACAGCAAAATGGCTTTGTCTCGGTTGGTTCCACGCTCTTTGAGTTTCTTCTTTGTCTGTATTGTGAGTTCACCCTTGAGTTCCTGACTATTACGGGGATTGGCTGGAGCAACTATCTGAGCTGAAAGGTGTTCCTTAGTTTGATCTGCTGCTGGATTTGAATCGTAAGCTGTATCCCCTATCAGAAAAACCAGACTGTCTATCTGATCGTCCGTTAGAGCTTGAGAAACGCTGGCTAACAGTCGGTCAGTCACAGCAGTCTCTCGACGATTCGCCCTGGTAACAACCATGCCTAGAGGAACACCATCTCTGGTTACCAGCAGATGCAGTTTGTAGCCATAGAAACAACCTTTGCCACAGAATCCCCAGTTAGCCAGGGTGTCATAGAGTCCAGCAGGTAAATCTGACATATCAACAGAGACAACGTATAGGTTTCGTTGGTTTAGCAGTTGTCTGAACATCCGCTTGATAATGCGCTGTTGCCAATGCCTGACAAGGGGATGATTCCAACGGTCATTGAGCGTTCTTCTGGGTGGTATCTCAGACAGGCGAATCCCCAGAAGACGACGCCAGATTGGTTCTCTGCCTGTTAAGTTCCGATGAGTCTGGCGTATTGTCCATCCCTTGAGAGTTGCTAAGAGCACTATCAAAGCTGTCTGGATGGCCACCGCATCGGAAAAGGGATGTCCAAGAGTCTTTTCTTTGGGTCGTCCTCGATTTTCGTTCTTTGCTTCGGAAAATAAGCTCTTGATGTTAGCGAAAAGCTGATGTAATCTATCCATTGATGTCCCCCTTTCTGAGTTAAGCATGTAATTGTTGACTCGCTAATAAGCTTAACCCAGATGGGAACATCATTAAAGTCTATTTTTCGCCCAGACTATATAGGAATAACGCACCTTCCGGTCTTTCAGGGTGCGGTTCGAAGATACAGATTCCAGCAATTTCTGTTTTTCTGCCCTATTTCCCTCGACAAACAGTTTTTTCGCTACTTGAGCGAGTTTTAACAGGTTCGAAGATTGCTCCAGCCAATCGTGGGTGCTCTGGCTCAACCGAGCTATTTTCCACTCGATCTGAGCGATCTGGCTATCTATTTCCTCCTTGAGCTCCCGATACATCTCCTGGTCGTCTATCTGGTCGTTTAGCATCTTTCTATAGAGCTTTCTCTTCTCCTGTTTGAGGCAGGCGAGTTTAATCCTCAGGCTCTTGTTCACACCCTCCTGGTAGGCTTTATCTTCCTTATACAGCTCCTCCAGTCTGGAGCGAATGAAGTCCGAGGTCTGCTTATCTATTACGAGCGGGTCGAATATCCACGCGAGCTGTATTTCCAATTCCTCCTCCCTTACATACGGCTGGCCGCATTTACCTCTCGACTTGGTGCATCGGTAGTATATGTGCCCCTTTTGCCTTTCAGCGGTAATGGAGCAGCCGCACTCGCTGCAGGAGAGAAATCCTCTGTAGGTAAAAACGTACTTCTTCCCGCCTTTCGCTTGAGCCTTACTGTTCAACCTATCCTGAACTCTATCCCACAGATCCTTTGGGATTAGCGGCTTGTGCTTGCCTCTAAACAACTCACCTTTGTTTCTGAAGCAACCGTAGTAAAACGGGTTCTTCAGGAACTGCTCCAACGAGGTCTTGGGGATGCGATTAGAATCCGTTCTGGACCTGAACCCATCGCTTCGTAGCTTCTCTGCCAACGCTTTAAGAGAGTATCGTCCGCTGTCGTATAGCTTAAACGCCTTTTTCACGAAGGGCGCCTTTTCCGGGTCGATCTCAATGGTCTTATCCGCCTTATTGTTGACGTAGCCTGTAGGGGCGTATCCGGGGAACCACCCGATCTCCCGCTTCTGGCGCAGTCCTCGTCTGGTGTCTTCCGACAACCCCTTTATCTTCGCTGAGGCGATAGCCGTGTTCACCCCGATCATAATAAAACTGTTAGAGTCATCTTTGTAGACCCCGTAGCTCGTATCGTGTATTTCAATGCCTTTCTCTATCAAACCGGCTAAGGCGCCCAGGTCGGCGTAGTTTCTGGTCAGTCTATCCAGCTTATAGGCGATTATCCCGTCGATCTCCCCTTTTTCTGCTCGCTCTATCATCTGACCGAATTTCGGCCTGCCGGGCTTCTTGGCTGAGAAGCTTTCTCTGATCTCTTCATTAATCTTCAAGCCATTCCTCTCTGCGTATGCCTTAACCACTTCCTGCTGTCCATCCAAAGACAGGACCTGCCGGTCCTCGGTGTCTGTTGATTTTCGATAATATGCAATGTATCCTTTCATACAGCTTTTAGCACTTCTTAATGATATAGATAACCTTTGCCACTATCTGCAGTTCGGACGTTTCTATGGGCTTAAAACCCTTGTTCGCGGGCTCAAGCTCAACGTAGCCATCTTTGAAGTAGAGGCGCTTCAGTGTGAACCCGTCGCCCACCTTAACGATGGCCAAATCTCCATCTTTAGCCTCTGCGTCCGGGTCGCATATGATGATGTCCCCGGGCACTATGTCCTCTCCCATCATTGACAGACCCTCAGCCATGACAGCAAAAAGCCGATAGTTCCTGGGTATCTTAGATTTGGGGAGGGATATGTAGCCATCGACCTCCTCGTATACTTCGTATACTTCCTTTGGCTCTCCACATGGGACAGAGCAGAGAATGGGTATGGTGACAAACTGGGTCTCGGCTATGGGCTGGAGTTCCTCTGGCAGTCCAGCCTTTTGGAGTTTCCACTGGCTGATAATCCTCTGGGCTTGTGGATAGGTCAAGCCGATGCCTTTGATCAGAATGTCCTCGGCCATTCGCTGGGAAGGGGATCGGGCGCCGCTCTCGATCTGGCTGATGTATGCGCGCGGGGTATGAGCTCTTTCAGCCACCTCTTCTTGAGTTAGGCCTGCCTTTAGTCTCGATTGTTTGATTATTTTGCTTATCATGTTATTAGCCCACCACCTCCATAGTAGCAGGCCAGATACCCCTGTCAAGGACCTCGAAAAGGGTTTTCCACAGCCGGGCTCTTGACAAATGTAGCAGATTTGCTACATTAGGGCAAAAGCTCAAAGGGGGAGAGATCGCAGTTAGCGAATGGAAGGACTTTTATTTTTCCCCTCAAGTGTAGCAGCGTCGCTACCTGTATGAAAGAAGAAACTGAAAATCAAATAAACGATCGCGTGCGAGAGATATATGAGCCTCGCTACGGCAGACGTCTATCGGACGAGGAAGTCCATGAGATCAGGACGAATCTGACAGCGTTTGCAGAGGGGATTATGGAGATAGCCGAGAGGCTCTACAGCAGGACAGATAACCCGCCTGAAAGTGAAGATAGGACACAAACCGTAGGACATGAGGGATAGCTTCACTTACCTCAGCGACTGCCCGCCACCAAGTTCAGTTTACCTCGCCCCCCTTCACCTTGTCAAGAAGCACGGATATGTTGTTTACCACAAAATTGCAAAAACCGGATCTGCCGCAAAAGGCGCTTTCACTCAGGATTGACAGAACCATAAGAAGCTCTGGTCTTTTGGCTTTTCTGTCGCCAGAGGATTTCCAGACATTGATAGCTCTCTGGACCTTCGTGGATGAATCCGGCAGATGCGACCTGAGCGCGAGGACGCTTGGTCAGACGCTTGACCTATCAGAGAAGCAGGCTCAGATAAGGCTGAAAAAGCTGTGCAGTCTCAGGTGGCATGGGAAGCCGCTGGTGGTGAGGGAGAATGGAAGAGAGACGGGGAGATTCCTCCCCACCGGGTATCGGGTTATGGAAGTGGAAGGTCTGAAGGTAATACCGGATAGTATACTCCAGGTAGGTAAGCCGAGCGGTGGCGGTTCCAATGGCGAAACCAGACGACAGGATGCCGATGCCGTGCTGCGCCGGGAGGGGACAGTGAGCTTACCGAAGCGAATATCCACTTCACCTACTCCAGTTACCAAAGCACAGCGCAAAGCCCATAATAGTAGTGGTATTACCGATAACAACTGTGTTGGTGTTAGTAATATAAATAATAAACACACAACACAGAGAGATGACAGAGATGACACGGATGATACGGTAACGGTAGAGGCGAGAAAGAAGGCAGCCTTCGATAGGCTTCTGGCCGCAGGCGTGAGCGGGTCCATCGCCTCTGAGCTGTTGGAGAAACATCCGACAGAGAGAATAACGAGACAAATCCAGATGCTGCCGTATAGGAACGCAAAGGAGCCGGCGGCCATGCTCATCAAAGCCATCAAGGAGGACTGGGCAGCGCCGGCAGCTTACATGGCCAGGAAGAGAGAAGAGGCAGAAAGAAAAGCCAGAGCGGAAGCAGAAGCAAGAGCGGAGCAGAGGAGAGAGGCCTGGCGCAAGAGGGTAGAAGAGGCAAAGGCGAAGCTATCACCCGCGGAGCTTGAGGAGATAATCCGAGCCGCTAAAGAGAAAGTGAGCCGGGAGATGAGTGGGGTTCTTCACGGCAAAGCGCCAGAGCGACTGGTGAAAGCAGAAGTTAACAAGGTAATAGCGAGAAAATATCTGAAACATGCAGGAAGCTAAAGATGAGACGAAACCAGGGAGCAGATTTACAAGGCCGAAGGAGCCCAGCCCCATGGCCTTAACAGAGAGGGATAAGGACATTTTAGCCAGGATATGGCAGGACAGGATGCTCTACACATCGCAGATAGAGAGGATATTCTTCCCCTCGCCCCAAGCGGCGAACATACGATTGCGCAGGCTGTGGGAGAACGGATACCTGGACAGGTACTTCCTCCCGACGCTCATCTTTCACGGCTCTTCAGAGGCCCTATACGTCCTGGGCAGAAAGGGCGCGGATGTGGTCTCGGTAGGCCTGGGCGTCGAGCGAGCAAAGGTAATGCAGGGGATGCGATACCTGAAGTGGAAGACAGGCACCAAGAGCTTCCTCCTGACGCTGGATCACACCCTGGCGACAGCCGAGTTCAGGATAGCCTTTGAGGAGGCGACAGCGGATCATCCACAGGTCCAGTATGGACGATGGGTGCCAGAGCGGATGTGCCAGGACGAGTACCAAACCTGGAAGTTGATGGGCGGAAAGGTCATCGGCAAGTTCAGGCCCGACGGGTTCGGCCAATACTGGCACGGCGACAGGCTCTTCTCTTTCTTCGTAGAGGTTGACCTGGCCACAATGTCCCACAAGGCGTTTGCCAGCAAGGTGCAGAGATACCTGGACTACAGCAAGTCAGGGAGATACGAGGAGCGGTTCGGCGCGAAGTTTTTCAGAGTGCTGGTGGCTACAGTGGGAAGCGGCAGGCTCCAGAACCTGAAGAGGACTACGGAGAAGCACACGGACAGCATCTTCTGGTTCACCACGCTGGGTCAGGTGTGTCGCGAGAGGTTCTTCGGGAAGGTGTGGCACAGAACAGGGAAGGACGGACTTCATTCTTTGCTGGATAAAGCCCGGGGCAAGGGAGTAACGAGTGACAGGTAACGGGTTGACGGATATAATCGCTGCTCATCACCCGTCACTCGTCGCTCATCGCTCGTCGCCCATCAAAGATATGAGCAAATCAGAGAAAAAACCTGTAGACCTGCCCCGAGCGCTGGTGGAGCTCTTCGAGGGCAGAAAAGAAGCAGAGATGGAGATCGCCAGAGCAGTTGTCGTGGGTCTGGTAAGAAGAGGGAAGATTTCGCCGCATCAAGGAGCAGAGATCCTCGGGATGCGTTGCGAAGACTTCCTACCCATGGCAGCAGGCGAGGAGGTTCCCACGGTAGATTATCAATGACATTGAAACGCTAGAATCATGATGACACACATGAGATGACACAGCCGTGAGGTCGTTCGCTCCCAATTTTCGAGCAATTTCGCAAATCAATATCTTGCCTATGCGCATCTTTCAGGAGTCGGCGGAGATGATCTCCAGGCCCTGGACGCGCTGGAAATGCCTGCGATTATTAGTCAAAAGCTTGAGGTTGTGATGAAGACACGTGGCGGCGATCAGCAGGTCAAAATCCTCGATGATCTGTCCGTCGCGCCTGAGACGGGCGTTCTCTTCCCCAAATATCTGGCAGATCTCTTCATTGACTCCCAGGATTGTAACGAGCGAAAGAAAGTCTTCCAGAGCTTCCCTCGCTTCGGATACGTCAGTTGAGCGATAGACACCGGCATGGAGTTCAGCTAGCGAGATGATGCTTAAGCCCAGACCCCACTTACGTAACGCGCTAAGCCGGGCCAGAATATGTTCGTTGCCTCGCAACCAGTGCACAGCCCAATCCGTTTCCACCATATACGTCAGATTCACAGCTCCGCCTCCGGTCTCGTCCGTCGCTTTCGCTGTTCATATATCTCGTCCAGGAAATCTTCATCCACGATATCCTTCCACCTGCCAGCGGAGGAAAGGAATCGCCTTTCCCTTTCTTCTTGAGACATTGTTTGGCGGCTATCAATGGTGATATTGATCTCCGTTCCATCAGCCAGGTCGATCTCCTCCAATGGTTCGATAACCCCGTTCCGGTATCTAGCCTTAATGGTTTTCAGCACCGCAATTCACCTCCAGAGGTAACTCCATCCATTCCCCGCCTCCCTCAGCGTGTGCAAGAGAGGACAGGTTTGTCGCCAATAATTATACTCCTTTCCACAGTGCCCGGCAAGCAGTTTTCCGGCTTGACAGTTGAGCATCCCCGCATACGCGGGGACTCCTCCCAGTGGGGGCTTTGCCCCCACTTGCCCCGGGGAATGCGGGGCGGAGCCCCGCAGATGCTCAGCTGTCAGTCCAGAATCTAACAGCACATTGGAACGCAGTTCCTCTCAAAGCAAATCTTCTCTGGGCTGAGATTTGCGGCGGAGGAACAGGAAATAAAGAGGCTTGTTAGAGCTCGGAGAGGGTAAACTGATGCGTATGACATACTGTGATGCAAAGGATGAGTCATGAGACCCGGTTCGGAGAGGGATCTCTCAAGCTCTTTCCAGTCCTGCAAATGCGAAAAGGCTGTAGCTACAGAAAGGCGGGGAAAATATTCGCTAACAGGCCTGCCTGTGTATGCTAGGTATGCTAGCGCGCAGACAGGCCGCCCTTCCCCGCCTCCAGAGAAGCAAACTTCAGAGGGAGGGGAAGCTCTTTGGGATAAGGTGGAGGAATAAGTCAGTAATAGATCACGGGTAATATCTGGCCTGGCGGTTGGGCATCCCCGCGTACGCGGGGACTCCTCTTCAGATGCCCAACTGCCAGTCCAGAAGCTAATCGCACATTAAAAAGCAGTTCCTTTCGAGGCAAGCCTTCTCTGGACTGAGGCTTTGAGGCTTGTGGAGAGGGAACAAGGGATAAGTGCAGGGGAGGGATTTCAGTAAGGATGGATTGAGACTACTCCCGATGGAAGGAGGGATAACTGATGGAACTGGTTTTCAGCAGCGAGGATATGACAAAAGCTATGCAGGTGGTGGACAGAGCAATTGCCAGGTCGAACGTACTGCCTGTTCTCTCTAACGTTTTAATCTCGGCTGCGCACAGCCCGTTATCTGGTGTCTCAGGCAGCGCCGAGGATGAGGCAGATAGCATCTACGTAGCGGCGACGGACATGGAGGTGGGCATACAGACCAGGATCCCCGGCCAGGTTATAGAGAATGGCGCCATCACCTTACCAGCGAAAACGTTTGCCAGCGTCATCAAGGCGCTGTCAAAAGAGGAGGTGAAGCTGATAACATCCAGGGATAAAGCCAGGATATGCTGCCAGAACGGGGAGTTCAAAGTGGTGGGCATGCCCGCCGATGAATTCCCGTCACTGGCACTGATCGGCAACACTGTCGGGGATGCGCAGCTGGAACTCACAGCGGAGACAGAAGAGAAGAAAGAGATTGACTTTCTCAATCTGGATTCGGGTGTATTAGGCCTGATGCTCAGGAAAACTTCCTTTGCCGCAGGCAGAGATGAGAACAGGTATTTTCTGAACGGAGTCCACCTCTCCTTGAGGAACAACAGTTCAGAAGGAAACGGGTCCCCGCGTACGCGGGGATTGCTAAAGATGGCAGCCACCGATGGAGTGAGATTGGCTGTAGCCAGCGCGAGCACGGAGGAAACCCTCGAAAAGGACGTGGGCGTCATCATCCCCAACCGGGCGGTCAAGGAACTGGAGAGGCTCACTATGCGCTCGGACGCGGTGAAGATGGGCTTTCAGGAGAACAGGATAATCTTTGATATGGGCGATGCTGCGCTGGTATCAGTATTACTTGAAGGTGAGTATCCGGACTATGAGCGTGCGATCCCGGCTCAGACCAGCATCGTCCTGAAGGTGGACACAGGGCGACTGCTCTCAGCGGCGAGGCGTATGGCGCAGGTGGCGAACCCGAAGCAGCCCTGGGTCAGGCTTGAGGTCAAAGGGGCCAGGTTGGAGGTGTCAGCCAGCGATGCTTATGTGGGTGACGGATATGAGGATATGGATATAGACCACGAAGGCGATGACGTGGAGGTAGCTCTCAACGTCCGCTACCTGATGGACGCGCTCGGGGCAATTGACAGTCAGGAGGCACTTATCGGGATAAACGGCGCGGTCCTGCCGGTGGTCATAAAGCCATCCATTCCCGCGGACGCGGTGACCAACCACCTCTGCGTCCTGATGCCCATCCGGGTTGCTGATAGCCGTCAATCAAAAGAATAGGCTTATATGCATATAGGCTTATAAGCCTATTAGCCTATCAGCCCATAAGCCCATAGAAAGGCGATGTGACATGACCACTATCTACGACACAGACGACGAGGGGAACATCATTGTGGTGTTTGACTCGAGGTGGCAGTTCCCGGAACTTCTGGGATATTCGCCAGATGACCCGGAGTATAAAGCCCTACAGCGATTGTGGGAGAAAGCAACAGGCAAGACAATAGAGGAGGATAAACGCAATGGCAGAACAGAAGAACGGAAACAACAGGATAAATAATAGTCAGCGCAAAGTCCTGTCCAAACTCGCCGTAGAGGTGCTTGACAAGAAGATTCAGCAGGCGAGGGACGAGTCAGGCGAACTGGTAGCCCAGATCAAACAGCAGATAAGAGAAGAGCTTGGCGTTACTGCTATAGACATGGAGATAGCGGAGATGGAGAAGCGGATCCAGGTTCTCAAGAAAAAGAAAGAGCAGCTTGGCTTCAACCAGTACGATAACTTACTGCCCGGCTCAGATGCGAAGATGCTGATTGACAAGCGGACAAGCGCTGCCTGTAAGCAGGTGAGGGATTTGGAGGAGAAGAGAACTGACGTTGTCAGCCACATCTGGGCCTCGACAACATTATCTGAAGCTCTTTCCATCCTTGAGAGCGCAAAGAGGTTATAGATTGGATATAACCTCAAAGAGGGGCGGGGAAGGTGACCAGTAACACAGGTTGCCTTTCCCCGCTCACCTTCTTACAACAATGTCGAAAATAACATTCTTTGCCAGAACAGACTTCAGAGGAGAAGAAAAGCTGTTCGGGATAAAGCGAGACGACAGAAGATACCACGCGTACGTCATCGGGAAGACAGGGACGGGGAAAACTACTTTGCTTTTGAACATGATACTTTCCGATGTATTCTCAGGCGAAGGCGTGGGCGTCATCGACCCCCACGGCGACCTGACGGAGGCCATACTGGACTATATCCCCAAGCGCAGGATAAACGACGTGGTATACTTCAACCCTTCGGACACAGAGCATCCCATATCCCTGAACGTCCTCGAGGATGCGGAACCCGAGCGGAGACACATAGTCGTGTCTGGTCTTATCTCTGTCTTCAAGAGGATATGGAGGGATTTCTGGGGTCCCAGGCTTGAGCACATATTCAGGAACGCGATACTGGCACTGCTAGAGTATCCTGAGAAGACCACGCTCCTTGGCGTGCAGCGAATGCTCTCCGACCCCAGGTACAGGGATAGGATCGTGGGCAAGACAAAGGACCCCATAGTGAAGGCTTTCTGGTGCAGAGAGTTTCCCCAGTATCACTTCAGATTGCAGTCAGAGGCGTTAGCTCCTATCCAGAACAAGGTAGGACAATTCCTATCTGTCCCACTTATAAGGAACATAGTGGGACAGGTTAAGACCAGGATAGACTTCAGAGAGGTGATGGACGAAGGGAAGATACTGATCTGCAACCTGTCCAAGGGGAGAATAGGCGAGGAGAATTCGTCGCTCCTGGGCTCCTTGATAGCTACGAAGCTCCAGCTTTCGGCTATGGGAAGGATAGATGTCCCAGAGGATTCAAGAAGGGATTTCTACCTCTACGTTGATGAGTTCCAGAACTTCGTCTCAACTGAGATATTCTCCCACGTGCTCTCTGAGGCTAGGAAATACAGATTGTGCCTCACTATGGCGCATCAATATATCTCACAGCTCGATGGGAGTGTCCGGGAAGCTGTGTTCGGGAACGTAGGCACCATAATCTCGTTCGGGATAGGCGCGGGCGACGCCGAACTGCTGGAGGAGATTTTCAGGCCCGTATTCGCCAGGGACGACTTCGTGAACCTGGACAGATACATGATATACCTGCGGATGGCCATAAACGGGAGAAGCTGCCAGCCCTTCTCAGCGGTGACGCTGCCGCCGTTTGACGGCTTTCGGTTTCAGGGGAACAGGGAGAAGATAATAAAGGTCTCCAGAGAGCGATACGCTGGCAGTCGGGAGGATATGGAGAGTAAGAGGGTTGGACGTATTTGAAGAGGGATGAGAAAAGGGTCTATAGGAAAAGATAACGTGTTTTCGATGGCGTTAGGAGGTAACAGAAAGAGCTGGCAAATACAAGGGAACAGATTGCACCGACCCACGCATACGCGGGGGTTGTGTGGGGTTTTGGAGAACTGAAATTGAGCAATGGATTCGCACATAAAAAGACACTGATGGGGAAATAAGGATCGGGATGCACCTATCTTGATATAGCTCGTGCAGGAGATATGAGGATACGCAAAGAGATATCAAATCGTTGCAGGAAGCTCACTTGAGTGTTTTCTCGCTTTCACTATCACCTTAGCATTCATCAAGCAATAAGCTAAAGTGGCGAG
>Ga0315314_1003565_pt1 | contig 12075 bp, 10 predicted proteins | sample TDP9_MG_FD_203631 | JGI IMG/M metagenome (GOLD analysis project Ga0315314, IMG submission 203631) | Freshwater sediment microbial communities from Lake Towuti, South Sulawesi, Indonesia - TDP9 | ecosystem: Environmental > Aquatic > Freshwater > Lake > Sediment | place: Indonesia: South Sulawesi...
CACTACCAGGAGGTGGTCAATCCCGGCCTTCAGCAGGTTGTCTATGGCATAGTGAACCATGCACCTGTCGTAAACAGGAAGCAGGTGCTTGTTGGTCGCCCTGGTGAGCGGATAGAGCCGGGTGCCGAGCCCGCCCGCGAGGATGACCCCTTTCATTGCTCTGCCTCCAGCCCGAGGCCGGGCCGCGATATGTGCTGAGAGTTCTCTGGGCTGGTCCGGCTCTCCTGCCGTCCGCCCCATCGCAGAAAGGGGCGGGAGCGATGCTGGGCGAAGTCACAGGTACCGGAGCGCTACAAGTGGCTGAGCAGAGGCGCGGCCAACTGGACATCTGCATTGTCTCATGGCGTACGCGCGAGTTGCTGCGCGGTTGCCTGCGGTCGGTCGTCGGCCAGCCGGAAGTGGCGCAGGTCATTGTCGTGGACAACGCCTCCGGCGATGGCACCGTGGAAATGGTGCAGCAGGAGTTCCCCAGCGCCATGCTCATCGCCAATGAGCAGAACCTGGGCTTCGTCGCGGCCAACAACCAGGCCCTGCGGGCCGGCCGCGCCCCCTTCGCGCTGCTGCTGAACCCGGATACGGAAGTGCAGCCGGGCGCGCTGGGGGCTCTCCTCGAGGTATTCTCCGAGGAGCCGCGCGCGGGTGCGGCGGCGCCGCAGCTCCTCTTTCCCGACGGCTCGGTCCAGCGCTCCTGCCGCAGCTTCCCCGAGCCCGGCCCCCTGCTCCACGAGGCCCTGGGTTTCTCCCGCCTTCTGCCGAACAGCCCGTTGTTCGGCCGCTACCGCATGAGCTACTGGGACCACAACAGCCGCCGTGACGTGGATCAGCCGATGGCCTCCGCCCTGGCGCTGCGGCGGGCCGCGCTCGATCAGGTGGGCCTCTTGGACGAAGACTTCCCACTCTACTTCAATGACGTGGACCTGTGCTATCGGCTCCGCCGGGCCGGCTGGAAGATCGTCTTTGAACCCAGAGCCCAGGTTATTCACCACTACGGCCAGAGCACATGGCAAGTGCGCCCCGCGGCCATCATGCAATCACATCGCAGCCTGATTCGCTTCTACCGCAAGCACTACCGGAGAGAGATCGGCTGGCTGGGGTATCATCTGGTGACCGTGGGCGCGTGGCTCAGCATGTGGCCCCGCGCCGCCTTCGCCTGGGTGGGGCAGCGGCTCCGCGGAGGCTAGCCGGCGGCAGCTTGAGCTCGGTCACCGCTCCTCGTACTGGCGCCGGTAGTACTCCCGATAGAGTTGCCCAGACTTTATCGGCTCCCACCACCAGCGGTTCTCCGCGTACCAGCGGGCGGTGGCCCGCAGCGCCTCGGCCGCGTTGTAGCGCGGCTCCCAGCCCAATGACCGCAGCTTGCTGGAATCGAGCGCATAGCGCCGGTCGTGACCAGGCCGATCCGTCACATGCTGGATCAGCGATTCCGGCTTCCCTAGCTCGGCCAGCAGAAAGCGGGCCATCTCCATGTTGGGCATCTCGTTGCCGGCCCCGATGTTGTATACCTCCCCTGGCTCACCTCTCTCCAGGGCCAGCAGAATCCCCCGGCAGTGGTCCTCGACATAGGTGTAGTCCCGCACCTGAAGCCCGTCGCCATAGAGCGGGAGCGGCGCATCGTCCAAGGCATTGGTCGCGAAGAGCGCCACCACTTTCTCGGGATACTGGTAGGGGCCGATGCTGTTCGCCCCTCGCGTGATGACGACCGGGGTTCGGTATGTCGTCCAGTAAGAGAGCGCAAGCAAGTCCGCGCCGGCCTTGCTTGCCGCATAAGGGCTGCTCGGCCGAAGAGGATAGTTCTCGTCCGCCGCGCCCTCGACGACGCTCCCATAAACCTCATCTGTGCTCACCTGGAGCAGACGCGCCGCCTTGCGTTGACGCACCGCCTCCAGCAGCACATACGTGCCCACCATGTCAGTGCGCAGAAAGGCCATCGCCTCCATGATCGAGCGGTCCACGTGGGTCTCGGCCGCGAAGTTGACGATCACCTCACATCTCTCTGCCGCGGCCGCCACCGCGCCCTCGTCGCAGATATCGCCTTTCACGAAGCGATAGCGGGGATCGTCTTGAATGTCCCTGAGGTTTTCCAGGTTGCCGGCATAGGTGAGCTTGTCGAGGTTCACCACCTCCCAATCCGGCCGCTCCGCCAGCACCAGATGGATGAAGTTGCTCCCTATGAAACCCGCCCCACCGGTGACGAGCAGTCTCATGCTTCCCTCCTGGCCATCGCTAGCTCGCTTCCCCCTACCACCCGGTGAGCCGAAGCGTCGAATCCACCCTTCCCGCTCTCCAGGAACTTCCGCACCAGCCGCCAGCCGAGATACACCCCGGCGCGGGACGGCCACTCTCTCTTCCCCGCGCGGCCGTAGAGCACCCGGGAGGCGAAGGATTGGTCCTGCGAGTCCAGCATCGGCGCAAGGGCCTGCCACAACTGCCCCTCATACTCCCGCAGGGCCGCCACCTGTCCGGCCCGCATCAGCAGATGGTCCTGCACAGGCCTCTCCGGAAAGGCCCGCGCCGCCAGCTCCACCGCAAATCCCTCCTCCACCAGCCGGTCCGCCAACCGCGCCGGCCGGGCCAGCCTTCGCCGATAGCAGTGCGCGTACTCATGCGCCAGCAGCATTGGCACCAAGCGCAGACTGCCCAACCGCTCCATCCCGATCCCGATGGCCCACCCATCATCCACCTGGAATGCAAATCCCTCGGGGCTGAAGAACCCTACCAGATAGTACACTTCTGGTTCCGGTTCCAGGGGCAGCAGCGCTTCACAGCGGGCCACTGTCTCGCGGGCCATCTCCTCCAGGTCGGCCTCCTGGGCCACCTCTCGCAGCAGCCCGTAGTGCTCGGGCCGCACGGCCTGCACCCGCTCCACCCACATCTCGCGCGGCAGGCCCAGGCACTGGTCCCACCAGGCTTCCAGCACCGCGCGGTGTGGCTTCAAGTAGTGCTCCTGATACAGCTCCCAGGCGTCGCCCCCGCGGCACGCCAGAGCATCCACAAACCGCAGAAAACCCTCATACAGCAGATGCGCGCTCAACTTTCCTTCGCCCCCGCCTTGGCTGCGCCGGCCGCCCGCCGCAGTCGGCGCGCCACCTCCTCCGGCACTCGCGCGGTGAGCGCGATGCCACGTGGTCCAAACTCCCGAGCCAGCACCCGCCCGCGGACATGGGCCTCGGACAGCAGGTCCTGAGCCTCCCAGGGAATCGTCAGCTCCACCGAGACCAGCGCCTGCTCCAGGCGCTCACCCACCAGCCGGAGCAGCCCCTCCAGGCCTTCGCCCGTCCGCGCGGAGATCACCACCCCGTAGGGCTCGCGAGCTGCTCGGGCCTCGAGCCGCGGGCGATCGCGGACGAGATCGCACTTGTTGAAGGCCACCACGGTGTGCTTCTCAGCGCATCCCAGCTCAGCAAGCACCCGCCTGACCGCCTCGATCTGCTCCTCCATCTGGGGGTGGCTGGCCTCCACGATGTGCACCAGGACCTCCGCCTCCACCACCTCCTCCAGCGTACCCCGGAAGGCGGCCACCAGTTGATGGGGCAGATTGCGGATGAACCCCACCGTATCCGCCAACAAGATCTCGCGGCCATGGCCCAGCCCCACTCTTCGGATGGTGGGGTCCAGAGTGGCGAAGAGCAGGTCCTCCACGAACACCCCCGCCCCCGAGAGCGCGTTGAGCAGCGTGGACTTTCCCGCGTTGGTATATCCTACCAGGGCGGCGACGGGAACGCCTGCTTCCTTGCGATGTCGGCGCTCGATTGCCCTCCGCTTGCCGATCTGCCCTACCTGCTTGCGCAGCACGCGCAGCCGTTGCCGAATCCTGCGCCGATCCACCTCCAGCTTGGTCTCCCCAGGTCCGCGGCTGCCGATCCCGCCCCCCAGCCGCGACAGCTCTGTCCCCTTGCCTGTCAGCCTCGGCAAAAGATAGCTGAGCTGGGCCAGCTCGACCTGGATCTTTCCCTCCCTGCTCTGCGCCCGCTGCGCGAAGATGTCCAGGATCAGGCCCGTGCGGTCCAGCACGCCGAGGTCCGCGGCCTCCTCCAGATTCCGTTGCTGGCCCGGGCTGAGATCACCGTCAACCAAGAGTACCTTCGCGCCGCTCTCGGCCCTGATCTGACGGATCTCCCGCGCCTTCCCCTTGCCCACGAAATAGACCGGATCGGGCCGCTCCCGCTTCTGCGTCACCGTGCCCACCACCTCCACCCCGGCGGTCTCCGCCAGCCGAGCAAGCTCCTCCAGGGACTCCTGCCAGTCGGCGGCTGGCCTCTCGAGGGCGAGGAGCAGGGCGCGCTGCCGGAGTCGCTGCTCCACCGCGAACGTCATGTCAGGGGCACCTTGTCGCGAACGCGACTAACGGCTTCCACGATCTTCTCCTCCGCTCTCCCCCCCTGCACGGTGAGCGAGAAGCGGACATAGCCCTCTCCATGTTGCCCATAGGCGCTGCCCGGCGTCACCAGGATGCCGGCCTCCCGCAGCAGTTTCTCGGCCAGCTCCGCCGACCTGTAGCCGCGCGGCACTGGGGCCCAGACATAGCAGGTCGCCTTCGGCTTCGGCACCTGCCAGCCCACCTCCGCCAGTCCTTCCACCAGCAGGTCTCGCCGCCTCTGATAGATCGCTCGCATCCTCTCCACATCATCTTGCGGCCCCCTGAGGGCCGCCACCGCGGCCCGCTGAATCGCCAGGAAGACCCCTGAATCCACATTGGACTTCAGCTTCTCCAAGGCATCGAGGGCCTCCGCATTCCCCACTGCATACCCGATCCGCCATCCGGTCATATTATACGTCTTCGAGAGTGAGTGTATCTCGATCGCCACCTCCTTCGCCCCCGGAACCTGCAGCAAGCTCTGCGTGCGGTAGCTATCGAAGAAGATCTCTGAGTAGGCCATATCCAGGCACACCAGCACATCGTTCTTGCTGGCAAACTCGACCACTTTTCGATAGCAGTCCGCCTCCGCCACCGCTCCGGTCGGCATGTTGGGGTAGCAGAGGTACACCAGCCGCGCTTCCGCCAGGACATCTGCTGGGATCGCGTCCCAGTCGGGCAGATATCGCGACTGCTCAATCAGCGGGAAGCGGTGGACCCTCGCTCCGGCGAACATGGCGGCGACATGGTAGACTGGATAGGCCGGGTCGGGCACCAGGGCCACATCCCCCGGATTCAACACCGCCCAGGCGAGATGGGCCAGTCCCTCCTTGGCCCCGATCAGCCTCAGCACCTCCCTGTCCGGGTCGAGGGCCACTCCGAAGCGCTTTTCGTACCAGGAAGCAATCGCCTCCCTGAATTCCGGCAAACCCCTCCCTGTCTCATCGTACTGGTGGGTCGCAGGGTCTCGCGCCGCCTCTCGCAGCGCCTCCACGACATGGGCCGGCGTGGGCTGATCCGGGTCTCCAATGCCGAAGTCAATCAGATCCACTCCCTGCTCGATCGCCTTCCTCTTCAGCCGAGCCAGCTCCGCAAATGGATAGGGGGGGATGTTCACCAGCCGGTCCGCAATCTGCATCTCCTCGGCCTCCCTCACAGCTCCTCGTCCAGCCTCGTCTCACCTGTGAACACCTCTGCCGCGGGGCCCTCGATGAAGACATGGTTGTCCTCCTGATTCCAGCTCACCTGGAGGTCTCCCCCTGGCAGGTGCACGGTTGCCTTGCGGGGTGACAATCCGTTCAGCACGGCTGCCACCAGGACCGCAGCCGCGCCCGTGCCGCAGGCGAGGGTCTCTCCTGCGCCCCGTTCCCAGACTCGCATCTTCATCTCCCCCTCCCCCACGATCTGAGCGAACTCCACGTTGGTGCGCCGCGGAAAGAGTGAGTGCCGCTCGATCTCTGGTCCGATCTCTGCCACGCGGAGCCGCTCCACGTCCTCCACAAAGAGCACGCAGTGCGGATTCCCCATGGAGACGGCGGTGATCTCATACCGCCGCCCTCGAACCCGTATTCTCTCTGCCACCACGCGCTCCGCCGCTGGCCCCTTCATCGGGATCTCCGACCGTGCCAGCCTCGGCACCCCCATGTCCACCCGCACCCGGCTCACCCCTCCTCCGCGCACCCGCAGCCGCGGGCGGACGATCCCCGCCAGTGTCTCCACCTCCAGCTCCGCCTGTCGGGCGTAGCCGCGCTCGTACACGAACTTGGCGAACAGCCTGATGCCATTGCCGCACATCTCCGCCTCGCTGCCATCGGCGTTGAAGATGCGCATCCGGAAGTCCGCCACTCGCGAGGGCAGCACCAGGATCAGCCCATCGGCGCCCACGCCAACGTGCCGATCACACAGCGCTTTCGCCAGCGCGGACAGCTTCGCCTCGGCCGGGCTCCGCTCCATGGCGTCCAGCACCACGTAGTCATTCCCCAGCCCGTGCATCTTGGTGAACCGGATCATCGCTCCTCTCTTCTGCCTTCAAACGCGACAAGGTGCCGGCCGGGCCTCTCGGTCCGCTCCGGCACCCTTGCTCGCTTCATTCCGCTGGCTGCCCCTCAGTGGCTTGCTACCTCCCGAGCCAACGCGGGGCGAGGCCAGATAGGCCGGAGCAGACCATCAGCGCGCTTCATGCGTTTTGTCTTCGCTCCCTGTCTCATTGTTCTTCCCATCGTCTCTTGATGAAGGCCGCAGCCCCTGTCGCACCACCCACCTCCGCCACCTCCACCCACTCGATTGCCGGGTCGGCGCGGAACCAAGTCAACTGGCGCTTCGCGAATCGCCGCGTGTCTCGCTTCAGTCGGCGCACCGCCTCCTCCAGGCCGATCTCTCCCCGCACGAAAAGCGCCATCTGCGCGTATCCCAGCCCCTTCATCGCCACCAGATCCTCGCCATAGCCCCGCTCCAGCAGCCCCCTCACCTCTTCCACCAGCCCCGACGCAATCATCTGATCCACGCGGGCCTCTATCCGCCCATACACCTCTGCCCGGGGCAGCGTCAGCCCGAACTGCCGGGTATTGTATCGCGGCCCCGTGCGCTGGTCAAGCGCCTGAAGCCTGGAGATCGCGCTCCCGGTTTCCAGATACACCTCCAGCGCGCGGATGATCCGCTTCTCATCATGAGGATGGAGGCGGGCCGCCGCCTCTGGATCAACCTCCGCCAGCCGCGCGTGCAGCGCCTGCGGACCCTCTTGCCTGGCCTGCTGCCGGAGCCGACGACGCAGCTCGGGATCGGGTCGAGCCATGGCCAAGCCGAGCCCCTCCACTACGGCCCTCACATAGAGCCCGCTTCCGCCCACCAGAATCGGCTGGCGGCCACGCCCCCAGATATCCGCCAGCGCGCCCTCGGCGCGAGCCTGGTAGTCGGCCACCGAGAAGGGCTCGTCTGGTGCGATGATGCCAATCAGGTGATGGGGGACCCGGGCTCTCTGCTCGGCGGTCGGCTTCCCGGTGCCGATATCCATTCCCCGGTACACCTGCATGGAGTCCGCGGACACGATCTCTCCCCCCAGCGCCTCCGCCACCAGGATGCCCACCTCCGTCTTTCCCGTTGCCGTGGGACCGACGATCGCCAGCAGCCGCCCCTCCATCGCCTCACCGGTTGAACTTGCGGTCAATCTCGAAGTTGGAGATGGTCATCACGATCGGCCATCCATGAGGACAGGTGTACGGGCGCGCGGTGCCGGCCAGCGCGCGCAGAAGATGAGCCATCTCTTCATGGGAGAGAGCATCTCCGGCCTTCACCGCGGAGCGGCAGGAGAGGGAGATCAGGAGCTGCTCCCGGCGACGCTCCAGGGGGCGTTCTTCCTTCTCCGCGGCCAGCTCCTCGGCTATATCCCTCACCAAGGAGGCGGCGTCCTGCTTAGTAAGTTCGGCGGGCATGGCTCGCACCAGGTAGGCATCCCGGCCGAAGGGCTCCAGTTGAAACCCCAAAGCCGAAAGCTCCTCCATCTGCTCGGCCACGGCGGCCGCCTCCCTGGTGCCGAGCTGCACCACCGCGGGGTTCAGCAGGGCCTGGCCGGTGCCGCTGCGGGAGAGCCGGGCCTGGGCGAATCGCTCATAGAGCACTCTCTCCTGAGCACGATGCTGATCCACCAGCAGCAGCCCCTGGCCGCTTTCGGCCAGAATATATGTCTGGCGCAGTTGGGCCAGCGGACGTAGCTCAGGCCGCTGCCCTGCCTGCTGTTGAAAGGCCGGGGAGAGCACCCCGGGGGCCGCCAATGTCCCTGCCCACCCGGCCGCAAGCTCGCGCTGCTCTGTGGTTTCCCTTCCCGCGGTGCCTGGCGCGATCTCGGCTGGCCTGGGTTGTGCAAGCTGTGCATGCTGGGGAGCGGCCTGCGGGCCAAGCGCCTGCCGGATGGCCTGGAACACCGCCTGGTGGACCTCCTGTTCCCGGCTCAATCTCACCTCTGCCTTCGTCGGGTGCACATTCACATCCACGGCCGCCGGATCGAGCTCCACCAAGAGCACGGCGGCCGGGAACCTGCCTTCCGGCACCACCCCCCGGTAGGCCTCTTGCAGCGCGTGGGCGAGCGTCCGGCTGCGCACCCATCTGCGGTTCACGAAGAGGAACTGACGACTGCGGCTCGCGCGGTGAAGCGATGCCCCTGAGACAAGCCCTCTCACTGTGATGTCCGAGCTCACCATCTCCACAGGAGCCATCGCCTCGGCCGCTTCTCTGCCCCACGCTGCCAGCACTGCAGATCGCAGGTCAGCTCCACCCGGGTGCCGGATCGTTTCCCGCCCTTCCATGCTCAGCCTCAGGCTGACCTCCGGATGAGAGAACAGGAAGCGCGTGAAGGTGTCTGTGATGTGGCCGGCCTCGACTGCATCCCGCTTGAGGAACTTCAGCCGCGCCGGGGTGTTGTAGAACAAGCGGCTCACCGACACCTGGGTGCCGACCGGCGCGCCCACCTCCTCCAGCTCCACCACCTCTCCGCCCACCGCCGCCAGCCGCGTCCCCATCTCCTCCCCCGCTGCCCGCGTCACCATGCTGAGGTGAGAGACCGCGGCGATGCTGGGCAGCGCCTCTCCCCGGAAGCCAAAGGTGCGGATGGCCGAGAGGTCCTGGGCGGTGCGGATCTTGCTGGTGGCATAGCGCTGGAGGGAGAGCACGGCCTCCTCTCTGGTCATGCCCTGCCCGTCATCGGTGACGCGGATGGTCCCCCGCCCCGCCTCCCGGATCTCCACCTCCACCCGTTGCGCCCCTGCATCCAGCGCGTTCTCCACCAGCTCCTTCACCACCGAGGCCGGCCTTTCGATCACCTCTCCGGCGGCGATCTTGCTGGCGACTGACTCGTCCAGGATGACGATGGTCACAGGCGAGCAATTCGCCGGGGTCTGGTATGCTCCTCCCCAACGCGACAGTAGTGTGGGGACACTCCTGTGGGAGTGGGACAATAGCCAATTCGCGGCCAGGGGCGGATTTGTCCGGACATGTCCGCGGCCCAGGAGCCGCGAGAAGGGGGCCAGCAAGCATTCCTTAGTGGCCGGAATCTGACCACGTGTGACCATGTGACCGAATGGCCGTTCTTCGGTCGAAAGGGACGTATGGGACGAATTGGTCACTTGAAAAGACCGCGGAATTGGCCAAGTGGAAGCAGTGGTTTGGTGCTTGACAGGGGAGGCGGTTGGTAGTCAGCTCAGTCGGCCCACGGGATGTCATTCTGAGCGAAGCGAAGAATCTCGCCTTCTCTCCCGGCTTTGCCGTCGTGAGGGGTGACTGTTCGGCCGTTCTGTAGGGCGGGCATGTCTCTGCATGCCCGCCGCGATGATGTGGGCAGGAGCAAGCTCCTGCCGAACAGGAAAGGAATCGTCGGCTCGTAGGGCAGGACCTTGGTCCTGCCACATGAAGCAAGCGAGAGTTCTGTAGGGCGGCCATGCGAGGCGCGTAAGCGGGCCGCATAGCCGCCGCATGACTGGCGAGCGGTAGGTTGCCAGGCGTACGGGCATGTCGAAGACGGACGCGGAGAGGGATGGCGGCGGGCAAAGCTTCAGCAGCACGGTGCCGAAGCAACAAGCTAGCTGACTCTCTTGGCCCCAGGGATGCTCTCGGGGACGGGTTTAGCTTCGCGCAGCCACTGGCGGCCGGCATCCGTGATCTCCCAGATGCCACGCGGGGAGCGAGAACTTAGCAGCCCCTCCCAGACCAGAAACAAGCGTGTAAGCTCGACGTATTTCCTCCACGTAATCTGTCCGCGCTTCAGAGGTTTACGGTCTTCGGGCGTGAGCACACCAGCCATTAGCTCTCGCACTCTGTCAATAACCACAGACGTCGGAGCGCTTCCACCGAGGCCCACCAGGGCCTGGAGTATCGGTCGGCAGTACGCCGCGTGCGGAGTGAGCACGCCGCGGGGTTTCCTAGTCGAGCGAGACTTTCTGCCGCGGATAGGGGGTGGCGCGGCGGGCGTGTCTGGCTCCGGCGCGGCGGGCGGCGCAGGAGTCTGTATGCTGACTTGCGCCCTGGCGAGAAAGCCTTTGACTTCTATGCGTGTGAGGCCAGTGCGCTCGCAAGTGAGCCGCACAAGAGCGGCGTCCTCCGTCGTTACCATCTCACGCAGCGCGTCGCTGCATCTGCGGTCCACATAGACGATCTCAATGTCGTTCTGCGTCAGCTTTTCTTTCGAGAGTAGCGACAAGATCCAGGTGGGCTCAAAGGGCGGAGGGGTGTCCTCGACTGAGGGCAGCCACATCCAAAGGAATGGCTCGCTCCTGTCGATCTCGCCGGGCGCGTTACCGCCGTAAACGTGCCAGAACTTGCCGTCGGTCAGGACACACCACTGGACTCCTGCTGTGTTCGCATCCTTGAGGGCCTGGGGTGTCCACTTTCGGTTGTCAATGCCGCGGTGAGGATCCTGGACTTGCACGACAAGCCGCGGGGGGCCAGAGATGAAGAGCGCGTAGTCCACAGGGTTGTCCTGAGGGTTGCGGCAGAAGTCCCGGCGCACCTCAAGGACTTTCTCTTTCTCGCGACCGTGAATATCCCACCCCAGGGCCTCCAACATGGGCTCCACGAACTTGCCCTTGGTGTCGGCCACGCTGAGCTCCTCACCTTCTTCCAGCAAGTGGCTCATCTTGGCCGCCAAGTCGCGAACCACGCGCGAAAGGTCTTCCATGCTCGCCCTCCTGGCCCGCCGAGACGCTGTGCCCTGGTCCGAACCGTTCGAGGAGGCGTCCCAGAGGTAATGTTCGTTGGGCAGGAGCTTGCCTCCTGCCAGTGTGGAGCTGCCCGAACCGACGTCAAGGTCGGTCGTTCGCGCTTTCGTCGGCTCTCGGCATGTCGAACGCGAGCACGGTCAGGATCACCTCTCGTGCGGGATCATCCGGCCGACCCAAGACGAAACGGAATCGTGTTTCGTCAGCCTGCTCGCATCTGCGTTTGAAGGAACGATGAGCCTCAACGACTTGAGGAATGTTTGAGAGAAGCTTGGAGAAGTCGCGGCCACGGTTGAAGAGGATGATAGCGGTCCTTGCGTCACGCCAGGTGAGATAGGATAACAGTTGGTCGAGCGCCTCAGTTAGCGCCGCCGGGCCTCTCCAGAACTTGCATTCTGCGATGAAAACGTTCCTGTCCTGATGGCGAAGAAGTATGTCTGTCTTGCCAGCGAAGTTGAAGACCTCTCCTGCCGCCTCACCTTCATACTGGGCGTTGAGCTGAACCGGGAAGTGCATGCGTAGATCGCTCTCGCTCATCGTCCTGAACGCAGTTGGGCTTCGCTCCATGACATGCGCCATGCACTCAATGACGTGGAGGATGTGCTGGTATTCGTCTTCTAGCAAAGCTGGTTCCGGCTGGAAGGGCCGGGATGGCTTGGGGAGCTGTTCGATCAGCGCGCGCTTCCGGCGCACAGGCACCGCATACGTGGTCGGCGCGTCTTCTCGCCGTCGGATGGGGATGCCAAGGCGCTCCATCATCCCCCGCTGGTCGAGGAGCCGTTTCCTGCGCGCTATCACCGCGCTTCCCACTACCCGCTCGAGTTCGGGATGGAAACGATCAACCTGCTCCTTAGCATTACCCAGGTACCATTCGATACTACTGATCTGCCCTTCTAGTGCTCAGTAAAGTTAATTATGCTCCCTGATTTCAGGATACAACCGGCGCAATTTGATGCGGGCATCGGCGGTGGTGAATTGCCAGCGGATGGTGGTCTTCGCCTGTTCGCGCCGTGCTTGCCA
>Ga0315314_1003566_pt1 | contig 12074 bp, 13 predicted proteins | sample TDP9_MG_FD_203631 | JGI IMG/M metagenome (GOLD analysis project Ga0315314, IMG submission 203631) | Freshwater sediment microbial communities from Lake Towuti, South Sulawesi, Indonesia - TDP9 | ecosystem: Environmental > Aquatic > Freshwater > Lake > Sediment | place: Indonesia: South Sulawesi...
ACTACGTTGTCTTTTTCTAGGCGCTTTAGGCGTGCTCTAACAATTCTCCGTGAAGCTTTGCCCCTCATGGCTTGCACCTGACGAGTGATGGCAGAAATGTTTAGGCGCCCTTTCATTGCGAGGGCTTGAATGATGCAGCGCGAGATTTCATCTTGGGCAATGGGCTTACGTTTTACATAACTTTCAGCGGTTCTTAAACGAGCCAACATTTTCAATGGCTCGCCATATAGACCCACACTTGTCCTCACCAGCCGAAGGGAGGTGGCCAACTCTGCATAGTCCGGGTTCCCTAGAATAATAGATTCTAAGGTGTCAAGCCTCTTCATAATTAAGTCAAGCTTGCCGCTCAACTCCTCAAGAGTCGTGGATTTCTTTCCTTCACTCATCAATTGCACACACTGCTGTTAACAATATTGTAAGCAGTAAATTAGGATTTATAATTACATTGTGCCAAGATATTTCTGAATAACCTTTTCGAATACGATAAGTGCCCCATCTTTTCACCGATGACAGCAAAGAGCCGTGCCTTATTGAGCAAAGCATTAGGATGCACGCACCATTGTATACTCACACTTACTTTGTTAAATTTCCTGCCAGTTCGCTGATGCCCAGCTCCCTAAGTTTCTCCTTGGTCGGAATCCCGTTATCACCCCATTTTCTTTCCCTGTAATATTCGTCAAGCATCTTGTCCAAGTCCGCCTTCAAGATTCTTTGACCCTCGCTGGCTCCTTCAGGCATTTCTTCGCCGAATCTTGCTGGGAGGGTGTCGTCCTTTCGGCTTATGCCTAACTTCACATTGAACACCCTTGTCAGGTTTACCGCCCTTTCGCCAATAGTCAGGAGCTCTTCAGTGGTTAGGTCCCAGCCCGTGGCCGCGGCAAGCATCTGGGTTATTAAAGTTACGGATACGTTTTCCTGCGGGTTTAGTACAACGGTGGGAAATCTGCAAATGACTGCACTGTTACACACAGCCATCAAATCCTCCGTTTTCTTTACAAAAATTCCCTTTCCTTCAACGGCGAATCTGTCAAGGTGGCCCCCAAGGCCGATTTCAGGAATTCCCTTTTCCCCTCCGAACATGGTGTCATGAGACGCTTGGAGGTGGCAGGCGCCGCGGCAGGAAATTGCGTAGAATAGGCCTACGCCCTTCTTTCCCCGGGGCTCGTGGATGGGGACCTCCATCCCCTTGACGTGGAGGGCTCTTTCCTGCGCTGTGCCGCCGATTTTTCCGGATGCTCTCGCTACGCCCTCTGCCAACAGGTTGCCGAAGCCCTCCCTTTTGCTTATCTTCTCTATCATTGTCAAAATGGCGTCCACGTTTCCCCATTTCATCTCTATGCCGTCTGTTTCCTCCCGTGTCAGTATTTTCCTCTCGTAGCATTCCATGGCGAAGGCTATGGCGCTACCCGCGGAGATGGTGTCTAAGCCATATTGGTTGCACAGCTGGTGGGCTTTAGCGATGGCCTCCAGGTTAGAGTTTAGACAGAGGGAGCCGAAGGCCGCAACGGTCTCATACTGAGGTCCCCCCGTCTCCACAGTAACTCCCTTATAGGGTCCCGAATCCACGCTAACGGCCCTTATGCAGGCTATGGGGCACCCCATGCACGTCGTTGTGCCCTTCAAAATAGTTTCAGCCATGGCTTCGCCAGAAATCAGCTCGCTCCCGTCAAACACACCTGTTTGAAAATATTTGGTTGGCAAAATGCCCAAGGCTTGGAGGGAGGTTAACCCGCCGCTGGTTCCATACTTATGATATTGGCTTGTGGTGCTGCTTTTCTTTAGCACCTCATGGGCCTCCCGTAAAAGCTGGTTAAACCTCCCTTGGTCTGCAACCTCCACCCTTTCGCTGCCCTTCACCGCCACAGCCTTAAGGTTCTTGGACCCCATGACGGCGCCCATGCCCGCCCTTCCCGCGGCGTGGTTCATATCATGGATTACACAGGCATATCTGACGAGGTTCTCCCCGGCGGGACCGATGCAGGCAACCCTGGCTCGGCTGTCCGTCTCCCCCAGAATCTGCTTGGTTGCCTCCACAATTTTTTTGCCCCAAAGCTTGGTGCCGTCCCTAATCTCAATTTTCTGGTCCTTAATCCATAGGTAAACGGAGTTTGACGCCCGTCCCTCAATTATGAGCCCGTCATAGCCCGCGAACTTGAGTTCGGGGCCCCAAAATCCTCCGGAAGTTGATTCGCCCCAGATGCCTGTAAGGGGAGACTTGGCCAAAACCTGATGCTTCCCACTTCCCGGGAAGGCGGTGCCCGTGAGGGGCCCAGTTAAAAATAGGAGTTTGTTACCAGGCTCCAGAGGGTCAACCTTTAGGTCCAACTCTTCCAGCAGGATTTTGCCAGCTAAACCCCTTCCACCCAAAAATTTCCTAAAAATTTCCGATTCTACGGTTTCCTCCTTTACCTTATCCTTGGATAAATTCACACGGGCAAGTCTACCGACAAATCCGGGCAATAATTCCACGGTCCTTCTTAATGTTAGAAATCAAAAAAGGGTGGACTTTAATATATTTTATCTTCTTTTCCAAAAATCTAAGCCCTAATATGTTCTTGAAGGGCTCATTTCTCAGAATAAAGGCACATCCTGTTTCCCTGAGGGTCCTCAAATAATGCATAGTATCCATGTTCTGCATCCTTGTCAACGGGTGTCTTATCCTTTACTTTCTTGCCGCCAAACTTTTCAATTAGTTTAAGTTTTGCTTCGATATTGGATGTTTTGATTGATGGAACTACAACTTCTACTTCAGAGTTCAACTCTGCGCTCGGTCCTTTTCTTGATGGTGGTAGAACGTCCAAAGAACTCGTTCCCGGCTGTTTTTCAACTTTCCATCCAAAAACCTGTTTAAAGAAAATTTTCGATTTTTGATAATTCTTTGAAGGAATTATAATATGACAAAAGTAATTCTCATCCGTAGTTTGCACATCTTTCTTATCAATCATGTATTCAACCCTCTTTCAGCTCTCTGCGTTTGGCCTGACTACCTTTTTAGACAAAGCCTGTATATTACTTTTTTGAGGGAATGGAGAAACTTTATTCTATACGGTATATGTGAAAGGGTGGGTGCAGGTGCATGAAGGTTGGTTATGTCCAGTTTGCCCAGTCTTCGGATAAAAGGAGAGAAACATTGAAAAATACTAAGGTTGTTAGATTAGATTTTATAAGCATAGGACCCTATCCTTTAATCCATGCGCGAGGATGAATATGATCTTTGATACTTCTCCTTTAATCTTCCTAGCGAAGTCTAATTGGTTTGAGAGGGTGCTTAGAGTTGAAAAAGCGTACACCACAGCCTTCACCGTGGCCGAAGTTAAGGAGCCGCTTAGGCTTGAGGTAAGCCTAGAAGAGGTAAAGGGGGCGGACATTCAAAGGATTCTCAAAGCTGTAAAGAAGGGAAAAATCGTAGTTAAGGATGTTGACGAAGGAGAGGTTAAAACATTGGCTGAGCGTTGGAGAAGGGGAAAGGGAGAAGTTGCGGCATATCTTCTGCAGAAAAGGTGTAGCGAATATGGAGTTATCGTGTTGGCCAATGAACGAGCCGAGGCGAAGTTACGGGAGGAAAAAGCTAACGTGATTGATCTAGCTGATCTCGGATACATATTAGTTGATAAAGGCGTGATTAAACCAGAAGAGGTGGTGGACTTCATAGGGGCGATTCAAGAGGCTGGATACCGTACAAGAAGGGTCTCTAGGATGCTTTCTCGATTTCAGTCTTGACTAAGCTTAGAACGCCGTGCATTCCCACTCTTTCCATCAGCTTGTCTACCTTTTTTATTCCCTCAGTTACATCCTCCACTTCATGCACAAAGGGAAGCTCGTTTTTTATCATATAATCTATCACGGCTAAGAGAGGAACACTCTCCTCCTCAGCAGCCCGTTCTAAGCTAACGTCCTCTAAGTAGTACTTTTGCAGAACAAATAGGATTCTACGCTCATCCATCTCTTCCATGCCTTCTAAATCATCATTAAAGCATTTAATGATTTAAGCGTACACATATTTAAGATGTGATCTGAGTAGGCATTCAACCAAAGAGTGCTAACCACCCAACCTGTGGGCGACCACCTCCATAAATGCCGCTCCCATAGCGCCGTAACTTATAATACCCACGCTGACTGGGCTAATTTGAATTAGATTGGCGGTAAACCGTAGCTAAGTCACACAGCGCCCAATTGACCCCGAGGCAAAATAACCCTATAAAACCATCTGAATCACACGGATTCTCATTACAAAACCTGATTTAGACAATTTTACCACCACTTTCATTCTAGAAAGGAGCATTCAAGAGTTTAAATCTACATAATAGAACAAAGTGTTCTGATTTTAGAAAAAAGCTTCATTCAAGTGTCGTGTTGCTATTTTAAGAAGAAGTTTTGCCCTATTGCTTAGGTTTAAACTCTTGAATCTTTATCCTATACGATACATGTGAAAGGGTGGATGTGGCTGCATGAAGATTGGTTATGTCCAGTTTGCTCCAGTCTTCGGAGAAAAGGAGAAGAACATTGAAACCATATTAAGGTTGTTGGATTTGGGAGTTAAACAAGGAGCTGACCTTCTGGTTCTTCCTGAGCTCTGTAACACGGGTTACGTTTTTAGGTCAAGGGAGGAGGTGGAAAGCCTCGCTGAGGAAATCCCAGGGGGCAGCACAACACAAGCCCTCATAAAATTTGCAGAGAAAGGGAACGTTTACATCGTTGCCGGACTATGTGAGAAAGAGGATGGAAAGTATTTCAACTCGGCAGCGCTCCTCAGCCCGAAGGGGTTCATCGCCACCTATAGGAAGGCCCATCTCTTCTACAGAGAGAAGCTCTGGTTCTCGAAGGGCGACACGCCCTTTAAGGTTCACGATGCCTTAAAGGCGAGGGTTGGGATGATGATCTGTTTCGACTGGTTCTTTCCCGAGGTTACTCGCGTTCTAGCCCTAGAGGGAGCCCACATAGTATGTCATCCAGCCAACCTAGTTTTGCCCTACTGCCAAAAATCCCTCCTCGGGGCCGCCGTTCAAAATCGAGTCTTCATCATAACCGCCAACAGAACCGGCGTTGAGAGGGGAGTTAAATTCACAGGCAGAAGCCAGATTCTCAGTCCTGAAATGAAGATTCTTGTCAAAAGTGGAGCGAATACCGAAGAAGTGAAGGTTGTCCAAATCGATCTGACAACCGCAGAAAATAAGAGAATCACCGAATACAACGACTTGAGGGAAGACAGAAGAATAGATCTCTACCGTCGCCTCATTTTTTAGTAGACAACGTGCTCACAATCATCTCATCTAGCAGGGGTATCGCCCCCAGTTTTGAACCCGTTTAAGATAGTGTATGAAGTTTTCGTAAGATACGTCTGGCGGTATGTGGTGGTCGGTGGATGCGATGTAGCCTCCTCCAGGCAGAAGGTTGGAAAATTTCTTGGAGACTTCTTCGTCTATGGCCTTGGGTCCCCTCCTCAGGGCCCAGAGGCTGATACTGCCCATTAACACGATTTTGTCCCCGTATTTCTCCCGTAGGGGGATCGCGTCCATGCCCGCTTGAACCTCTAGGGGGAGGAAGCCGTTCACCCCGCCCTCCAGCCAAAGGGGAATTAGGGAGTTGATGTCCCCGTCTGAGTCCACGATGGCCACGTCCACTCCCTTCTTTCGGAAGGCGCTGGTCACCTTCTTATAGTAGGGCATAAAGAGGTCCCTAAAAATTTTGGGAGAGAACATGGGGCCGTTTCTGTAGGCCAAATCCTCCCAGATTCCCAGGTAATCGACCTGGGTTTCAAGGGCTCCCCTGGCTAGGCTTAAAACAAAGTCTGCCCAAAAGTCAAAGATTTTCCGGATGAAGTTGGGTTCCCTAAGGAGGGCGATTAGGAGGCGTTGGGTTCCCATCAGCCATCTGGCGAAGCCGAAGAAGCCGGGGAAGCCCCAGCCTATGGGTGCGGTCTCCTCCTCTAGGGCTCTTCGAACTTTCTGCTCCCAGTCCTCAGGGAAACGTTTTGGGTCCTCAGGGTCAAATCTGGCCTTAATGGATTCGAAGTCCTCCTTTGTCTTCACGGGAAATTCCAAAAATTGGGGAACCGATTCCCCGTCTCGCCTAACCTTCTTTTTGATTCCCCACTCATCCCTGACAATGAGCCAGGTTTCTCCCTCCTCCAACACCTCTTGAGGAAAAATGGGGCTGAAGTCAAGGCGATAAAATGGACTGTTGGAGTTCCAAGGGGGACGCATATCCAACCCATAAATGGCGCAGAGAACGTCATAATCCAAGGCTCCAATGGGCAGAGCCCCGTAGGGCCTATAATCCTTCACTCTAAAATTCGATTTCAACTTGCCTTCCCTGTACCATTTATCCACGGTTTCAGGCCAAAACTGCACGGCATGGGGGACCCTATCAACTTCCTCAAAATGAACTGCCCGGAGGAAACGCTCCCTGGCCTTCAAATCCTCAACACCTAGAAAGCAATTATTTTCGATCCATCTAATTACCCTTTATGCCACAGCATCAAGATAGGGTGACAGCGGCAATTCCGGTGACTGTTAATAGGCTACCGACCCAGATTCTGGCGGTTACCTTCTCTTTTAACGTTGAAAAGGCAAAGAGGAGACCGAAAAGGGGGGCTACAGAGATTAAGGAGACACCTCTAGCCGCTCCTACGAGGCTTAAGCTCATCATGTAAAGGACGCTTCCAACTCCGTGACTGACGACCCCAGCAACCGCTACCCGCAGAAGAGTTTCGCGCCCCGCACTGTGTAAGGCTCCATATCCTCCTCGAAGAAAGGTTCCCGTTAAGAGCAGTAGAGATAAAGTCCACATTCGGAGGAAGGCAGTCGCCACATAATCTTCTTGAATTAGGGCTGCCCTGAAGAAGATGGAGCCTATGGCCCAAAAAACTGCAGCGATCAGAGACACTATTAGGCCCCTCTTCTTGCGAGGAAACTCCATCGTGCCTTGCGGCTCAAAAACGATAATTTGTACTCCAACAAACACTAAAGTTGCTCCCACCACCAAGAAAGTCGTGACAGTTTCCTCCAGAAAAAGGGCGGCAAAGACCATGGAAAAGAGGGAGTAAGTATTTGATAGGGGCATGGCCCTTGCCACCCCCACGTCCCGAAGGCCCGTGAAATAGAGAATATCGCCAATCAGAAGGGAGAAGAGAACACCGAGAAAAACATAGAGGCCGCTTAACCCATGGAAGGCAACCAACTCGTTCCATCGCCAAAGAACCGTTAAGGGCAAAAGAAAAACTGAAGCAGATAAGGTTCGCACCAGATTAACCCACCAAGGCCCAACACGGTCCAACGCTCCCCGAATTACCACGCTGGATATCGCAAAGCAGAGGGCTCCAAGAAGGGCAGCAATTTCGCCAAGCATAGCCTCAGCCCGCGGACTATGTAATCCTACTTCTCACTTAAATGTGTGCAGAACATTAATAATTAAGACATTAAACAGGAAAATAGGGGAAATATTTCGTAACGGTCAATCATCGGTTAATCTCTGCTAAACCCGTGCCTTTCCATAGCCATCTCTTCACATTGATGAGAGCTGTGGAACTGTTCTTGGGAACTTGTCTGTGTCCATCCCTGACCTGAGCAGTAGTCACCGTGCCTATGCTGGTAGGCGTAGGAGTAGGTACAGTTACAGTTCCCGTCTCCATCGCAGATCTGAGCGCAACCGCAAATGCGGTCTCGATCCCTTATACGGTCCCTTAATGTAATAGTGTCAGCAAATGCTGGTTGTGCTAAGACCGACGTGGCTAAAGTTCCAAGGACGATCATCATGACTGTAAGGGCTTTGGTTCCAGTTTTCAATCGTTTTCACCTCCTTCTTTTCTTTGCATAATGTGAGGGCTGAAACGAGATTTGGATGTTTCTTGTAACGGGCATATCAGAAAATGAAACAACAAATATTAACTGCCTGAAACAATATTCAGATGAGACCATGTGGACCATGAAGTTTATCGATGTGTTCCAGTACGGTCCTCCAGACCGACCGATGGGCATGATAGTATGGTATCTGCTTTTAGCTGCCATGCTCATCTCAGTCGTCATCGTGATATTCCTTAGGTTCTTCCCTAAACTCGAAAGGGTGAGGGCAACTGAGAATCTCCAGGCAGCAGTAGAAAAACGGGAGACTGACACAGAGACTAAAGAGAAGGCAGTCCAAGATAATAGACTAGGCCCCAGCCGATCCATCGATGTAGCAATACGCATGCTGGAACCTGACGAGAAGCGAGTGGTGGAGGCTTTGATTAACTCAGGAGGAGTAATGCTTCAGAAGGATATCTCGCGGGAGCTCGGCCTCTCCCGCGTCAAAACACACAGGGTGCTGGTGAAGCTGCTAAGACGTGGAGTCGTGACGGCGGAGAAATACTACAATACAAACAGGATTAAGTTGGCAGACTGGCTAAAACTCGATAACTAGATTAGGACTGAAGCATATTTAATTTTATTTGATTTGGAAATATAGAGTAATTCATAAAGGCTCAGTGTGTTAGAGGATAATGTGGATGGAGGTATGGGATATGGAGGTTGGAAGGGTCATTTTGGAGTACATGCAAGGAGAGGGTGTGGAATACTTCTTTGGGGTCCCTGGGGGGCACATTGGTCCCTTCTTCGACGCCCTTTACGACACGGCCCCTGACATCAAAACAATCTTGCCGAAGCATGAGCAGGGCGCGGGCTTCATGGCAAGCGGATACTACATGGCCAGCCATCGGGTCGCGGCGTGTGGCGGAACCGTTGGTCCTGGTGGGATGAACCTCGCCGCGGGCCTCCATGTGGCCTATCAGAATTCTGTGCCGGTTCTTGCCATCACGAGTAATGTGGCGAGGGAACAGTTTGGGAGGAGTGGAATCCAGGATTCCTGCGGATGGGGGCCAAGGTCCCTTTCTCACGTAGGAATCTTCAGCGAGGTCACGAAGTGGAGCGTCTTGCTCTTCCACCCCGAGCGGGCGGAGGAGGCTGTCAGAAGGGCCTTCAGGCTGATGCTCACGGGTCGGAGAGGCCCAGCCCACATCGATATCCCCATGGACGTATTCAGGGAAGAGGTCAAGGTCGAGAAGATTTGGAAGCCCAGTGAGTACCGTTCAATGGGTCGGATAAGGGGAGACCGGGAACTGGTGGAGAAGGCCACCGAAATGCTGATTCAAGCCCAGAGCCCTGCCCTCCTCGCAGGTGGCGGTGTCATCGGTTCGGAGGCGTCCCCTGAGCTGCTCGAGTTAGCTGAGCTACTTTCCATCCCTGTGGCAACCACCCTCATGGGGAAGAGCTCATTCCCAGAGGATCATCCGTTGGCCCTAGGGGTTGCGGGCAGGGACGGTCAAGACACGGCCAACAGGGCCCTGACGACTGAAAAGATCGACGTCCTTCTGGCCGTTGGATGCATGTTCCACCAAAGCACCACAGACACGTGGCGCCCCAACTTCGGGGGAAGAAACATAATACAGGTTGACATAGACCCTGGCGAGATCGGGCGAAATTATCCCGTGACCTTGGGCATTTTGGGGGATGCCAAGGCGGTCCTCCGAGACCTCGTTGACCTTGTCGAGGCGAGAATGGCCAAGCTATCGCCCCAGCAGTTAAAGGAAGTTGAGGAACGCAAGAAAGCAAGCATTGAGGAGGCCCTGAGGCTCAAGGATGAGCTGAAGTATTTCAAGGAGTCTGAGATGTTCTCAGACTCCTTCCCCCTTATGCCCCAAAGGGCTTGTAAAGAAATAAGGGAGGCTGCCCCCAAAGACGCCATAATATGGACTGACTGTGGAAACAACCTGGCGTGGTCTGAACGCTACATCCAATCCATCGGTCCTCCCGGGACCTTCCTCGTCGACGGTGGGCACACCCACATGGGCTTCAGCGTAGCCGCCTCAATCGGGGCGAAGCTGGCCTGCCCCGACAGGGCCGTTATCGACGTCTTGGGGGACGGAGGCTTCCAGATGATGAGCAAGGAGATCACCACCGCGGCGGCCTACGGCGTCCCCGTTGTGTGGTGTATCCTGAATGACGGAAACCTCGGAATGATAAAGCAGGGACAGAAGATGGCCCGATCTGGGAGGGAGCCGGAGAGGTACATCGCCACCTCCTGTTACAACCCAGACTTCGTGAAGCTGGCTGAGGCGTGCCACTGCCGAGGAGAGATAGCTGAGAGGCCCGGCGAAGTCAAGGAGGCCCTGAAGAACGCCCTCGACTCCCAGAAGCCAACCGTGATAGATATAAGAATAGACCCAGATGTCTTTCCACCCCTGCGCCTGCGAGCATACGAGAAGGTGTTGAAGGCATACCCTTATCTTCGAACCAAGAGAATGCCAGTGCCAACTTGGCCGAGGCCCTACGATGAGCCCCTGTGAGCTTGGCTGCAAGAAAAATGGATAGATATAAAAAAGCATTCGGATTCGCGTTACACTGGGGAGACGCAATGGATTTGGCAAAGCTCATACATGTCGTCAGGCGCACCTTCGGTCGTGGCGGTCCCTACCCGCACCAACTGTCTTTCACCCTGAGTTCCTCGCTGCGACGATTCATCCTCTCGCCGGCAAAGCTAGTCGAACGGTTAGAATTGAATGAAGCCTCTAGGGTGCTCGAATTAGGCCCCGGACCAGGTTATTTTAGCGTGAATGTTGCCTGCAGCATTCCCAGGGGATATCTCCTGCTGATCGATCTCCAAAGAGAGATGCTAGAGAAAGCAAGGCAGAAGCTAAAAAAGGCCGGAGTGGAAAATGTCGGATGTGTACAAGGGGATGGGAGTACACTACCGCTGCGCAACGGTGCGTTGGACGTGGTGTTTCTCGTTGCGGTCCTTGGCGAGGTACATGACCAATCCTCCTGCCTACGGGAGATATATCGAGTGCTTCGCCCGAAAGGGCTTCTTTCTATAACGGGACAACCGGGCGATCCAGATTTCATACCGCTATCGGAGGTTCGGACGCTGGCGGAGGGAGCAGGGTTCGGTTTCGCGAGAGTTTATGGTCGCGGCAAGAACTATACTGCCAGCTTCATAAAACCTACTGAGTGGGACACTACCAAATCTAGGGGATAGTGAATACTCATGCCCCTCCCGCATTTTGAAATGCTCTAGGAGACCCCGGCAGGCATCACCTAAATAAGGAGAGCCGATGTATCGTGCGCTTTCTCAAAGCCCCACGAACTCGACCAAACGCTTTTTAAGTTCTTCAAGCCTACTGGTAAGGGTGGTGGTTAATATGGAAAAGAGAAGGCTTGGACGGACCGGGCACATGAGCACCGTTATCACCTTCGGCTGTGCAGCCCTCGGGGATGTGTCCCAAGATGAGGCGGATGACGCAATTGGGTTGGCTCTCTCTCATGGTGTTAACCACTTCGACGTGGCGCCCACCTATGGGGAGGCTGAATTGAGGCTCCGTCCCTGGATGAAGGAGCATCGAGACGAGATATTCCTCGCGTGCAAGACTGGAAAGAGGACGAAGAAGGAGGCTGCCGAAGAGCTCAACCGATCCCTGGAGCGATTAGGGGTTGACTACTTTGACCTTTATCAGTTTCACGGGTTGGACGACCTGAAGGAGCTCGATGTGGCTTTTGGCCCAGACGGAGCTTTGGAGGCGATGCTCGAAGCCCGAGACAAAGGCATAGTTAAGCACATAGGGATCACGAGCCACCGACCCCCGACACACATGGAAGCCTTGAAAAGGTTTGACTTGGACACGGTGCTCTTTCCCTTGAACTTTGTCCTCCGAAGACACCGCGCCCCAGAGAATGATTATGAGCCCCTCGTCAAACTCGCAAAGCAGAAAGACGTGGGCACCATAGTCATGAAGGCCTTCACCAAGCAGCCGTGGCCCACCGAGAAACACGCTTACCAAACCTGGTACGAACCCTTCGACACGCAGGCCGATATCGACCGCTGCCTCTGGTTTGCCCTGTCCCAAGGCGTAACCACCGTCGCGTCCGCGGGCGACGTACGCCTCATTCCCAAAATCCTTGACGCAGCCGAAAGGTACAGGAAGCTCTCAAAAACCGAACAGGACCGGCTGATCGAGTCTGCAATGAACCTGAAACCCCTCTTTCCAAGGGGCTAGCAGCAAAATCTCTGTTAAGTTGCTAATTGAGCGACGTCTTCATAGTTTTGCA
>Ga0315314_1003567_pt1 | contig 12071 bp, 10 predicted proteins | sample TDP9_MG_FD_203631 | JGI IMG/M metagenome (GOLD analysis project Ga0315314, IMG submission 203631) | Freshwater sediment microbial communities from Lake Towuti, South Sulawesi, Indonesia - TDP9 | ecosystem: Environmental > Aquatic > Freshwater > Lake > Sediment | place: Indonesia: South Sulawesi...
AAGCAAGAAAATCCATCAAAAAACTCCCCAAACATTACAAACAAAGAATCATAGAGCTACTTTTAATCTTTCGAGAAAACCCAGTTCCGGCGGAATACTATGACATAAAGAAACTCAAAGGATACGTAGATGCGTACAGAGCAAGAATAGGCGACGTTAGAATAATCTACGAAATTCTCTGGAACGACAAAAAGGTTAATGTACTACTAATCGAGCCAAGAGAAAGAGCCTACCCTTGACAAAAATATGCTGATAGAGTGGGACAATTATACGTAGATATGCAACCAGTAAAGCCAAAGCCAAAGCGAAAACTAGAAACCGTTGCACACTAAAAGCAAAAAAAATCGAAGAATCCCTAACCAACCCAAAAGAAGCCATCCAACTATACCTCGAAGACGAAGAAGCCACAACACCCAAAAAGAAACATCCCATCAATCATGTGCCTTAAAGTTACTCAAACCAGAACAACAGAGCTCCCCTCCTAGACCTAGCTATACCCGTCTCCGTCTCTCCCCCTCTATACCAGACCTAGACACAGACAGACGCACATAAACCAAAGCTTATCGAAAGCCACCATACTCCAAAACAGAAAATAATTACCAAACAAAATTATAGAGCAATACCCAACAAACCCTTAATACCCCCCACAACCTTATTCTCAAAATGAGAAAGGAGGAGACCCCCAATCAACACCATCGAACAGATGCTATCCCAAAGCCTACAAAACAAAAACCCACAACTCAACCCCGACACCACAGACAAAAAAATCCTCCAAATAGCCACACAAGACCTAATAAACTACCTAAAATTCCACTGGAAACTCACAGGCAAACAACACGCAGAAATCATACTAACAGAAAAAATACAAAAATACTCCCAAAAAAAGCCAGAAGAACTCCAACAATTCATAGACCTCTGGTCTGGAATCTGGATAAAAAAATGGAACGAAAGAGTCAAAGTCCTCATAGCAAACGAAGATCACCCACACTGGAACAAAGAAGACCAACACCAACTCAAAGCAGAACCCATCTGGAGAGAACTCCCACACCGCAACGAAATGAAAGACATAATCATCGACACACTAATAAGAAACGGAGAAATCTGCGGAACATCCATACTAGCAGAAAACCTCATAAAAACCGAACTAGCAACACACGCAGAAAACAAAATCTACGCAAACCAAAACCTCTTAAACATCACCAAAAAAGCAATAAAAAAAGCAAAGCAGCTCTCCCAAAGCAGAGGACCACTGATCTTCGTAAGAATCGACAAAAGATTCTTTCAACTTCTGAGATAAACTAACGCAATCTCGCCCGATTCAAAGTCTTAGTCCGCCATTCATACCCTCTAATCGTGGTTGTCTCCCCATAACCACAAGCACCACACCTCTTCTTCTTCACGTTATAGGCTCTCCTTCCACACCTTCTACATCGAATATGAAGAACTCTTCTCGCACGCTTTCCAAAAGAAGGCGTACCCTTGCTGATCTTCCCCACAATTTTCACCTAGGGGGCGGAGAGATTATCACGACGTTGTCTCCTCGAACAATGATGACCCCCAACTTTTTCACACTCTCTGTCTCTGTGGTATCTTCTGTCTCTTCTAACACCAGGTTAAGATGTTGATCGAATCCCTTCAGTTTACCACGTAAACTCTTTCCACCCTTCAGTCGTACAAGAACGATTTTTCCGAGACTTTCCTCCAAGATCTGTGTAGTCATTTCACTCATGTGTGGTCCTCTCGCTTCTTTCTATCATCGTCTTTTTATAGGTGCCGACGACCAATGATTTAAATGTTATTCATAAAAGGATGATGCAACTCATGCCAAAAAGTCCTCGACGACAATTTCTAAGAGAAAAGGAAGCGAGACAACTCCTCTTCGAGTTTTCTAACAAAATCGGATGTGGCACCGAGAAAATATTCCAGACTGGACCTCACATTGAAGTTGTTCAGAGCCAAGATGCAGAATTCTTCTTCGTTGATGGCAAGCCTTTGATAGCGAGACTGAACGGTGTACTCTTCCCTACCTTAATCTTCAGTGGAGTTCTTTCTCTTCTTCCTCAAGTTGTTGTGGACATGGGCGCAGTTCCTCATGTTTGCAACGGCGCTGATGTAATGGCTCCAGGCGTCTGCAAAATAGCAAGTGAGTTCAAAGAAAACGATCTTCTGTTAATCACTGACGAGCGCCACAGCAAACCCTTGGCAGTGGGCATCGCTCTCTTTGATTCGCAGAACATGAGAAAAATAGAGTATGGAAAGATCGTGAAAAACATTCATCACATAGGAGACAAGATTTGGAGTTTCATCAAGAAGCCATAAGACCCTTTGCACTTATGTTAATTCATATCTAAAACCATAGATTAAGACACTTACAAGTCAAAATAGAGGAAACGTTTAAAGTTAATCCAAACAACTAAATCTATCAAGGAGTGAAGGCTCTTGCCCAACTTAGGGAAAAGTATCGAAAAATTCGTTAACAAGATAAGGGGAACCGAACGAACTTCCGTAACTTCTGCAAACACTTCCGCCAAGGTATACCTGAGAGCTTTACCTTTACGCACCCTCGACGACGTGGAAATAGTCAAGCGTGAAGTCAAGTCTGGAAACATCCTCATCCTAAGGATTAGCCCATTAGCCAAAAAGAGCATTGAGGATGTCAAAAGGGCGGTGGATGAACTATGCGAATTCGCTAAACTTGTCGGTGGAGATATTGCCCGTCTGGGTGAGGAGCGAGTGGTGATTACTCCCTCTTCTGTTCAAATCTGGCGAGAAAAAACACCAGTTCCACACGAAGAAGCCGTGTCTACCGCAGCTTGATAGTTTCCAGGTTTTCTGGGGCAATTGCTTCGATTTTGTATTTACTTTGGAAAAATCTAGCGATGCTTAAGCATTTCCCTTTTTCGCCATGGCATACAATGATTCTTTCAGGTCTCGGTGTTACTCGACTAATATAATTAACGATTTGTTTTCTGTCTGAGTGACCAGAAAATCCTTCAATTGATTCGATTCTTAGGTTCGCCTTTATGACTTCGATCTTTCCTTCGCTGTTTATCATGGGTGCTTCTGTCAAGCCCTTTTGCACTCTACGCCCTAATGTCCCTTCTATCTGATAACTCACAAAAATTATCGCGTTACGTTCATCTGACGCTAAACGTCTAAAATAATCTATTACTGGTCCACCCTCTAACATGCCAGAAGTAGCTATAATGATGCTCTGTTCTCCATCTACGATTTCTTCCCTTGCACTAGGGTGTTCGACTATGGTAAAGTAATCGGATTGAAACGGATTGATTCCCTCATGTAATATACTGTTTCTAACGTCCCTGTCTAAATATTCAGGATAGGCGGTGTGAATTGCAGTTGCTTCAGAAATCATCCCTTCAATGAACACAGGCGCCTCTTTCAACAGCCCTCGTCGCATGTATCCATCAATGATTAACATAATCTCTTGAGCCCTTCCAACTGCTGGGACTGGGATCAAAACCTTACCTTTTCTATCCAAGGTTTCGTTTATGATAGAGGTGAGTTTTCCTTCTGCTTCTATTCTAGACGGCATCACATCTTGTATAGCACCATATGTGCTTTCAGTAATTATTGTCTCAGCTCTTGGAAACTCTGTAATGGCTGACTCAAGGAGCACAGTTCTTCCATACTTGTAGTCACCAGTGTAAACAATGTTATGAACTCCTTCTCCGATGTGCAAATGAACCAAGGAAGAGCCCAAAATATGCCCAGCATTATGCAAGGTCAAACGAATATCAGGCGCTATATCAGTTACGGCTCCATATCGCAACGGTAGCGTATGAAGCACTGTTTCTCGTACATCTCTTTGATCGTAGGGAAACGTTATTCCCTGTTTGCTCAGTACATCTAAATAGTCTAACTGCAGTAGTGTCATGAGATTAGATGTTGGAGCTGAACAATAGACGGGTCCATCATAGCCGTATTTGTAAAGAAATGGAAGTAATCCGCAGTGATCTAAGTGTGCATGGCTCACAATGACAGCGTCCAAATTGTCTAAGTCGAATTGAGTGGCATCAAGTCGAGGAAAAGCGTCAACTGAATTAGTTGAGCCAGGGTTGATGCCACAATCTATAAGCACTTGGCTTTCTCTTGTCTGCAAAAGAATGGCGGATCTTCCTACTTCACGAAAGCCGCCCAACGCAGTAATTCGAATATCCCCAACCTTGTAAACCGTGGGCCTGAATATTCGTTCGCCGACCGTGCGAAGTATTCTGTCTCGTTCTTTGCTCTCGGCGTGGAGGTAGTGACGCATATGAGCTATGATCTTCGATGGTATTGGAGGGCTTCTTAAGATTCGAGGTCTCCATCGAGTCTCTCGAGTGATTTCCTGCAGAATAGCACCATTCTTTCCAATGGCTAAACCGGGTTTCTTAGCCTCAATAATGACCTCGCCAAGACTGGGATCGAAGTTGATGTTTGTGATTTCAGCATCTGCAGGAATTATTTCTTGTATTTTTCTTTCAGCTTCTTTTTCTAGCAGCCTTACAGAAGGATCGGGTCTGACAACTATTCTTTTTCTAATGAGGTTGACGATGTCTGCGACTATGTAGCTTTGTTCTACGAGGATCTCTGGTCTTTTTGTGTAAACTGCTAAAACCGGTCCTTCAAATTCGATTCTGGTTATCTCCGCTTCTTTTGGAACGTGTTCCAGTATGTGTTGGCTGATTTCGACTTTTGTTTTGTCAATAGCTGGCACGCTTTTTTTTCGCTCCTGATGAGCCTCCGATTATTTTCCCTTTTTCCTCGTCACCCAATTCGCAATATCCCTTGTCGTCAATTACCGAAACATCGAAACTGTCACCACTTGCGGCATCTCTCTTCATAGCTGAGTTGACAGCACGCACCACTATTGGAAGAAGATTTTCGATTGCCATGTCCTCTTTGTATTTATCTTCTAATACTCCGTACGCTATTGGGGAGCCTGAGCCTGTTGCAACGCACTTTTCTTCTGTGAGGCTTCCGAAGGGGTCCAAAGAGAAAACGTGTGGTCCAGCATCGTCCACGCCTCCAACTAGGACTTGTGCTATCATGGGTGCAAAACGTGATGAGAACAGAAGATTCGCGATTAGGCGTGCTGCGGAGTGGATCGGCATCGGACGCCCGTTGTTTAGCTTATAAAGTTGGGAATTTGCCTTGAGTATATCGACGGTTCGTTGTGCGTCGGCGACCACTCCTGATATGGTCATGGCCAAGTGGTCGTCGATTTTGTAGACTTTCTTTCCTTTCTTGTGAGCTACGAAGTATCCCATTGTCACGCGGGTGTCTGAGGCAAGGATTACTCCGTCTTTGCAAACCACGCCAATTGTTGTTGTTCCTTTTAGTGTTAATTGATCTACTGTTTCTCGCATTTTTGTTTCTCCTAAAATTGAATGCTTCCGTTCTGGTTGAACCAGAAATAAGCGACATGTATTCATGACCGACTAATTTAAAAAGGTTTCGAACTTTAATAGCGGTTGAGCAATCCTGAATCGTGATTGTTGTTGACTTTGCATCTCCATCGTATGCAGCTTCCGCGCGAGGTGATTGTTGGAGACAAAACATTAGAACTCATTGGAGACATTTGCAAGAAACTTGATTTTTCCGAGTCGGCGCTTGTCGTGACTGGCCCTCAAACTTGTCGTATTGCGGGTCAAAAGGCGATAGGCCTGCTCGAAGATAAGGGAATTAGTGTTGAGTCCATGGTTGTATCATCCTCTGCCATGAAAGATGTGAAGGTTGTTGAAGAGAAAGTTGCAGAGTTTTGTCCTCAAGTGGTTCTTGGAATCGGTGGTGGCACAAAGATTGACGTTGCAAAACTTAGTTCGGCGCATAAAGGTGTTCCCTTCATGAGTATACCGACTACTGCCTCGCATGATGGGATTGCGAGTCCGTTGGTTTCGATAAAGGAACTGGATAAGCCTTATTCTGTGATGGCGCAGTCTCCCATGGCGATTATTGTGGATACTGATATCATTATTCAGTCTCCTTATCGTTTTACTGCGAGTGGTTGTGGGGACATTATGGCTAAATTCACTGCTGTTCGTGATTGGAAGTTGGCGCACAAGGTTAAGAACGAGTATTACGGTGAATATGCTGCGAGTTTGTCTTTGATGAGTGCTAAGCTTGTTTTGGAAAATGCGGATGTGATAAAGCCCGAAGCGGAAGAGGGTCTTCGGGTTCTTTTGGAAGCCTTGATAAGTTGTGGGGTTGCCATGAGCATTGCTGGGAGCAGTAGACCTTGCAGCGGTTCTGAGCATTTGTTTAGTCACGCCTTGGACCTTGTCGCGCCAACGCCAGCTTTGCACGGAGAGCAGTGCGGAATTGGAACTATAATGATGGCGTATCTGCACAAAATGAATTGGAAACGCATTAGAGACACGTTGCAGGCGATTGGTGCACCAGTAACGGCTGAAGAACTTGATATGGAACCTGAGTTTGTCATACAGGCGTTGGTTCGGGCGTGTGAGATTCGACCTGAACGCTACACGATTTTGGAGAGAAGGAAGATGAGTTATGATTTTGCTAAGGAACTTGCCAGAACAACTGGGGTGATAGATTAGGGCTGAGATTGTTTGGTTATGGGTGTTTTACGTTGCTTCTTTCTTCTTGAAAGACTCAGTGAACTTAACCGCTGTGGTGTTTGGGAAGAACTTTTGTATATCCGTTGCGATTCCTCTTTTTGCGAGTTGTAGCCCTTCTATGTAGAATGCTTCTTCTGGTACTGTAATTGCTACGGTTTTTTCGGTGAGTTTCAGGTCGAATTTTTTTATGTCAATATTTGGTAGTCTTCTGTGGATGAGGGCGGCGATTTTTTCGTTTTTGGTTTCGATTTTTTTCTCGAGGGTGACTTCGTAGATTAGAGTCTTGCCTGCGAGTGGTGGGTTGAAGTCTAGTTGTACTCTTCCTGCGCCCATTGTTCTTACTGTTGCTAGTTTTCCGTCGAATTCGATGCGCATTCCTAGTGATGGTGTGATTCCTTTGTTAGTTAGTCTTCTTAGTGGGACCATTCGCACTTTTTCTGGGTCTCGTGGTCCGAAGGCTTTTTCTTGTGGTATTTCGATGGTTGTGGGTTCGTTTGGTTTTAGGGTTGTTAGGTTTTCGTCTAAGGGTTTTAGGACCCAGCCTTCGCCTATGATTATTAGTTTTGGTTCATAGATTTCTTCTTGTTTGTAGAGTTTTGTTTGTTTTGCTGTTTGTTCGTTTGTTGTGTCGAAGGTGTCGCCTGTTTCTTTTACTTTGGCTGTGTAGTTTATGAGGATGAAGTCGCCTTTTTCTGTTGGCATGTTTGGTTGTCTCTTGTTTGGTTTTGGTGCTTATGGTGCTTATTGTTGTATTGTGTTATTTTTATCTTTTTGTGAAGGAGGACTTTGTGTGTGGGTGTGTCTGTCTGTCTAGGTCTAGTATAGAGGGGGAGAGGGGATAAAATTATTTTTTGTTTCATCATCATCACCGTCTTCTTCTGTCTGGGTGGAGTGCTAAGAAGAATAATTTTGTTTTTCTTCTCCTTCTTCTTCTTCATCTCTATTTGATAACGGTGAGAAAATTTTTTGTTTTTTTCATCAGTGGCTCGGAAGAGATTTGGTCTTGGTTGTCTGATTATGGAATGGGTGTTGTTTTGGGTTCTGTTGGGTTTCAAAACTGTGATAACTCTTGAAAACTGGTTTTCAAGATTCTCAGAGTTGCCAATGTATTAAGAGAAGTTAGTTGATTGGTAAAAGAGAGACTGTTAAATTACTGGACATAAGTAATCCATAAAATATTCAAACTAATAAACAGGTTCTGTTAACTTTTCAGAGCTTTATTTTAAAAAGCCTTTCAAACCTATTTGACTGTAACTTTTTATTTAGATAAATCGTAGATTAATGCTGAGTGAAATAACTTTGACAACAGAAGAAAAGAATGATTTTAAGGTTAAGCATATTGACCATGCTATTTCCCCTCAAGCTCACACTCCAATGTATCTAATGCACAAGTTCTGGGCTAGAAAGCCTCACAATGTTGTTGGAGAATACATTGCGCATTATTCAAAGAAAGGCGAGATTGTCCTCGACCCTTTTGTTGGAAGCGGAGTCACAGCAATTGAAGCATTAAAATGTGGAAGAAAAGCAATAGCCATAGACCTTGATCCAATAGCAACATTCATGACAAGAATGACGTTAATTCCGATTGATTTGGATAAGTTTAAGAAAGCTTTTGAGGAAATAACAATAGATGTAGAAACTGAAATAGAGACTCTCTATCGTACTAAATGTCCAGAATGTGGGAAGAAAGCAATTACTCTTGCTACCGTATGGGTAAGAGAAGAAAATAAACCATCAGAAATACGTCTGTTTTGCCCTAAATGCAAAAAACGATTGAGGAAAAAACCTATGTTAGATGATCTGGAAAAAATAGATGAAATAGAAAAAATGGAAATTCCATATTGGTACCCCAAGGATACTTTGCGATATTCCAGCGGTAAAGAATTCAATAAGAAAGAAACTGTTGGCGACATTCCCAATCTATTTACGAAGAGAAATCTTCTTGCACTATCTATTCTATGGCACAGAATCGAATCTATCACAGACACAAAAATCCAAGATCTGATGAAGTTTGCATTTTCATCTAGGGTTCATCTTGCAAGCAAAATGTGCCCCGTAGCAAAGCCAAGTCCAAGATCGCATTGGAGTGAGCTTAGTGCAACGTCCTTTTGGGCACTTCAAAGTTATTGGGTGCCACCAATTTTTATGGAATCTAATGTTTGGATGCTGTTTGAAAGTGGCATTGTCGGAAAACAAGGTATCTTAAAGGGAAAAGAAGAGGCGAGAAAAACAATAAAGTATTTCGACGAAGCAAAATCCTTTGAAGATATTGACAACGGTGCGAATGTTCTAATTTCTACTCAATCAGCGTTGAACCTCAAAGGTGCTCCTGCAAAAATTCCTAAGGAAAGTGTCGATTATGTATTTACCGACCCACCCTATGGCGGTTCAATTCAATACATGGAACTGAGCGCATTGTGGGCTTCATGGCTGAAAGGCGAGAAAAATGACCCTCGCTTCGAGTTGAAATTTGACGAAGAAATAACCATAAATGATGCACAAAAGAAGGATTTCGATTACTATCACAAGATGTTGAAGGCATCCTTCGAGCAAATTCATGATGGTTTAAAATCTGGAAGATGGTTGACAGTTACTTTCCACAACACAGACATTAAAATCTATAACTCTATTATCAAAGCGGTTGTTCTCGCTGGGTTTGATTTAGAAAAAGTTATCTATCAACCACCAGCAAGACCTTCAGCAAAAGGCTTACTTCAACCTTATGGAAGTGCAGTGGGCGACTACTATATTCGTTTTAGAAAACCAGAAAAGAAAGAAAAACTACTCTCAGAATCAGAAATTGATAAGGAAAGATATGAAAGAATTATCGTCAACACAGTCAAACACATCATTGCGGAGAGAAGAGAACCAGTAACCTACTCCATTATAATTAACAGTTATCCAACAATATTCGAGGAACTAAAGAAGAATGGCTATCCATTTAGTGCCCCAGAAGGGATAGAGGAGGTCCTCAGAAAATATCTTAACAAAGAATTTGTTCTCGAAGATGTAAAAGACGAGAAAGGGAAAGTCATAGGTAAGAAGTGGTGGCTGAAAGAAAAACTATTTCTTGACCGCGCATCCCTAAGCGAGAGAGTAGAAGGAAGCATCATCGGCGTTCTAAATAGACGAGTCGTAGTGTCCTTTGATGATATCCTCGAAGAAATATTCACTAAATTCCAAAATGCACTTACCCCCGACACTCAAAGCATCAAAGCTATCTTAGAGGAATACGCAGAAAAGACAGATGGGAAATGGCAACTCAAGAAAGAAATGAGACTAAGACAGACACAACATAACCAGATAATTCAGATGCTTGTCGAGTTAGGCAAGAAAGCTGGACTTGAAGTCTATGCGGATTTGCCAGAATGGAAAGGAAAACTCGATTTGCCTCTCCCCAGAGAGAAGATAGACCGAATAAGAGAAATTGATGCTCTATGGCTAAAGAATGGCGAAGTTGTCTACGAGTTTGAAGTGGAAAACACGACTGGAATTTCAGACGCAATTATCAGAGGTTCCAACATACCTTCCGCAACTACAAAACGCTTCATAATAATTCCAGAAGAAAGACAAAATCTTCTCTTAATGAAAATCGCAGAACCAATCTTAAAAGAGAGCATAGAGAAATTCGGATGGAATTTCATTTTCTTTGATACAATCATAAGATTCTACAACGAGAACAGACAAAAGAAGACCATTGAACCAACACAAATAGACAGACTGAGCAATATTTCAACAAAAACACGGGAAGAACAACAATCCCTAAAGAAATTCATCTACTGACCCATGAATGATGAAGAAGAACGAAAACGAAATACGGTCTAGTGTTTTCGTGCCCAATAAGTTAACAGTATCCTTTTTCTCGTCACGAACTTGTGGTGTAAAGTTCTTCTGGCTGTCTGTTTAGTACACTGTGACGCTTCGGGTTCCCGGCAGTTTCCTTATCTCACCAATCAGTTCTGGAGGAATCTCCCCCTCAATAATCAAGGTAAGCTTCGGCTGTCCACTTATGCCAGGGTCCTCTGCCAAAGCCTGCCTAATACTAAGCCCCTTCTCCGACACTTTCTTCGTAACATTCGCTATGATACCCGGTTGACGAGCATCCTCAGGAACAAAAACGATTACGCCCAAGTTGAACTCTCGAGCAACCTCCTGCAACGAGCACACTTGCCTAAGATTCAAGTAAATTCTCTTCAGCTCTGGCTTAGAGAGAATCGTTTGAATAGTGCTGTCGACGGCTCTGCGCTCAACTCCCGCTTCCCTCGCTATTTGAGTGTGGGGTATCTCTATTCCATCGCTCACTACCTTCCCATCCTCTCTCACTTGGAAGCCCCTTTCAAAGAGGAGTCTTGCAACCGTTAGTTGTGCGGGTAAATCCGTGAAGTATTTTTCGATTTGACTCCACATTTTTGCCTCTTCCTGAGTTAGAATATTGTTGGATAGAATATATTAGAATATTGTTCGATAAAGTATAAATATGAGCCTTAAGGTATAATATATTACGTTTGAAGAAAAGGACGTGAAAAACATGGCACCCAAAAAAATAACGCTAGACGAGGACGAAATACCCAAACAATGGTACAACATCCAACCAGACCTACCAAAACCACTACCACCCATGATACACCCACAAACAAAAGAACCCGTAAAACTACCCCCAATCCTGTTCCCAAGCGAATGCCTAAAACAAGAATACAGCCAAGAACGCTGGATAAACATACCCGAAGAAGTGCTGGAAGCATACAGACTATGGAGACCAACACCACTCTACAGAGCAACAAACCTTGAAAAGGCGCTGAAAACCCCAGCCAAAATCTACTACAAATACGAAGGCGTAAGCCCCCCAGGAAGCCACAAACCCAACACTGCAGTCGCCCAAGCCTACTACGCCAAAAAAGACGGCATAAAGAGACTGGCAACAGAAACTGGCGCGGGTCAATGGGGCTCAGCACTCGTGTTCGGTTGCATGTTGTTTGGACTAAAATCAACAGTTTACATGGTGAAGGCGAGTTACAACCAGAAACCCTACAGAAGAGTCATGATGGAAACTTGGGGAGGCGAAGTCTACGCAAGCCCAAGCGAAAGAACAAAATGCGGCAAGAAATTCTTAGAAGACGACCCTAACAACCCAGGAAGCCTCGGAATAGCCATAAGCGAAGCCGTAGAAGACGCCCTCACACACCAGGAAGACACCAGATACAGCATTGGAAGTGTTATCAACCACGTTCTCCTCCACCAAACCGTCATCGGCTTAGAGACTCAAAAGCAACTGGAACTGGTGGACGACTACCCAGACACAATCATCGGATGCATAGGCGGAGGAAGCAGCTACTCAGGCTTGTACTGGCCCTTCTACCACGACACGGTTTCCAACAAAGCCCCCAACGACCCCGAGTTTGTAGCCGTGGAACCCACAGCATGCCCGTCCATAACGAAAGGCTACTACACCTACGACCACGGAGACACAGCCCGAATAATCCCCTTGGT
>Ga0315314_1003568_pt1 | contig 12070 bp, 9 predicted proteins | sample TDP9_MG_FD_203631 | JGI IMG/M metagenome (GOLD analysis project Ga0315314, IMG submission 203631) | Freshwater sediment microbial communities from Lake Towuti, South Sulawesi, Indonesia - TDP9 | ecosystem: Environmental > Aquatic > Freshwater > Lake > Sediment | place: Indonesia: South Sulawesi...
CGCTCATATTCTGAAGGACGCTCTCGTTAAACTGTTGCACCGTCGAGAGTTCCCCCACCGTCCTTTTCAATCTTTGGAAGAGGGTAGCGTTCTCTACAGCCACCCCTATTTGGCTTCCGATAGCCTCGATCAGTTCCCGATCCCCAGGATCAAAGCGATGGATACTCCGCCCATAGATATTCATCACCCCTTGGACCTTATCTTTCGATTTGAGGGGTACACTGGCCAGAGATCCCCACTCGCCACGTCTCACCTTCATCCCTACCAATTGGGGGTCGGAAGCCAGATCGCTCACCATCACGCTCTCCCCTCGCTCTGCGACTTGGCGAGCCATCTCCACAGCCTCCTCGGTAGCCCAAAAGCCCCTTTGGACCACTGGAGCGAGCCTTCCATCCTCCTCACGGATAAGGAATATGATCCCGCCCTCCATCTTCATAAGTTCCAGAACCTTGGTCAGGACCTCTCTTAAGATCTCCTCCAGGTCGACAAAGCGGCCCACGGCGGCGGCGATGGCGTTAATAGCCGAGAGATCCTCCGTCCTCTCCAGGAGTTCGCGCCGCATCTCCTTCCTCTCTGTGACATCCTGGAGGATGCATTGGATCACCCGCCGGCCATCATGAGCCACTACATTGGCTCTCATCTCCACCGATATATTCGAGCCGTCTTTGCACAAGAGGGTCAGGTCATGGAGATAGCCTGAACCGGTGAGGAGAGCCGCCTGGAGCCCTTCCATGGCCCGCCGACGATCCTTCAAAGACAAGAGTTTCTCCAAACCGGTGGTTAGTAGTTCGTCTTTAGTGTACCCGGTCAAGGTCTCTACCCTATGATTTACCTCCAGAAGGCTGCCATCGGCCGGGCTAATAGTCAATATGGCGTCGTTGGCACTATCTAAGAGTTTCTTATATTTGTCTTGCGCTTCCGAAATCTCCCTTTCCTTTTGAGCCACCTCTCGTTGGAGAGATCTCGTCCAAATAAAGGCTACCAGGCTCCCAAGGAAAAGGACCACGCCGGCCAAAGCCCTCGTCACCCAATCTACGGGTAGTTCAAACCCTCTTTCAACGGGCAAGCCTATCCAGCGACTTTGAATCTGCTCCCGCAACCCTAACTCCTCAAGGGCAACAAGCCCGTAGTCCAAAGCCTTAACTAATGTGCGGTCATCCTGGCGGACAGCGAAAGAATAATTAACTCGCTCTAGAGGCTCTCCTACGACCTTGATCCCCTCCAGCCCCAGCCGCTGTACGGTATACAAGCCAGCGTTCTCATCTCCTACGAACGCGCGCACCTCTCCGCTTTGAAGCGTCATAAGGGCCTGTTCGACATCCGCTACTTGAAGGAGAACGATCCCTCTTTTGCTTAGGAGTTCGTAGGCCCGATCGCTCCTCACCACCGCCACCGTTTCCCCTTTCAGGTCATCGACTTCTAGGCTGTCATCCCCAAGGACGAAAATGGCTATACTGCTAGAGAGGTAAGGAAGAGAATATACTCGGCCGCTCCCCGGGGTGGGAACCTCGCCCAAAACAGCATCGACCAGCCCTTGATCTAAGCCCGGGATAGCATACCTTCGACCCATAGGGGAAAAGCGGAACTCCACCCCCAGCACCATCTCCAACGCGTCAAGAAGATCGATGGTGAAGCCCACATACTCCCTTCCTTCATCGAGGTAGGCGAAAGGAGCATCGAGGGGGCCGGCAACGACTATCTCCCCCTTAGCGGCCAGCCACCCTTGCTCCTCTGAAGTAAGGGTCGAGGGGGTAACGGTACGGGTAGTCCAGAGATAATAGCCCAGGACCCCCGCTAAGAGCGGCAAAACCAAAATTAGAGCCTTTTTACCTATCCTCTCCACCCCTTGCTTTCCTCCCAGAGCGGCGAAGGTTAGCCGGAAGTACCCCTAAAGCCTCACGATACTTGGCTACCGTCCTTCTGGCCAAGGGAAGGCCTCGCTTGGCTAGTTCCTTTGCTATCTGACCGTCGCTCAAGGGCTTCTCCTCTTGAGAGATCAATCCTTTGATCAGACTCTTTGCCGGGAGGGAGGCGTCGAAGAAGTCGGCGAGAGGCACGATCTCTCCCTGGGGGGTCTGAGCATATTTCTGAGCCATGGCTCGGCTAATAGTAGATTCATGGAGGCCAAGGCTTTGCGCCAATTCGGCACGGGTGAGGGGCTTGAGATGGCTAACCCCTCGCTCCAGAAACCCCCTTTGTTCCTCTATTAGGCTGGTCATGATGCGACGAAGGGTCTTCCACCGCTGCTCGAAACTGCTCATGAAGAGACGAGCCCGAGCCACATACTGGCGAAGGTGCTCCCGTTCCTCCTCGTTTGTGGCCCGCTGGGCTAGGAGCTCTTCATAGAGAGGGTTAACCCGAAACTGGTACCGCTCTTCCTCTGGGATATCGATGATGAAGCCGTTTTTTTGGGCCTGGATGATGATATCGGGACGGATATAAGGAGAGCGGTCCGAAGGTTGGTAGGCCTGGGCGGGGTAGGGGTTCAAATTATCCCTGATAAACTCCAAGGCCTCCACCACCTCCCTAGGCTTTCCCAATGCCGATCTATGACCTCCCTCACCCAAGGCTGACTTTTTCCCTCCTCCTCCAGATACCGGATCTGTATGAGGAGACACTCCTTTACACTCCGGGCTCCAATGCCGATAGGCTCCTGCTCCTGGAGGATGGTAAGGAGCCGCCCCATCTCCTCCAAACTACTCCCCGCCAGGCGGGCCAACTCCTCTAGGTCTGTAGTTAGGAGCCCGTGGTCATCCAGGCTCTCTACCAGATAGTTGGCCGCAGCCAACTCCTGGGGCTTGAGGCGAGGCCGCATCTGCATCAATAGATAGTCAGCCAGAGAAGTTGGGGAAGAGGCCTGGGAGAGGGGGTCCCAGGCCTCCCCATAACCCTCCTCTGAGGCTCTCCCCTCCCATGATCTATCAAGATAGAGGTCATCTTCCCTGGCACAAAGGGGACACCGATGCCCCGAGAAAAGGGCCCCACACACTTGGCAGCGTCCCCCCTCTATTAACTCCAAAGCCGGGTTCTCAGCCAACTCTTGGGCGATAGCCCGTTCCAACTCCAGGGAGTTGAGTTGGAGTATCTTGGAGGCCAAAACCGTCTGCGGTCTAGCCTCCGGCCTACCCTTGGCTTCTAACCTTATGCTCATCGCTATGCTGATTGAGGGTTTTTCCCCTTAAGATGAAGTGGGGGATTTTCCTCAGCCAGTATATCACAGTAAGAAGACCATGTCAATCTCAAAAAAGATTAAGTTGATATTCCTACCACCAAAAGGTATAATTTCCAAAGGAGCGAGTCATGAAAGGCTTCTATGAGGAAATATCACGCCTTATCAGCCGAGGCGAGAAGTTAGCCCTGGCCAAGGTAGTGGCTACGAGAGGTTCCACCCCTCGGGAGGTGGGAGCAAAGATGCTCATCCGCCGAAGTGGGGAGATGATGGGGACCATTGGCGGCGGCTGCGGAGAGGCAGAGGTGCGACGCCAGGCGATAGAGGCACTAGAGGAAGGTCGGCCTCGGCTGATGGTGGTGGACCTCACCGAAGAGGTCACCTGGGAGACGGAGAGAGCCTGCGGAGGGGTAATGGATCTTTTCATCGACCTCTGGGGAGAGGCCGAAGGAGAGTTAGCCGAACGGCTAGCGGCCTCCCAGAGGAAAGAAGTGGCCTTGGTCACGACCCTAAAGGGGGACTTCACTCAAGCGGGGAGGAAACTTCTCGTAGCCACAGGTGAGGAGCCCATGGGCAGCCTGGGAAGCCCTTCCTTGGATGAGTGGGCCAAGAAGGAAGCGGAGAGGGGCCTGGCAGAAGGCAACTCCAAGGTAATCAACTATAAAGGCTCCCTCGAACTTTTCCTAGAGGTGCATAGGCCACCTCCCACCCTCCTCATCGCTGGGGCCGGACATATCGCCCTTCCCCTGGCCCAGATGGGCGCCTTGCTTGATTTTAATGTGGTAGTCATTGATGACCGGCCCACCTTTGCCAACACAGAGCGCTTCCGCCAGGCAGACCAGGTGATAGCAGGGGATTTTGAGAAGACGCTGCGCGAATTCCCCATCGACAAAGAGTCCTATATCGTCATCATCACCCGAGGCCACCAGCACGATATGGAATGTCTCCGCCAAGTTATCTACTCCCCGGCGGCCTACATAGGGATGATCGGGAGCCGAAGGCGGGTTAAGGGGGTATTCAAACTCCTGAAAGAGGAGGGCTATTCGGAAGAGAGCATCGCCCGTATTCACGCCCCCATCGGCTTAGATATAGGGGCTAAGACCCCGGCGGAGATAGCCTTAGCCATCATGGGGGAGATTATCAGGGTACAGAGGGGCGGAAGCGGCCGCGCGATGAGCCAAGTATAGCCGAGACCTGGATAAGGGCCCATCTCCATAGTAAATGACCTTGAGGTTCTAATTGAGTGGAGTGTTAGGTGAAAAATGTACTCGGTTCGGTCGGCCGTAGAGAGTGACATTGACTCCATTTGCTCATTCGATGCGATAGCCCAGCGTGACAAGCGTCGTAGAAATTTCATCTCGCGCTCTGTTGCCGCAGGCAATTGCTTTGTGGCCGTTGATGAGCGAGTCATAGGATACGCAGTCTTGGAATACACCTTCTATGACAACGGCTTTGTTTCGATGTTGTATGTGCATCCAGAACATCGGCGGCTTGGCGTGGGTACGGGGCTGATGAAGCATCTCGAATCGGTCTGCCAAACCAGCAAACTGTTTACATCAACCAATCTTTCCAATATACCCATGCAATCGCTACTGGTAAGATTAGGTTACAAATTGAGCGGTCTTATTCACGACCTCGATGAAGACGACCCTGAGTTAGTATACGTCAAGTTCTTGAAGTGAGCCTCACGTGATAGGTATGCTGGTCTTGACGACCTGGGTACCAGGTGAAGACGGCAGTTCAATTTTGGAAGGTGGCAGGCTGCTTGACCTGTAAGCGAAGGAGGGACAGGGAGGGATCACGCTTACGCAACTTTAGGTGCTGGCGGGAGTTAAACCGCTGAAAAGGGTTGTCTAAGGCCCCGGTATCCCCTTCCTCCGGGGAAGGTCGTCGGGGAAGCCCAGTTCGAGGGCCTTCTCCCATACGCTTCCGCTGGATTTGAAATCCAGCGGAAGCAAAAACTGATTATGGCGGTATCCCCTTCCTCCTAGGAAGGTCATCGGGGAAGTCAAGTTCCCTAGCCTTCTCCCAGGTGAAATATTCCCGCAGTGTCTCTTCGGGGTAGATCTCCAACATCGCCTCATACCACCTTAGCCCTTCCATATATTGGTAGTGCCAATACTCCGTGCGCAGGGTGTGCTGTAGCCAGTTGTAGTCCTCGGTGGTATAGGTGGCGATCCGCTCCCAACCGAACCTCTTGGCCATCTCCGTGAAATCTACGTAGTAGCCCTCTGGAATGGGCTTGAGACGCCCGCCCTGCTCGTACGCTTCGGGCTCCAACTGGGGGTCGATTTGCCACCAGTAAAGCCAAGGGGCAACTTTAAGGGGCTCCCCTTGGCTACCATTCTGCTCGAGGCAGCGAATATACATCCGCCAATATATCTCCGAACCGATATCCTCCCTAACTAACCCCAACTGTTGCTCGCCCTGGGTATCCAGTAGTTCGAAGCGCAGGTCGACGGCCCGCCCCGTCTTATGCCAACTGAAATAGCCATATCTTGTCCTTCCGTGCATGTAGATGGGTCGAAAAGCGTCGCTCAATTTCCCCAAGTAGTCCCATCCCGTCCTGGCTAAAACCTCCGCCCGTAGAGCGTCGAACGAGGCCGCGGCCCTCTCCTCTAACTGGTAGGGGCCTCCCTCCAACATATTTGCAAGGGTGACGATATGGTAAGGAGGTTCTCCGCTCGGTGGGGATAAGGTAGGCGTTGGCGTGGGCAAAAAAGCCACCTCACGGGCCCAGGAAGGTGCTCTAACCCCCTGGGGGGCGAAAGAGGGGCTCATCTCATCAGCCCTGTTTCCATCAAGGTATTTCACCATCCCGCTCTCTTCGTCCCAAAAAGCCAGGTCGAAATGTCCGCCTCGATACTCGTGGTAAACCTCGAAGGGCTCACCCTTATCGTAGGAGGAGAAAACGACCTCCTCGCCATCCGGTGACCAGGCCGGAGCGGTATCGAGAACATCGTTATCGGTTAACCTCACAACCTCTCCGCTCTCAACATCGAGGGTATAAACTTCCCCGTTGCCATCCCGCCAAGAGATGAAGGCCAACCTTTGGCCATCGGGAGACCAAGCCGGATATTCATCGTCACCCTCATAGTGAGTGAGGTTCCGTTGCTCTCCCCCTTGGGCATCCATCAGATATATCTCTTTGTTCCCCTCGCGCCAAGTGGTGAAGGCGATCCATCGGCCATCGGGAGACCAAGCGGGGGCGTAGTCCCCTGCCGGGTCATCGGTCAGACGATGGAGGGTGCCAGTTATTAAATCAAGGGAGTAGATCTCTAAGTTCCCGTCGCGGTACGATTCGAAGGCCAGATATCGACCATCGGGAGACCAGGCGGGGTAGCCATCATAGGCCGGGTGGTTCGTAACCCGCCTAACCCCCCCGCCTTCCAAATCTGTTATGTATATCTCCCAGTTGCCATCTCGGTGGGATTCGAAGGCCAGGTATCGGCCATCAGGAGAGAAGGCCGGGGCTCGGTCCTCGGCTGGGTCGTTGGTCAGGTTGAAGGTCGGCCCTCCCAGCCTATCTTGTAAATATATCTCCCAGTTGCCCTCTCTATTAGACTGGAAGGCTAGATACTCCACTTCTATTGTGGGGGTAGAGGTGGGTGATGGCGTAGGCGAGGGGGTTTCAGTTGGCGAGGGAGTGAGGGTAGAAGGCGACCCTGAGCAGCCGCTTAGAAAGAGGGTGAAAAGCGATAAACAAAGAATCAGATAGTTCGCTGCTTCACTCATGGCCGATGTTGAAGAAATTGTAGGCGGCTCGGGAGATGTCGATGAAGATCGGTTGTGCGCCGTAGCCCAGCCAATCGACATCGGCATAGACGAAGATGACGATGACGAAATCGCCTCCCGGGGAGAAGGCCACGCCCGCATCGGCCACCGTATCGTTGACCTCGGGGCCAGTGTAGCCATGCTTGTGAGCCAGGCGCGTTCCCTCGGGGAGTCCAGCCCCTATCCAATCGTTCACTGGGTTCTTCTCCAAGAAGCCCAGTATCTCCTGACAACCCTGGGGGGTTATCTGTCCGGGGAAGCCATCGAGGAGAGGTCCCCCTCCATAGCCACACTGGTAGATCATCTGAAGGAGTAGCCCCATATCATGGGGGGAGGTCTGGATGATGGGGTCAGGGTTAGTATATTGGGCTAGCCGGTTCAGAGAGGGAAAGGTAAGTCCACTTCTAGCCCCTTCAGAAGATGGCTCTTCCCCCTCTATCCTATAGGGCTGCAATATGAAGGTCTTATTCAATCCCAAGGCACGCATCCTCTCCGTCGTCCTCCGTGCCCCCTCCCTGGCGCTTCCCTCTCCTATCAGGGTCAAAAGAAGGTTGGCCCAGTAATTGCTGCCTACCGGGTCGGTCACGGCCTTATCCAGCCACCCCTTGGTCTCTAGGTCAGGCTCCTCTCCGGCGAAATGGAGATAGGTTTCCAGGAAGATGGCTATCTTCACCACGCTCATCCCCGAGTAACTGATCTCGGAGTCTATCTCCATACTCTCCTCGGACCCTGGATCGGAGATGTAGACCCCCACGATGCCATCGAACTCTTGGATACGGCCTTCCACCATCCCCCGCAGAAGGTCGAGAGTGGGTTTGGGGGGCTCTCTTCTCTCCACCACCAGCTCTACACCCCTACTATCGATAGAGAGCAAAGCCTCCTCTATCCGTGTCATTGAGAGATCTAGATTAAGCCTTCTCTCCGCCTGGCCGGGGTAGAAGGAAAGGGTACTGGTTATAGGCTGCACCTCCCGCAGGGGCTGGTCTTTCTTCTCAGCCACCCCCATCAAGAAGGAGCGTAGCGCATTCGTGTCGAACTCCGTTTGGAGCGGGATCTCCGCCTCCAGCCGCCGAGGGCCGTACGCGACGAACTCTAGGAATCCCGGCTTAGCCTCCTGGTCGCGACTCAACCGCAAAGCCTCTTCCACCATCTCTTGGACTTGCATCTTAAAACCTATCTCTGTGGGGATGAGAACGATAGCCTCTTCCTCGTACCTCAGGTGGAGGGGCTTAGATAGAGGAGCCACCACCATCTCCTCCAAAGTGCGAAGAGCGTCATCAGGGGCCATGCCTCCTAAATCTACCCCCCCAGCGGTAATGCCGGGGGAGATGCTTCCCAGATAGGTGCGGTATCGGGCGAACTCGAAGGCCAGAAAGCCCCCCACTATGAGGAGAAGGACTACAAAAAAGAGTGTAATCCGCTTTCCCACTACGTCTCCAGAGGTCATTATATCTCCAGCGGGGGTCGTGTCAACCTACTTGAAGATCCGAGTCAGCCGCTCTTTGACCTCTGAGGGACGAAGGTGCTGTCCAAGGTAGTCATGGCCTAGACGAACCTCCAGGTGGAGGTGTACCCCCACTTCGGTTTCTGCTTGGGTCTGAGGGGTCCCGGAGTTCCCGGCGTAGCCGATGATGGTCCCTTGCTTGACCTCCTGTCCCATCTCCAGCCCCTCGGCGATGCGGCTCAGATGGCAGTAACGCACCACGATCCCATGACCAAGGTCAATCCAAACCTGCCGCCCCCGCAACCTATCCAATATCACCGGCGGCGTGTAACCGGCCTCTTGGGTCTCAGCCAACATCTCTTTCATCTCTTCTGCCGTCGGCTCCGAATATTCATCGTCAGCCCTTATCACCACGCCATCGGCTATAGACAAAAGTGGCGTATCACTGGTCACGGGGCCCTCTTCGCCACGGAAGAGATCTATCCCCTCATGGACACCGTAGCGGTAGGAGCGGGGAGCCCCAGGGAGGTGGAAGGCGATGTCGGGAAGGTCTATCCCTGCGATGGGCATGATGAAAGGAGGAAGGCTCTCTAGGAGCGACGGCCTTTCCTGAGTAGAGAACTCCGACGAACCGGGAGGTGTCCGCCCCGGATAGAGGTATAGGCTATCGGGGCTGGCGATGTAAAGCCTATCCCCCTCGGCGTAGAGGCCCCGAATCTCGTCTCCTCCTCGAAGATAATATTGCCGCACCATCCGGCCGCTCTCCTTATCTAAGAGGAGGAGACGGCGGTAGTCGTCTATCAGATAGAGGTAATCCTCATTTACAAAGAGAAGGTCAGGCGCCACTAAGCCTGGAGGGTCAAAACCCTGAGCCACCTCGTAGGGAGGGCCCGACAACTTAATCAGTCGACGCTTAGACCCCTCTTGAGTCAAAAGATATAGATCCTCTTCCGCAGCCAGGTCGATAGCCTCCTCTAAGCCCAACTCCGCGGCGATAACTTCTCCCTTTTCGCCTCGATGGCGCCAGATTTGACCGAGATTGATATCTAAAAGGTAGAAATCGTCTTCATAGGAGGCCACGCTAGCCAAATATTGGCGGGAGTTGGCGCTGGGCATGGTGGCAGACCTCTCCAGGCTCCATTGTCTATTCGCAGGGAAATAGCGATATACATCTCCAGAGCGGTCAAGTAGAAGGAGGCTCTGGCCGGAAAGGGCGAGATCGCCCAATTCCTTTATGGGCACCCCTTCCACGGCGTTGCCCGACGGCTTCACGATCCGCCACTTCTCTGGATCCTCCAAGTCAACCGCCTTGAGGAGCCCCCTATCCAGCAGATAGGCCGTACCATTCAAGACCACCATACGCAAGGGGTGGGCAAAGGTTCCCGGAGCGTACCGGTATATAGTAGCGTTCTCCTCATCCAAGAAGATGGTGCCGCTCATCTGGATAGTGGGAGTAGGTATGGGGGTAGGGGTTGGTGTAGGTGTACTGGTTGGCGTCGCTGTGGGAGTCGGCGTCGGGCTAGGCGTAGATATAGGAGTAAGGGTCAAATCCTGGCTAGCACAACCCGCAAGCAAGGCCAAGAACACAAAAAGACAAGCCATTCTCTGTTTAATACTCATACGGTACGATCTCCTCTATAGATTCCATCACCGTCTCGATGCCCCTTAAATTCCTCTCCAATTCGGTATCTACCTTGTTAGTGAGTTCCACATCAGCCGCAGCGACCCCTCGAAAGGCGAGATAGTCCGTTATGCTGCCGGTGACGGGATAGCCTATCGATTCCGCCTCCTCATAGCCTGTAGCCTGGGCTAAGAGATGGGCCAATTGGCGAGAGGGGCCTTCGCCACATCCGCCTGCCAAGACCAGCCCCGCCTGGCTGTGATATGAGATCACGATTTGGGCATCGACTAAGAAGTCACGCAAAATTCGGGTCTCCACCTCGGAGAAAGGGTATTGACCCCCACCTCCAGCAACTGGGCCTTCCGAGTCGAAGATGTCAGGGCTCCAGTCGTTCTCGGGACAGCCATCCCGGTCGGTATCGGCGTTGCGGTTGAGATCGACGCCTCGGCGGTTGAACCTCGTCCCACGGGCCAGACCGTCAGGGTTGATGGTAAGAATCACCCACAGCGTGACCTGGGGAGAAATTCGGTCCGGGTTCTTTAGGCAGTAAGCCACGATTTCGCTCATCAGTCGATATGTATTCTCCTCTGTTCCCCCGTGGATATTTCCTATCAAGGCCATCTTAACTTCGCCCCATCCCAAGCGGTGGGCCAATATTGGGCAGCCCCCCAACGAGTAGCCGAGAAGCCTCTTCTCGTGGAAGTGGGGCGTGGGTGAAGGGAGAGGTTGGCTCGGCGTTGGTGTAGATAGGGCAACGGAATGGGTGGGGGACACCAAGGTGGGCGAAGGCGAAGAGGTCGCTCCCCAGGGAGTGGCGCAACCAACCACCAAAAGCAACGATAAGACGAATAACCTTCCGTATCTCATCACTCTTTAGAATAGAGGGTATAGATGACCAGATCCCCCTCTTCATCAAGCAGAGGGCGGGGTTGAACCCCATCCACGATCTCTACCGGGATGAGCTCCACTCGCTCCAACCCGCCAGCGGTGAGAAAAGCCTGTAGGATGGCTCCCTCCTCCTCCCAAGGCATGTCGAAGGTGAAATCGCCCAGGCTGTAGGCGATAAAGCCCCCCAGATAGGGGGTCGTCCCCTGGACAAGGTGGGGGTGGTGGCCGATCACTAAGGTGGCCCCTGCTTCCACCGCCGCTTTAGATACCGCCAACTGCTCCGTATCGGGCTGGCTTTGATACTCGGTTCCCAGGTGCATGATGACAACTACCAGATCGGCCTGCTCCTTCGCTCGCCTAACACCTTCCCGTATCCTATCGATCTCGGCAAAGGCCACCTGCGTCTCTGTAGGGACCTCCGGTGAACCTTTCCACCTCATAGCCGCGTAGGCTAAGAAGGCTATCTTCACCCCCCTCACTTCCATGATTACTGGGCGATGGGCCTCTTCTTCGGAGAGGCCAGCCCCCACATATAAGATTTCGCTATCTTCCAACCCCTCCAAGGTATCTTTCATCGCCTCCTCGCCGAAATCGAGGAGATGGTTATTGGCTAGGCTTACGATATCGATACCTGCCCAGGACAAAGCAGCCAGGTTTCGAGGGTGAGATCGAAAGAGGAACCGCTTCTCTATCGGTTCACCCTGGGTGGAGAGGGGACACTCCAGGTCCCCCAGGGCGATATCCGCCGAGCGCAAAAGTTCCCCGGTGGCCGCAAAGGGGAACTCTACCCCATACTGGTTCATCCTCTCCTCCACGGTGCGACAGAGAAGGATGTCGCCCACAGCCACGATTTCGATGAGGTCTGCATCTTCAGTTGACAGAGGGGAAAACGCCAGCGAGGGGTAAGGGGTTATCTGGGGGGCCTCAGCCTCTATCTCGCTTGAACTCATCTTCAAGGCATATAGAGAGAGCCCCGATCGAAGGATGATCTCCGGCCGCCCATCTCCCTCCAGATCATGAGCCTGTAGGCCATGGATTCTGCCCCCTAGATGGTAACTGCCCAAAAGCCGCCCAAATCGATCTAGGAGGTAGATGGTACCCCCATCTCCACCAGCGGCTATAACCTCCTCTCCTTCGAGAAGAAAGGTATCCAGGGTCCAGACCCCGCTTCCCG
>Ga0315314_1003569_pt1 | contig 12069 bp, 10 predicted proteins | sample TDP9_MG_FD_203631 | JGI IMG/M metagenome (GOLD analysis project Ga0315314, IMG submission 203631) | Freshwater sediment microbial communities from Lake Towuti, South Sulawesi, Indonesia - TDP9 | ecosystem: Environmental > Aquatic > Freshwater > Lake > Sediment | place: Indonesia: South Sulawesi...
TAATTAAGGTTTCTCTGATCGCGATTGCTTTGCGCGAAGCGCATCGCGGGTCTTCTTTGGCCGCTGAACCGCAAGTATTGGAGCCAACACTGCATAAAGATAGATAAGGGGTCTGCCCCAACCGCATTTAGAGATCGCTTGCATACTACGCACTGGGAATCGTCTAACCGTCGGGCTTTGTCAGTGAAAACCGACTGTATGGCTAGGCGATCAGGGTTTTCACTATCATAGAAGGAGATTAGCTGTGCTTGTCTAAAGAGCTTTGTTTGTCCGCCACAAGTGAAAGAAATAGGTTTTTCGGTCTGATAGAGATTTCTTGTTGATGGTGGCAGTAAGAGACTTCGGCGTTTCTTGTCTGTCATAGCATCTTTCAGTGTACCGGTCTCATTCTCTTTTTCGCTACGCTATTATCCATCTGATGAAAAGCTCTTCTACAATTATCGTTGTGTCCCCAACATTTTTGAGCCTCACCATATGCTCCTTCGAAACGTCCGACACGAAATCGGTTATGTGCTCGGCTAGGCTCTGGACGATTTCACCAGGTTTTCCTTGGGCGATGGCAAAATGTGTTACTCGCTTTCCATCCACATATAGCTCGATTTCGCCGTTTCCTCCTACGGAATAAGTGTCCTCTGGGAAAATCCAACATGCAAACGTTCGGCCCAAACCTTTCTGAGGACATTTGATCTTTGTCTCCCAGAAATCCCGCGGTTTCAGAACTAGGTCCTTTGCCAACAATCCGTGAGCGACATGTAGCTGTCCGACATAGGAAATCTCTCCAATGTGGAACGTTTCGGTTCTATGGGCAAGAGTGAGACTGAAAGTATACATCAAGGCCATGGCAAGCAATAGTGTTCCGACGTAGCCCCACTTTGCCATTTATCTCAACACTCCGTGGGACCCTTCCTGGGCAGGCACTTAACGTGCTATCCGGCTGCGATATTCTGTCAAAAGTCTGAGCATACCGATTCTGCTTCAATTCTTTCTGCGCATCAGATATCGTCTGGGTGTCAGCGGAGACACGGTCTTCAGCGGTAAGAGTGCTAGGTCTAAAGTTCTCTCCATATCCCTTAGCATTTGCATCTGCTTCTGAAGTGAAAATACTGCTTTTAGTTGTTCTTGGTGCTCTGCTATCGCAGTGATAAATTGCGTCTTTCAGCCACGAGGCGCATACAACGCTATCAGCCAGCTTAAGCATTACTGCTGTGCTTGTTACGAAGATTTTCGGCTCCGGCTCTTATTCGCAAAACCGGCTGGATGGTTAGGCAACCAGCTTGATAGATGTCTCGTGTCAGATATGAGTTTGGTTTGGCCGCAAATAGTTAGGAATCGTTAGATCGGCATATCTCAGCGGGCTTTCTTACATGCGACGGGGTGGCTCAGCCGCCAGCTTGGTGACGATGATAGTATGACCAACCGATCATTTTTCTCAAGTAAACAGTGAAGACATTGATAAAGTTCTGTATTGGGGTAGCTGGATGAATTTTGACTTCAATCCGTTAAGGTGATTGTAATCTGGGAGGTGATGTTGAGCTCAAACTTTCCAAATGGATCTAATCCCCTCCCCTTTTTCACCCAGATTCCCTAGATCATACTCTATCATACTGGAACCGTAGGTTCGTGGCCTTGGGTAGAATTACAGAATCGTATTTCGTAATTTTCTTCATCGAATGAGTACTACTACTCATAACCTTACTTTTTAGCATTTTCTTATAAACATCAAAAGTTGAGTGAGCTACCTTCTCCCAGGAATAGCTCTCCTTAACATACTTTAGCCCCTTTTCCCTTTCTTCATTGAGTTTTTTATCATCATATAGTACCTGTTTTATCAAATCTGCTATTTCTATGGGTGTTTTTGGCAGGACATATCCTATTTTTCCATTTTGCATAACGTCTTTCAATCCAGTTGTGTTTGAAGCCATAACGACCGTCCCCGACGCCATACTTTCCAAGAGAATTATTCCAAAGCTTTCCATAGTTGAAGTGTGAACATAAAGGTCTGCAGCGTTATAATATAAAGGAATAATATCATGATCGATTTGTCCAGCAAACAATACATTATTTAAACCTAATTTTCTTTTAGTCGCCAATAATTTAGGGAATTTTGAACCTGCCCCGCAGATTATCAAGATGATATTGTCATCTAGAAATTTCATAGTTTCTATTAATGTATCTACTCGTTTTACCGCCTCAAGTCTGCCCACGAAAAGTAAGACTTTCTTATCTTGCGGGATACCAAGCCTGCGCCTGACCGACAATTTATCCCTGGGCCTAAAAACGTCAAAATCCACACCATTTGGGATTACTGAGATTTTCTCCTCTCCAATCTGATAAAACTTAGATATGGAATTCTTTCCATATTGACTGGGAACGATGAAGTGGTTGGTGTTGGAAAAGCTTCTTCTCTGCAAGAAATCCCTGATTCTAGAATAAAATAAAATATCCAGCGTATTACTAAGAGAGTCAAATTTTTCGGTCTCAATGAGTTCCTTAGTAACATTGTGTATGGTTTCGATTTTTGGGATTTTATGTTTTATCATGAATAATAAAGCAGAGTTACTGTGAACTAAATCGAAATCTTCGAGTTTATTCTTAAAACATTTCCAGATATTAAATCCCATACTGGAGAATCTTAAAGTAGGAATATTCACAAAAGGAACTCTGACTATATCCATATTAGTATCAACTTTAAAAGACTTACTAAAGCCAAAATATCTATAGGCCGGTTTATTGATGGTAACGACTGTCAAATCACAATAGTTTGCCAATTCTCTTGTGATATAGTACGCATATACACCCGCACCTCCCCTGATATAAGGTGGATATTCCTCGGTGAAGAACAATACTTTCAATTACTCACCTATATTATTTTAATAAATGTCTTATTGTTCATTTATTAAAATTCAATCTACATGCGGAGTCGATCGCCCAGCGTGCTGGGAAGGTATAGAGCTCAAACCAGTGAGGAGTAAATGGGCAATTATTGTCATCTTTTTCATCTCATTCCTTGCGAATCTCGTGATAGATTTGGCATTGACTACTGTTTACCCTCCAGGCAAGTTCAGATTCTCTGTTTTGAGCAATGTTTCACCCCAGATTTTTAGCATTTTAGGGGATTTCGTCTGGAAGTTTGAGGGTAAAAGTCTGAATTTGGGGCGGACTCAACTGGCAGATTGGTTCATACCGATTAAGTAGTGGAAAATGGGTCAAGATAGAATCCTCCAGCGCTCTACAGTGAAAATACTGCTTTTCATTGTTTTTGGTGCTCTGCTGTCGCAGTGATAAAGTGTCTTTTAGCCACGAGGAGCAGTTACTAGTGTGCTTGTTACGAAAATTTTCGCTTGAGAATCACAAAGAATCAGAATGATAGCTTTACAGACACTAGCGAGACGACGAATCGGAGAATTGTTTGGCTTTTTTCTATCGTACGGCTTGGTATTCTCGAATGACCGCTGTAACGGTAAGGACTAGGGTTAGAGCAAGGAGGCTTACGGTGATGGGGGTGATTCTTATGCCCCATGGGGTGTAGTTGAGGAGGAGTCCTGTGATGGGGACGAGGGCCAGGCTCATTCCCATGCTGAGGGCGATGCGTTCGATGTTGTCGAGTTCTTTGGTTGGGAAGAGGGTCTTGATGAGAGCGTACCCGGGCAACAGTAAGACGAAGACGGATCCGAGCACGTATCTTGCGTAGACGATGGGGTAGGCGTTTTCTGGTATGGCGAAGACGAGGGTGGTGGTGGCGATAGCTACGATGATGGTGGCCCAGAACCAGTAGGCTTGGGTGGAAAAGACGTAACTTGCTGGTGTGAGGTGGGAGCGGACGCGTTCCTTCCTAAGAGCAAGCTTTCCTCGGCTTTCTAGACTTAGGATATTTTTCAAAATCTCTTCTTCACTCATCGAGTGCCTCAGCTTAACGAGTCTGATTAGCTGCTCTACAGTTGATGGACTTTCATTTTTCACGATGTCTATTATTAGCTGGTCCATAGTCGACAACTCCTCTCGTTCGTTATTTCGCATAGTTTATCCTCAGTCAATGTCTAGTTAGCTAAGTTTACGGGGAGAAGATGCTAAAATAAGATTTGAACTTGGCAATGACGTTGCTTTTTTCGATCAGTAGTGTAGGCGTTTTCTCGCGAGGTAGATGGAGGGAACCGAATCTGTTGAAATCGTCTTTGTGACGTTGATGGATGAATGGATGTGGAATGGAAGAGGTGGTTACAAGCCTTAAATTATCATTCCGTAGACGCGTATTAGGACGGTGAGCAGGAATAGTATGCCGAGGATGAGGGCTGCTTCTCTTAAAGTTTTTTTCTCGATGATAAGGTTTGTTTTTCCGTAGTGTGGTGAGATGAGCTCAGATGTGGCGAGGAGGATGATGGCTGTGACGGCTAGCCAGAGGCTGATGTCCCAGAAGGTTAGGGGAAACTGCATTTTCTCGTTCCTCAGGGATTAGCGAGCACGGTTATGGGGTCAGTACTACAAGTTCTGCGATTCTCTGGTAATGTGCTTTGTTCTTTGTTAAGATTGGAATTTCCCTTGGTGAGCATATTAAGGACTACCTACTGAGTTGCCTAGCTGTCTTTTCCGGAGAAACGCAAGTAAACCTGAGAGGAGGAGAGCTAAGCCTATCGAGAGGTAGTGGATTACCTTCATGCCTATTCCTAGGCTGATCGCCTCTCCTGTCCTAGAGCCGAAGAAGATTAAGGCGAGGCTTTTGCCCCATGTGGTTGTGTCGTACCACGTTAACCAGCCAACCCAAGCCAGAATGATCGATCCCAAAGTTGCCAGAACCGAGCCAACGAGATTCAGCGAGATAGAGATGGGATGCCTTTCGGTAGGCTTGGAAGGCGCGGAGACCTCTCTGGGGGCCACTCCAGTTTGTTCTTCAGATGCAAGATCTATAGAAGGTTCTCTTCCTAGAGTTCGGTACTTGACTTCGATTATTCTGCCATCTTCAGATATCTGGGTGTTTTCAATGATGACGGGTTTTCCGGTGGCTCTGGTTAGGGCGCATGCGATGGAGCTGCATAGGGCGCAGCCGAGGGAGCTGCACACGTTTGAGGATAGTTTTCTGACCTCGTTACAGAGGTCTTTATAGATGGACTCCGTTATTCTAACGTGGATTGTGTCACCGTGAGTATTCATTTCGAAGTCTTCGGCTATCTCTAATCCCTCAATGAAGAGTTTGGGCAGTTTGTCTTGTAGGTAGTCTAGGTCGACCTTTGAGAAGCTTGTTCCGAGCTCGCTTTCGAAGAGGTTTGCAAGTCCTAGTCCAGGCGGGGTGAGGCAGACTCCGTTTGGATTTTTCAGGAAGACCTTTTCTTGGGCTACTTCCTCCATCGTCGGTGTGACTATCTCTTCTTCGTAGGGGACGAACACGGTTCCTTCCTTTAGGTCCTTTAGGTATCGAGGGGGCAGGTATATGCCCTTGCCTTTGTAGTTTAGGTCAGCCATCACTCGGTCGAGGGTCGTAAGCGCAGAAACCGCGGTGGAGTCTAGGAGGCTGGACTTCACGTATCTTACGGGTCTTGAGAAGCGGAGTAGGGCGCCCCAGAAAGTAAGTCCGAGGCCGATGAAGGCTAGAATCGAGGACGCGTAGATGAAAGATGAGGTAAGTGCTATTATGCCAAGAAACAGGAGTATAGACCCAGCTAACCCCGAAGGTTTGCGCTTATGCCTCCATAATTCGAGCCTTAACGCCTCTTTTTCATTTGCAAGCATTTGTATCGTTTCGACTGGAGCTTGCTGTCTTTCAACGCTGCGCATCTTGATTTTTGAGGATCTTCTATAAAGTATAACCATGCTAACTGATGTTATTACCATAATGCTTAACAATGCAACCCCTAACCTCAAGATGAAATCATAGCGACTTGCCCACTCGTAACTAAATTGCAGACCAAAACCGAAAAGCGTATGGATTAACCAGTCCGTATACAGTAAGCAAATAAGAAGCAAAACTGTTGTCGTCATTCCTATGGCGAATAGAATCAGTTCTATCATTTCTTCTTCCTCCTGTTTTCTGCTATAGTCCAAAGCCATGCTCTTTTTCTGTAACTGAGAGGTATGAGATAGCGAATAATAAAAAGGTAAATGTTGTGAGTAATCCATTCCGTTGAAAGATGGCAAGGAGATATGTCCATATCAATTCAATCAAATTTCTTTCATACCAGTCAGGCGAAGCTCTCAAAATGAAGAGTCGACATCGATGGCTATTGAAAAGTCGATCTTCATGTCGGGCTCGTACTCGTCCCATAGGACTATAACAAGGGTGTAAATGCCTGGTTTAGCCTCCCAAGACAGTGTTGGATTGATCATGCCGAAAGAAGGTAGCTCTGGAGACTTAGATATCATTCTATGCCTCTCCCACCATCCTGTCACTTCATCGGGTTGGATTATACCTTCAAAGATTTCAATACTAATGTTCTTCCCATGCGAATTACTATTGACCATGAATTTCTCGCCCCCTCTCATTACAGGCGGGTAAACCATGAGGGAACATGGTTTCGTTCCGTTTGACACGATTCGAGTTGGAGTCAAGTATGAAGAGTGTCCCGTTAGATTAAGCTTAGTGGCCAGGATCTGGCTAATGGCGAAGTCTGTTCCGGAGGCGTGGAAGCCGAGTTCAATGAAATGCCGATTTGGGTCTTGGGGAACTATGAATGTATAGCTTCTCCATTCGCCTGTACCCGTCTTGTTAATAGTCGCCAGCCCGAATAACCACCTATCAGCGTAGGGATGATATAGGTTAATCCCAAGAGAGCCCTCACCTTCGTCCAAGTAAGTCACACTCACCATCGCGGCATCCGGTGTCGCTACGAAGAGGCGGGGGCGAACATCTCCTTCCACTATGGATCGAGAGAGACGACCTGCGACTTGACGAACTTCAGTCCAGCCATCATAGTTGATTTGGGCTGGGATTTCGCCGTCAAGTATGGGGTCGGGAAGAGGCCCGACACTATAGATCATCGCATCACCTCTTTGACAAATGCGTGGGAAGTAAGGAGTTCCTAGAAATCGAACTAACGGAAGGCTATCAGTACCGACGCTTATAATCCCCTCATGAATGAGAACATACGTTACCTTGTTATTTTTTAGGTGTGAGATCATCTGTTCAGGTTCCGACGTCTTGAAAAGGGGCCGCGCTTCCCACCCATCAAGGAAGAAGAATTGATGCACCCCTCCATCCTTGATGTAATAGACGCGTGACTCGTAAGTGGCGACTTTCTCATCCGCCTTTAGGTTCTCATTCAACCAAGACCATGCCTCTACCCCCTCTCCCTCCCCCCTCTTCATAGCTGTGAGGAAATCCATGCCTGGGTTTCGAAGATACCATAGGAAGTCCTGTGGCGGCTCCCAAGGAGCTACATCGTGATACATTTTTCCTGAGGCCGCGACGGTGATACCTGGGTAGACGAGTATGGTGCCAAGAGCGAGAATGGCGAGGGACTTCACCGTTTTTCGGCGCGACTCGAAAATATACGAAAGCATCTTAGCACTTAAGATAGCAGCGAAAGGTAGGATTAGGATAAAGTAACGGGGAAAGAAGGCAAACGAGGAAGCCATCATAACTATACTTAGGGCTGGGGTAACCCATACTTTGTTCTTAGAACGAGAGGTTACAGTCCATAGCACTCCGAGTGCGGTAAGGATAGATAGGGCGGGGAATCCTGCTCTCCCGAAAAAGGTGAGATGGATCCAGTCTAGGACGTCGGCCTCCTTGCCAAAACTTACGTAGACTCCCGTATCGTGCACGCTTTGCAGGGCTTGGTTTTCCATGAGGGGGTCAATGAAAGAGCCGCCAAAGACCGAACATGCGAAGGGCCAGACCGGGTTCCCTAGAACTATCAAGTTTCGTATGTACCAGAATGCTCCTGTGACCACCGTGCCCACCAAGAAAGGCACGAATATCACGGCCCACTTTCCAATACTTCTCTGGGAAAATAGGAAAGTCTCTAAGATGAAGACAGGGACGAAGTAAAGTGCAAGGTATGTCGTGGATACAGCGAAGCCGCAAGAGAGCCCTGCCACTAAAAGGTAAAGTCGTTGCTGGCGATGAAAGTATAGGACCATATGCAATGAGGCCAACGCTAGGTAATAGGCGGTCATCATATTATTTAGGGCATGAATGCTGTAAAGAATGAAAAATGGTGTGACAGCAATAACGAGAGTGGCAAGGAGCGCATTTTTGTGTCCCAAGAGAATACGCCCAAGCCCGTATGTTGCAAACAAGGTGAGAAGCCCCATAAATGGTGAAATGGCTCGTAAGGGTAGGTCCACAGTAGTTGTATTCATGTGAATGAAGAAGAAAGCTCCGAGGGCTGGGTAGAGGGGTGGGTAATTGCCGCTCAGCTGGATGCCTGGAGAGGGGCCTGCCATTAATGGTATCCCGTGATATCTGAACATGACCTTTGCCATCCCTGCATGGTAAATGAGCGCATCGAAATGATCGATCGGAGAAAGAATTCCGTGATAGAAGATAAGGAAGACAACTATTGCGACCCCGACAACGAGAGGAAAACTCCATCGGTTCATCGGAGTTATGGGGTGAACCCTCCAATAACCAGTAAAGCGGGCTAACCATCTCCTGCCCCACCTCTTGTGCTCCAAGGTGCTAAGGATTAGGATGAGAACAATGACGGCAACGTTTAGCCAGAGATTATAGAGGTTTTGTGACAAAGCGAGGATTGCGGTAAGAAGGGCAACTAGGCCCACACCCATTCCAAACGCTGTGAGGCATCGAATCAATAAATGCTCTTCGTCGGGTATTAGGAGATGGGCAGCCAAGGTGCCCAGCACCAATATTTCGAAACAGCCTATAATAGCGTAGAGGGCTCCGTTTAGGGGAATGGGCGTGTAATGAACTTCAGGTCTTAGAATCCAAGCGAATAATTGTCGCGCTCCCATAAGCCATTCTTTATACTCGTAGAGGTATAACATAAAAGCGATGATGAGAATGGTAAGCCCTGTTCCAGCAAGGATTTCATTATTTTCCTCTAACTCGTTGTGATTACTGACCCTCATGATTTATTCAGACCTTAGATTGTTTTGGGGTCGTTGCATATGTCTTCTGTAAGTATATTTCTGCGATAAAGATTGCTACTACTACTCCCACGATTATGACTCCGATCCACCATAGGAAAGGCATTACATACTGTAGGAAAGGTGTTACAACGTATGTAACCGGGAAGTAGGACAGCCCTGGGGACTCCGCCTCGAAGAAAAGGAACTTCTCATCCTCGTCTACCTTGTCGGTTGGTAGTTCTTGCCATGCGCCTTCGAAGAGCCCATCTAGTGTAATGGTCTTTTCGTCAACGCCCCTTTCTCTTACAGGAGTCTTCTCAACGGCGAAGGTTATCTTTGCGGAATCAAGGTTCTCAAGCAATGCGTAGTCAGCCCGGATGGTAAAGTAGACGAGTGCCACCTTATCTTTGGGCTCTGGGACCTCCTCAGGCCTTTCAGCAAGTAGGTATATTGTAAAACTGGCTGTGGGCGTCGGTTTCTTCAAAGTGAGTGTTATCTTCTTCACCACCTGCTCGGGGTCGAATTGAGTTATATCGATGGTGATGACTCGCTGCGGTTCCGTATAGGAGACCGTTATGGGAGTTTCTCTGATAATAAGTGGTGTTGGCGGCATAGGTGAGGAATATTGGGCTAGTGCAGTCTTCGTTGCCGATGTGAACACTAAAAGCGCTGCTAGGATAGTGACGGTTCCAAGACTAAACTTTTTCAGTTTCAAAATCTTGACCCCCTTGTCTCTAACGAGAGTTCCAATAAGGCCATGAATTGTAAAAGAGCGATTTCGTGTATCTTCCGTAGCTGACAGAAGATTTGTCCATATAATGGGTGACGTCCCAGACGTGATATTTGTGAAACGGGATGCTGCTTAACTTTAACTAGCAAACTTAGGAGACAACACGAAGACTTCATGTCCACGTTCTCTAAGTCCTTTGGATAAGACGCCAACAAGACGGCTGATTCCCCCCTTGTAAGGAGGGACTTCACAAGCGATTTCAAGAATCCTCAAGGCAATCGCCACAGCTTTAAAACCAAATGTTCAGTTTACCTCGCAAGCCCTACACCACTACAGGCGGGCAAATGCCTCGGGTAAGTGTAACAAAAGAGAGAGGTAACTCTCGCAAGGCGTATAACACCGACAATTGGGATCAGGCTCAAAGGCATTAATCACGTTTCTCTCGATCGCCCCGATCTCCCTTTGAACGAAAATGCAGGGAAAGATTTTTCCATATGGGTTCATGTAAAAACTGTTTTTGCCAGCAACGCAGGGGATCCGCCTTCGCTTGATGACACTTTTCAGGAACAGCCATTGTCCTATGTCATGGCTGGAACGAATCTTGAAATGTGAGAGAAACCATCCGATGTCTGAGTTAAGTGTATCTTCATCCGGTTTCACTTCCCAGAATCCGTTGTGGTAGAAGAAGGCGTTTTGTGCGATGGTTAGTATGAGATCGTTGGGGGTCAAGTTTAAATGGTTTATCATTTCTGGTAATTTACCTTGGTTGAATTTTGAGATCACATATTCAAAATGAAGCTTGAGCCGGGTATCATTTGTTTTCTGCAGTTTTCTAAATGTAGTTATGGCACGTTCAAACGCTCCGACTCGTCCTTTGATCAGGTCATGAACATATTGTAAGCCGTCGAGGCTGACGCTGAAATGGAATGAAGGCAGCTTCGTCTCTGAGAGGAATTCTTGAACGTCGTCCACTATCTTTTCTGTAAGATAACCATTAGTGATAACGGAGATGATGTGAAGCCCTTTGCATCTTTCATAAGCAGTAAGCATAATGTCAATTAAGTCATCCCTTAGGAATGGTTCACCACCTGTAAAGCTGATCCAGTTCCAGCCACTATGCGCTCTGAAGAACTCTTCGTAATCGCCCATCGTCAACTCTTTGTTGGCGAGTGCTGGCTCTCTTTGGTAGATCTGCCAAATACTGCAGGTCTTACATCTCATATCACACTTATTAGTTACCGCTACGTTGAGCTTAGTCGCGCAACTAAGCACGATTCGAGCATAAGTAGTAACAGCCCTTCTCCAAACATCCGATCGTAGGCGTTCACGAACTTTCAAAGCTTCTCGCCTCTCTTTTCTAGAATGTTTTCGCGCTAAACAAGAAAGGGAAAAAATGTTGTTTGAGATCACTATTAGGGTCCAAGAGCATGTCGAACTTATGTGATCGCGTGATTCTTATTCCCTTGAAGATTGAGACACCGCTCTTGCCACCCGTAAAAACCTTCACGATGAATCCATATCTGATTAATTGCTTTGCCAGATTGTAGGTATATGTTTCTCTGCCTCCAAAAGCATCTGGAAGAAAAGAGGAGGTGACTATTGCGACCTTCTTTCCTCTCAACAACTGTCTTACGCCCAGATTATTTTACATGCTGACAGAAGTTTCTACATGATAGTAGGAGTCTCGTGCTAAGCTTAAGATTCTCAAATCGACCCTAAACTCATATCTCAAAAGGATACTTGGCTCTTCCACGCGAGTATTGGTTCGTCCCCTCTTTTGGCTAAATCTGCCTTGATTAGGCCTGTTTCCTCGGTTTCTCTAAGCTTGCCGAGTAGGACATGTAAGTCTATTGGTTTTTCAGTCAACGCTTCGTATTTCACGGCTATGTTCTTCAATGTTGCTGGGTCGCGTGTAGATTGGTTTACAGCTTCTATTATGAGTTTCTCTTCTGGAACAAGTCTCTTATAGATCTTGAGGTTCTTCCTCTTTCTATCTCTATTCTTCTCTGTCTGCAATGCTGTTACTATAGTCAACGATATCGTCGAGGCTCCTACAAGATAGGTTCCGTTTTGTGCTATCGTCACAGCGAATACAGACCATGCTTTTATCGGTTGCCAATAGTTCGCGACGGCTTTTCCGAAGTCAAGAAGGTACTCTTCGATTTCGTGGTATTCTTCAGGGTTGTCGCTGTAGGCTACGAGGCTTATCTTAGCAATTTTGTTCTCTAGGCTTGAGTTTGTTTTGAAAATTGCGTTTTCGTACCAATACAAGATCACCTGTAGGAGATCAGTTTCTTTCCACTGGACTGCCAGGAAGC
>Ga0315314_1003570_pt1 | contig 12069 bp, 8 predicted proteins | sample TDP9_MG_FD_203631 | JGI IMG/M metagenome (GOLD analysis project Ga0315314, IMG submission 203631) | Freshwater sediment microbial communities from Lake Towuti, South Sulawesi, Indonesia - TDP9 | ecosystem: Environmental > Aquatic > Freshwater > Lake > Sediment | place: Indonesia: South Sulawesi...
CATGAAACAGGCGTGCTCCGACCAATCGACAGATTGACTGTTTGACCACGATGTGAGAGGGTTACCTGAGGCCTCATGGTCGATTCCAAGCTGGTCACGAAGGAGGGCTGCGATGGCAATTATTACCATTTCCCGAGGGACATTCAGCGGTGGCGAGGCCCTGGCCAGGTGTTTGGCCGAGCGGCTGGGATATCAATGCATCAGCCGGGAGGCGATCGTCCAGGTAGCATGGGGGTATAGGGTCCTTGCGGAGGACCTCACGGCAGAAATGGAGAAGTCGCCCTGGCTCTGGGAGCGCCTACTCGGCGAACGCGCCGCCTACTTGACCTTCATGCGCGCGGCCCTGTGCGAGCATGCCCGCGGGGGCAAGGTCGTCTATCACGGCCACCTCGGGCATCTCCTGTTACCAGGCATCTCCCACGTCATTAGCGTTCGGGTGATTGCAGATATGGAGTTCCGCATCAAGGCGGCCATGCAGCAGCAGAACCTCGCGCGCGAAGACGCGATTGCCTACATCGCGAAGGTGGACAAAGAGCGGCGGCAGTGGACCCGGCTCCTGTATGAAGTGGAATGGGATGACCCCTCCCTCTATGACGTGGTTCTGAACCTGAGCCGCGTGAGCTTGGCCACCGCGTGCGAGATCGTGGCCCGCATGACCGAGCAGGAAGAGTTCAAGCCGACCGCCGAGTCGTTGAAGGCCATGCAGGATCTCGCTCTTCACAGCCGGGTCTCGGTTGCGCTGCTCAAGGATTTCCGCACCCGGGGCGCCGACCTGAGGGTAACAGCTGATGATGGAATCCTTACCATCACCGGCACGACCCAGCTGCCGGCAGTGGTGGATCTCGTCCCCTCGCTGGTTCGCCGGGTCGACGGGGTGAAGGAGCTCAACTGTGAGGTAAAACGGGTCACTCCTCTTCCCCGGGCAGGCTGATGGGACCAAGGAAGGCCCGCCATGAAGGGGAAAACGGCGGAGAAGGGGACGTAGCGCACTTACGAAAGTTATTCGAACGCGCCCTCGTGTGGCGGGACATGCCAACGCTCTCCGACGATTGGTCGATTTGTCGATTGGTCAAATAGTCAAAACCCTTCGGATGCCTTTGCCGATTGACCAGATGACAAGTTGAGCGAGTGACTTCGGTTCAGCGGACGCGCTGGCCGCGCTCCACCACAACCTTGCCGTTCTTGATCACTGTCTCCACGAGGTTCACGCCGAAGTGATAGCACAGGTGCTCGTGGCTCCCCGCGTCCAGGATCAGGATGTCTGCCTGCTTGCCGACCTCGAGGCTCCCCGCGCAGTCCTCCTCGCCGATGGCCCAGGCGGCATTGACGGTCGCGGCGGTGATCGCCTCGGCGGGCAGCATCCGCATCTGGGTGCAAGCGATGTTCATGATCAGGGACATGGACTCGGTCATGCACGAGCCGGGGTTGAAATCCGTGGCCAGGGCCACCGGGACCCCGGCGTTGATCATGTCGCGGGCTCGCGCATAGCGCTGCAGGTGGAGGAAGTAGGCGCTTCCAGGGAGGAGCACGGCGATCACGCCCGCCGCCGCCATCTGGCGGATGCCGTCGTCGCTGGCGAAGAGTAAATGATCTGCGGTCCGGGCCTTGATCCGAGCGGCCATGGCTGCGCCGCCCAGGTCGGTCAGTTCGTCAGCGTGCAGCCTCGACTCCAGTCCCGCCGCCACTGCTGCGCGGCAGATGCGCTCGGTTTGCTCCACGGAGAACACACCCGTTTCGCAGAAGACGTCGCAGAACCGGGCCAGCCTGCGCGCGACTACCTCGGGAATCATCCGGGTGACGACCAGCTCCACGTAGGCTTCTGGGTTCTGGCGGAATTCCGGCGGTATGTCGTGGGCGCCCATAAACGTGGGGATCAGCGCGAGAGGCCCTTCCTCGTTGAGTTCTTGGATGACTTCCAGCATCTTCAGCTCGGTGTCCAGTTCCAGGCCGTAGCCGCTCTTGACTTCGACAGTCGTGGTTCCCATTGAAAGCATGCGGCTAAGCGACGTGCGAGCTGCCGCCTTCAATTCCTGCCTGCTGGCCCTGCGGGTTGCCGCCACGGTGGCATTGATCCCGCCGCCGCCGGCAGCAATCTCCATGTAGGTCTTCCCCTGGATCCGCATGGCGAATTCGTTTTCGCGGCTGCCCGCAAAGACGAGATGGGTATGCGGGTCCACCAGCCCGGGCATGATCGTCTTCCCGTAGGCGTCAATGAGCTTGCAGAAGGCCATGGGACGGACAGAGGTCAGGAGGTCGGCGGTCGGTCCCACCCAGACGATCTTGCCCCGGCGAGCAGCCAGGGCACCCTGTCGGATGATCCCGAGATCCTGCATCTTTTCGCCGCGTCGCGGGCGGGCGGGATCGCCCCGTAGGGTGAGGAGTTCTGCCGCGCCCTCGATGATCAGGTCAGCTTGGATCACGACACCTCTCCTGAAAGCGTTGGGCAGTACGGCTATTCGACAGTTCGACAGTTCAGGTTAGGCGGTCAAGCCAGGGATCTTCACGCCCTTTTCTTTGGCCGTGGCTATGGCTTCTGGATAGCCAGCATCCGCGTGCCGCATGATGCCTGTTCCAGGATCGGTCGCCAGGACACGCTGGAGACGTTGCTCCGTCTCCGTGGTACCGTCGGCGACGACCACCATGCCGGCGTGAATAGAATAGCCGATGCCCACCCCACCGCCGTGGTGCACGGAAACCCAGGACGCCCCGGCCGCCGTGTTGAGCAGGGCATTCAGGATGGGCCAGTCAGCGATGGCATCGCTCTTGTCCCGCATGGCCTCGGTCTCGCGGTTGGGCGACGCCACGGAACCGGAATCCAGATGGTCGCGGCCGAAGACCACAGGGGCCTTGAGTTCACCCGACCTCACCATCCGGTTTGCCAGGACGCCCAGGCGGTCCCGCTCGCCGTACCCCAGCCAGCAGATCCGAGCGGGGAGGCCCTGGAAGTGAACCTTCTCCCGTGCCATTCGAATCCAGCGCGTGAGGGATTCGTTGTCCTTGAACTCGCGGAGGACCACATCGTCAATGCGAGCGATGTCGGCAGGATCCCCCGACAACACGGCCCAGCGGAACGGACCGCGCCCGGTGCAGAACAGGGGCCGAATGAAGGCCGGGACAAAACCCGGGAAATCGAAGGCGTTCTTCACGCCGCGGGCAAGCGCCTGGGCGCGGATGTTGTTGCCGTAGTCGAAGACGATCACTCCGCGCTTCTGGAAGTCCAGCATGGTCTGGACGTGGAGCGCCATGGAGTCCATGGCCCGATCGATGTACTCTCTCGGCTTTTTCACGCGGAGGTCGCGAGCCTCTTCCAGGGTGAGGCCAGCGGGGACGTAGCCGTTCAGTGCGTCGTGGGCCGAGGTCTGGTCGGTCATGAGGTCGGGCAGGATGTCACGCTTGAGAATCTCGGGATGGACCTCGGCGGCGTTTCCGACCAGCCCGATCGACTTGGGGATCCCCTGTTTCTTGGCGGTCAAGGCGATGTCCAGCGCCTCGTCCAGGTTGTTGGTCATAACCTCACAATAGCCGGTCTTGACGCGCTTCTCTATCCGCTTCGGATCCACTTCGATGGCCAGGATCACGCCGTCGTTCATGGTGACCGCAAGGGGTTGGGCGCCGCCCATCCCGCCCAGGCCTGCGGTCAGAACGAAACGCCCGCGAAGGCTCCCGCCATAGTGCTTACGGCCAGCGGCGGCAAACGTCTCGTAGGTTCCCTGGAGGATGCCCTGCGTGCCGATATAGATCCAGCTCCCGGCCGTCATCTGGCCGTACATGGTAAGGCCCAACTCCTCCAGTTCTCGGAACTTCTCCCAGTTGCCCCAGGCGGGAACCAGCATGGCGTTGCTGATCAGAACGCGGGGCGCGAACGGGTGGGTCCGAAAGATGCCGACGGATTTCCCGGATTGCACCAGCAGGGTCTCATCGTTCTCCAGAGCCTTCAGGCTTTCGACGATGCGGTAATAGCACTGCCAGTTGCGGGCGGCTTTTCCCGCCCCGCCATAAACCACCAAATCCTGCGGCCGCTCACCCACCTCGGGATCGAGATTGTTCATGAGCATGCGCATGGCGGCTTCCTGGTGCCAACCCTTGCAGGAGAGGGTCGCGCCCCTCGGCGCTCGGATCGGATCCTTCGGCGGTTGATTGTAGATCATGGCAAGACCCCCTGACCAAACCACAGCTTAGGCAGATGACGCAGATTTCGTGGACTACAGATTCTCGGGAGAATCCGTGGAATCTGCGCAGCCTGCGGATTCCTGATGGTTCTGGTCTTTCGAGCGCAGACAGCTATATGAGTATACGATGCATCCGGCCCCGGCGCAATCATTTCGCCCTGCGTCTCTCTTACCTTCCGCAGCCACGATCAGCCTTTCCCGTTGACAGGCTAGACCACTAGCGATACGCTTTCACTCGAGCCTCCCGGGAACTTTCTATATTGATTTCGCGGGAGTGCCGTCGCGTCAGATTCCCTGTCGGTCAGTCAGCTAGCAGTGTCAGAGGAGTTGCGAGGGCTCCGAGAGTACGTGGATGCGCTTTAGAACCTACGCCCCCCATCCCACCCCTCGTCTAGCTGGATGAGGTCCGAAATGACCAACCCGCTTTCCCGAGAACGAATCCTCGCGTCCCTCCAGACGGCTAGTGCCTTCGTGGCGGTCCTGGTGGCCTGGCAGATCCTCGTGGTCATTCTCCGGATCCCACGGTATCTGGTCCCGACACCCATCGAGACGGTCCAGGAACTTGTAGCCCGCTGGCCGCTGCTTTTCCAGCACTCGCTCATCACGCTGCGCGAGATCTTGTTGGGCTTTTTGCTGGCGGTCCTGGTCAGCGTTCCCTGCGGCCTGGCGGTCGCCTTCTCCCGCCTTTTCGAACGCACCATCATGCCGGTGCTGACCTTCGCCCAGCTCATCCCGAAGATCGCGCTGGCGCCGCTCTTCATCATCTGGTTCGGCTTCGGCCTGTTTCCCAAGATCTTGATCACGTTCCTCCTTTCCTTTTTCCCCATCGTGATTGACGCGGTGGTCGGGTTCAAATCGCTGGATCAGGAGATCATCTACTTGACCCGATCCATGGGGCTTACGCCGGGGAAAGCGTTCTTTAAGGTGCGCTTGCCGCACGCCCTTCCCAACATCTTTGCCGGGTTGAAGGTCGCCATCACGCTGGCCACCGTGGGCGCCATCATCGGCGAATTCGTGGGGTCGGATCGCGGTCTGGGGTACCTGCTCCTGGTGGCGAGTGGGGATCTGAAGGCAGCGCTGCTCTTCGCGACGCTGGTGGTCCTGACGACGATCGGGCTGGTGCTCTTTTATGTCATGGTTGTGATGGAGCGGTTCGCGATCCCCTGGCATGTGTCGAAGCGGGAGCCTCTGGGGACCGAGGGTGGGCTGTGAGAGGGAACCAAGAAAGGATGGCGCTTTCCATATCAACGGCGCGCGCAGTAAAGGAGGGTCACCTATGAGAAACATAACAACGAAGCGGGGACTGGGAAGAGCAATGCTGGCTCTGGGAGTGGCGGCCTTAGTCAGTTTTGCCATGGCCGGGGAGGCCGTGGCAGGGGAGAAGGTCACGTTCCGGTTGAACTGGTACTGGGGTGGGATTCATGCCCCCTTTGCGCTGGCGAAGGAACGGGGTCATTTCGAAAGGGCGGGGATTGACGTCGAGCTTCTCGAGGGAAAGGGTTCCGCGACGACGGTCCAGTTGATCGGGAACAAGTCCGACATGTTCGGCTGGGCCGATGGGATCACGCTGGCCCTGAATGCGTCCAAGGGAGTTCCGGTCAAATCCGTCGCAATGATCGTGAACATCCTCCCCTATGCGGTCGTCTCCCTTGAAGAGAAGAACATCCGTACCGCGAAAGATCTGGAAGGCAAATCTCTGGCCATCACGCCTGGCGATGGTCTCACCCAAACCTGGCCAGCCGTCGTTGCCGCCAACAACCTGAACGCCGACAGCATCAAGCTCGTTCACATGGATCCGAGGGCAAAGGTGCCTGCGGTGACGGAGCGCCGGGTGGACGCCCTTCTGGGGGGGGCGGATGATCAGGCTCTGGCCATTGAAGCTCTCGGATTCAAGACCCGTTCCCTCAGGTTCGGTGACATGGGAGTGACCTCTGTCGGCTTCACCATCCTGGCGCACGCGGACCTGATCAAGGAGAAGCCGGACCTGGTCCGGCGCGTCGTTGCTGCCAGCATCAAAGGCTGGGAGGATGCTCTCAAAGATCCGGACGCTGCCGTCGCAGCCCTGATGAAGATTGCGCCGCTGGCGAATCCGGCCATCGTCAAGCGGCAACTGGAAGTGGATTTGTCCTTCCTCTTCAGTCGAAACAACCCGCAACGGAGGATCGGCTACGGTCCGCCGCAGGACTGGGACATGACCTACGACCTCCTCAAGAAATACCGAGGCATGGTGACTGACCAGCCGGTGACGGCCTTCTATACCAACGAGTTCCTACCTTGAGCGACCAACCGATGGGGAGACGCCCGCCCCTCATCGAGGTGGCGGGCGTCTCCAAGATCTACCCATCTAGCGGCGGACCCGTCCACGCCGTGGACGGGGTGAGCCTGGAGATCGGCGATGGCGAGTTCGTGTCGGTCGTCGGACCCAGCGGCTGCGGTAAGAGCACATTCCTGCTCATCGTCGCCGGCCTCATTCCGGCATCGTCGGGTGAGGTGCGAATCGGCGGCCGGGTCGTGTCCCGTCCCCAGACGGAGATCGGCATCGTCTTCCAGAATCCGGTCCTGCTGGACTGGCGCACTGTCCTGGGCAACGTCCTGCTGCAGGTTGAGGCGCGGAGCCTTGATCTTGCCGCGTTTCGCCCCAAGGCGCAACGACTGTTGAAGTCAGTGGGTCTGGAAGGGTTCGAGGACAAATTCCCCTTCGAGCTGTCGGGGGGGATGCGCCAGCGAACCGCCATCTGCCGTGCCTTGATCCACGATCCACCTTTGCTCCTTATGGACGAGCCCTTCGGGGCCCTGGACGCTCTGACCCGCGAGCAGATGCGGTTGGACATCGAGCGCCTGTGGATGCAGACGCGGAAAACCGTCCTGTTTATCACTCACAGCATCTCCGAGGCCGTCCTGCTTTCGGACCGTGTAGTGGTCATGTCGCCGCGTCCTGGCACCATCGAACGAATCATTCCGATTGACCTGACGCGCCCTCGGGCCTTGGCCATTAAGGACTCCGCCCGGTTTGCCGAGTTCTCGAAAACCATCACGGACATCTTCCTTGATCGAGGGGTCCTTCGGTACTAACCTAACTTGCACATACAGCTCGTAAGAGCAACGTCATGCTGCAGAGGAGTGACGTCATGAACACCTTCACAGTCAAGGGCATCATTGCCGCACCGGCCTTGCCGATGAACCCGGACTTTTCCATCGACTGGGACTCGTTACGCTCCTACCTGGCCTGGATCGCCCGGCAGAGGCCCACGGCCATCGCCATGAACATGGACGCCAGCGAGGGCCCATCGTTGACCCGCGATGAGATGCTCGAGGTGGTGCGGGTATCCCGCACGGTGATCAACGACGCCTGTGCCCTGGTTTCAGGTTTGATTGTCGGCTCCACCGCGGACGCCGTGGCCTTCGGCAAGGAACTCAAGGCGGCCGGAGCGCAAGGGCTGGCGATCTTCCCACCCTTTCCCACCTTCCTGGGCAATCCCGTGCCGACCCGGATGATTTACGAATATCACAAGGCCATTGCCGACGGTGTGGATCTGCCACTCGTCGCTTTCCAGTTCCCCAAGGCGTGGGGCCCGGACTTCCCCCCAGAGACGCTGCGCGAACTGGTGAAAATCCCGCAGGTGGTCGGGTTGAAGGAGGCCTCCTTCGATACCACCAAGACGCTGGAGACCATTGACGCGGCCCGGACCCTGCCGCGCAAGATCGGCATCATGACTGGCAGCGATACCTTCATTCTCGAAGCGATGATCTTCGGGTGTGACGGCGCCTTGATCGGCTTTGCCGGCACGGCCACCGACCAGCTTATCCGCATGCATAATGCGGTGATGGCAAAGGACTTCGACACCGCTTTCGAGATCTGGGGTCGCCTGGGGCCCCTGGCCCGGTACTGCTGGCGAGCACCCATCCGCGATTACAGGCCGCGGATGAAAGAAGTGCTTGTCATGCAGGGCATGATCCGCCATGCCGCCGTGCGGCCGCCGCAACTCCCCGTGGACGATGCTGAACGCTCCGAACTTCGCCGTCTGGCACAGCACGCCGGGCTGATCGCTCGGGCGAAGCTGCGCGTGGCCTCCTAGCGGCGCCGGCGAGTACAGCGCCCTCGCTGGCTTGCGGTTCCTTTCCTTCGCGCGTACGTGTGGAGTCCCCCCATGTCGAAGCGCGTTTCTTTTCCCGCAGTGCCCGCCTTCAAAGAGGTTTCCGCCTTCAAGGCCCACCTTGCCACGCTCCCGATCCCTCTCGACTGCGATGACGAGCTGCAGCCGCCGGGACGGAGCGTCCTGGCGGAGCCGCTCCAGGTAGAAGGGCGCCAGATCGGCAACCGGTTTTGCATCCACGCAATGGGGGGCATGGATGGCACTCTGGACGGCCGGCCAACCGAGCTCGTGACCCGGCGCTGGACCAATTTTGGGCGGTCAGGCGCAAAGCTGATCTGGGGGGGCGAGGCGGCGGCGGTGAGGCCTGACGCCCGCGATAATCCCTTCCAGCTCTACTATCACCCGGACAATCGGGCCTCCCAAGAGAAGCTGCTTCGGGATACTCGCAAAGCTCACCGCGAGAGGTTCGGGACAACGGATGACCTGCTGGTGGGACTCCAGCTCACGCATTCAGGGAGGTTCTGCCAACCGGGGCCGGACTTCCGGCCGAGACCGCGCATTGCCTACCGCCATCCGCTGCTGGATAACCGTGTCGGCGTCGAAGATGACAAGAGCGTGATGACTGATATGGAGTTGGACGATCTCATCGGCGATTTCGTGGCTTACGCCCGCTTTGCGCATGAAGCTGGATTCGACTTTGTCGATATCAAGCAGTGCCATGGCTACCTGCTCCACGAGATGCTTTCGGCCCACACCCGAGTTGGTCGCTACGGAGGGAGTTTCGAGAACCGCACACGATTGTTTCGGGAGATCGTAGCCGGTATCAGGCGCGAGGCTCCGGGGCTCATGCTTGGCACACGCATCTCGGTTTTCGACATGGTTCCGTTTCAGAAGCCCCCCGCGGATCCTGCCGCGGCCGGCGAGCCTATGGATTACCATCAACTGCTGCCCTATCGTTATGGCTTTGGGGTCAACGCGGCGTGCCCCACGGAACCGGACCTGACCGAACCACTGGAGCTGCTGAGGCTGAGCCAGGAATTGGGCGTCAGGCTGATCAATCTTTCAGCCGGAAGCCCGTACTACAACCCCCACATTCAGCGTCCGGCCCAACACCCTCCCTGCGATGGCTATTACCCGCCCGAGGATCCGCTGGTCGGTTGCGCCCGGCAGATTGAGGCGGTGGCCCGCTGCAAGCGCGAGTTTCCCCACCTTGTCCTGGTGGGCACTGGCTATTCCTACCTGCAAGAGTACTTGGCGCATGTGGCCCAGGCGCAGGTGCGGCTAGGACACGTGGACTGTGTGGGCATCGGCCGACTTTCCTTTGCCTATCCGGACTATCCCCGCGATCTGCTTTACGAGGGTGTAATCAACCGGAAGCGGCTTTGCCGAACTGACAGCGACTGCACGACCGCGATGCGCAATCGCCTCGTGTCAGGGTGCTATCCGTATGATCCATTCTATAAGTCCTTGCCCGAGGCAGAGAAGCTGAGACAGATCAAGCGAGGACTATCCCCTTCGGGGAGATGATTCGCAATACGGGGGACATCGTCATGATGTTGGAGCAGGGGACGCCTCTAAAAGCTCCTACCTGAATTTTGCACCCGTCTGATTGACCTTGCCGGAATAGTGCAAGGAGTTTTCATTTTGGTTTTCGCGCGCTCAGCGCAAAACCAGGTTGTACCGACCACGCACGCCACGATGAGGCCCTAGCCGCTGGCAACTCAAAGAATCGACAACACGACCATCCGGCAACAAGTCAATCTGGAAACCGCCGTCCCCCGCGCTAAGTGCTCCGCAACGATGTTATGGCACTAACCCCCTAACCGGCGACGAGCAGAGCAAACTCGGCGGGGCTCACGATCTTTGTCCCTTCGTACTCTGAGAAGATTTCCGTTGACGCGCTCGCTCGGTCGGTGGTATCATGAATTTTACTTCGGGGTCCCAGGAGGTCCCGCCCCCGGCGGGGCCGTTCCTGCGGTCGCCAGTTGCCGGTGGTTCACCTTGCCGGGCATGGCCAGTTTTCAAATTCCCATCCGGTGTTACGATTGTCGTCACGTCACCTCAATATGATTCAGCAACGTAGAACATGTCAGAGCCATATGCGCACTGGATAGTGTATCAGATATATTGACGGTGGCTCTTGAGACTGGAGGTGAGTTATGGAATGGCGGCTTTGCAGAGCGTCAGGTATTCTCGGCCTCATCGTCGTAGTGGTTCTGGTCCTAGCCATCGCGTACGGTCCCGCGGCGACGCCGACTCTCGCGGCGGCGCCGGCGCCCGCGGCCCAGCCTGGGGAACCCTTCTACATGAAGGCCATTGACCACGAAAAGGCCAAGCGCGGCGGCACGCTGAGGCTGGCGGCGCACGGCCCTCCCTCTATGTTCGACATTTACGCTTCTGGGACCATCGCCAACGTTGGCGCCCAGGCGCCCATGTACGACCTGCTCGTACGGCAGGATCCGCGGGATCCAAAGCTACCCATAGTCCCGAGCTTGGCCACTAGCTGGACCATCTCCCCAGATGGGATGACCTACACCTTCCACCTGCGGAAGGGCGTCAAGTTCCACGACGGGACGGACTTTGAAGCAGCCGACGTGAAGGCGACCTTTGACCGGATCGTTTTCCCGCCGGCTGGTCTGCTCAGTCTGCGGATCCTACCCATAAAAGAGACCGTGGTGCTTGACCGCCACACCGTTCAGATGAAGCTATCCGAGCCCAGGGACTCGTACACCTTCCTTGCCTCTCTCGCCGGGGGCTGGAACGTCATCACCAGCAAAAGGACCCTCGACAAATACAAGGGCGACCTGAAGCAGGTGGACAACTTCCCGGGCACCGGACCCTTCATGTACAAGAACCGCACCACCGAATCATGGGAAATGGTCAGGAACCCCAATTACTGGAACCCCCATGCGCCCTACGTTGACCGCATCGTCCATGTCTGGCTGAAGGCCTGGACGCCCGAGCTGGCCGCGGCGCTGCTTGGCGGTCAGGTTGACTGGGCGATGTGGTTGGATCCCAGCGCGTACCAGAAAGTGAAGGCCAATCCCAACATGTCCGGCCTCATCTGGCTGGCGCCGAACCTGTGCTCCTGGATAGGCTTCAACACCGAGCGCGAGCCGCTCAATGACAACCGTGTGCGCCGCGCCTTGCACCTGGCCCTCGACCAGGACGCCCTTAGCAAGATCACCCAGCAGTTCGACCCGACAGTACAGATGCCTGATTACCTTCCGCCTCCATTCGGCAAGAGCTACGAGGAACTGATAAAAGAGTACCCCTACGCTTCTGCCACGAGGGATAAGGCCATAGCCGACGCAAAGAAGCTCATGGCCGAGGCCGGATACCCCAGCGGCATTGCCAAGACCTTCAACTTCGTGGTCAGAGAATCCCCCCAGAACAGGCAGTTGGCGGCCTACGCACAGGCCGAGTGGGAGCGGCTCTTGGGGGTGAAGACCCGCCTCGAGGTTGTGCAGGTCTCGGCGATGGTGGACCGGCAGGTCGCCGGCACTTTCGACATGATCTCCCACGCCTGTTGTTTGGGAGGCGCTGACCTCAGCGCCACGATAAGGATGTGCTACGGCATTAGCAAGGCCACGGGCAAGAAGTCCGACAGCAACTTCACCAACTTCAGGAACGCCGAGTTCGACAAGCTCCTCGACCAGTTCTCCGCTGAGATGAACGCCGAGCGCAAACTCCAGCTTGGCCGGCAGTTGAACCAGATCCTCAACAACGAGATGCCCAACAGTGCCATTTACGCCGGCGGTAGAGCGTACGGCTGGTACAATTATCTGAAAGGGCTCCCCAAGGTC
>Ga0315314_1003571_pt1 | contig 12064 bp, 13 predicted proteins | sample TDP9_MG_FD_203631 | JGI IMG/M metagenome (GOLD analysis project Ga0315314, IMG submission 203631) | Freshwater sediment microbial communities from Lake Towuti, South Sulawesi, Indonesia - TDP9 | ecosystem: Environmental > Aquatic > Freshwater > Lake > Sediment | place: Indonesia: South Sulawesi...
GTGCCGACGAAATCATGGACAAACTTGTTAGATGGTCGGGAGAGAATTGTCTCCGGGGTATCGTGCTGCACCAGCTTACCAGCCGCCATTATGGCGATGCGGTCGGCAAGTCGGATGGCTTCATCAAGGTCATGGGTGACCAGAATGACCGTCTTTCTTACTTCTTGCTGGATACGGACAAACTGGGCTTGCAGTCGCTCGCGGGTGAGAGGGTCAACGGCGCCGAATGGTTCGTCCATGAGCAGGATGGGCGGGTCGGCGGCAAGGGCACGGGCAACCCCGATGCGCTGGGCTTCACCACCGGAAAGCTCCCGCGGGTATTTGCGGGCGTATTCTCTGGGGTTAAGTCCAACGAGCTCCAGTAACTCGTCAACGCGGCGGGCAACACGCTTCCTATCCCAGTGCAGAAGCTCGGGGACGGTAGCGATATTCTGGGCGACGGAGAGATGGGGGAATAACCCGACGCTCTGAATGGCATAACCGATAGACAGTCGGAGCTGTTCCGGCTTAATCTGGCTTGTGTCTTTCCCATCAATATAAATTTTGCCGGAAGTTGGCTCAATAAGGCGGTTTATCATCCGGAGTGTCGTTGTTTTCCCACAGCCGGAAGGGCCAATCAGGACGCACACTTCACCCTTGGCGACCTCAAGAGAGAAGTCGTTAACGGCGATGGTGATGTCATAGACTTTGGTCACGTGTTCCAGACGAATCATGCCCCACCCCCCGCCAGCCCCCTGGGTCGGGTGATTCTAACCACAGTGCGCATTAGCGCATCAACCAGCAGAGCCAGGATAATAATCGGAATTGCCCCGAGGATAATCAGGTCGGGTGCTGCCTGCCCCAGCCCCTGAAAAACGAATGCCCCCAGTCCCCCCGCCCCGATAAGCGCGGCGACAGCCGTCAATCCCACCGACTGGACTAAAGCAATACGGACACCTTCCAGGACAATCGGGGCGGCTAAAGGCACTTCAATACGGCGGAATATCTGCATCCGGCTCATCCCCATCCCTAAGCCGGCATCAATGACGGCGGGGTCTAAATTGCGCAGGCTAGTATAGGTGTTCTGGATAATCGGAAGCAAGGAGTAAATGATGAGGGCGATGATGGCGGGGGTGGCACCCACGCCGCGGATGCCAAACTCACGCAGGACAGGAAAGGCGAAGGACAGCGCGGAAAGGGGTGCAATAAGCAGACCGAATAAGGCGAGACTGGGAATGGTCTGAGTGATGTTGGCGATGAAGAAGATGGGTTTTTCGGCGCGGCGACTCCTCGCTGACCAGATACCCAGCGGAATGCCAATCAGAGTGCCAATGATAACACTGCCGCCAAAAAGCAACATATGCCGGGTAAGCTCCTGCGCAAAGCGGTCCTCCTGCCCCATAAACTCCTGCATCACTGAGATACTATCGAACCAGCCGAGGAAGAGCAGGACGAAGAAGACGGTCAGCCCGCTCCAGGAAAGCAGGTTACGCCATAGTGGGGAGGACCGGGTCTTCTGGCGGGCGGCGAAGACCAGAACGTAGGCGGCGAACAGCGTCACCCAGAATCCAGCCCCCGGTGCCACGCGGGCGATTGGCGTCGTCGTGGCGTGGAGTCGGCTGGCGGCAAACCCGGCGAAAATGAGCGTGAGAATGATGATAAGGTTGGCTAGAATGCCGAGGAAAGTGGAGCGCCGTTTGACCCCAATCAGGCCGAGGACGAGGCAAGCACTCCACAACACAACAAACAGCCCGACGGCACCCCACTCCAGCTCCCACAACTTCAGGCTCACTCCGGCGGCCACGCGACTTGGCTTCAGCGTCAGCCATCCCGGCACCAGGGCGAGCAGGCCGATAACGGTGCCGGTGACAGCCACACTGTCCGGGGCGAATGACTGCTGAGGTGTCTTTGCTGTGCTCACCAGGCCTGTACCTCAATAGAAGAGGGGCGTCAAAAGGGGCGGATTAAGGGCGTGCTCTTAAGTAACAACAATCCTGTTCTTCGGCTTGGCCACGACCTCACCGATAATTGTCGCATCCGCCATGCCCGCACGCTGTAGCTGTTTCAGCAGACCATTAGCTTTGGCCTTTGGCACGGAAATGAATAGACCTCCGGACGTCTGTGGGTCGAAGAGAATGTCCGCCAGATAGCCGGGAACGCTCGGGCGGATTTCCACCATTGGCTCACGGTAGTCACGGTTGCGGTTCAGTCCGCCGGGAATCATCCCCATCTCGGCGAATCCTTTGGCTTCCGCGAAGAGCGGCACCGTGGAGGCTTTGATGACCATACCCACCGAGGTGTTTTCAATCATTTCGCAGGCGTGCCCGAGCAGACCGAAGCCGGTGATGTCGGTGCAAGCACTTACCCCGACTTCCACCATCAGCTCGGAGGCTTTCCGGTTAAGCGTGGACATGCTCTTCACAATCTTGGCTACCGTATGCTCCTCGGCAATACCCTTTTTGAGAGCCGTGGCGATAATGCCAGTGCCCAGTGGCTTGGTCAGAATGAGCTGGTCGCCGACTTTAGCCGTGTTGTTGCGGACTACTTTGGCAGGGTGAATGGTGCCGGTAACCGCAAGCCCGTATTTTAGCTCAGGGTCGTCAATGCTATGCCCTTTGACGAGGAGCACCTCCGCTTCCCGCATTTTGTCCAGTCCCCCCTCCAAAATAGAACGCAGGATGGAAATGTCCATCGCATTAATCGGAAAGCAGACGATATTCATCGCTAGGAGCGGTTTCCCGCCCTTGGCGTAGACATCACTCAGTGCGTTCGCCACGGCAATTTGTCCGAAGTCATAGGGGTCATCAACGATGGGCGTGAAAAAGTCCACCGTCTGAACGAGCGCCAGCTCGTCAGTCAGCTTGTAGATGCCGGCATCCTCCATTCCCTCCACCCCAGCAATCAGGTTGGGGTGGTGTGGGAAGGGTAAACCGTCTAATGCTCTGGCTAGGTCGCCCGGACCTATTTTGCAGGCTCAGCCGGCGCCGTGCACTGTTTCGGTGAGGCGGGGTCTTTTTTCGTTAGCCATTAATCCGTCCTTCTCAACATTATAGCTGTATTATACCCAGTAAATAGCCCGCCCTCAACTCTTATTTCGTTTAGCTCTCTTCTCTTTCTTTCCCACCTTCACTAAATGAATTCGCTAAGAAGGCTTTCCACCTGCCTCGGGTCCAGCTTATGTTTGACCAGCGGTTCCATCTTCAAAGCGGGTAGCTGGTCCTCGTAGGTGGGGCGCTCCTTTCGGTAGATAACACCGATGGGTATTCTATCTCCCCATTGCTGGGCTCTCTCAAAAGCTAAAGCCTTATTGCTGGGGTCATAATCATCCCCCAGCTTATACACCCGCTCCCGGTACCAGGCATAGGTATTCTTGAAGTTGAAGGAGGGGCAGGGCTGGAGGACGTCAATAAGGGCAAAACCGCGGTGCTTGATGCCCAATTTAATCATCTGAGTCAGGTGCTCAATATCCCCGGCAAAGGCACGGGCGGCAAAACTGACGTCAGCGGCAATTGCCAGGGCAATCGGGTTGATAGGTAAGGGGGCACCCTGAGGGGTGGATTTGGTAACAAAACCGGGGTCGCTGGTGGGTGAGGTTTGCCCTTTGGTCAGTCCGTAGACCTGATTATCGTGGACGAGGTAGGTGATTTGATGGTTGCGCCGCACCGCGTGCAGGAAATGATTGCCACCCTCGCCATACGCATCACCATCACCACTGACGGCAATCACGATAAGCTCGGGGTTGGCGATTTTGGCGGCGATAGCGGGGGGGACGGGCCGACCGTGCAACGAGTTGAAGATGTTGCCTTTCATGTAGTGGGGTAGTTTGCCCGCCTGCCCGATGCCTGAGACAAGGAGAAGTTGGTGCGGGGCGATACCCAGTTCTACCAGAGCTCGCTTCATCGCGGTCAGGATACCGAAGTTACCACAGCCCGGACACCAGGCGGACTTTATTCCAGCGTAATCAGCAATCGTTACCATTATAAGTAGCCCTCCTTTTTCATCTGCGCAGTGATAAAGGCAGGTGTGATGGGACGACCATCAAACTTCAATATTTTGCCATCAACTTGCTTCCCCGTCTCCGCCCGCAGGAGGTGGGCGAGCTGGGCAGTGGCGTTACTCTCAACGGTATAGATGCTCTTGGCGTTATTGAGAACATTGGTGGTAGCTTTGGTGGGGAAGGGCCAGATTTCATTGAAGTGGACGAGGTTGATATCAACTTTCTCCTTGCGCAAAATGTCCACTGCTTCGCTTAAAGCACCATAAGTGCTCCCCCAGCCAATGAGCGTGTTTGTGGCTTTCTTTGGACCATAGAAGCGGGGTGAGGCAATCTCAGCCTTAAGCCCGTTCATCTTGCGCAGTCGCTTGGCAACCTGCTGGGCTCGGTCTTCCGCGCTTTCGGTCAGGTGTCCTTCTTCGCCATGCTCATCGCAGTCGGTAACCACAAGGGCTCTACCCAGTCCCGGGAAGGCGCGCGGCGAGACACCGGACGGGGTCACTTTGTGGCGCTGATACTGTGCCGGGTCGCCCATATCGTCGGTAAAAACTTCGCCTCTATCAATGGTTATTTTAGAAACGTCCGGTTTTTCTATGGTGTTATAAGAAGTCGCCAGATGATGGTCAATCAGAACGAGCGCCGGCGTTTGATACTTCTCGGCGAGGTTAAAGGCTTTGACGGTCAACCAGAAACAGTCCTCAATGGTCGCCGGTGTCAGAACTGCCCGCGGGAACTCGCCATGATGAGCGTGGAGGATGAATTCCAGGTCGCCCTGCTCGGTGCGGGTGGGTAAGCCGACGGCCGGACCGGGACGCTGTCCCTCCACCACCACAATTGGCGTCTCAGTGATACCCGCCAGCCCCAGCCCCTCCACCATAAGACAAAAGCCGCTCCCTGATGTTGCCGTCAGGGCTCGGACGCCGGCGAAAGAGGCACCAACCACCATTTTAATGGCGGCGATTTCATCCTCAGCGTGGACGACTGCCAGATTAAAGTCTTTAGCCTTGCTCGCCATATATTCCATAATTGGGGTGGTGGGGGTCATCGGGTAAGCGGCGACGAACTTACAGCCAGCGGCTAGAGCACCAAGACAGACTGCATCAGTGCCACTGAGGAGCATCCTCTTACCTTCGCCGGTGGAGGAAAGCGGGTGGGGCAACTCGCCTTTAAACTCAGTCCGGGTATATTCATAGCCGGCTTTGGCGGCTTTGACGTTGCTTTCGGCGATTTCGCCTTTCCGTCCAAAGTGCTCGCGTAATAGCTTTGCCAGTATCTCAAAATCGTATTTAATGAGACCGAGAGCGGCACCAAGAGCCACAGTATTTGACATAATCTTGCCGCCAGACTGCTCTGCCAGCTTCTCCAGCGGCACGCTGAACAGCTTTGTGTCGGTGCTGGTAAGTTTAATTTTCTCGCCATCATAAATGCCAATACCTCTGGGGGTCAGCTCTTTAGAGTGCCAGTCTATGGTCTCTTTGTTCAGAGCGAGGAGCATATCAACTGGTTCTCTGATAGCGTAAACCGGGCTGTCTTTAATCCGGGCACGGAAAAAGCTGTGCCCACCCCGGATGCGGGACTCATAGTCTTGGTCAGCAAAGACGTAATAGCCGCTGTGCGAGAAAGCCTTGGCAAGCAGAAAGCCCATTGACTGCACGCCCTGCCCCGCCTCACCACCAATCATAAAATTCATTTCAATCGGCATGTCCCACCTCCTGCTCCCGGCTTTCTGGGGAGATAGATTATAAGGGGACACCAAAATATATTATCGCCAGAGTGGCGTGAATAATAACCGAGGGCCAGAAAATTTTCCAGATGAGGCAGTGATACTGGTAAAAGTTCTTGTACCAGCCCTTTTGCATCAGTCCTTTGCCTATCTTTGAGGTGGGGAGACACCGGCAGGAGAAGAAAATAGTGAACCCCGTCAGCAGGTTAACTATGCCCAGAATGAAGATTATGTTGGGCGCTACCTGGTAGAAAATCTCCATCTTTACCTCAATACAGGATGATCTCCCCGTAACCACGGGCGGAGTGCTTCATCCTGAGGTCATCAATGCTGCCATGCGCCCAGATTATCTGGTTCTTGCCTATGGCAAGCTTATTATCATACTTATCGCCCGTGTCCAGCGCTCTCTTAAACTCAATGATAGTATAGCCATCCTGCTCACTCCCCCCGAAAGCCAGGATATCGTTCTTCCCTCCCTGGTCGGTGTCGGATGGGTGGGGGCCAGTATCGCCTAAGCTGAATAAATCAAATATGGTTACCGTGCCGTCCTTAACATAGCCAAAGACCATGTCAGCCTGGTTCATCTTGGTGCCGGGCTGGACTGCCATTGCCACCCAGCCGCTGGTCTTGGCTTTCATCGCGACGTAGATATACTGGGCGTCATTCACCCAGAAGAGTTCGTAGTCACCATAGCTGGCTTCACTGAGGTACTCATGACTACCGATAACACCATCTGGCGACCATGCCTCGGCAGGGGTTGGCTGGGGGTTGCCAGGAGCAGGCGCCTTGGGCAAGCCTGGGCTGGGGAGGGGTGGTGCTGGCGCCGGTGTCGGCTTGGCGCATGAAATCAGCGTAATCACCCCCAGGAGCGCCAGACAGACAAACAAGGTCGTCTTGTGCTCTTTGGAGAAGACCTTCATTGGCAATGTCCCTTGTGTGGTTCTAGGCTAGATGCCGGGCACACACCCAGGAGCGCGAATCATCAGGACAGGCACGCAGGCGGAGCGCAGCATCCTATCGGCGACGCTGCCCCAGACCCAGCGGCTCACCCCGGAGCGACCGTGCGTGGCGATAATGATGAGGTCAGGATTATTCTTTTTGGCATAGTCGGCAAGCATATCCGCTGGTCGCCCGAAGAGAACCTCGGCTTTTGTGGTGTAGTCCAGCTTACTGACCAGGTTGTCCAGGTAGTTCTTGGCGGCTTTCTTGCTATCGGCTTCGTATTTCTTGATATACTCTTCGCTGAAGACAACTTCACCGCCCGTCGTGGTCCGGAATGGCTCCACGACCTTGACAAAGACGATATTCTTGACTCCGCACCCTTTAGCGATGGCTTCAACATGCGGTAAAACACATTCCGCCAGCTCTGAGCCATCCAGTGGCACTATGATTTTTTCGTACATACTGTTCACCTCCCTTTGTTACTATCTCGGTACAGAATAATTGATACTACAATAGTATTGCAGACTTTTACCACGAGCGCTATTAGTAGAACTACGTAATTGACACGGAATAGCCACGTATTTTTAGTTAAAGGCTTATAAGCACAAGCAATATGTATTTTTACTTATATAGCTTTTGATGTCAATAGTGTAGAGCCTGCTCTAGTTCGTGTAGAGTAATGACACATTTGATTATGTGTTTGGGGCTCTGACCCTATCCCCCTGCCCTTCCCCTCACAAGGGAAGGGGAGATGCTTTTAAGAGGGGGTCAGGTTACCCAACTTGGTAGACGAAATGAATATTGACGTTACCCCCAAAAACTAGGCCAGTTACAATGAGAGTCTTCCGGTAAAAAGAAGAGAAGGAGGACTCAGACATGGGGCGTCAGAAATACACTGACGAGCAGGTAATAAACATCCTGAGGGAAGGCGAAGCTGGGGGTAAGATAGGCGAGCTGTGCCGCAAGTATGGAGTCAGCGACGCCACATACCACCGCTGGAAAGCGAAGTACGCCGGGCTCAGCCTGAGTGAACTGAAGCGGCTGAAGGCTCTGGAAGATGAGAACCGTCGCTTGAAGCAGATTGTAGCCGACCAGGCGCTGGATAACCGGGCGCTGAAGGAATTACTCTCAAAAAACTTTTAAGGCCCGAGGCGAGGCATTTAGCGGTGTCATACGCCGTAGAGAGCCTTGGGCTGAGCATACGGCGGGCCTGCCGGGTAGTCGGCATGTGCCGCGCTACGTGTAACTACCGGAGCCGGCGGAAGAGCAATGATGAAACCTTGAGAGCGAGACTGAAGGAGTTAGCAGAGCAGCGGCGACGATTTGGCTGTCCTAGATTGCATGTTATGCTGAAGCGTGAAGGGCTTGTCGTCAACCACAAAAGGACAGAGAGGCTATATCGTGAAGAGCGGCTTTCTTTGAGGTTAAAGAGGCACAGGAAGCGGGCGGCGCTGATACGAGTGAAGCTGCCTGCACCTGAGCGACCTAACCAGAGATGGTCGATGGACTTTGCCTCGGATAGTCTCTGGAGTGGGCGGAAGTTAAGGATACTGGTTATCGTGGACGATTATACCAAGGAAAGCCCGGTCATAGAGGTGGATACCTCGATACCGGGCGCCAGGGTAGTCGGGGTGCTGGACAGGCTGGCAGAAACGAGGGGTTTACCAGAGGTGATTACAATGGACAACGGTCCCGAGTTTGCCGGTAAGGCGCTCGATGAATGGGCTTACCGGTGCAGCGTAAAGCTGAATTTCATACGTCCCGGCAGACCGGTAGAAAATGCCTACGCTAAGAGTTTTATCGGCCGGCTTAGAGACGAGTGTCTGAATCAGAACTGGTTTGCTTCGCTCTCTGAAGCCAGGTATATTATCGAAGAATGGAGGATGGACTATAATGAAGTAAGGCCACACAGCTCACTGGATGACTTAAGCCCAAGGGAATTCATAGAAACCAGGGAGAAAACTCTCATTCAAGTTGGCCTATAAAATGGGGTAAGGTCAATATCACTAAGGCATTGAATGAGTACAGGAGCTTGACTTGCATTTGTTTCAAGCCTATAATAACACTCGCCCCAGTTTATTCGTGCTAAAATTAAAGATGGAGAATAGTGATGCTGGTAATTGCCAGTAACCTGACTACGCGTAACCCCAGAATAAGCCGCATTCTGCGGAAACTGGAGCTGAAGGATACCATTGCTGAATTGCAAGAGCTCTCCCGTCAGTGCGTTAGTGCTGGTGCCGATGTGCTTGACATTAACCTGCAACAGCACCATGACCACCCTGAAGTGATGGGGTTTGCCGTTAAAGCGGTGCAAGAGGTTACCGACCGCCGGCTCTGTCTGAGCACGGGCAACGTCAAGACTCTGGAAGTGGGGCTTAAAGCCTGCAAACGTCCGCCCTGGGTAAACTATGTTTCCATTGAGGAAGGGCGACTGCGTGATATGTTGCCGCTCATTGCCGAAAATGGGGCTGGGGTGGTCTTGTTGGTTGGTGACCCCGCCGCCCCCGGCGACGCCGAACAGATGATAAAAAAGGCGGCGATACTGGTTGGGGCGGCGAATGAGGTCGGTATACCCAATAGTAGCATTCTCCTTGACCCCGGGCTTTTTCATATCACGGGAGGTACTGGTCAGCATTATCTTACGGAAGTCATGGAGTTCTTTAGAGCTCTGCCTGACGTCTTTGAACCGCCAGTAAAGAGTACCTGCTGGATTGGCAATGCCTCGGTAGGTGCCCCCGCCCGACTCCGTCCGGTGATTGAAACAGCACTTTTAGCCATGCTCTCGGGTCTGGGGCTTGCCTCCGTCTTCATGGATGTACTAAGGCGGGAGAATATGCGCATGGTTCGCCTGATAAAGATTCTCCAGAACGAGGTCATCTATTCCGCAGGTGAAATTGAGCTCTAAGTGCCGGAAAATTCCGTTAAGGAGTAAGGTGAAATAGTATGCCCAGAGTTGTCTACGAGGAAGAGCCCATTTTTAAAGACCGGACTGACGCCGGCAGGAAGCTGGTAGAGAGGCTAGGCGACTTCCCGGGAAGTGAGGTCGTTGTTTTTGCTATTCCACGGGGAGGTATACCGGTGGCAATAGAGGTCGCTGGCAAACTTGTGGCGCCGCTGGATGTGGTCATGCCCCGCAAGATTACCATTCCCGACGACCCTGAGACAGGTTTTGGCGCTGTTACTGAGGATGGCACTATCGTGCTCAACGAACCGCTGGTGCGCCGGCTGGAGTTGCCGGAACCGGTGATACAGCAGCAGGCGGAGGTGACCCAGGCGGAAATCACCAGAAGAACTACTGTCTACCGCGCCCACCTTCCGGAAACTAACGTGGATGGCAAAACGGCAATTATTATTGATGATGGGTTAGCCTCTGGCTATACCATGGTCGCCGCCGTTAAGTCAATGAAGCGCCGCAGAGCAGCGAGAATTGTGGTGGCAGTGCCGGTGGCTTCGGGGACAGCCTACGACTTGGTCAAGCGGATGGTGGATGAGCTGGTGTGTCTGGTGGTAGCTAGGACCCACGGGTTTGCCGTTGCCAGTTTTTATCATCACTGGCGTGATTTAACTGATGAGGATGTGCTCAGATATTTAGCTGACTGGCGAGCCACTCAGGTTAAGAAATAATTTGACCCCGCCCTGTTGTTTTCGGAGGAATGGTGAAAATCCTAGGAATTATGGGCAGCCCCAGAATCAAAGGTAACACTGACCTTCTCCTGGATGAAACCCTGAAGGGAGCCCAAAGCGAAGGTGCTGAGACTGAGAAGATTATCGTTGATAAGCTCAATATCGCTCCTTGCAAGGAATACTATGGCTGTTATCGGGATGGCAATTGCATCATCAGAGACGATATGGACAATATTTACCCCAAACTTCTTGATGCCGATGGGCTAATCATTGCCTCACCGATGTTCTTTTACGGCGTCTCGGCTCAGCTTAAAGCCCTTATTGACCGCTGTCAGGCACTCTGGGCAAGACGCTATATTCTCCACACTCTACCGGAAAAAGCCAGGAAAGGCGTCTTTATCGCCGTTGGTGCCACTCGAGGCAAGCGACTTTTTGATGGCTCAATACTGACCATTAAGTACTTTTTTCAGGCACTGGGTGTTGAGTATATCGGTGAGCTTTTGGTCCGTGGTGTTGACCAGAGGGGGGAGATAAAACAGCATCCCACCGCCCTCCCCGATGCCTTTACGCTGGGCAAGATGCTGGCACAAAAGGTCCGGGAGGCAAAAGGGCTTAGGTTGACTTGAGGAATTTACCCTGCTATGATTTTAGCCAGTATGAAGTGAAGTCAACCGGACTTTAGTTAATCTTCTACCTCGCCTGATTTCCCAATCATTACGCGATAATTACTTACAGGGGTAAGTTTTTCTTTGAAAGGTGGCTACTAAATGCTGGTAGTAACCTGTGTCAAACAGGTGCCTGATACCACCCAGGTCAGAATTGACCCGGCTACTGGCACCTTGATTCGTGAGGGTGTGCCTTTTATCCTGAACCCCTATGATACTCATGCTTTGGAAGAAGGTCTTCGGCTCAAGGACAGGTACGGCTTTCGGGCGGTAGTTATTTCTATGGGTCCGCCGAGCACTGAGGTAACCCTGAGGAAGTGCCTGGCACTGGGGGCAGATGAAACCGTCTTGCTCAGCGACCGCGCTTTTGGCGGGGCGGATACTCTAGCCACCAGTCTCGTTCTTGCTGAGGCAATCAAACGGCTCAATCAGAAGGAAGAGGTAATCCTGGTGCTGTGCGGTCGGCAGACCATTGACGGGGATACCGGACAGGTTGGCCCCGGCGTTGCCACCCGTCTGGGCTACTCACAGTTGACCCTTATTGACCATATTGATAAAGTTGACCTGCCAAATAGGAAAATCGTAGTGCGACGTAAGTTGAGAGGTCGGCGTGAGGTCGTTGAAGCGCCACTGCCGGCAGCTATTTCGGTGCTTCGGGAGATTAACCGCCTGCGCTATCCCAAAGTGCCGATGCGGCTGGCGGCGGAGGAAGCCAAAATAACCCTGTGGGATAACAAAGTCATGCAACTGGACGAAGCAAAGGTCGGGCTGAAAGGTTCGGCGACTCAGGTGCGCAAAATCTTTTCACCCGAGCGAGCCAGAGGCGAAATACTTGGTGATGGTCTCAGCCGACCTGTGGAAGCAGTTAATCTATTATTAGGCAAACTAGTTGAGAAGGATATTTTAGCCCTTTAGAGAGAAATTGTTATGGCTCAAGAACAGCAATTCAGAAGACCTCGCGGCGTCGCTAAACTTATTCCGGACAAATGCATTGCCTGTGGGGCTCGCTGCCAGATTTCCTGCCCCAAAGAAGCCATAGAAATGAATGAGAAAGGCGAGCCAGTGATTAATCTGGAAAAGTGTAGCGGCTGCCGCCGGTGTATCAAAGTCTGTCCCGCCTCAGCACTGGAAATTTAC
>Ga0315314_1003572_pt1 | contig 12063 bp, 17 predicted proteins | sample TDP9_MG_FD_203631 | JGI IMG/M metagenome (GOLD analysis project Ga0315314, IMG submission 203631) | Freshwater sediment microbial communities from Lake Towuti, South Sulawesi, Indonesia - TDP9 | ecosystem: Environmental > Aquatic > Freshwater > Lake > Sediment | place: Indonesia: South Sulawesi...
TCCAGCGGAGTTCCCACTTCATCTGCACGGGCATACCGCCTCCCAACGGATCCCGCCTCATCATATTCCACCGTGAAACCTTCGTTAACCAACATTTGATACACTTCCCTTGCTTTTTCAGGCAAGCCATCTTTACTCACTAACGGAAAAACACCTACTTGTATGGGCGCAAGATCGCGTGGAAGGCTGAGCAACGTTCGTCCTTCCTTCGTTCGATAGGCATATTCGAGGGTAACGTAAAACAATCGATCTGAACCGAAGCTCGGCTCAATCACGTGGGGAATAAATCGCCTTCCCTTCTCCTCCACCCTTTTGTGGGTAATTTCCATGTGTTCCGGCAGAATCTTGAAGGACCCCACGACATGGAAGCCCTGCTTCCTAAACGACGATTGCACCTCCTTGGAGTCGATAACGGAAAGCATGTTAACGATCTTAGATGCGTTGTCTTTGAAGGCGGGGCCAATTTTAGACATGATAGGTTTAATCGTCACTTCCTCGGTCACTATCGACTTTTCGTATTTTTTAAATGCCCTCATATCCACGCCGCTGAACTCCATGTGACGCTTCAGGTCATAGTCTGTTCGATAGTTGTGTCCTGAAACCTCCACCCACCCCCACCTTTCCAAGTAGACTTGTTGATCGAACCCTTGCGTGGAATAGTGAGCCCTCTCCCAGTCTAGCTTTTCAACGAAGCGCTGCTTGTCTTCGGGCACTCCCAGCTCTGCGAGAAAACGCTTGGCTAGGGCCATGAAAAACGCTTGCCACCCCGCCTTTATGTATCCCCTGCCTAAGGCTTCGTTAACCGAGACCTCGACGGGCTCCTCTATGCCTTTCAGCTTATTTTCTGCCAGCACTAGCCTCAGAGCTTCGTTCTCCACCTCTTTCAACACTGGACAGTCGGGGTTCTCGGGGTCGAAGAAGAGCTCGAGGTCTATGATCGTGAACTCTCTCAGCCGTAGTGGACCCTGTCTAGGTGAAATCTCGTTTCTTAACGCGTGTCCAATCTGAGCCACTCCGAAGGGAAGCCTTTCTCGGGCATACTCGTGGAGGCGCTTAAATTCTATGAAGATTCCTTGAGCAGCTTCGGGGCGACCATAACCGATGGCTTCGGAGTACGGTCCAATGGTGGTGGTGAACATCGTCATGAAATGTTTGGGCTCGCCGAAGTCTCCGCTACACTCTGGACAGCGAACCCCTCGCTTATCGATTTCCTCCATCAACTCTTGAAGGCTAAGCTTTTCCGTCTCTGTCTCGCTCATTCCTGCAAGTTCTTGAAGCAGATGGTCGGCTCGAAACCTTCGTTTACACTGGTTGCATTCCACCATGGGTTCCTTGAAGGCGTCCACGTGGCCTGAGGCTTCAAAAACCTTTCCAGGCACGATCACCGACGACTCGATCTCGTAAAGGCCGAGGCGGCGGAGGAAGAATTCTCGGAACTTGTCCTCGATTCTTCTTTTTAGTAGGGAGCCTAACGGACCAAACGTGACGAAGCCGCTTACTCCACCATAAATCTCGCAGGAGGGCCAAAATAAGCCTCGACGCCTCGCTATTTCACTGATGATCTCGAACTTGTCGGGGTTTTTCACGAGCCCTCCACTCCACATCTATGACATTTACAACCTTAAGTTGTTACTCCATAATAAAGCAAACGTCCTTATCTTTTGCACGTTCCTTTTACCGGACATTTTTGGCATCTCGGGCTTTTTGTCTGACAATAGGACCTTCCGTGAAGGTAAGTTAAGGTTTGAATCCACCCGCCAAGCTTCCCAAAATGAGCTAGTCGATTCTTTAGACAGGTTTCAGCTTGAGTACATAGGGTTACCTTAAATCTTCCTGCAGTTTCCTTGTCGCATGTGAAGTGGGAGCAGAGGGTTTTTTGGGGCATTTTTGCGTTCTCTAAGTTACCTAGTTCCAGTCTTTTTGCCACAGAGTATAGATGAATGTCGCAGGGGATGATGTGGGTCGCCTTGGAGGTGGACAAAAGGAGGGAGTCGACGATCTTCGGTCCAAGCCCCCAACAACATCGAATTAAGGTCAGCCTCGCCAATTCCGGAGGCAGCATAAGTATGAACTCTTCTGTAGGAGTCATGGGCGGACCCATCCAGTCCAACACTGGCTTCGGTAGTCTCTCTGGGTTCTCCGACAGTTCCATGAAGCTTCTCATGATTTTTGGAAGTTGAAGAACCTGATAGCTGGTGCCGATTTCCTTTAGTTCTTGGGTTCTAAGTTGAGCTATTAAATCGATTCTTCCGTTGTACTTCTTCCAGATTTTTCGACACCAGCTTAGGACTAGGGGCTCGTAGTTGACTCTTTGAGACAAGGCGGTGGCAACTAACATGTATGGGGAGTCTAGGGGGACGATGGGCAGCCGAACTCCACTATAGGTTTTAGCTAAGGCTTCGATTTTTGGCTGTATGTTCTGCGGAAGCGCCGCGATCATTCTTTCGTATGGACCCTGTTTCCAATACGACTCTCCTTCGAAGCGCAGACTCGGTTAATCTAGCCTTGCTTAGAACAGTGAGCACGTTTGGTTGGCTTTGTCTAAGCTCCAGCTGACCACCGAGGTGTCCCGCGATCTTGACCCAGTGGCCCGCCTCCACTTTTTGATAAAGGCTCGATACAAAGGATGGAGTGAAGGTGTTGTCGAGGCTGAAGTGTTTAACTTCGATCTCCAGCTTCATCTCATGATCGCCTAGCGATGTTTCACCGAGTATCTTATTCTTTTATTTGGCTTTACGGCTCCTTATCTCTTTCCTCGGTCCTAGTTTTGATTATCCATGTTGTAAAGTTTTATGGAACAATTGATGAAATACTCACAGCTTACTCAATAAGCGTATTACAATTTCTTATCTTCTAAATTCTTTCTACCCCTTTTTTAATCCTAGTATAAATCCAATCATAAAGCTCCCCGCGAATGGAAGATGGCTTATAATAGGGGTAAGTAAACCTGGAGCCTGTTCTATTACGGGCAAGGCCTTCGATATAGCCTCAGTCAACTTGTTATAATTCACGCTGATTATACCAGTTGAGCCCAAATATATGAGGAAGAGAAAGAGTAGCCCAAGAATCACAGCGATGATTTTAGCGACTTTCTTAATTGCGTATCCAGCAAGAAAACCACCAATTCCACCCATGCCCAACTGATAAGCGATTGGAGTTAAAATTTCACTCATATCCTTTCACCTTGAAGGTTATTCTCGTTTAAATATTCTTAATGGGGTTATCAGAATATAAGATATGAAGTCTGCTAATGAAAGTGTTCCTATAATCCATCCGTAGAATTCATAGAAAATCATTTGAGTATGGCGTATATTCAATATCGGAAATACCCAAAACAACAGAATATAAATCAAGAACGCGCCTAGTAACTTTGACATAAGCCAACGAGCGAAACTTTGTCGACTCACTCCCTCCCCTCCTTAAACGGTTACGAAAACTTAGATGAAATCATTATTTTGTTAGATAATTCTTTTTTCCTGCAAAATCTTTGTAATAGCCATATTCCAGATAGGGAAGTCTGGCGAATAGAGCCATACCTTAGTCTTTTCTTTACCTATCTTGCTTCCTAACCACCCCGTTATCCCACCTTTTTCCATTAGTCTTTTTCCTATCGTGGATGCTATACCTCCTACTTTTGGTGTGGCAAATTCTATTTCGAGACCCTTCCTACCCTTAGCAACTTTGCCGGCTTTCCCCGGTCTCATATTAATGAATGTTTTCGAATGGCAAGGTATACCACAGTGAACGAGGTTCTCCGACTTCTAAGGGAACTAATAGTAGCCGACAGAGCAAAGCAGAAGCCCAAACAAGCCCCTCTTCAGCATGGTGGTGGTGAACAAAATTCCATCCTAGCGCACCACCAAGAAAAATTATTCAAAATCTCTTACACACAACTGTCTAGCCCTGTCTAGTGCCGTCTAGTGCTGTCTAGTTCTCCCTCTCCCCCCGGTATACCGGACTACAAAAATTTATTTCAGAAAAACATATATCAACCAAATACCCCAAACCAACAATCGTTCCAAGAAGGTCCCCCACATGTTTTGGAGGAGCCAAGAATACGCCCAAGAATACACCGAACGAGAATGGAAATCCCTATTCCGCCGAAAAGTCTACGACAACCTCGTCTGGGCATTCACCACACCCTACGTTCCCAAAGAAAAATCCTTAATTCTCGACGCAGGAGGAGGAAGCGGCCGATGGACCCTCGACTTCACCTACCTTGGCCATCACGTAGTTCTGCTCGACTTTTCACGACCCATGCTCAGCCTTGCAAAGGAAAAAATTGAGAGACTACTTAAAGCTGGCGACGCTGATCTCATCTTAGCAGACATTCACCATCTACCATTTCCTCCAGAAATATTCGACTTTGTCTTTGTTGAAGCCGACCCCTTCACCCAAGGTGGAACAAAACATGAAGTCTCAACTGCCTTGCGTCAATTGCATCACGTTTTAAAACCTAACAAGCTTATAGTAGGATCGGTTTCCGGTCGATACGCGATTGCAGCCACCGAGATACAAGGTGCCATAACCATTGAGGATGTGAAACGTGCAATTAAAGTCCTCAAAACGGGTGAATACTTAGCAGTCCCAAGCGATCCATCCTCTCTTCTCTTCCTGTTCACCCCGTCTGAGCTAAGGGAAACTCTAGAAGAAGTCGGCTTTCATGTGGATAAAATTGAATCTACCATCACCCTTTCCCATTTCTTACCTAAAGACCTTGAACGAAGCGGTGAAGTCTTAGAACTGCTGCTTGAGTTTGAAAAATCCATTCGTGAAATGCCTGAAGTGCTACCCTACAGTCGACGAATGCACTTCGCCGCGAGAAAATGACCATCGCTAACATATCGTCTACTTCAAATGCTCCGTTACATTAGCCTCCAGAATTTTCCCTTTCTCGTCGATCTTGAATTCTAACATTACACGATCCGTCAACTGCTTCTTGGTGTTAAAAGTCTCGTGGCAACTGCCACACTCAATATCTGACTCAAGTTCAACCACATACCATGAAGCATCCACATAATATCGCCCACAGCTTGAACACCGAATTACTGAAACGTCCAGCCAAGCCTTTTCGCTCATCTTCACTCACACCTCATCCATTTCTTAAGGATTATAGGGTTATTAAAGTAGACGCATAACGGCAAATTTTTGAGTATGATCGGTATACTTCAATAATTGCTGGTGTATGCTGATGCCCAAAATCAAAGTTGCGTTAATCGGCGTGGGAAACTGCGCGTCGGCCGTCGTTCAAGGAGTCTATTATTATGGAGGTGTCGAAAAGGAGGAAGAGGCAATAGGGCTGAGACATCTCTATCTTGGAGGCTACCATCCACGAGACATCGAATTCGTTTCCGCCTTCGACATCGAGGCTAGAAAAGTGGGAAAGGACCTTTCGGAAGCCATCTTCTCCCCGACTAACAACACCCTAAAATTTGCCGACGTACCCAAAATGAACGTTCCCGTTTGGAAGGGTCCCGTTTTGGATGGCGTGGGCGAATACCTAAAAAATGTGATCAAAATTAGCGAGTCCCCAGAAGTTGACGTGGCTCAAAAACTTAGGGAAAGCGGTGCAGACCTAGTCCTTAACCTCCTTCCCAGCGGAGCCATAAAAGCCTCGCGACAGTATGCTGAGAAGGCTCTGAAAGCAGGGTGCGCCTTCGTGAACGCCGCACCTACCTTCATTGCTAGCGATGCCGCTTGGGGTAAACATTTCAAAGAGGCGGGACTGCCAGTGGTCGGCGACGACTTGGTGGATCAAGTGGGCGCCACAGTTCTTCATAAAACCCTCCTAAAAATGTTGGCTGACCGAGGTGTGCGAGTTTCCGAGACCTATCAACTCGATGTGGGCGGTGGAACCGAGTCTCTGGACACCCTTGAGAGGGCAAGGGACGTAAAAAGGGTCTTGAAAACAAAATCGGTGGAGATGGCTTTGCCGTACAAGGCTTCGGTGGTAGCTGGGTCAACGGACTACGTCGACTTTTTAGAGAATCGGCGAGACAGCTACTTCTGGGTCAAGGGGTTCTACTTTGGAAGGATTCCAATACATCTGGACATAAGGCTCAACACAGTTGATGCCCCCAACGCGGGCTCTGTCCTGTTTGACGTTATACGGGGAGTTAAAATCGCCCTCGACCGGGGGATAGCCGGTCCTCTCTTGAGCCTTTCCGCCTATGCCTTCAAACATCCCCCACAAGTGCTTCAGCTGGAAATGGTTGAGCAATGGTTTGAGGAGTTTATTCATGGGAAGAGGGAACGTTAACTTCATTAATCGCTATTTAAGATTTGTTGGTTCATTGGGTGGTAAAGGAAAGAAACTGGAGGAGCTATCAAAAGGTAATGGGGCGTTTGAAGTTGACGATATATGTTTTTCTGAAGAAAAATTTTTGTAGACCTATATACCGGGGGGAGGAGAACTAGACAGGGCTAGACAGTTGCGTCAAGAGAGACGTTCTCTCTTTCTAGACTTCCTTTCTGCGCTTCTTGGTTGTTTGGAAAAATTTTCTTGGTGGTGCGCTGAGATAGAATTTTGTTCACCACCACCAAGCTATGGCGGGACTGGCTTGTTCTGGGCTTTGATTTTGGAACGGGGTTTGGGAGGAGCTCGGTTTGGGTGGGCCAGAACCAGAAATCTTGGTGCGGAAGAAGGCTCATGCTTTGTCCTATCTTTTTTAAAAGCTTAAGGAAATCTTATATGCTTAGCCAGCCTCGTTTATTATAGCTCTGAAAACACCCAAAACCCGTAAAGAACGTCACGGGGGATTGTTGAAACCCAAACATAAATCAGAGGGTAACCCCAAACGAGCACATTTTCTATTCTCTTTTAGGAAAACGATGCAAGAGCAGGCATACGCTCACCTTAAGATGTGGCAGTTCGCAATCAAGCATTTAAATCTCATAATCACACTCTACAATAGGGTAAATATGCACAGGATAGTCGCCGACACTGGTCCCCTCCTAGTCCTAGGGATCATCAACAGGCTTGATTTACTCGTAAATTTGTATGCCAGCGTCTACGTGTCCACCGAAGTTAAAAGAGAATTAGAGATAGGAGCTGGAAAATATCAAGACGCAAGAAACGCCTTAGAAGCTGTGAATAAAGGCTGGCTCACAGAAATACCGGTGGATCAAATTTTTGGTAATAGAATTGGGGAATTGATGGCAGGACCTCCCAAGCTCGGTAAAGCCCAAGCCGAATCCATAGTTTTATGCAAACAATTAAACATCCATCTGCTCCTCATCGATGACGAAGACGCGGTTAAAGTTGCTCAAAAAGAAGGAATTCGCGTAGTCCATGGACTAGATATTTTAATTAACTCCGCAAAAATGGGTTCGATCTCGCTTTCTGAGGCATTAAATCACATTAATAAATTCAGAGAAGCAGGCGAATATGGTGAAAAAGATTTAAGAGAGGCTGAATCCAGAATAAAGCGTATCGCAGGGAAGTAAGAGTCATGATCAAAGTTCAAGCCAAGAGTTATGAAAAGAGCGCAAGGGAAGTAGAAGAGGCTATTGATGCTTATGTTAATGGAAGGGCCTCACTCGGAGGAGCGGCGGAAATAGCAGGAATATCATACTGTGACTTCCGTGAAGAACTCCGAAAACGAGGGCTGTTATCTAAAAGAAAGATTGGCTTAACCTAGAACCCACAGCCTTTTGTTTTATCAATAACTTTTCTGGGAGGAGACTATCAAAATTGCCTCTTTTGATCCAGCCTCCCTCCTCTAACTCACCCCTTTCTATTTTAAAATCTAAACTATGAGAACCCGTCTGCAAATTATAAATAGCTCTGCTGTTTTGGTGATGAAGAAGTTCAACTGTGCGTGCACTGGAAGGCTTTCTGAGTTGTTGTTCTAAGGCAGAAAATCTTGGTGTTGAATTGTGGCGTGACGGAGAGAACTTAAAGGGAAGGGTGTTGTGGTCGTTGAAGTAGTATTTCGGTGAACAAGAGTTTTCGTTGAACAGGAGACACCAGAGCCTAGGGTCATGGCTTACATTCCTATGTACAAACCTCTACAAGTTTCTAAGCGTGAGAGATGCGGTAAAGTTATCGCTGAACCAAAAGAACTGGTTAGAATCTAAGGGAATAAGGAGTTATTCTCTTTCTATCTCATAGTATTTGTCATAAGTTATGTCCTTAACCTTACGTCTCCCTCTTTGAATTTCAACAATCTACCTTCTTTAGGATATTCAGAGTATATTCATTAAGTGTTTACATTCAAGATATCTGGGTAAATGAGAGTGGAGTGATTTCATGGAAATTATTTGTCCTTTTTCTTCTGTGATGTGTTGGATCTCATGGAGTTGTTGAGGCGGATTGATTCTATTCTTAGGCGTATGGCTTCCTTCACCATCTCAGCTCTAGTCCTGTATCCGAGGGTCCCGGACCGAATGATCTCGTCCATCTCATCAGCAAGCTGTCTGGGTATCCGAACCGTAACATAGTCGTCTTCACTCTTCATCTTCATTCCCAACTTAAAGTTGTAATAGACTTGGCTTCACCTATTTATGACTTATGTTCTCAAAATCAGTCTACAGAAAAAATGTTTGAAAGTAATTCTACACAAGCCTTAAATAAGAATGAAAATAAAATCATGAATGAACCATGGATGATTTTTATTAAAGACATGGAACATAGGGGAGTATGGAGTGGGCTAATCGCTCGCATAATCTCCCCCTGAACAGAAAAACCAAGTTTAGGAGAGTGATAGAATGAAGAGAAAAGCAGTCAGAGAAATAATGTTGACACTACTCCTCGCGTCGTCTATGTTCCTCGTGCAAAATCCCGTTGTCTTTGCCCAAATCAGCTTTTCCGACAGCTTCGAAGGCACGACAATTGACCCTTTCTGGACAGTCACTCAGCAGTACGGCACAGTAACGTTGTCTTCAGACCAAGCACATTCGGGATCCCAATCAGTTAAGATGAGTTCGATAGGTGGGGGTCAGAGAGAGATGCACTTATCCCACACTTTCCCGGCTGTAGGGAAAGGAATAGTCTCAGTCTGGCTTTACGATACGACGCCTGGAATGAATACACTTTATGCGAGTCTGGGAGTTTTTAACTCAGCTTTGCCTTATGGGACACCCGGGATGGGGTTCCAAATTGCTGTGATGGATTGGGATCCATATTGGTATCATGCTGCAGCTTGGGGCATAGGAGAGGTCACTGTTGCCAGGACACTTGGATGGCATAAATTTAAAGTAGTCTACAATCCTGGAGATGCCCAATTCTTCATAGACGGCATGTTGGTTGCCTCCTTTCCAGGTGACTATGTCTTCGACCATCTGGATTTGTCGGTATTCGGTCCATCGTGGAGACCAGATGCGACCTTTTACTTCGACGATTTCTATGTGCAATGGGCACCCCCAGTTGTAACTGCAACCATAGATATCGACCCTGACACTTTGAATTTGAAGAGCAACGGTGAATTTGTTACTGCTTATATAGAGTTGCCCGCTGGATATGATGCAGCAGACATCGACCTCACCACAGTTCAATTGGAAGGCATTCCAGCAATAACAGACCCTAAATACAGCTTTGTAACAGATCCAAGCCAGTATTTGGTGGATCACGACGGAGATGGAATCCTGGAGCGAATGGTCAAGTTTGACAGAGCCTCCGTCACAAGTTACGTGAATATGATAGACTTCGGTAGTGAAACTGGAAAATTCAAAGAAGTCACACTAAAAATAATAGGAGAAGTCGCAGAAATACTGTTTGAAGGCTCTGATACAGTCAGGGTAATAATTTAAGAATTAAACAGTAGCCCAAAACTGAATCTCCCTTTTTTCCCTATTTTGTAAAACCTGCAACATTAAATACCAAATATTAACTCTTAAACAAATAATCAAAGAATTGGTTTCAATGAGTATAGAAGCTGTAAGAATGCTCATTAAAGGAGACAAGGAATCATAAAAGGGCATAACCCATATGATATTTAGCTAACTTTCTGTTTGTCTCTAGCGATGACACTATAACAAATCCATCCTCGTCGATATCGGTTTTGAAAATCTTCTTCAAGTGGCTGGCTCCGCCTCGGTCAGACACTTAACACAACTTCATCAATCACTGCTCAAGATTTGCTAATTCATGAGTGTTAAGGAAAGCATTGTAATCTATCATGTAAGTTAAAATAGAAAACCTTATTTGTATTACTTATATTGTAATCTATGCTGGTTGTTCATCATGGAGGTTATTTCCATTCGTGTCCCAAAGGAGCTGAAAGAGGAGATGCGCAAGCTTAACATTAATTGGGCAGAGTATATACGGAACTTAATTGAGGAAAAGGTTCAACAAGAAAAGATTAGGCGAGCATGCCAGAACATAGATAAGATAAGAGAAAAAACTGTTGGAGTTAAGTTTGATAGCGTCAGAGCAATCAGAGAAGCCAGGGATTCCCGATGAAAAGGGTTGTGCTTGACGCATCCGTGATCTTAAAATGGTTTATTGAGGAAGAGGACAGTGACAGAGCGATTAAGATTCGTGACCTTTATGTGCAGAGGAAAATCTGGCTCTCACTGCCCGTCTTAGTGCTATTTGAACTTGGTAACACGTTATTGAAGCACCCCTCAATAACATTAGAAGACTCTGAAACAGCGTTTCAAGCTCTTTTAGACCTAGGGATGGAATTGAGGAGCTTCGTGGAGGTAGAGCTACTAAAAAGTGCCTTCAAGATCTCAAGAGAATTCGACATAACATTTTATGATGCAGCCTATGTCGTTTTATCTAAATTATACGGAACAAAATTCATCACTGCCGACAGAAGACTCTACGACAAAATAAAGGACGCCTTTGACGTGTTGTTATTAAGGAACGTTGAACCCGAATCACTCCTTTGAACATCTATCGTGCCGTTTTCCCCTGCATATACGATTGCGTGTAGTAGTTAAGGCCTTCAAGTTATTTTTGAAATCTCTGCCTTCAGTTTCTCTACCACATTAAGCCTTTTGCTCATTTCCATTTTTATTTTATCAATGATTTCCACGGGCGCTGGATCTATGCCTTGAAGGATGGCAAGATAGATGCTCGCAAAGTCTCCTACCTGCGATACAGAAAACATCTTCGCCAGTTTTCTCCTCCCCTCCGCGTAAATTTCTAGGACCTTCTGAGCCTTACACAGTGCCAACGCCTTGGTTGCTTCGATTCTATGCTGGATCTCGGGTGGTTCGTCGCGGTCTCGAATCAGGATAATGGAGAACCTTTTAGTGAGGACTTCGGGTGCTTCCCACCCCACGACTTCGTTATGGCTAAGCTCTGGAAAAACGTCGTGTTTGCTCAGAACCTTGCTGTTTTCATTCAATTGCGTCTTCAATCGACGGGATATGGCTCCATACTGCCTAAATCCATAAACCACGGGTAGGGTTTCCGCCAACTCTAACGCCAACTTTTTGGACGGATTTCTTTCTGTGGGAGTTTTGGGCGAGTTTTCATCAATCGACCTTTCGAGAACGTGTATAACCTCTTGAACGTCTTCTTCTACGTTTGGGAGGATACCCATCCTCGCCAAGAGAATTGGCATCGGAAAGAATATGTAGGGAATTGCGGCGCGTGGAGAAAGTCCACGTGGTATTGTTACGTGGGGTATTCGCAGTTTTTCAGAAAAGGAGAGTAGATGTCCTCCAGAAGTTATAGTTATCGTCATGCATCTTCGCCTAATAGCATCCACGAACGCATTGAGCGTTTCTTCCGTGTTCCCTGAGTAGCTAACTGCGAAAACCAGAGTGTTCTCATTGGCATAGGCGGGCAAGGTATAGTCTTTGCTAACTTCTACGGGGATGGGGAGCTCGTCTCGTAGCCAGTCTCGGAGAATTTCTCCGCCTATGGCGGATCCTCCCATACCCACGACTATAATCTGCTGAGGCTTCCCATATTTGATCGAAATTTCCGAGGAAATATTCACTTCGTTTGGTATCCTAACTTTTTTAGCCAGTTCTACCGCATCTTCGCAATACTTGGGAGTTTGCATGCAGAGTCCCAGCAAACTACTCTTGTCGACTCTTTTAACCTCCTCCACCTGATCCAGAATAACAGCTTCACGCATTTTCTCACTCATGCTCCTCCACCTC
>Ga0315314_1003573_pt1 | contig 12058 bp, 14 predicted proteins | sample TDP9_MG_FD_203631 | JGI IMG/M metagenome (GOLD analysis project Ga0315314, IMG submission 203631) | Freshwater sediment microbial communities from Lake Towuti, South Sulawesi, Indonesia - TDP9 | ecosystem: Environmental > Aquatic > Freshwater > Lake > Sediment | place: Indonesia: South Sulawesi...
TCGGAGGAAAGGGCGGCGAACCAACAGGTAAGTTGGCTGAAAAAATAAAACAGGACTTTGGCTCCTTCGAGACTTGGAAGAAAGAATTTATGGCCGTTGCAAATGGCGCAAGGGGATGGGCTTTGTTATGTTATGACCTCAGCGACAACAGACTCCACAACTATTCAGTCGACTTCCATGACCAAGGCGCTGTCTGGGGATCAATTCCCATAATGGCCCTTGACGTTTGGGAACACGCCTACTACCACGATCAGGGACCAAACAGAAGCGCCTACTTTGAAGCTTTCTGGAAGAACGTGAACTGGAAAAACATCAACGAAAACTTCGAGAGAATAACATCAAAATTCGAGAAGTAAGCAATTAGAAACTACTACGTAGTCATCATTTCCATTCAGTAACTTGCAATGGATAGACTGATTCTAGAGATTTCAGTCGTGTTCTTCAAACATCTTATCTTGAGTTGGGTCGTGCTTTCTTAACCATTCAATAAGCATGGCTACGTGTTCCTTCTCTTCGTCCATATTGTGTTGCAGAATCTTTTTCAAGGATTCGTCTTTGGTGAGTTCGATTCTTTGCTCGTACCAATTTATGGCTTCCAACTCTTCAATCAAGGATTGCCTTGCCCTTTCCAAATTTTTGGTCTTCTCACTTAGTTTTTCAGGGTCCTCATATTTTGACAAACAACCACTTCCAAATTGTTGAGTTTATAATTGTTTACCCTTTCAACCTTTAACCTTTTCGAAAAGGATTCACTAGCCATATGCATCGTATGTGTAAGTTAGAAAGTTTTTTATTTACACCAACAAAATTAGGTAGAGGTGTTTGTTATGGGAAAGAAAGGAAGAGAAATAGTGAAAGTTGGCATCAAGGAATTGTTGAAGGACCTGAATAGCGCTTACGCTGACGAATGGATAGCCTTCTTCTATTATACTTGGGCAGCAGACTTCATTGAGGGACCAGATTACCCAACAGTGGCCGGCGAATTGGATAGAATCGCAAAAGACGAGTTCGAGCACATGTCAGAACTTGCTGACAGAATCCTCGAATTGGGAGGAGAACCGGAAAGAGACCTTGAAGATTTACAGAAAATAGCAACCTGCAAGAAAGTCGTATTTCCCAAGAACGAAAGAGACCTTGAAGGCGTACTTAACGCCGTTGCTGAGGCAGAAGGATGCGCAATAGACGTATACAATAAGCTTCTCTTGAAGGTATCTGCCTGCTACGAAAAGGATGTAAGAACCTTCCACTTAATACAGCATATACTGTCAGAAGAAATACAACACGAAGAAGCCTTTGAAAATCTGTTGGAGAAAAAGAGAAAATAACCATTGAAGACAAGCCCAAATTCCATTCCCTTATTTCTTACACTCGCTTGGACGGCATTTAAAAACTGGGTGTAATAGTGGACATTCCGCTTAACTTCTTTTAACGACAATAAAAAATACATATGTTGAACAAAAGGTATTTTGAGGGACCAAAAATAAGCATCGAAATAGAAAGGTTTGTTGACGAGTGGGGTCCAGAGAAAATACTGCACGTCTATGATCCAGAGGTGGGCATGAAAGGCGTTCTGGTAATTGACAACACAACCCTTGGCCCAGGCAAAGGCGGAATCAGAATGTTACCCACCATCACAACAGAGGAAATCTTTCGTTTAGCCAGAACAATGACATGGAAATGTGCCCTCGCAGAACTGCCTTTCGGAGGAGCAAAATCAGGGATAATTGCTGATCCAAAGTAAATGTCCAAAGAAAAGAAGATGGAAATAATACGCGCCTTTTCCAGAGCCTTGAAACCCGTATGTCCAAAACTCTACGTAGCCGCACCAGACATAAACACTGGAGAGGAGGAAATGGCTGTTTTCGCCAAGGAAAACGGCTCCATGAAGGCTGCCACCGGAAAACCAGCCCACATGTGCGTCAAGCCTGGTGTGAAATGTGGCATCCCCCATGAGTATGGATCCACGGCTCTTGGAGTAGTGCAAGCCACATTTACGGCAGCAAATTATGTAGGCTTAGACATTGAGGGCGCAACAGCAGCGATAGAGGGCTTTGGAAACGTCGGTTCCTATGTGGCCGAATACTTGACGCAGATTGATGTAAAAGTTGTAGCGGTTTCCGACTCTAAGGGTTGCATATACAACCCGGGAGGGTTAGAATACGAAAAATTAGCCGAGGTCAAGGAGGAAACTCGCTCGGTCATAAACTACAGGCCTGGGAAAGTGTTGGATAACAAAGAAATCTTTGGGCTTCCGGTAGACATTCTTGTTCCCGCTGCTCTTTCGGATGTTATCACAGAGGATAATGTAGATCGTGTTAAGGCAAAAATGGTGGTTGAGGCTGCCAACATTCCTGTAAGACCGGAAATAGAGGAAGTTTTACGAGAGAGAGGAGTCTTGGTTGTACCTGACATCCTTGCAAACGCTGGAGGCGTCATATCTTTCTGTTCTGAATACAGGGGTTACAACCCGAAGCAGATGTTGAAACTTGTTCAGAGAAAGATTCGGCGAAACACTGTAACTGTTTTAGAATACGCCGAGGAAAGGGACATGGGACTGAGGGATGCGGCTTTAAACATTGCCAAAGAAAGAATACGCGAAGCGCGAAGTTATTGAGAAAGCCTAACTCTCAACTATTTCAATGGCAGCGGTCGGACAGCTTCTAACGCAAGCAACGCGTGCGCAAGTCTATGGTTTAGTGATGTTGAAACCGCATCTATCAGAGTTAGCGGTCTCTAAACCGCTTGTGTGATCCGTTAGCGTATGCATTCTAGGGTAGAAAAAATGGGAGAGGGCGAAGGTTCTGTTTATTGCTTCTCTTTTCTGCGCTTAACGTAAATGGCTGTTGCGGCTGTTGCGACTAGGATTGTTGAGGCTAAAGCAATGTATGGGGCTAACAAAGCAAGCTTGTCAACAGGAACCGAGATGCCGCCTACTGCCGGTGAGACATTGACTGTGCCGTTAGAGATGGCGGCTGTGGTCTCTTGGGCTGTGGAGTTAACAAGTATCACGTCTTCTGGGGCGCACATCGAGTTTCCTCCGTTTTTGCATAGGAATTTGACGATGGCCATGTCTCCGCTACCGCTAGCGGGCGTGGAGCCTCTACAAAGCGCACAGCCACAGAAGGTTATAATTCCGTCAGTGTTGTTTACTGCTCCCGGAACCCATAAAGTGGACATTCCTCCCTGTTTAAGGAAGGGCCCTTCTTCGACGCTGAGGCATTCTAGGACGTTTGGATTAAAGGTCATTCCAGCCTGCCAACCCCAGAGATTGCTAACGCCCGAGACGTCTATGTATACCGTGATTGTTTGGCCGACTGCGGCCGTTGTTGTCGGCGGGCTTATATAAACGGTTGTTGAAGAAGAAGCCATGACTGTTCTTGTTTCCATTGGTGGGTCCCATCCCCAGTTCACTCCGAGTAAACTGAAGTCCGTCCAAGTGATAATACCGCTTCCATCAAGGTCCGGATTTGGTGGTGCCGGGGGAACCGTATAGCTGTACCAGAAAGTAATCGCCAATAGGTCCCAGATGTTAACGATGCCGTCTGGTGTGAATGGTGCAGCATCGGGCCAGCCTGGACCACTTGGTCCTGCAATGTCTGCAAAATTACCTCCTGCGGGTCCTGCCCTTACTGGAGGTAGATTGGATGCCACAAGCATGATTGCCACAAACAGTACTATCGGTATTCCTTTAATTGCATTTTTCATCCTTCGTCCCGTCTTCCCTATCTTTATTTGGGGTGTTTTGTTACATCGCTCTTCCATTTTGAGCGCTTTCGAAGGGTGCAAACAATAGAAGCCATTTTTTGGTATCGTCCTTTCTCCTCTCTCTTTCAGTATTTCCGCCTACTTTCTTCCGCATTAGCAGTATTTAAGTTCTATGGAAAATCTTTCCACTAGTGACTTTGATAAGCCAACGAAAAGTCACACCAAGCATTGAAGCAAACGCGCGCGCATAACTTAAATGAATACATGCAGTCTACTCACCTCTGAATACCGGTTTTCTTTTTTCAATGAAAGCTTTCATTCCTTCTTTCTGATCATACGTGTCAAAGCATTTAGCGTAGAGCTCCACCCCCAGCCTATCCCCTTCTTCAAGCGCCTGACTCATACTTGAATTTATGAGTAATTTACTGAAACCCACAGCAATAGGTGCTCGAGTAAAGACTTTGCGCGCTAAATTCTTGGTTTCCTCCAACAGATCTTCATGTTTAACTACCTTGTTAACAAGCCCAATCTGAAACGCTATGTTCGCATCTAAAGTCTCTTCTGTAAAGAAGAGATACTTTGCCCTCTTCGGCCCTATGATCCTAGGCAACCGCTGAGTCCCGCCGAACGGTGACAAGATTCCAATGCCTGGTGGAGGTTCTCCAAAGACCGCTCTTTCCGAAGCCACACATAGGTCACAAGCAATAGTTAGGTCGAATCCGGCTCCAAGGGCCAGCCCATTCACTGCCGCCAAAATCGGTTTCTGCAAGCTTTCTATCTTCTCAAGCACATTATGTGCAAGACGGGCAAATATTGTTGCTTCTTTACTTGTCATCTGCTCCATCTCTTTTATGTCACCTCCTGCACTGAAAGCTCGGTCGCCCACACCTGTTATGATCAAGACTCTTCTTTGAGCATCACCAGCAAATTTGTCGAGAACAGCTCCCAATTCAACGAATGTTTTTTCCCGCAACGCATTCAACACCTCTGGTCGATTCAGTTTAACTATCTGAAGTTTACCTTCCATCTCAACAAGCAAATCTTCAAAAGTCAAAACCAGCCACCTCCATGATCAGCATGGACCCATTAACTGCAAGAAAGCCTTATATCATTTCTTTATAGCGCACATGCGACCTGCATGAACAAGCGTAAAACTGCGTGCGCATTTATATAGCCACCAAATAACCATATTTCAACCATGAAAGCTAAAACATTAGACACAGAAACAAAAAAGACTATCTTAACTGCTCAAAGGAATGAGATTACAGAACATTTTATTTATGAGAAACTGTCCCGATCAATAAAAGATCCTCATAATAGAAAAATTCTAGAACGTATCTCAAGTGATGAACTGAACCATTATAATTTCTGGAAAAAATACACTCACGAAGATGTAAAGCCAAATAAGCTGAAAATTTGGAAGTACTTTTTGATTTCAAGAATATTTGGGATAACATTTGGAATAAAGCTGATGGAGAGGGGAGAAGAAAAAGCCCAAGCAACATACGAAAAGATCTCCAAATTTATGCCAAATGCCAAAAGTATTGTAAAAGACGAAGATGAACATGAAAAACAACTCATAGATTTAATCGATGAAGAGCGGCTTAGATACGTTGGTTCCATGGTTCTGGGCTTGAATGACGCCCTTGTAGAACTTACTGGCGCCCTTGCAGGATTAACCCTTGCCCTCCAAAATACACGCCTAATCGCAATGGCAGGCTTAATTACAGGAATTGCTGGATCGTTATCAATGGCTACGTCGGAGTATCTGTCAGCCAAATCGGAAGCTGGTGCCAAGAATCCCTTCAAGTCATCGGTTTATACTGGTTCTGCTTATGTTCTTACGGTTTTGTTTCTGATTTTCCCTTATTTGTTCTTTACGAACTTCTATTTCTGCTTAGGCTTCACAATCTTGAACGCAGTTATAGTGATTTTTATGTTCACTTTCTATGTTTCTGTTGCCAAAGACATTTCTTTCAGGAATAGATTTTTTGAGATGACGCTAATTAGCCTTGGAATAGCAGCTTTAACTTTCGGCATAGGTTTTCTAATAAGAATATTCTTGAATGTAGAAATATAGAAAATAGATGCGCATTTTGATTGTCATAGAATTTAGAAATTATTTAGTTTTAGTTACTTTCTTTGCGATTTCCCTTCCAAACTCGAAGCATTTTTGGAATTCATTTTTGTCGGGAACCCATTTAACCGTCAAGGCAGGGGCAACTATCTCCATACCTGCCCTTTCAAGTTTCTCTTCAATGGTTTTAACTGCTCCGCCTCCCCAACCATAGGAGCCGAAGGCAGCAGCCATCTTATTTCTCGGTCTCAGACCCTGCAGTTCTTCTAGAAATGGAGCCACGGTTGGTAGAACACCATTGTTAATGGTTGATGAGCCGATAAGTATGCCTTTTGCTTCGAGAAGTTCTTTAATGATGTCTCCTCGATCTGAAAATGGAATCCTAAACAGCGTCGTTTCAACACCCTCGCTGCTTATGCCCTCAACAATAGCCTTAGCCATTTTTTCTGTGCTACCCCACATGGTATCGTAAACAACCAGAACTTTTCTTCCAGCCTCTCCCTTCGCCCACCTGAGATAAGCCTCAACAATTTTCATCGGGTTGCTACGCCAAATGATGCCATGGCTTGGCGCAATCATGCTAATCTTCAAGCCTAGCTTCTGAATTTCCTCAATCTTCCTTACCACTAATTGACTGAAAGGCCACAAGATGTTAGCGTAATATTTGGCTGCCTCTTCCATCAGGATTTTCTCATCAACTTCATCGTCGAATCTTTTCGAGGTTGCCAAATGCTGCCCGAAGGCATCATTAGGTAAGAGCAAGGCATCTTTTTCTATGTAGGTGAACATGCTGTCTGGCCAGTGAAGCATAGGAGCTTCGATGAATTTTAGCCTTCTTTCGCCTAAACTTATCTCGTCGCCAGTTTTTACAACCTGGAAATTCCAGTTGCCAAAATAGTGTTTTTGCAACCCCTCTTTGCATCGGGCGGTGCCTACCACCTTTGCCTGAGGGGCCAGTTTCAAAATTTCGGAAATGGCTCCAGAATGATCTGTTTCGACATGGTTAGCCACGACATAGTCTATCTTAGAGGGATCAATGATTTCCCTAATCCTTTCCATCATCTCTTGCGCGAAGGGACCATAAACACTATCGATTAGAGCCGTTTTTTCGTCAACGACTAGATAGGCATTGTATGTGGTTCCACGATGAGTTGAGTAGGTGAAGCCGTGAAAGTATCTAACATTCCAGTCAACGGCTCCAACCCAGAAAATATTTTCTAAAACTTTAATGGAAGGCACGTTAAGTTTCACCTCGTGGGAATTCGTAACTCATTAAATATTAATCTTCCCGATTTCATGAAAAATGCCTATCGGACTCTGTTGGGTTGAACATCACAACTTACGAACTTAGACTTGCCTTCACGATCCTCTCAGCAACAGCTTTTCCCAATTTTCGGCTTTCTTCTAAGCCCTTTTCGTCTGGACTGTATTTTATTAATAGAGGGGGCTCTATGGTTTGCATCTCAAACTTGTTTTTCATAACCTCCAACAACATGCGCGGAGCCTCTCCGCTCCAGCCATAAGAACCAAAAGCTGCCCCTACCTTACTCTTTAAATTAATTCCCTTAACCGCCACTTCTTCTAGGAATCTCTTCATGTCTGCGCTCATGTCGTGGTGGTAAGTGGGCATTCCAAGAATTATGGCGTCTGCCTCAGCCAAATCTTCAGGTCTCGCAAAATACCTTAATTCCACATTTACGCCTGCCACCGATTTCGCTCCCTCTTCAACTGCCCTAGCCATTTTCTCGGTGTTCCCGGTTTGACTGTAGTAGAGAATAAGCAGTTTCAGCAACTTCGGCATGTTCAACCCTCAATCCATCTAACATGAAGGGGAAAAATAACTTTTGTGTGCGTACATCCATAAACAAGAGATGTGAAATAGTACCAACTTGTCTCTCGGAGTTTTCTATTCGGGGATGAGGAGGCCTAAAGACCATATGAGAACTATTCCGAAAATGAACAAGGCAAACTGAATCATGGATTTTCCAATGTTCTCTTCCTTTTGTATCTCTGGAATCAATTCAGAGGCTGCGAGGTAAATGAAACCCCCTGCGGCTAAAGCGATAAGAAAACCAACAAAGTTCTCTATGTGTATTGAAAAGTAACTGGAAATGAGGACTCCAGCAACGGCTGTTAATGCAGATAAGAAGTTAACGAACAGGGCTTTGTATCTTGTAAAGCCACCATAGACCAGAACTCCGAAGTCTCCTATTTCTTGGGGAAGTTCGTGAAAAATTACAGCTAGGGTAGCGGCTAATCCCACCGTAATGTTTATGAAAAAACTGGCGGCGATTATCATTCCATCAATGAGATTGTGAATTCCGTCCCCGATCACATTCAAATAAACAAACCTCTTGACGGTCATTTTCTCCTCAACATCAGATTCATATCCGTGTACATGGCCATGGTACCAATAGATAAATCGTTCAAGGAAGAAGAATCCGAGAAAACCTAGAGTAATATAGAGAACAGCGATTGAAAGTTGCTCTTCTCCAAGGAATTCTATGGCTTCTGGTAGCAAATTTAGATAAGCCGCGCCTAAGATGGAACCTGCTGAAAAGCTGAGAAGAACAAATAAGATTCTGTCTAGGGTAGTCTCTTTCAGAGATATGGCAAAAACTCCAATCAACGATAAGAGGCTGACTACCACAACAGCCAAGATTGCGTAAAGTAGATTAGACATATTTCTTCTTCGCCTCTCTCTGTCAATATGGTCACTAATGAACTTAGTGGAAATCATGCAAGAGATTTAGATTTAATAGTGAAGGATAGATTAATCTATATCATGAGAGCGAAGTTTCAATGCACGAACATTTTCACCCGCCAAGAGGCATAAAGTATCTTGGAATCGCCTTAGGTATCACCTTATCCTTCTTCATTGTTGAATTAATCGGAGGAATCCTAACAAACAGCCTAGCCCTCTTAACAGACGCCTGGCACATGCTAAACCATGTCTTTGCTCTAGTCTTCGCCCTCGTAGCCGCATGGCTTGCCCTGCGTCCCACCTCTGTAAAAAGAACTTACGGCTATTACCGTGCAGAAATTCTAGCGGCTTTTTTGAACGGCATCTTCTTGTGGGCGGTCGCAGTTTTCATCTTCTACCAAGCTATTCAGCGGATTCAACAACCAGTTGAAGTTGAAAGCCTAAGCATGTTGATCATTGCTGTTTTGGGTCTCATAGCTAACGGGCTGTCTGCAGTAATCCTTTCAAGGTCAAAGGATGAAAGTCTAAACGTTAGAGGCGCCTTTCTACATGTGGTCGCCGACATCCTAGGCTCTATAGGAGCAATTTCCGCTGGGCTAATCATGCTATTCACTGGATGGTACCAAGCAGACCCTTTAATTAGCATGATGATAGGTGTACTGATTTTCTATAGTTCCGGGAAACTCGTCCGAGACTCCGTGAACGTTCTTCTTGAAGGTGTTCCTTCCCACATCGACGTAAGCGAGCTAGAGCGCAGAATACTTGAAGTGAAAGGCGTGAAAAAAGTTCATGATCTCCATGTGTGGTGTATCACTCCAACCAGGATGTGTTGCATGAGCGGTCACGTGGTGGTGAAAAAGGGAACAAACAGAAAGAAGCTAACCACGACTTTGATTAATATGTTAAAAGAAGAGTTTGGAATCGACCACACCACTATTCAACTAGAAGACGAAGGCTACCCAAAAGCGGTTGGCGAACACTAGAACCTAGGTGCGCTTAACCAGCTTTCTTCACCACAGCCTTCGCAAGCTTTTCTCCAAGCTTTGCCGCCTGCAGTTTATCGGCTTCCCGAGGAGCACCTTCTATAGCTATTCCAGGCTTTACGAACCTCGGATTGAAGACTCCAATGATTCTCTCAATGTTTTCGAGGGCTGTTACTTGACCGCCGCTTCCTGTCGTAAATACTGCCATTGGTTTACTCATCATCTTACGGCGTATGGAATAAAGATCTGTCAAGAGAGTCAATATTTGGCCAGACATGATGCTGAAATGGGACGGAGACCCAACTGCGTAGCCGTCGGCGTCGATAACATCTTCTGGAGTTACGGACTCGGCTCTTTTCAGTTCAACTGTGACCCCTGAGACCCGCTTAACTCCTTCTGCCACAGCCTCAGCTAGTTTCTCGGTGTTACCAGTTCTAGAATAGTACATTATCAGAATTTTAGGACTCATTTTGATGACCACCTCGTAAATTAAACGTTAGTTACCCTAAAAACTATTCCTTATGGGTCTCTCAACTTTAGTTTGGGACGAAGAAAAAGAGGGGACGAAAAAGCATTTTATGTCCGAAGAAGCCCAATGCACCGCACCCCGCTGTTTCTATGTTGACAGTATATAAAGAAAAAACTAGAGGGTCTATCTACATAGAGAGAAAATTTAGGGTTTATGTGATTTTATTGAAGACTCTAGCCTTGTAAACGGACCCTCGTCACCTTAGTTAAAGGTGAAGGCTGATGGACAGAGTTTGTTCAAGGCGCATATTCCACATTTTGGTTTCCTTGCTACACAAATTCTTCTACCATGAAATATTAACAAATCTGTGAACCTCATCCATTTGTTTTTTGGAACTGTTTTCATCAAATCGTCTTCTATTTTATTCGGGGTTTCATGCTCTGAAAGTCCCAGTCTTCTGGCAAGTCGGCGAACATGGGTGTCCACTGCTATTCCTTCGATAACACCATAGGCATTCGACAAGACAATGTTGGCTGTCTTTCTGGCAACGCCAGGCAATTCAAGCATCTCTTCCATTGTTTTCGGAACTTGCGAGTTGAACTTTTCAACTAGGATTTGGCAGCATTTCTTGATGTTTCTCGCCTTGTTTCTGTAGAAGCCAGTAGGTCTTATGTCTTCTTCGAGTTCCTCTAGATCCGCATTAGCGTAGTCTTCTGGCTTTCTATACTTTTTGAAGAGGGTCTTCGTGACAATGTTTACCCTTTTGTCGGTACATTGAGCTGAAAGGATGGTGGCCACCAGGAGCTCCAGAGGGTTAGTGTATTTTAGGGCTATTTTTGCGTCTGGATGTTCCTTTTCCAACAGTTCAATAATCTTTAACACATGTTTCATATCGGCAGGTTTAGATTTTCCCTTCATTGCAATATTTTCCTTCGCATAACTTCAACTTTTGGAGATCTAGGCTGATACCCTACCTTTATTTGAATTAAATCTTGCGATCTGATTGTTTTAAGTTTTTAGTGGTTGGTCTCTACACCACAAGACTTATAAGAATGATATGAATATATCTTCATATGAAGATTATATCATTTAACGGTGTCTCATATGAAGCAGAATGTGAGCGAGACTTGTAATCAATTCTTTTCAACCTTAGCAAATCCGACACGATTAGCAATTCTGGAACTTCTTCGCGATGGGCCAAGGAATGTTACCGAGATTGCTGAGGCTCTAAATCAAGAACAGAGCATGATCTCGCATAACCTTAAACCCCTAGAGAGATGTAGGTTTGTCTTTTCAGAAAGAAGAAAGAAGGAACGGTTCTACTCTTTGAACAAAGAAACAATGGAAAAGCTGTTCAAGATATTTTCCTACCATGCCAAAAAATATTGTCCAACAAGAGGAAAATGCCTAACGGAGAAGGGTGTTCGAGAACAGAAGAAGAAAGACGCTTCAAGTTCGTTATACTTGACTCGGTTTTAAGAAGTTGGAAAACGAGAAGAAGCAGAAGAACATCGAGTGATCGAGAAAGTAAGTGGCTAAAAGATGTACCCCCATGGTTGGAGTCTTCGCGTTTCTGACGGGTTGTCTATGGTTCCATCGCCCCATGCTAAAAGCCAGTTATTCGGATCGTTAGGCGAGGCTCTAAACATATGTGGTGATAACCATGGGTTGTGGAGCCGATGTCTGTCCCATAGTTCCAAAACGAGTAGAAGAATGGAAAATAGAAGACCCAGCAGGAAAACCTATTGAAAAGAGTTGAAAAACTTGTTAAGACCCTAAAGAATGCGGATAAATAATTTTCCTACGTTGGTACAAATTCAATACTTAGAACCGGAGGAATTATTTTTGGGCGCTGAGTTTCATCCATTGGGCTGCCTCTCGTAAGAGCGGATTTGGACTTGCGTCAATCACTGGAATGTCTAAGGTGCCTACTTTGATAATCGATTTGTATTTAGGCATCAGGGCGAATACTACGTCTGTCCAGTATACGCGACCTTCCAGAAACTCTTTCATCAGACTGTCGGTTGTAGGCGGTAAAAGTGAATATGAGAATGTTACGCCTTCAGCCCATTTGAGGACGACTGGCTGGCCAACTCTGATGATGGTGGCTATGGTTTGTG
>Ga0315314_1003574_pt1 | contig 12058 bp, 9 predicted proteins | sample TDP9_MG_FD_203631 | JGI IMG/M metagenome (GOLD analysis project Ga0315314, IMG submission 203631) | Freshwater sediment microbial communities from Lake Towuti, South Sulawesi, Indonesia - TDP9 | ecosystem: Environmental > Aquatic > Freshwater > Lake > Sediment | place: Indonesia: South Sulawesi...
CAAGGAGGTTTCAATTCATGGATAGTCCTTCAAGGAAACCAGGAGAGTTGACCCAAAAGATTGTGAGTTTTGTCAGAGAGACGGCTTTCGAGGATCTGCCTTCCCGTGTGGTGGATCATTCAAAGCTGGTTCTTTTAGATACCGTCGGTGCCATGCTTGCAGCCTCCGATCCGAAATATCCGGCTGGGAAGATCTTGGTCAATTTCGTCAAGAGTCTGGGTGGAAGAGAAGAATCTTCCATCATCGGATGCGGTTTTAAATCCTCCTGCACCAATGCGGCCATTGTGAATGGGACCTTCGGATACTACTGTGACATCGAGGCTCATCATCCTGAGGCGGTCGTTCATCCTGCCGCGACGATCGCACCCACGAGTCTGGCTGTGGGTGAGCGGGAGAGGGTGGATGGAAAAGAGTTTCTCCTCTCCTTTATTCTCGGCACAGACTTGGATTGCCGGGTCAGTATGGCATTGAATCCCCGAATTCTTTATGATCGAGGATTCCATCCTTCGTGTGTTGCGGGGACGATCGGCGCCGCAGTGGCAGCAGGCCGTCTTTTCCAACTGGGCAGTGATCAATTCCCCATCGCCCTTGGATTGGCCGCTCAACAGACTTCAGGTTTGCTGGCGTGGAAGGAAGACTTCTCTGAAAACTCGAGGCCGTTCAATCACAGCATCGCAGCCCGCAACGGCATCACGGCTGCAATGCTTGCCAAATTGGGGTTCGGTGGGCCTACGGACATCTTTGAGGGGAGATATCATCTCTTCAGGGCTTTTTCCGGTGAAGGGAATTGGAATGTGGATTCCCTCACCCGAAATTTAGGAGAGGACTTTTCCATTATGGAGCTTGCCTTCAAGAAGTATTCGTGCTGTGCCTTCCTCCATCCCGGCCTGGATGGCCTGTTGCAGATTATGGAGAAGCGGCATTTGAAGAGTTCAGACATTCAGGAAATCGTGCTCCGATTCCCAAAGAACGGGACCGAGCTGATTGATGGAACAGAGCTCAGATCCCATTCGGCTCAGTATATCCTTCCAGTTGCAGCGGTCAACCGTGAGATCATGATCGATGATATTCTGTACGATCAAACGGTTGAACCAGAGGTGAAGCGTCTGGTGGAGAGGATGACGGTGGTGGGTGATGAAATCCTGGATAAGGTTTTTCCAGATCGGTACGCATCGATTGTGGAGCTCACGACCGAAGATGGAAGGAGATTTTCTGAACGGGTCGATTATGCGGCTGGGACTCCGCAAAATCCCTTCACGCAGAGAGAGATCGAGGAAAAGTTTTATCGATTGTGCAAGGAGATTCTCGATTCCTCCACCGCAGGTAAGATCATGGGCACGGTGGAGAATATCGAACAGGTTGAAGACATGAACAGGCTGGGAGATCTATTAAGGAAATAAACGACGATCTTGATTGATTTGCAGATGTGCAATCCTTCCATACGGCAGGTGGCCTGATGGGATATGAAATAAAGTGGTCGGTCCTGTGGGAACTGCCCTACGGCGAGTGGATCTTAGAAGGTATCTATCTCACCTATCAAATCTCTCTGATCTCATGGGTCTTCGCACTGCTGATCGGGATACTGGTAGGCATGATGGCGGAGTCGCCACTGAAACCGATGCAATACTTTTCGACAGGCTTTGTCGAGGTGTTTCGTAACATTCCGCTTCTGATCCAACTCTTTTTTGCTTATTTTGTCATTCCCCTTCTGCTTCCGCTCCACCTGCGCCGCCATTTATATGAGATTGGCTGGGAGATGGGAAGCGCCATCTTCATCCTTTCGTTATATACATCGGCCAAAGTCGCCGAACACGTCCGGGCCGGGCTGAATACCGTGAGCCGAGGCATCCGGCAGGGCGCTCTTTCGACCGGTCTCACCTGGTGGCAGATGCAGATTCATGTGGTCGTCCCTTTACTTCTCAGAATTATCGTGCCGAGTATTACTTCGGAGTTCTTGACCATTTTCAAGAGTTCTTCCTTAGCCATGGCGGTGGGCGTTGTGGAGACCACTTACATCACCCAACGCATCGGATTTCACACCTTTCGATGGATCGAGGCCAATACCATGGGAACCGTGGTCTACCTCCTCACGGCATGGGCGGTTGCTATTTTCATGGGCTTCATCGAAAGAAGAGTGAGAGTTCCTGGCTTACTTCAACGGGAAGGAACCTGATCGAAATGACCCTCTCGCAGTTCCTGAGCAACTTATATGCACTATCCTTGGCATTGTTCAAGTACAATGTCACGCTCACTTTCCTGGCCGTTCTCTTCGCTTTTCCGATCGCAAGTCTCCTTGCCCTTGGACGACTCTCCCGTTACCGTGCGGTCCGCTACCCGATCACAGCCTACATCAATATTGTGCGGAGCAGTCCGCTCCTGATGGTCATGTTCTGGACCTATTATACGTTCCCCATGCTGTTGGGCGGTGCCAGCGTGAATGTGTTTTATGCTGCTCTTATTGCCCTGACGGCTTTTGAAGCTGCTTATTTTGCCGAATTCATTCGTGCAGGACTTCAGTCGATCCATAAAGATCAGCGGACGGCTGCTCTTGCAACCGGACTGAAATCCTGGCATGTTTCTCTGTATATCATATGGCCTCAGGCGGTCCGCAGAATGCTGCCGTCGTTGCTCACCCAGAGCATCATTGCATTTCAGGATTCCACGCTGGCGAGTGTGATCGGCCTGAGGGAGGTCGTCCGAATGACCGGCATTATCAATGCCCTTCAAGTGAGACCCATCTGGCTCTATTCGATGCTGGCCGGCATCTATTTATGCCTCTGTTTTGTCATCAGCCGGTTTGTGAGACGGGTTGAGCGGAGCACAGTGGATTTGTTAAGTGTTTAAATATGTCGGGATCATGCGCTCGATTTAGGGTAGGCCACGGAGATGTGAGGAGTCGAGGGTGAATACGAGAGTGGACCCGATCATCGAATTTAAGAATCTCGGCCTGTGGTATGGGAACTTCCAGGCTTTGGCCGATATCAATGAAACGGTAAACAGAAAGGATTGCGTGGTCATCTGTGGACCGAGTGGGTCCGGGAAAAGTTCCCTGCTTCGTTGTGTAAACGGACTGGAGAAATTTCAGCAGGGGGACGTGATGGTCCACGGGGTCAGCGTCAAGGACTGCCCGGATCTGGCCAAGTTGCGGTCCCATGTGGGCATGGTGTTCCAGCGGTTTGAACTCTATCCCCATATGACGTGTCTGAGCAATGTCACCTTGGCCTTGAGAAAGGTCTTGAAACTGTCCAAAGCCGAAGCTGAAGAGAGGGCCAGACAGGTCCTTGAAAAATTTGGAGTGATGGAACAGGCCCATAAGTATCCGGCTCAATTGTCGGGCGGTCAGCAGCAGCGGATCGCCATTTGCAGATCTCTGGTCCTTGAGCCGGATGTGATGATGTTTGATGAGCCGACTTCGGCTTTAGACCCCGAAATGATCGATGATGTGTTGCAGGTGCTCCTCCAGTTGGTGAAGGAGGGAATGACGATGCTCATCGTCACCCACGAGATGCTGTTCGCTCGGGATGTGGCCAATAAAATCGTTTTTATGGAGAACGGGAGAATCATTGACCGCGGGACGACAGAGGAGTTTTTCAGCAGCAGCAGAAACCCGAGGACACAGGCATTCCTCGATCGAGTGTTCAGGGAGAAAAGAGCAGAGGAAAAGAAGTGGTTCAGATAAAGTCGTGGACGAGAGGAGAGTCAGCAGAGTGAAGATCACACGAATTGAGACGAAGATTGTGGAGATCCCTGTGAAGAGTCCGTACGTATTTTCCCACGGCGTCCTGAAGGCCTTCAGTAATGTTTTGGTCTGGGTTTACACGGATGAGGGTGTCGTCGGGATTGGTGAGTCCTCCTTTGTTCCAGGGGGAGGGGTCTCCGAGGAAACGCCTGAAAGCACCAAACCGATGATCGATCACTATCTGGCTCCGGTCGTGATCGGTGAAGATCCTTTTGACATCGAGCGGATCCATCAGAAGATGGATGCTACGGTCCCGAGAAATTTGGTTGCCAAGTGTGGGATCGATCTCGCCCTCTGGGATATCATGGGGAAGGTCCTTGATCGACCCGCTTTTAGGCTTCTAGGAGGTCATTTTGATCCGAACATTCTCTGCACCTACACCCTGAGCATCGACACTCCGGAAAAGATGGCGGAGCAGGCACTGGTCAGAAAAAAGCAGGGTTACAAGACGATGGTGGTGAAGATCGGCCGTGAGCCTCAAACAGATATCGAGCGGCTCAGATTGGTGCGCGAGGCCGTGGGTGATGACCTCAATATTCGGCTCGACGCCAATGAAGCGTACTGGCCGGATCAGGCCATTCCCATCATACGACGGATGGAGAAATACCGTCCTGAATTTGTTGAGGAGCCGGTCAAGCGCTGGGATTTGGACGGGATGGCAAAGGTGGCGCGGGCCGTAGACACCCCCATCAGTTCCGATGAGAGCAATACGTCCCTTGAGAGTGTGATGAAGATCATCCAGAAGCAGGCCGCAGACATCATCAATATCAAGATTTCAAAAAATGGCGGCCTTTATCGTTCTAAGAAAATTGCAGCTGTCGCCGAAGCCGCGGGTGTTCCATGCATTGTGGGAGGCGCCAACACCTATGAAGTGGGCCGGCAGGCTTGCCGTCACTTTGCAGTTTCTACAGCTCAAGCTCAGATGGGGATGGGATCCGAAGGGTGTGCCCCTGCTTCGCAGTCCAAGGTCGATGATGTCACAAAGAGGGTCATCACGTATGAGGATGTGACGAGGGGAAATGGATATGTGGGAGTATTGCCCGGGCCGGGCTTAGGCGTTGAGCTTGACGAGGAGAAGATCAGAAAATACAGCGTGTCATCATAAGATGGAGGATGAAAATATGGAGCAATGGGAAGAGTTTTTTCGGGAGAAGCAGGTGGAGAGGACGATCGACGCATTAAAGAAGAACCGGTTTGAGGCCCTTTTCGTACCGGATTCGAGGAGTGCGCTGGAAGAAGTGATGAAACGGATTCCGGATGGCGCCATGGTCGGAATCGGGGGTTCTGTCACTCTCGCTCAGGTTGGAATCTTGGAGGCATTAAAGGATCGAAAAGTTCAACTGATCTGGCCCTTTCAACAGGCTAAAAATGAGGAAGAGCGAATCGAGTTGATCCGTAAATCCTTTTCGTCAGATTTCTTTCTCTCAAGCACCAACGCCGTGACCGAGGACGGGAAATTGTTCAATGTGGACGCCACAGGCAATCGGGTTGGTGCGATGTTCATCGGACCCAAAAAGGTGATCGTCGTCTGTGGCATTAATAAGATTGTGAAAGACATCGAGGCCGCAGAGAAGAGGGTGAGGGAGTGGGCCGCTCCACAGAATGCCAAGCGACTCAACCGGAAGACACCTTGTACGGAGACAGGTGCCTGTCAGGATTGCAGCTCTCCCGATCGAATTTGCAATATCTATGTGACCTTAGCAAAAAAACCGAGTCGAACCGATGTCTTGGTTATTTTAGTTGGGGAAAATCTGGGCATCTGATTCTGAATCGAAGAGAGAGAAAGGTCAGGTCTAAACCATCAACATGACAAAAAAGATATTCTGGGAAGATCCTTATTTATTAAGGAGAGCACAAAATTGTTTGCATTTTGGGTGTAAGAAATCCATTCGGATTCCGTTACTTAGCCCTTTCCCAGAGGGAAACTATTATATGCTCTTGTTAATAACACCTTCCAATGTTTCTTATCTCTTTGACTGAATTTTTTTCGTCAAAGTTTTCTGCCACCGTTAACTTAATTTTTAAGTCAGTTTTATCAAACTCTTCGTGTTGGGATTAACTTTACTCCATCGACACTCGGATTTGAAAAAATTGTGCTGTTCAATCCTCGATGGATTTGGTATATAATTGTCGGAAAAAAATAATAGCTTGAAAGCAGATTGGATAACAATAAAATCAGAGTACCAAAAGACAAAATTGTGGGGTCTGTCGCAGGTGGAAGACCGTTGGATTCTCACTTTTAGGCTCCATCTTTTGAGAGGTTTTAGGTGCCGAGAGTGAGGTGAATGTCTTATTTTGGAAAAAAATATAGAATGCGAGAAGTTCTTTAAAAATGACAGGAGGGTTAAGGGATGAAAACTCTCGAAGAAATAAAGGAGATTCTAATAAAGGAGAAGTCTCTTTTAAAAGAGAAATACAAAATCAAAGATGTTGGAATTTTTGGTTCTTATGTAAGGGGGGATCAGCAAGAAAAAAGTGACCTTGATATCTTAGTGGAGTTTGAAAGCCCGGTGGGTTTTTTTAAATTTCTTGAGATCGAGGAATACTTGGAGAAGATAACCGGTATTAAGGTTGAACTTGTAACCAAAAAGGCACTGAAACCAAGAATAGGAGAATATATACTTAGGGAAGTGGTGAATATATGAAAGAGCAAGATATTTTAGATTATGTGAACGATATATTGATTTCAATAGAAGATATCGAAGAATTCACCGCTGAGATTACATTTGATGAGTTCTTGAAGGATAAGAAGACCACCAAAGCTGTGATAAGAAGCCTTGAAGTTTTAGGGGAGGCATCAAAGAAAATACCAGATGATTTAAAAGCTCAATATCCGGAGATTCCCTGGAAAAGAATGACAGGGATGAGGGATAAGTTGATTCATGAGTACTTTGGGGTTGATCTGGAGATAGTATGGAATGTCGCCAAAGAAGAGTTACCTCCTATGAAACCCTATTTCATACAGCTTATTAAAGAAATAGAGGATAAAGAAAGTTGGCCGTAGGGAAACGCGGATTGGAGACTGCTGAAAAGAATAATGGATGGAATTCACTTTGCTCTATGCTGTATTAAGAATAATCCGAGCATCCACGGCCACAGCCCCTTTCTCCATTACAATCACCGGATTGATATCGATCCCTTCGACCTCAGGAAAGTCCACCATCAACTGAGAGAGCCTAAGAAGCATCTCGATGATCGCTTCAATGTCCGATGGCCGTTCCCCTCGCACCCCCTTGAGGATGCTGGCCCCTTTCAATTCGGAGATCATCTCCTCTGCCTCGGAGCGATTGATGGGGATTACACGAAGGGAGGTCTCCTTCAGAACCTCCACATAGATTCCACCCAGGCCAAAGAGGACGACCGGTCCAAAGGAGGGATCTCTTTTGGTTCCCAGGATGACCTCCTTTCCGCCAGAGATCATCTTTTGAAGAAGCACGCCAGACCTATTCTCCGAATTCAGGCTCATGATCCTGTCATAAGCCTCTTTTGCCTTGTTCAGAGAATCGATATGGAGAACCACTCCTCCCACATCTGATTTGTGGGAAATCTCCGGAGAGATGACCTTCATTACTGCCGGGAAACCTGTCTTTCCAAGGGCCTGCTCTAAATCTTCTTTTCGATGAACTACCTGGTAATCGGCGACGGGAATGCCGCAGGCCTGAATCACTTCCATCGCTTCCGGAAGAAGAGGATCTCTGTTCTCCTTGATTGCTTTTTGAAGAATCAAAGAGGCACGGCTATGATCGATGGGATAGGAAAGAGGTTTCGCCTTCGAGGTGGTCAACCTTCGGTAATGATCCCTCGAGATGGCCAGGGCTGTTAAGGCATCTTCGGGTTCAGTGAAGATGGGAAAATCAAGAGCCCTTTTGATATAAGCCAGCTCCTCCTCGTCAGTGTTGTATTGAAGGGCAACCGGTTTCTGATAACGGAAAGAAAGGTCTTTTACAGCCTGAATGAACTTCCGTGAGGGTTCCTTTTCCTCAGCAGTGGCTCCGTGCTGAAAAAGGATTCCCTGAACGGCGGGGAATTGGAGGCCCTGTTCGAGGATATTCGTATAGAGGTCGAAGTTAAAGAGATCCCCAAGATCAAGAGGATTGGTGGGCTGGATCACCTTTGCCCGAAAAAGACTGTGGAACTGTTGCTGGAGCTTTGGGTCCGGAGGAAGAAGACGGAATCCGTGCCTTTCGGCAGAATCAGCGGCCACGACACCGATTCCTCCTGAGCGGGAGATAATCACCAGGTTTTTCCCCTTACAGGGCGGCAGGGAGAGGATCTTAACCGCATTGATAAAGGACCGGAAGTCCTTTGTGCGGATGATGTCTGCCTGTTTCAGGCCGGCCTCCACGACTCTATCGTCATTAGCCAGGGCTGCAGTGTGAAGCTTTGCAATCTGGCGACTTCCCTCCCCGGTATTGGCTTTGTGGATGATGATCGGTTTTTGGGTGGAACGAGCAATATCCATTAGCTCCCTTCCGTGTTCGAGGCTCTCGAGATAGAGGCCAATGATCTCGGTCTGAGGATCGTCGATGAGATACTTCAGGTAGTCGATCTCGTTGAGGTCTAATTTATTTCCCATGCTCACCATTTTGGACAGTCCCACATTGGCGCTGATCATGAGGTTTGCATAGGTGAGAAGAACACCTCCGCTCTGAGCCAGGATGGAGAGTTTGCCTTTGCTGACAGGTCCTCTCTTCAGCTTGACAAAAGGGACGACAAAGCCATTGTCGACATTGGTAATTCCGATGCCGTTCGGTCCCACGATTCGGATTCCCCATTTTCGGGCTGTCTGAAGGACGGTTTGCTCAAGCTGGCCTCCTTCTTCAGAATATTCCCTGAATCCCCCGGTTTCAATGATGACCCAGGGGATCTTTTTCCGTCCACAGGCCTCGATGAGGCCAGACACGGTTTGAGCAGGAGTGAGGATGACAGCGACATCGATGCCGTCAGGAAGTTGGCCCGCGGAGGTCAGAATCCTCCTTCCGAAGAGAATCCCCTCCGTTCTTCCCACGAGATGGATTTCTCCGTTGAACTGGAATTCGAAAAGGTTCTCCACGATATTCCTTGCAAGATTATCCGGTCTGTCCGAGACGCCGAACACCACGACCGATTTCGGATAGAAGAGCTGATGCACTTTGAAGTCCTCCAGTCAAATTCTAATCATGGCTAAAGCCATGAGTTACGAGTGCGCGTGTAACTCAAGCCTTTAGGCTTGACGGATTCAAATTCCCCTCGAAAGGGGCCTCGCATATCCTGTCAATTCGGCATAGCCTTTTCCTTTGATGGGATTGCCCTGATATTTTCCTTCAACGTTCACACTCCCTTCCCAGTAGGTCACCCTCGTTGATTCCTGAGTGACCAACTCCTGGTCCTTGACCGTAGGAGTGAGCAGCAATTCTATTCGATGGCTCGGAGCGACAATCCTCCATTTAGATGGATAGATCCCTCCACTCTTTTGGCTTTTCCATTGATTTAACACTTCGATGTGAAAATCGTTTATGGTGAGATATTGATTTCTTCCATCTGAGAAGATGACCGTTCCACTGGAATAGGGATCGATCTTTCCATCCTTGTGGCGAATCTGGTAAAACATCAGATCGATATGGTTATCCAGCTGAATGCTAAACCAATCCCACCCCACCTGATATTCGCGAAGTTGATTGGAACCAAATTCATGGTCCATCCAACTTCGTCCCTGGACAGGAACTTCTTTACCTTTTAAGAAAATTTTTCCTTCTGTCTTCAGCCGTGTGATGGAATAATAATGTGAAGCGTACCCTTCGCCTTCTCCTTTCTGACTGATTCCATTTTGACCGTGGACCACCGGATTCTTCTCTGGAATGAGCAGAAGGTCAATGCCAAAATTCCTGTCACCGGCTCGGAGATGGTGATTCTGTAACGAAGTCCCCTTTCCTTCGATCGACCACTCTTCAATCCATACTCGGAAGGGACTTCCATCTTTCCTATAAGTTGAAGCACCAGCTTCCCCAAAACTTCCTCGACTGATCCTCTCTCGATATTCGAACTTTTTTTTAGATTCATCCGCGAGGGCGAGATGGGCAAAGAAAAGGTCTCGGATCGACCATTTTGATACGTTCGACGGCGCCAAACCCCGATTCTTAGATAGGGGTAAAAAGCGCCGCTCAGTATCAACCCTGAGCATACCCCGGGTTTCAGGCCGGGGAGTCGAATGGGTTGATTTTTGGCTCTTCGTTTCTGGCCGAAGCGCGCTTCTGAAAAAGGTGAGTTGATAGCCGTAGGATTTTTTATTTTTTTCTAAAGAACGAAGATTGCCAGAGTAATACCACCATTCTGTCTTGAATTCGGGGTGAGAGTAGTGGTCCTGAGGAAACGAGAAGACCTTGCCGGGAAGGGCTCGCTTAAAGTCTTCAGAATATATTTTTGCAGGGTTCAAAAGAAGGATCAAGAGGAGTCCCGAAATGATGAGATTTCTTTTTTCAAGCATTTTGCTAAATGGGGAGGAGCCATTAACTACCCGTCATTGCGGGCGCCCGAAGGGTGCGTGCCTGCACGCCGAAGTACCGTTTCGGCACGCAGGCGTGGCAATCTCCTGTTAAAATGAGATTGCTTCCCTGCCTGCCGCAGGCAGGGGCTTCGTCTCGCAATGACACTGCCGGAGAATCGCTCAATTTAGATTTAATTTATTTTATCGAAAATTCATCTACAATTCAATGACTTTGGACGCAAAATTACATTGACACCTTCCTCCCAGATGCATATAATTCCTCCATCTATAGAATAAACTTAAAAAATAATGTTGCGGAAAACAAGAAGAGGCCCTATGACAATACGGGATATTTATGACCAATCCCATCAGACATGTTGAAAAGAGGGTGGGGGAGATATCAAATTTAGCTTAGAAGTGACAAAGCTGAAGGAGCTTATAGCAGGTGTCGAGCAAAGTGTATAATTTAGCTTTGACCCCAAATCTGCCAATACCATTAAAAAAATGAGAGGAGGTTAAGATGAAAACAAGATGGTTGGCAGTTTCAGTAAGGGTTTTTGTTTCGTTGGTTATTTGTTTGGCTGTAACAGACACAGGATATGCAGGGTGGGGAGCTAAGTGGAAAAAGAACTTCACTGGCAGCCCGGACATCAAAGAGAGTGGCATTAAAGAGGCTGAGACAGATGTGGATGATATCTCACAGAACTCTGTTGATATAATGGCCACATCCCCTGTGCCAAAGCACTTTTGGGTTGACTGTGGAATAGAAGGAATGTCCAACGGTATCTGCGAAGGCTCTGTACGTTATATTGACCCTGCTGAGGCATCGCCTGTTGTGCGGACATTTGATACAGGAGTAGTGGTTTATGCCGATTGGGAAGAGAACGCCATCCCTGCGGCAAATATAAACCTGACTACCTATCAGATGACAGACCTAAAAATAGCCTATGTCTTTTATTTTAAAGGCGGAAAGATATGGAAGGTTGACACAACTACGCTCACAAAAACACAGGTGTCAAATGAAGCAGGCATTACCGGGGCTAATTTATGCCAGGAAGTGCGCCCCCTTATTGACTGGAAAAATACAAATAACAGCACAATTGCCTACCATCTGAAAGGCACAGACGGCTCGTGCTTTACAGGCGATGACATACGGAGGGCTGTAAAATTGAGCATGTCTCCGACGACTTTCCCGATAAACCTCGGCAAAAAGAACGTTATGTCTCTCCTGTTTGACGGCAGGTATATCGTTGAAGATTGGAGCACAGGTACCCATAAGATCCGGATATGCAACACGGATATAGCAGGTTGTACAGATATAATGACCAGGCTAAATACATCAATTCCGTGGTGGACAGAGTATTATGACGCCTCGAGGATCATTTTCCGTGTTGACGACAAGTTGATGAGTTACAATTATGCCACAGGCGCCCTCGCTACGCTTTATACCCTGGCGGCAGGTGAATGTGTGGCGGAAGTCGGTCTCGACAGGGACGGATATGTTTACTTTTCAGTGAGAAGGCGTATATCGCCCTTTACAAATTCTATCAGGCGCGTGAAGTGGGCTGGTGGCCCAGTTACAACGCTTGCGTCTTTTTCTACTGCATATCCGGTAGATGATCTTGAGATAGAGCTTACGCCAACGCGTGTAGTTTATTACTATCCCGATGCCTCATTCTCTGCATTGCTTGTCAGGTCTATCCCAAAGGCAGGCGGGACGCCTGTTGTGATAAGTAATGCAGCAGTAATCGGAGGCTCGGTAGGTAATTATGCTGTCCTTGAAACAACAGGAGGCGCAGTCCAACTGGTCAAACTTAGTGATGGCACGAGGCTTTCAAGGGCAAACACACAGCTTA
>Ga0315314_1003575_pt1 | contig 12057 bp, 11 predicted proteins | sample TDP9_MG_FD_203631 | JGI IMG/M metagenome (GOLD analysis project Ga0315314, IMG submission 203631) | Freshwater sediment microbial communities from Lake Towuti, South Sulawesi, Indonesia - TDP9 | ecosystem: Environmental > Aquatic > Freshwater > Lake > Sediment | place: Indonesia: South Sulawesi...
CACTGAGTAAAGCAGTATTATGAACCAAGATGAAATCTTATTATCCGTTAGAGGCTTAAGTGTCAGTTTCTTTACAGATGATGGTGTCATACGGGCGGTACAGAACGTGAGCTTTTCGATAAGAAAAGGCAGCCCCTTCGCGCTGGTTGGGGAGAGTGGCTGTGGCAAGACGACCGTCGCACTGGCAATTATGCGGCTGCTCGATCCTGGATACTGGATACTCGATACTCGTCGAGCATCGAGAATCGAGGGTGAAATTGTTTTTGAAGAGCAAAACTTACTCGCATTAGGCGAAAAACGGATGCGGCAAATTCGCGGCAATAAAATTGCTATGATTTTTCAGGAACCGATGACCAGCCTTAACCCGGTTTATACGGTGGGCGACCAGATTGCCGAGGCTATCAAACTACACCGACGAGTAGCGCAACCGCAACCGCAACCGCAACCGGTTGCGTCAAGCGTCAAACGGTTACGCAGCTCGTGGGAAGATGCGGTCGAGCTGCTGCGAACAGTAGGTATCGCTAAAGAAGAGCAGCGAGCGCATGAATATCCGCATCAAATGTCCGGTGGGATGCAGCAGCGGGTTATGATAGCAATGGCGATAAGCTATAAGCCGAAATTATTGATAGCTGATGAGCCGACAACTGCTCTGGATGTAACTACTGGCGCGGCGATACTGGATTTGCTCGATGAATTGCAGAAGCAAAATGGTATGAGTATTTTGCTAATAACGCACGATTTGGGCGTCGTAGCCCAGCGGGCCGATGATGTTGCGGTGATGTATGCCTCGCGGATAGTAGAAATGGCCGAGTCGCAGCAGGCCTACTCCGCCGAAGCGGCTGCGAAGGCTGGACTTTTTGCAGCCCCTTTCCATCCGTATACGGCAGGGCTGCTGCAATGTCTGCCCCCCCGATCAAGTCGGGGGTTGGGCGTATCGGTTAAGCGTTTACAGACGATTCCAGGAGCAGTCCCGCAGCCGTTGCATTTTCCCTCTGGCTGTAAGTTTCATCCTCGCTGCCGAATCGGCTGTAATGATAACAGGTGTCAGACAGTTGAGCCGGAGCTTCGAGAAGTCCAGCCAGGGCGCTATGTCGCGTGTTGGCATACGCCAGGCTACATTACGAATAATCAGATCCGAGATTCGAAGCAAATTTGAATTTTCAAATGTTCAAATTATCAAAACAAATGTTTTGGTCATCCCTCGGCTTCGCTCGGGACAGGTTTTGGATTTTGGTAATTTGGATTTGTTTCGGATTTCGATATTCGAATTTCGGATTTAATAAAGTGCTTGTTTCGAGTTTCGAAATTCGATATTCGAATTTTTGGTTTTGAAAAATGCTGAATACAAACAATTATCTGCTACAGGTCGAGAACTTGAAGACCTATTTTCCCATTAAGAAAGGTCTGCTGCGGCGAACAACGGGTTTCATCAAAGCGGTTGACGGGATAAGTTTCGGCATCAAAGCAGGCCAGACGCTGGGCCTGGTCGGCGAGAGCGGCTGCGGCAAAACAACGGTTGCCAGGAGTATAATTCGCCTGGTGCCGGCAACAGAAGGACGTGTGATATTCGACCAGGTAGATGTTTTGTCGGCTGATAGGGCCAAACTGCGTCAGCTTCGTAAGCAGTTCAGCCTTATCTTTCAGGATACATTCGGCTCGCTAAATCCAAGAATGACCGTTGGCAGCATCATTGGTGAGCCGTTGAAGGTTCATAAAGGAACGACCGGCAGGCAGTTAAATGAGCGAGTTGCAACATTGCTTTGCGAAGTAGGGCTTACGCCTGACTGTATGAACCGTTATCCGCACGAGTTCTCAGGCGGGCAGCGACAACGGATCGGGATAGCCAGGGCTTTGGCGCTGCAGCCCAAATTGGTAATAGCTGATGAGCCAACCAGCAATGTTGATGTTTCGATTCAATCGCAGATTTTGAATTTACTAAAAGACCTGCAGGAAAAATTCGCCTTGACTTATTTATTCATTACACACGATTTAGCTGTGGTGGGGTTTTTCGCTGATTACGTCGCGGTTATGTACATGGGCAGGATCGTGGAGCAGGGGCCGGTAGCGGAGCTTTATCGAAACCCGCTTCATCCGTATACGCGTGCCCTTTTATCGGCGATTCCGCAGCCCCGCCCAGCGCTGGGCGAGCCGTCGCTGCGACGCCAGCACCGAACTGAGGACAGAGGACTGAGGACTGAGGACGGAACTTCTGTCTTCTGTCTTCCGTCCTCCGTCTTCCGTGGGACTGGCTGCTCTTTTGGCCCAAGATGCCCTTGGCGACAGAATAATTGTCTCAAGCAGATGCCGCAATTGCAGCAAATATGCAATCATAAGGGGCATTTTGTTGCCTGCTGGAATTACCAATAAAAAACTCGACAAAAACCGTTAAATTTGAGATAATAACTTGAACCTTTTGATTCGCCAGAGGTATCAATCAGTATGGATAAAAAGGTTGGCACAGAAATAACCGAAGAAAATAGTGTTGCGGTAGTGGCCTTCAAGTCTACCTGCATAAGTGATGTTGAAGGAATAGCTGTTGCTTCTCGCCAGATAAAGGAATTTATCGACAAGAATCATCCAAAGAATCTAATATTTGACTTTGAGGGAGTAAAATTTTTCTCCTCTGGCGTATTGGGACTGCTTTTGGAAATCCGGGCTACACTTGAAATGTACAACGGCAAAGTCGTAATCAGTGCGATAAACCCGCGGCTGCACCGGGTTTTTAAGATAACTAATCTTGACAAGATTTTCAAATTCTTCCCGAATAAAGAAAACGCCGTCAAGGCAGCAAGTACAGATTAACCCCCGCTTTTGCAGGGGTGACCGGGCAATCCTGCGAAAGCAGCAATGCCTTTGATTGGGAGGACGAAGTTATGTATGTCGCGACACAATTTTCGATTTTTATGGTTAATAAGCCAGGCGTGCTGGCTCAGGTACTCGGGGAATTTGCACGAGCTAAGATTAATGTTATAGCCATGACGATGATGGACTCTGTGGAGCACGGAGTTATGCGAGTAGTTTTTGCTGCGCCGATGGAGGCAAAAGAGGTATTGTCGAAGCTCAATATGCCTTATAACATGACAGATGTTTTGTGCGTGAATTTAGATAACAAACCTGGGGCGCTGGCGGCGGTGGCAGAGAAATTAGCAAAAAACCACATAAATATTGACTACGCATACTGCACTGCTGGCGCAAAGGGTGGCCGAACAACCGGCGTTTTGAAAGTCCCCGACGTGAAAAAAGCAATGAGAATCCTGCAGCAAAATCACAAGAAAGATACCAAGTCACAGCCGGTGGTCAGACGCTTACCATCGTCGCGAAAATAATCCGCCCTGCCTTGTCTATGAAGTCTCTTTTCGGACTTTCAAATTTGATTATTCTTTTTCTTGCCTCTCGGCCAAAGTTTCTGGTGGCTAGCGCAGCACCGGTGCTGGTTGGCTCCGCCGCTGGCTATGCCGCTACCGGGACTTTTCAATTGCACCTTTTTGTCCTGGCACTTTTGGCAATATTGGCTCTGCATGCAGGTGCCAACATCACGAACGACTATTTTGACCATATTTCTGGAAACGACTGGGTCAACAAAAATCCTACGCCGTTCTCCGGCGGCCGGCGTTTTATCCAGGAAGGAATTCTTTCGGCCAGAGCGACTTTGCTTGCGGCGTTGCTTTGTCTGGCCGCCGGTTCAGTAATCGGAGTGGTAATTGTCTTGCTGACGCAGAGTATTTTCATTTTAGGTGTCGGCCTGATCGGTCTGCTCGGCGGCTTCTTCTATACGGCTCGGCCTATCCAGTTAGGCTACCGCTGCATCGGCGAGCTTGTCATTGCAATGCTCTTCGGCGTACTTCCGGTATACGGCTCATATTATTTGCAGACGCAGGTTATTGACACTGTTCCGCTTTTACCTGCTCTGATTGTTAGCATACTGATTTTCTTAGTGATTTTAGTGAACGAATTTCCTGATGTATCGGCGGATGCCGCAGTGAATAAAAGAACACTTGTTGTTTGCTTTGGCGTGCCAGCTTGTGTTTGGATTTACAGAACTACGCTTGTTGCCAGTTTCATCATAGCGGTAGCTATGTTGTTTTATCGTTTGATGTATTTTGCAGGATTATTTTATTTATTCACGCTGCCGATCGCGGTGTTTGCGATGAAGTTTGTGAACAAAAAAGATTTAGTTAAACCTGGCCAATATCGCGCCAGCCAAATTACAGTTCTCTTGCATACAATCGGCTCCTTAGCTCTGACCGCGGGCTTTGTGGCCTTTCACCTGCTTAATTCCGTGGTTTATTGATTGCAATTAGAAAGAACCCCCAGTTCGGCACAATCAAATAAACATCGAATATTGAACGCCGAATTTCGAAATTCGATATTTCTTGTTCGATATTCGAAATTCTTAACTTATTTTATCAATTTGATTATCTCATCGAGGTTATTTGGCGCTTCTATGGGCGGATTGCTGAATTTGCCTTTTTTTTCCTTATGGTAGTTGACCGTTAGATTAGGGTCCTTCAATGGATGCCCTGTCAGCACGCAAGCGACTCGCTCATCGGCTGCGACGACACCTTCGGCTCTGAGGTGCTTCAAACCCGCTATCGTCGCCGCTGAAGCCGGCTCACAGCCCAAACCGTATTTGCCGATGATCGCCTTTGCATCACAAATCTCTTCGTCGGTAACCGCGCGGACAACGCCGTTGCATATATCAATCGCTCGCAGACATTTTTTCAGATTTACCGGGCGGGCAATCTCTATCGCCGAGGCGCAAGTGTGTGGAGAAAAATGGCGAGCCGTCAAATCAGCGTAATACTCGTCAATGATTGTTTGGTCAACTTTGCCGGCATTCCAGGTGAGTTTTTTGTTATTGACCAGCTCGGCTAAGGTGTCGGCGCCGGTGGCGTTAATGATTGCCATTCGCGGAATCCTCGCAATCAATCCAAGCTGTTTTAGCTCGGCAAAGGCCTTGCCGAATGCGCTGGAGTTGCCTAAGTTTCCGCCTGGCACGATTATCCAGTCCGGCACCTGCCAGCCCAGACCTTCGATGATGCGATACATTATGGTCTTTTGACCCTCGAGCCGGAACGGATTTAGCGAGTTGAGCAGATATAATCCGAGCTTTGTGCAGACAGCCTGAACCTGCCGCATACAATCATCGAAGTCGCCGAGTATCTGGATGGTTTGTGCACCATAATCCATTCCCTGACTGAGCTTGCCAAAAGCGATTCTGCCGGAGCCGATAAAGACGGTGCATTTTAAGTTGCAATGGTGTGCATATAATGCAACAGATGCTGAGGTATTGCCTGTGGATGCGCAAGCGCAGGATTTTGCGCCGACCATCATCGCGTGGCTGAAAGCTGCAGCCATGCCGTTATCCTTGAATGAGCCGGATGGGTTCAGGCCTTCATATTGTAGATATAGTCGCCCCGGCTGCATATCAACATATTTAGCTACGGCATCATTTTGTTGCAGGATGGTTTGGCCTTCGCCTATGGTTACTTTGTATTTATCATCACAGAAGGAAAGCAGCTCTCTGAAACGCCACACGCCGGAGAAATCCAGCGGGCTGCCTCTGTTTGCCCAGCGTTTGGCAAACTCGGTTAATTTGCTGGGCACTTCGATTTTGTCCCAGTTGTATTGTGCATCCAGCAGCTCACCGCATTTGGGGCACTTAAATAGTGTCTGGCTACAGTCAAATTCCGCCCCACAATCGGGATTTATGCACCTTTGATAAGCTGAATCGGTCATATTCTCGTATCTCTTTTCTGGTATCTGGTCGTTAGATTCACCAGCGGCAATTTAAGTATCGGCCTTTCTTGCAAAGTCCTGCAATTATAAAAGATGGACGAAGCTAATGATACAGAAATTGGGTTTGTTTGGGTTTGTTTTCCTAAAGTCGCCGTCATGGTTCACTTTCACAATCCTTTTGCAAATAGTAGCTTACGTTCATTTGGTCTGTTTTGAAATTGGCTTTGTTTTGCATAATTCGCTCAATTCAACGACTCATCTTCCAGCGTATCAAGGCCCATAATGACATCGTGCATAAAGACCCGTCTTCCGCTTGGCGTATCGTGAGCCGCGTACGTCATTTTTCGCTCCGGGTCGTAGTAGGCATACCAGCTATAGCGAGATAGCCATTCGTAATCTTCGTCATCGACCTTTGCATATAGGCCGTTGCCCAATGGTATCTCTTTCATAATTCTCTCCAACACCAACGGTAGGATGGGCAACTTGTTGCCCATGCTGTTCTTTTTATTCTCTGGCAAAGTTTTTGGTAGAAATAGAACATCCCCAATAACTCCAGCTTGTGAAATTATAATCTCAGTTCGGCTTCGATTTCGGCGACGATTAGATTTTGAGCACGAATTACAGAAATTACGATGATGGATTCGGCACGTCCTTCGACGGTGAGCCGCTCAGGACGGTTGAACCGCTCACCACAAGTTTGGCCACCAGAGTATATAAGTATATGCGTATATACTTATATAGTGCTTCAAGGCACATAGGGTACGAAACTTCTCACCGCCGTACGGGATGGCTCATCTCACATTTATATATTCCCACATAATCTTCGTTTCTCCTGTTTGCCTGGTTTCCTATTCTGTCCTGCCTCCGGCGGGTAAACTTCTGTCATTTGTATTTATTGTTAATATTCCTGATATTCTGATATCCCGATGTCCTTCTACCTGATTTCCCGATAACCTGATAACCTTAAGCTTATGCCGATATATCGCTTTCATAGTCATTTAGATATTACCCTATTCATTACCCTATTCGGAAAGTTATTACCCCATTTGTTTCCATCTGGCGGATTGCCCCTTACCCAAGCAGACGATTTTCTTTTCTTTTTTTAATTGCCTAAATACCGTCCTAATCATATCTCTGCTTACAGATGGACATAATCGCTCTATATCGGACATAGAAAATTCGCCGGTTTGTTTATTTATTGCCTGAATAATATTTTCTGTTTTGGCACCACGGGCAGATTTTATATCACCCGCTCGTTGTTCAAATTCCCTGTACGCTGAATTTATTATCCCTAAAAAATAACACAGCCACGGCTCTATATTATGTTTCCCCTGATGCCATTGTCTGGAGCTTTTCTGTAATGCCTCATAATATGTTTCTTTTGATTGTTCTGTTATCCGCTCAAGACTGATATATCTGCCTACTTCGTATTCATTCTGATACAGGGCCAGCAGTGTAAGCAGCCGTGAAACTCTGCCGTTTCCGTCTCTGAAAGGATGAATGCAGAGAAAATCAAGAACCAAACAAGCCGTAGCATAAAGTCCGGGGTATCTCAGTTGTTCGATACTATGCCTGTAAGCAAGGCACAATTGCTTTATCGCATGCGGCGTTGCAGCGGCTGATACCGGCTTGAAGATTATCTCTATAGTGCCATTCTGATTTTTCCTTATAATTTCATTATCTTTTTTCTTCCACTGGCCGGCGTCGCCTGTCTGGCCGTGACTTAACAAATGCAACTGGCTTATCGTTTGTGGGGTAATGTCCATGCTGTTATGTTTTTTGTGAATCAAATCTAATGCCTTGCGATAACCTGCCACCTCATCTTCAGATCTATCTTTCGGCTTACTGTGGCCGATTATGAGAGGTCTCAGCCTGCTTTTTTCTATTGTAACGCCTTCAATGCGGTTCGAAGACTCGGCGCTTTCTATTAGCGCCATTTCAATTAGGGATTTTAAGACCTGTGGCGATTGACGGATATATAGCTGCTCTTTACCCTTGTACTCAGATATAGAATTCATTAGCCACACCGCTGACAAAGGCAGTTGTAAATCTTTTCCCTTTTTTCTAAAAGACATCATGATAGCTTTCCCTTACTGATATTTTACATTCAAAAATGCTCCTGACTCCTTTTTACTCCCGTCAAATAATTTTGTGATATTTCGGAATATGTATGGTGTCCCCGGAATTCTTGAATTCTTCATGGTGTCCCCGGAATTCTTCCCCGGAATTCCCCTAGAAATCGAAAAGCTTCAATTGACGCGGGTCTGGCTGGCTGCCGTCACTTGATAGTTTACTTACCTCGATAACTATATCTTTCTCGCGAAAACGGACATTAACGGATATTCCACAATTTCTGAAGGTGAAAGATTGAGTAAAGTGTCGGTATCTCGGGTCTATTGGGATTAACGGGATAAACAATTCGGGAGGGGCCAATCTCGGTGTAGGACCAATTGTGCGTGCCTTGTGACCAGGTGGGACTTCTATGGTGAGTCCTTCGGCAGAATCCAACCTGTCAAAGAGATTGGGTTCAAACGGTGCCTCATTTATTAGCGGAATTTCTTGCGTTTCACTTAGAACAATACCGCTGGTAAAACCCCCCCTTTTTGAAAGTTTCTCCTTAGCGAGACTATGCAATTCCTCGTCGGTGAAACCCTGATGATAACATATTGCTTTGAGGACCTCCAATAGATCTACAATCTCTTCCTTGCTTTGCTCACAAGTGTCCGACCAAAATAATTCGAGGGCCTCTTCGATAACTTTTGCCTTCAAGACCGACAGAAGTTCGACACCAGTTATACGATAAACTTTTACATGTTCTCCGGCGGAGCTAATTCTAACGGGGACAAGGTCTCTGACGAGTTTATTGAACCGTTTTGGTTTCAACTCAGGTACGAATAAATCTGGGCACCTGACATTAACGCCAAAATTTTTAAGCAGATAGAAAGCATGCGATAGCACACTTCCCTCTAGGTCAACACAAACCGAAACATTCTTAGCTAAGGTGGCAACATCCTTAATAAACTCCTTAGAACGGAGTAACTCTGGAACGGGCCTGAGTCGGATTGCTGATATTGGTTGACCCTGTTTAACTTCTGCGCTTAACACGCATAAATCTTCCCTATTCCGAATGATGGGACGCGTTTGCGTAAGGGTCTGGGAGTAGGTCACCAAGTTTTTTGGCACCTGTTGGGTACAATAGTACCATGGGATACAGTCTGGGTGCCCCAAGCCTTCCGGGATCCCAACAAACCACATAACTTGCACAGGTTTGCCAACAGCACGAGCTATTGCGAAGGTGCCTCGCGCGATCTGCTTAAGTTCTTCCTCTTCCAACGAAGATTGCCAATCAAGCGGAATACCCGCGCTTTTCGGGACCCACTGGCCACGCTCATCCCAACCAAGGTAATCTTGTTTACACCTGATATGCTTTATGACATCTGCGTCAGAAACCGATAGGTCATAAGAATCATGGGGATAGAATGCTAAGCCGTCTGGAAGTCCCCATATACCATCTATTTTCACTCGAGCTCTCTTCGGATCGGCTAATGCAAAGGCAGATGAACGTGACGGGATGAAGCGATGAATTATAAAGCACAAGTCCCCTTTAGCAATCCGCTCCTCAGCTACCTGTCTGGCCGCATTTATAAGAAACTCTTTAGCCAGTTCCAAGCTGGATACCGTATCAGTGCGCGGAAGCATGAACTCATCTATCGTGGCCCGATTGGAGATATCCATACGGATTACGATCGGTGCTTCAAGTAGCTTTTCTAAGTCACAACTCAGACAAGCAGGACACTCACCACTGTGTAAACACAACAAGACCTTTTCATCGCGGAGAACCCAAAGGTCTGTAGTAGGCAAGCCAGATTCACGAAATGTCTTTACACAATCAATTTTTTGCCAGATACCTTTGGGAACATTTACTTCCCCAAGCATGACGGAGAGAGACCGCGGTGATGTAGCCTTCGGTGTGATTCCTCTTACTAAGGGATGCTCACCTTTGTTCTCGGTTTCCTGATCCACCTGAAGCAGCCAGAGTTTAGAACCATCCCAAAGCCACTCAAAATGTAAGCGAAGTCTCTTCGACTGTGCCCAGGCGCCCACCTCCTTCAGCCTCTCGACCAAGCTCTTTCTGTCGCCGCAGAACAGATGCGTATTCTCGAGGGCGGGTTTAGCTGGTGAAGAGCTGAACGAAAAAACGTGGGGTGCTCCTGCTCCAGAAACCACATCAAACTCACAGAGCCAAGACGAAATATACTTTGAAACGCGCCTTTCATTCGAAAGATGTCCGCGCGCCCTACAAGGCTGAACGTATCGTTGCATGATTAAGGCCATTTCAGGACCACTGTCTTTAGGGCAAGAGGCAAACACGTCCTGGATGGAGGAAGCCATATAAGAAACTGTGCCCATGCAGACATGACTTCTGTAGCGACCTCTGTACTCGAGACGTTCGTCTACCGCACTTGACCGTACTATGACAAAATCATTTTCGGAAGGAACAAGCTCTTTCAGCGCTATTTCTAATTCATGCCGTTCTTCACTTGTGACTATGTGATCAAACAACAGTAACTTAGCTGGATCAATAATGTCCTTGTATCGTTTGTAGAGTAAGGTGGATATTAGGAAAAACGGAGGGGTCCAGAGAGGTGGCAAGCCTAGAAGGTGAACGCCCTTGATACCATACTGCTTCCAATCCGATGGGTTGAATCGTGGGCCGGAAATTACGCCGGGTTGCAACACCAACTCAGAATTCTCACTTCGCGCAGTCATGTTAGAATCTGGTACTCTCATTTAGGGTTCCTTGTTACTATCCCTAGTACCAAACAACTTCATAGCTATCTCAGATAATTTTGCAAAAGCGTTATCTGAAAAAAATCCAACAAGAAAAGCTATGGTCAAAATTACCGACGGTTGTCTAACAAAGCTTTGGTCAAAAAACGGAAACAAGCCACATTGAATTAGGCACACAAAAACAAATGCCAATGCTGCCGAAACATGTGGGGTACAAAGTCGCCAAAGGCGTCTGTCTCGGTTCCAACACCAGTGCGCAACACTATGGTATAGCCATTTGAGCGAATACATGGTCCCTCCCATAAGGCCCCCGAACCACCCATAGGCATACCGACAGAGCACCTCGGACTGATCATCGGATAGGCCTAAGTACTTTTTAAGGGCCCCTAACCAGATAATCACAAACATTATTGGACAAACAATGAACCATGAAGTTATGTAAATTGCTTCAAAACAGATCGCTCTTCGTGCCTCTTTTTCCGGATATCTTGTCTTCCAGTCACCAGGTTTCCTGCCATCAGTAAGGTCTGCCGGAGCAAAACCTGGATCAAAACCCCTACTTCCATTATCATTTTCTAATATTCCATCTCTATTGACTTTATCAATTTTTTCGCCCTGTCTTGAATTCTCTGCTACATTATGAATTTCTGAATCCAGCGTGGGCATCTCGAACTCCTTATCGAATTGCACGATTTTATTTGCCTACGAAGTCTTTGAGGATAGCTCTTGTTTTCGCTATCGTATGATTCACGTTTCTGCGGAAGTAATACTTATTGTAGTCGTATTTTTCCTCAATCCCAATTTTACGGGCTATTAACCTTCGCAAATACTGGCAAGGAACCCTTTCGGCGGCAAAATAGTATGGCTCAGAATCCGGTTCTTCAATATATATATACGACTTCTCCTCATTATACAATTCTGAAACCGTATCCAAGTACGATTGAGATTGCGTCCCGCCGAAGTTAAAACGTACAAGATCTTTTACAGCTTCATTAATAATGCTGAATGTAATTGGAACTACATGAATATGCGCATGGTCAACACCACACCCTACATTCAGACCTTCTTCCTTAGGTCCATGTTCAAACACAGTTGGGGGACCATATGCGCGCTCAATTAGACTACTCGCAAGTTCGACAACCTCCTCCAACTCTCCCCAAACAGAGGTAGGCAGATCACCCATGCAAACATAATGACATTTACTAACTATCAATACCCACCCTTCAATCAGCGACCCAAGCGTTGGTACAATTACGAAATTATCACTTTCGTAAAGTACTATGTCCCAAGGCTCATGCTCTAAATCAGTTGCCCTTCTCTTGAGCAGACCAAAGCAATATCTACAATTCCTCTCGGAATTCTGTCCCATCTCAACCTTCTTCCAAGTTTTTACAAAAGACATTAATACTACAGCGCAAATAAATATGAATAATCAGGTACACATGACCTCAATTTTTCGATATTTATCTTCAGCTTTTGAAGCTCCACAAGTGTCTTTTTCGTATGACATATCCGAGCACAACGGTT
>Ga0315314_1003576_pt1 | contig 12057 bp, 5 predicted proteins | sample TDP9_MG_FD_203631 | JGI IMG/M metagenome (GOLD analysis project Ga0315314, IMG submission 203631) | Freshwater sediment microbial communities from Lake Towuti, South Sulawesi, Indonesia - TDP9 | ecosystem: Environmental > Aquatic > Freshwater > Lake > Sediment | place: Indonesia: South Sulawesi...
GCTCCGCCCTGCCAAGTCATGGGACAACGAAGGCGTCGCGGCAACGGTCGGGACGATCCTTGCGGTGCTCGTCTTCCTTTTCTTTCTTTCGACAGTGACCAATCAGTACGTGCCGCTCGCGATGAAGGATAACGAGAGCAACCACGCCGCCGTCGCGCTCGAGCAGTTCGGGCGCTTCAAGCTCAATGTCGATGAGCTCATCCTCTCCTCGCTCACCTCGGGGGAGCTCACCTCCTTCACCGCCTTCGCACCGATCACGCTGAGCTCTCCGGGGATCCCCGTCTTTGCCGCGCCGACCTCCGGGTTCCTCACCCTCACGACGGAGTCGCTGCTCAGACCCGACTTCAACGTCAGCTATGCCCACAGCTATCAGGGCCAGACCTTCACGCTCAACGCCTCCACCGGAGGACGCAGTGGCGGAGATGTCAGCCTCTACCAGCCCAACCGGTACTTCGTGGAACAGACGGTCGCCTATGAGAATGGGGCGATCATCGTTCGCCAGCCCGATGGGATGGCCGTCGTCGCCCAGATGGGCCTCTCGGTGAGCGCGACGGGCAGTGGGGCGAGCCGTTCCATCCAGGTCTCTCTGAACCAAATCAGCCTGCTGGGCGAGAACCGCCAGGAGGCGGGGACGGGCCTGCGGGGCCTCAACGCCCAGATGGCTGCCATCTCGGGGAACACGTACCGCAACTCGGACGGGACCGACCTCACGATCACCATCCGGACGCTCTATGGGCCGGCCTGGCGCGCCTATTTCCTGGGCTACCTCAACAACTCGCGGATCACCGGGCTTGAGACGGGCGAGTGGAGCGTCTCCGCCTTGAGCTCCGTCACGACCCAAGGGGTCACCTGGTATACGCTCACGCTCACGATCGAGAACGTCAAGGTCCTCGTCCACAACCACGCCCATGTGAATGTGGACATCGGCAAGGTGACCTTCTAGGGAGGTGAACGCAGGTGGCTGAGGCGCGCGCGCGAGAGCTGGAAGAGGAGTTCGAGACGAGCCAGGGCGCGTTTGCCCGCATGCGCGACGGCTACCTCCGGTTCCTCCTCAAGCTCGGAAAGCGCCCCTTGAGGGTCAAACCGACCAGAGGAGAGCTCGGCGCCCGCAGGGACTGGGCCCGGGGGCGCGGCTCGATCTACACCGATGTACCCCGCCCGACCGATCCGAAGGTCCAGGAGATGGCCGTCTACGCCGTCCGTGAGCCCTTCAGCTACATCCAGGTGACCTACAACACCGCGACGAACGAGTACCTCCTGATCACGCACGAGCCCGAGCTCACGCGCAAGGAGCAGCAGCTGCTCAACCTCATCAAGGACACCTTGGAGCGCACGCTCGAGTACCAGTGGGAGACCCTGACGGTCATCGACAAGCAAACCTACCTGGAGAAGAGCGTCGACTCCTACGTGAAGAGCCGCGGGATCCTGCTCGATCCGGTCTCCAAGGAGAAGATCCGCTACTACATCGGGAGGGACTTCGTGGGCTACGGCCCCATCGACGTCCTGATGTCGGATGAGCGGATTGAGGACGTCTCCTGCGACGGCCTCAACATCCCGCTGTTCGTCTTCCACACGAAGTTCGAGTCGATCAAGACCTCGGTCATCTTCCCGGATGAGGGAGTCCTGAACTCCTTCGTCGTCTCGCTCGCCCAGCGGTGCGGGAAGCAGATCTCCGTCTCCAACCCGATCCTCGACGGGACCACCCCGGAAGGGAACCGCGTCCAGGCCACCTACGCGCGAGAGGTCACGACCCGCGGCTCCTCCTTCACGATCCGGCGCTTCAAGGAGAAGCCCTTCACGCCGGTGGAGCTCATCAAGTACGGCACGGCCTCGCCCGAGATTGTCGCCTACCTGTGGCTCGGGGTCGAGCACGGGGAGTCGATGATCGTCTGTGGAGGGACCGCCTCGGGAAAGACCTCTACGCTCAACGCCGTGGCGCTCTTCATCCCCCCGGGCGCGAAGGTCGTCACGATGGAGGACACGCGCGAGATCAACCTGCCCCACGAGAACTGGATCCCCGGCGCGACCCGCTCCGGAGTTGGCGAGCGCGGCCCCGATGGGAAGGCGGCCGGGGAGATCGACATGTACGATCTCGTCAGAGCCTCGCTCCGGCAGCGTCCCAACTACATCATCGTCGGGGAGGTCCGAGGGAAGGAGACCTACACGATGTTCCAGGCGATGGCCACGGGCCACACGACCTTCTCGACGATGCACGCGGACTCGATCAAGGGGATGGTCAACCGCCTGGAGAACCCGCCCATCAACTGCCCCAGGATCCTGCTCACCGCCCTGCGGAACGTCATCATCCAGACCCATGCGCGCGTCGGCGTCGACATGGTCCGGCGGGTCCGCCAGGTCATCGAGATCGTCGGGTTTGAGCCGGAGACGAACGAGCTGATCTCCAACACGGTCTACGAGTGGGACCAGGCGACAGACAAGTTCGTCTACAAGGGCCACAGCTTCCTGTTCGACAAGCTCATGGAGATGAAGAGCCTCACCCACGAGGAGATGATCCGGGAGTTCGAGCGGCGGATCGACATCATCCGCTACATGGTGTTGAAGGACATCACCGACCACCGGAAGATCTGGGAGCTCATCCGCTCCTACTACAAGGAGCCGGACAAGACGATCGAGCGCGTGAGGGCGGAGCTCACCAGAACCGCCCCTCCATCGGCCCCTGCTCCTGCGGCGGCGCCGCCGGCTCCCGGGCTCCCCCGGCCGACCCCGACAGGCCCAGCTCCCGCCAGGGCGGTGTGACCATGTGCCCTGAGGTCACCGACGTCTTCCGGACCTTGGAGAAGTCCAAGCGCGGCTACCTGCGCACGTTGGGCGCTGAGGCCCGGGTGGCGCATCCCGGCCCTCACCTCGTCCGTCTGCCCTCTGGCGCCGTCCCCGAGTACATCAACCTCGGCGGCCTGCAGGCGTTCGCCTGGCGGATGCTCGGAGACCGCGCGCGGCGGCTCGGCGCTCCGGAGAAGCTCGAAGAGGACCTGCTGAAGGCCCATCTGAAGATCCGTCCTGAGGAGTACATCGCCTACACCTGGATGGCGACGATCGTCGCCGGCATCGTCGGGGTCGTCCTCGCCATCGCCGTCCCAGGGATCCTCTTCGAGTTCCTCCCGGGCCTGGACAGCTTCATCCTGCGGCTCCTGCTCGCGGTCGCCCTCGTCGTCATCCCCCCAATCGCAGCCTACGGGATCCTCATCAGCGGGCCGGCCTCGAAGGCGAAGGCGCGCGGGCGGAACATCGACCGTCGGATCTCCCCCGCGATGAGCTTCATCTCGGCGATGGCCTCCGCCGATGTCAACGTCGATGTCATCTTCAAGGAGCTCTCCCGCCAGCCGGTCTACGGCGAGATCAAGGACGAGAGCGAGTGGATCACGCGGGATACGGAGCTGTTGGGGAACGATATCCTCTCGGCCATCCGCCGTGCGGCCCTCCGCAGCCCCTCGGTGAAGTGGCAGGACTTCCTCCAGGGGGTCATCACGACCTCGACCTCGGGCGGGCAGCTCAAGCCGTACTTCCTGTTGAAGGCCGAGCAGTTCGAGAAGGAGAACAAGCTCGAGATGAAGGCCCAGATGGAGACCCTCGGGCTTTTGGCCGAGTCGTTCGTCACCGTCGTCGTCGCCTTCCCGCTGTTCCTGGTGGTCATCATCGCGATCTTCGCGATCGTCAACTACACCCCGACGATCATCCCGCTCCTGTATGCGGTGGTGCTCCTGATGATCCCGATCTCCCAGTTCGGGTTCATCTTCTTCATCTGGAACATGTCGAAGGAGGCCGCGGTCTAGATGGCGGAAGCTCCCAAGCCGATCGTGACGCCGGCAAAGAAGGGCGCGGCCGAGGTCAAGGAGCGCAAGGACCTCACCAGACAGATCTGGGCCGCCTCTGGGGGCGCGACGGCCGTGATGGTCCTCATCGCGATCCTCGATGGCCTGGGCGAGCAGACGGGCCTGACGTTCATCCCGTTCGAGCCAGTCGACTGGGGGATCTTCGCCCTTCTGACGATGATCGGTCCCTACGGGTTCTACAAGGCCAGCCAGGAGAGCCGCATCAAGCAGATCGAGAAGCGGCTGCCGGACTTCCTGCGCGATGTCGCAGAGGCCGGGCGGTTCGGCATGACCTTAGCGGAGGCGATCGTCACCGCCTCCACGGGCCGCTACGGGCTGCTCACCCCCGAGATCAAGAAGATGGCGGCGCAGATCGACTGGGGCGTCCCGGCCGGCGAGGCCATCCGGCTGTTCTCGGAGCGCGTCGATACGCCGCTGGTCAACCGGATGAGCTCGATCATCATCAAGGCCTCCGATGCGGGAGGGAATGTCGCCGATGTCCTCACGATGGTCAGCCACGACTCCCGGGAGACGATCATCACCCAGGAGGAGCGGCGCATCACGATGAGCACCTACCTTGCGGTCATCTACATCGCCTACTTCGTGTTCATCGTCACGATCGTCATCATGAACGCGACCTTCATCCCGAAGATCGAGCAGGCCGCCCGGACGGTCAACGAGCAGGCGGAGGGGCTCGGCGCTGCGCTCCCCATCACCCTCGAGGTCGAGGCGATCCCCTTGGTCCAGTTCGCCTTCCTGCTCTCCGTGCTCGTCCACGCGGTGGGGGATGGCGTCCTCGCGGGGGTGCTCCAGACTGGCAGCGTCCCCAATGGGCTGCGCCACGCCTTCATCATGGCCCTGATGGGGTTCGTCATCCTTCGCGTCCTCGCGCCTACCTAGACGAGGTGCTGGAGGGAATCCAGAGATGGCACAGTCTGCCGTGTCGGCCCCTGCGGTCGAAGAGGCCGCCGCGCCCGAAGGGCTGGGGTTCTTCGGGTCGCTGAAGAGCAGCTTTGCCCGAGGCCTGCTGAAGCTCCGCCACAAGCCCGTCCGGGTGGCGGTCCCCGTCGCGCTGGGCCCAGGCGGGCTCGGCGAGATCACCAAGGTCCCCAAGATCGCCGAGCCGAACGTGGACGAGGTCGAGGTCGCCCCGATCAAGCAGGGCTACTCCTTCGTCCGGGTCAAGTACGACAATCGGGCAAACGAATACCTCTACGAGGTCATCGAGCCCCAGCTCTCCGACGATGAGACCGATGTCTTAAACGCGGTCAAGGAGAACCTCGTCGCTGCTGTGGAGCGGCTCGACGAGCCCAGCCCACAGGCGAAGGAGGCCTACCTCCGCCGGGAGGTCGACCGCCAGCTCAGGGCGCTCGGCATCGCGCTCCATCCCGTCTCGCGGGAGCGGATCATGTACTACATCCTGCGGGACTTCATCGGCTACGGAATCGTCGATGTCATCATGATCGACCCGAACGTCGAGGACTGCTCCTGCGACGGGATCGGGGTGCCCTTCTACATCTACCACCGGAAGTACGGCTCGATCCGCTCCAACCTGAAGTTCACCGCGGAGCCCGAGCTCGACTCCTTCGTCGTCTGGCTCGCCCAGAAGTCGGGCAAGCACATCTCCGTCGCCTCGCCGCTGCTCGATGCGACGATCCCGGACGGCTCCCGGCTCCAGGCGACCCTGGGGCGCCATGTGACCAAGCGCGGGAGCTCCTTCACGATCCGGCGGTTCCGGGAGAACCCCTTCACGCCGCTGGACCTGTTGCGCTTCAGGACGATGTCGGGCGACATGATGGCGTACCTCTGGATCGCCATCGAGTATGGCCAGTCGATGCTCGTCTGCGGGGGGACCGCCTCGGGGAAGACCACGACGCTCAACGCGGTCCTGCTCTTCATCCCGCCCCAGATGAAGATCGTCTCGATCGAGGACACCCGTGAGCTCAACCTGCCCCACGAGAACTGGGTGCCAGGCCTCACGCGCGAAGGGTTCGGCGGGAAGTCGCTCGTCACCGGACGGGCCACGGGGGAGATCGACATGTTCGACCTCCTCACCACCGCGATGCGCCAGCGTCCCCAGTACCTGATGGTGGGCGAGGTCCGAGGGAAGGAGGCCTACGTCGTCTTCCAGGCGATGGCGACCGGGAAGACCGCCTATTCGACCTTCCACGCCGAGGATGTCCAGGCGATGGTCCACCGGATGGAGAACGATCCGATCAACCTCCCAAGAGCCCTGGTGACCGCGCTCAACATCGTCCTGCTGCAGGCCCAGGTGAAGGTCGGGACCAAGATGACTCGGCGGGTGAAGTCCCTCACCGAGATCGTCGGCCTCGACCCCGAGACGAACGAGCTCATCACGAACTCCGTGTACACCTGGAACCCGGCCGATGACACCTTCAACTACTCCGGCCACAGCTACGTCTACGAGAAGGTCCGGATGGGCCGGAACTGGACGCCGCGCGAGATGGAGCGGGAGATCAAGCGGCGCGTCGACATCCTGGAGTACATGAAGAAGCGCGGGTTCGACAACTACCGCCAGGTCGCCGGCGTGGTCTCCGCCTACTACCGCGACCCCGAAGGGCTCATGCAGAATGTCCGGGCGACGCTCGCCGAAGGGGCGGAGCGCGTCTAGGCCCGACAGGTCGGAACAGGAAACAGGGAACAAGAGGGAAGGGGTTTCTGCTCCGGCGCGCCGCCGGGGCGGCCTATGCCGTGCCCTCTCCGCCGCCGCCCTCGCCGCCTTCCTCGAGCGGCTTTCGGATGATCTTCTTCGGCACGACCTTGCGGTCGATCGGCCGGCGGATCACGGTCCGGGGAGCCTCGGCGCCAGGCGGAGGCGCCCCAGGCGGCCCAGCCTCCTCCATCGCCCGCTCGACGCCGAAGACCGTCCCGCACTTGTGGCAGACGGTCGCATCCCGCGGGTTGAGCGTGCCGCACTCGGGGCAGGGGAAGGCGCCCTCGCGCTTCTTCTCCTCCTCCTTGGCGAGCCAGTCCTCGAAGGTGATGTAGTTCGGATGGGCGGCCCACCAGGCCTCAAAGGCGGCCTCGGTGTAGCGCCGGCCCAGCTGGCGCTTGGCGAGCTCCCGGTAGTTGTCGAGCATCGCGTCGTACTGCCGGCGCATCTCGGCCTGGTAGGCCTCCTCTTCGGAGACCGGCGGAGCCTCTACGCCCTCGGCGGCGAACTTCGCGCCGCACTGCGGGCACTCGGTGCTCGTGGCGGGGATCCAGGCGCCGCACTCCGAGCACTTCATCGTCTCTCGCTCGAACTCGACGCCGCAGTTCGGGCACTTCATCGCCGTCTCGGGGATGAAGGCGCCGCACTCGCCGCACTCCACCAGCTTGCCCAGCCCGTACTTGTAGAGGTAGAGCGAGGCTCCCCCGATCCCGCCGGCAGCGACCGCGGCGATGACGATCCAGAGCCACCAGTCAAGGCCGAGGAAGCCCGCGGCACCTGCCTTCCCGATCGTGATCGGAACATCGTCGTAGGTGCTCCGGTCCGTCAGGGTGAGGTTGAGCCGCAGCGTGTAGCTGTCCGCCTCGAGCTGATCGGGGATCACGAAGGAGTCGATGAGGATCCCCTCGGAGTCCGAGAGAGCTGCGGGATGCCGGGAGGTGGTCAGGAGGGCGCCCGTGGAATCGAGCAGGGTGACCTCCAGCCCGACGCCTTCTACACCGACATCTGAGGCCGCGTCCGTCACGACAAGCGTGATGGCGACCTCGTCTCCAGGCCCGAACGCATTGTTGTCTTCAGGCGAGGAGACCGTCAGTGTGACAGGCGCCAGGGCGACCGTCAGCGGCATGATCGCGACGTTGTTGTCAGTGGGCGCGCCATCGCCGCTCTCATCGACCTGGTTGAGCGCATCGGCAGTCACCTTCAGCTGATAGCTCCCCGCAGGCCAGATGTGCCGGGCCACGAAGGTCCCGAAGGGGATCGTGAGCGAGTCGGTCGCGTTCACTATGCCCGTGGCAGTGAAGGCCTTCATGACCGTGCCCGTGCCGACCTGGATGATCTCGACCTGGAAGGTCGCAGGCCCGAGCAGCGCTGTGACCGCGTTGCGGCGACCGGTGTTGTTCACGTTCACCTTCAGCGTGAGGAGGTCACCCTGCGTGATCGTCGTCAGCCTGCCGACCGCTTCTCCGACCTTGTAGAGCTGGACATCGGTCGGATGGACGACGAGGTCAGCTCGAGGATCGTAGATCGTCAGGGTCCGGTTGCGGACGTTGTCCTCCTCGGAGGTCTCCGAGATGAGGTTGAGGGGATCGACCTCCGCGTAGACCTTCCGCACATCCGTCGGTTGGCTCGCCTTCGCGGTCCAGGTCGCCGTGCGGTTCGTCGTCGCGCCCGGCAGGAGCTGGAGGGCCACGGTCCCGTCGAAGATCGGCAGGGTCTCGTTCTGGATTGTGATCTTCAGCCCGAAGCTATCCACGGGGGCTCCGCCACCGTTGGAGACCTGGACGGTGATCGTCAGGACATCGCCCGCATCGACTGCAGAACCGCCTCCCGAGACGCTGCTGAACGTGATCGAGTTCACGATCAGGTTCGGCCTGGCGAGCACGGTGACGTTCTTGTAGGCGACGTTCGGATAGACCGGCAGCTCAGGGATCACATCGGCGGGGTCGACTTCGACCCGCAGTTCATGCGACCCAACCACCGTGAGGGGCCAGCTGAACGAGGCTGCGACCGCGCTTGTGGAGGCCGGCACGTTCGCGAGGATCTGGCTGTCCACCACGATCCCGTCCACGCGCAGCTGCACCGACACGTCCTGGCCTGGGAAGTCCCCGTAGTTGTAGACGAGCGCGGTGACAGTGGCGACGCTGCCCTGGACCAAGAGCGAGGGGCTCAAGGAGATCCCTGCCTCAGAGACGTAGAAGTCCGCCCTGCCTCCGACGAAGATGTCGACAGAGCCGACGTTGTTGTCCTCGTTGAGCTCTGGGATCAGGTTGTCCGGGTCGGCCACCACGGTGAGGTGATGGGTGGCCTGGACGGGGAAGGTCGCGGTGTAGTTGACGGTCACATTGACATACGCGCCGCCAGGCACCGCCGGGATGAGCGGCACGACGACCTCCGCGTACACCTCAGCTCCGGTGAGGATTCCGTCGAGATCGTCGTAGAACCTCACCACGACATTGAACGCATCCGAGCTCCCGTTATTGTAGACCCGCGCGGTCACTTGGACGATCTCGCCTCTGACCGGAGAGCCGTTGCTGACCATCACGGGCAGGTCGAGGTCTGGCATGACCTCAGGAAGCGTCAGGGTGAAGCTCACCGCTCCAGGCGCCAACGGGACGCTGTAGGGGACCAGGGAGACAAGCACCTCTGTCTGGTTCACATCGCCATCGAAGGTGTACACCGCCGTGACGCGGTAGGTCCCGTAGTAGGTGGTCCCCGAGGCGACGATCCGGTCGGAGAGTGCGAGGAGCTTGACGGTCCCTGTGGCATCCGTCGTGAGGGTGCGGTGGAGCGTGTTGTTCGCATTCAGGAAGTACGCGCTCACAACCGTGTTCCTCAGCGGGCTGCTCGCGCCATCGAGGACAAGGATCGTGATCCACTGGTAGACGCCGACGACGGCGCTGCCCTGAGCCGTGAGTCCAGCGGCCGCGGCCACATTGACGAAGTACCCAACGGAAGTCCCGTCGAGCACGGGGGCGACCGAGAAGCTCGAGTCCTCAGCCCAGACCCAGGCAGCTGCCGCAGAGTCGGTGATGAGCGGCCCTGCCACGGCGCTCCGGATGACGTGGACCATCCCGGCGTCGTGGACCATGATCAAGACTGCGCTCGAGAGGGAGGCATCGACGAGCCAGAGGTGGCTGTTGCCGCGCACATGGATCGTCAGCGCGGCAGTGCTCGTGAGGTTAGACCGCTCGAGGCGGAGTGTCCCCTCGCCCCAGAGCGCGATCGAGCGCTGGTCGGCGTAGTCCTGGACGATTGTGAGATCGCTGTCCAGGATCGTGATGTCGCCCGTATCCTGGGCTACGATGCTCACTGCAAGCGTGAGGGTCGCATCTGAGATTTCCAGATCTGGAGGCGCCACGATATACTCGGGAACGCCCGAGCCGCTCGCGACGTAGTTCTGGATCGCCACGGTGACCGAGGCCTCCTCGTCTCCGCTGGCCATCGCCGGGTAGGCCAGGAAGGTCAGCATGGCCGTGGAGGAGACGGCCCCCATCGTCGCGGTAACGTCGTAGTCACCGAGGAATACGCCGTTGGGCTGGGAGCCGACCGTGATCCGATCTGTGAGATACGGAATCCTGACGGATCCTGCACTGTCGGTCAGCTTGTACGTTGCGACAGTCTTGCCGAGATAGGTGAGCACGGACGCAAGCGGGTTCGCAGCCTGAGCGCCCGTCAGATCGTAGTAGAAGGCCGCCTGTCCAAGCAGGCTCTGGTCTGTAGCATAGGTCGCCGTGACTGTAGCGCCCGGAATCGGAACGCCAAAGCGGTCTGTGACGAGCACATCCGCCCAGCGATAGACGCTCGAAGCGGCCGTCGTCGCTGTGGCCTCGACCACAACGGCTCCAGCCCGATTGTACAGGGCTCCACCGTACGGCTCGAAGGTCACTCCGTAGAGGTGGGCCTGTGCTGTGTTTCTTAACTCTAGGACGTTGTGGATTGCGGCTGTGGAATAGAAATCCACGCCGATGTAGGAGTCGATAGCCACGAGATCTGAGTCATCCTGCAGAACGAGCTTTGCCGCAGAATTGCCGGTCGCAATATTGTCGACTTCGTCAAATCTCTCTAGTCTGGAATTGACCATCGTCAACGTGCTGCCGGTAAGCACGCTGATCCGTGGAGCACCGTTGCTCTTGTCCTCGTCCAGCGTATCAATGACTCCGCTGCCATCGTCGAAGTATGCTGTGATATCGACTGTTAGGAAACCTGTCACCGTCGTGCGCGTCAGGGTCCCCGTAGCGCCAGTATCGAACCGCAGGGTCCCGGGATAACGCATCGTCGAATCCGTGGCGGCCAAGGTCGCGCCGGCGCCAGAAACTGTGACATCAAGGAATGGCCAGCCGTTGACTTGGTTGATCTCCGTCGTGAGCACCGAGTTGATGAGGATGAGCTGGCCACCAGCGTTGACTGTGATCCAGTGCTTGTGAACCCCGCCCGCAGCATTGTCGCTCACCATCGTGAGCCCGCCGTTCTGCACGGTGAGGACCCCGCCGGCGTTGATCGTGATGTTGCCGTCCTGGCGCCAGACGGTGTTGTTCACCCACATCGGGGCCGTGATCGTGATCGAGGTGTCCTGCGGGAAGGCGCCCCGGGCGGGGGAGCCCATCGACAGGACAAGGCCGACAAGGCCGCTGAGGAGCAAGCCGAGGACGACGAGGAGGCTGAGCAGCTGACCTGAACCCACCCGGCTCCCTTTCCCCATCATGAGAACTCACCTAGTCCGAAAATCGGGCCTGGTAGGGGGAATAAGTCGGTCCTTCCTATAAGAACCCTTTTATCTGGGCTTCGGTCGCGCAGAAGATGTGGCTCGCTGAATTCGCGATGAGCCAGCAGGTCCGGAAACTGCGGGCTAGGCGACCTTTCTTTTCACGACCTTCTTGACGAAGACCTGGGGCTTTTTCAGAACCGATCGCTTGCGTTCATCCTCGCCCGCTGCGGCAGCAGCAGGAGCCTCCTTCGCGGGGAGCCGATGCCCGCAGGAATAGCAGAGCACGGCGTCGACCGAGATCATCGTCCCGCAGTTCGGGCAGGGCATCTCCTCCTCATCGGCGGAGACCGCCTTCTCCGGCTCCGCCGCAGACTCGGCTCCGGCGAGCTCCTCAGGGGCTGCGCCAATTTCCACCTCGGCCTTGAGCTCCTTCACCTTCTCGCCGCACGCATAGCAGAGGAGCGCATCGGAGGAGATCACGGTATGACAGTGGGGACAGTACATCTCGTCGGGCCCGAGGGCCGCGGCCGCCTCTGGCGGGACCGGCACGCCCTCGCCAGCGACTTCCGGTGCGACCTCAACCTCGGCCTCCACGGGACGTGGGGCCTCGCGCATCGCGGCCTCCTTCGTGAAGAGCTCCTGCTCCTTCGCCAAGAGCCGCTTGCCGTCATCGATGAGCTTCTCGCGGCCCGAGCGGAGGGCCTCTTCCTCTTCGAGGAGCCGCTGCTCTCGGACCACGAGCGCCTCGCGGCGCGCAGCGAGCTGGCTCACGAGGTTCTGGAGCTCTGCTTCGCTCTTCTGGAGCATGGCCTCGCGATCCACCAGGGCCTGGCGGCGCTTGGCGAGCT
>Ga0315314_1003578_pt1 | contig 12048 bp, 13 predicted proteins | sample TDP9_MG_FD_203631 | JGI IMG/M metagenome (GOLD analysis project Ga0315314, IMG submission 203631) | Freshwater sediment microbial communities from Lake Towuti, South Sulawesi, Indonesia - TDP9 | ecosystem: Environmental > Aquatic > Freshwater > Lake > Sediment | place: Indonesia: South Sulawesi...
TGACCCAGAAAGTCTTTCCAAAAATTGACTTTACGATTTGTCCATCCTTTGCAACGACTTCGCCGCCTTTAATAGTGTAAGCAGCTCTTCTGAAAGCCCTTCGAACAGTTTTATACTTTTTAGAAGGATCAATGGATTCAGGGTTCACATTATATATGGCAACGTCTGCATCCGCTCCCGCTCCAAGATGCCCCTTCTGCTTTAGGCCTAGGGCCTTTGCTTGGCCCGCCCGCGTGACGATGGCTATATCGTAAAAGCTGTATTCCCGATCAATGCTGGGGAGCAGGCTGTTTCGCCTGGCCCGTTTACTAATTTTTTCCATGGTTTTCTTTCTTGCCACCTGACTCATTAACCATGCGATAACGCTTGGGTAGGAGGTGAAAGGCCCCCCGTTGGGGTGATCAGTTGTCATGTAAATTTTCCATGGGTCCTTAATCAGAAGGGCGAGTTCAAGTCCAATTGACCATTGGGTTGCGTGAACGGCGCTCTTGCGCCTATATCTGAAGGGCACGATGCCGGCGCTTGTCTCAGTTTCTACGTCGTGGTTAACCCATTTGTTTCCAGTTAGGCCGTAGAGACCGTACTGAAATGGTCCGTCAGCCGTCATGGTGGTTGTGTCCGTGAAAATTACCTGTCCCATATCGAGGGTTACGTGATCGTGATGGTTAACGTATTTTGCGATTTCTTCTGCTCCGGAGCTCATGGTTCGCCAGTCTGAGCCTTTGAAGGCGCTGAACTGGCAGTGGGTGATGTGTATAACTGGTCGGTTTCCTTCTGCCAAGTCTTCGACGCACTTCATCGTTTCTATGGCGGTGATGTAGTTTCCAGGCTTTCCAAGGTTGTTTGTGTGTACATGAATTGTGTGAGGCATATTAAGAAGCTTGTTTACTTTGCATAAGCCGCGAAGGATTTCTCTTGGGGTGATGTTGAAGTATGGAACAGGGTCGTCGATGTTTCTGACGTTTCTGCCGAAGCCCCAGGCTTCTAGGCCGCCTGGATTGACGATTTTTATGGCGTATCCCTTTGTGGCAGTCATCATCCATGCTACGTGGGCGGCGCACTCTTCTATTAGGCCGTCCCGTAGATGTTCCAGTACGAACCACCAGTCTCCCAGCAGGGGATAGGTAGCCTTGTCAACCATGGGCGTGTCGTCAAGCTCTTCGTGGGTGTGGCGGGCCTCTAGGGGGGGCATCGAGGGGTTCATCACCGTTGTATAGCCCATTCTTGAGTAGCGGTAGCCAGTTGTGAAAGTTGAGGGAATAGAGTAGCCCACGCCAGACCTGGTCAAAGCCGTCTTCGCTTCCACATCCCTATAATGATCTTCGGGTCGAAGGAGACGACCAGAATTCACTTCAGCGCCGGCGATGTGGCAATGGATGTCAACTCCGCCGGGCATCACCATCATTCCTGAGGCGTCAATCACTTCCGCCTTTTTCTCGTCAACTTTTTCAACAATTTTTCCGTCCCTTATGGCGATATCCATTTTTTCCCCATTTATGCGGTTGATGGGGTCGTAAACCACTCCGTTTTTAATAATCAGTTCTGTCAATTTTGGTTCCTCCTTAATCTGCGAACTTCGCGGAGAATTCTTTGAAGTATTTCTGCGTCGGGAAGACAGGTCTTTGGAGGCTCCACTATCTTCTTTAGCGGCAAGGGAACATGGTCCATGCGGTAGGCTGTTCCACCAGTTTCGATTCCTACGAAGGCTGAAGGAAACACCACGTCCGCCATTAACGTTGTGGGAGTTACCTCTGGATCAATGGCGATGAGGGGGTTCTTAACCAGATTTTGGGCAGCCTTCAGCGGGAAGTGGGCGACCGGATCCGACGCGACGATGAGTCCGGCGTCGGCTTCGTCACGGCACAGTATATCGACCACTGAAGTTTCTCCCGGATTGTATCGGGGATAGCCATGGGAAAAGTCGATGGCATAGGGGTATCCAGTCTGCCATGTGAATACGACGTTTGCTCCGGTGACGTTGAAGTGCCCTCTCATGGGCATGATGAGAAACTTTGTGCGTAGATTTAGATCTCTAGTCAGGGAAAGAGCTGCGTCAATGTTTCTGAGTTTTCCTTCGCTCATGGTTAAACCCACCCCGAAGAATAGGACGCCTAACTCGCATCCCACCATGACATCGGCAACTTCTTCAAGAATTTCTACTGGAACTCCAGCAACCTCGCCGACGTCTAGTTCTTCATCTCGAATAAGCATACGAAAGGCTTGTAAAAGCTCGTAATCCTTGTTTGGCTCGACTTGAATGAAATAGTCAGCTACATTAGCGGTGTAGGTTTTTCGGACATCCACGACAACCATTTTTCTTTTCTTCTGGAACATGCTGTAGGGTAGGCGGCGCTCAACTTCTGGAGCAGCGAAAATGTCGCGTCTAAGGACCAGGTTGACGGCTCTTCGGAGGCGTTTTCTGGATAGAACGCCGCTTAGGCGTGTGAGGTATCCCTTCCAAGCGCTCTTCTGAAATCTGCCTTCTGAAAAAGTTGTGTACCGGTCTACGTGGCGGGGGTGAGCGCTCCACGGGTTGCTTGCCCAATAGAAGATGAGGTCTGCTCTGTGCCGCAGTTGTCCTAGAGTGCAAGAAGAGATGCCGACGTCATGGATGCTTAGAATAGACGGGCCGTGACAAATAGTAGACGTGTTGTCAATAACTCCGCCAACCTCTTCAGCCAGTTCTAAACCCACTCGAATTGCTTCGCAACTCGTGGAACTCCAACCATACAATATAGGATAGGTGGCGTCTGCCAGAATTTCTGCAGCTTTTCCAACAGCCTCATCCAATGAAGTCTCAACTAGTTCGCCGTTTTTTCTAACGAGCGGTTTTAAACCTCGATGGGCGGCGTAGTTAAGAAATTTGGCTGCTCCCATGGCGCAGGCATTTCTTACATCAGTTATGACGTTGTCTTTCACAACTACTTCGATATCGTCGCAAAAAGTTCCGCAAACGGGACATGTTACCCCAGTAACGACGGTCATGATTTTTTCTCCCTATAATATTGATTAAGCAGATCATGCAGGGTTAACACCCTTTCCTCGGGTGCAGGCTCGATTTCTGCTGGTATGCCCTTTAGGGACGGCATGCCTGTTCCATGGGTTTTGGGATTCATTATAATGCTTGCCCAAGGACCGTAGGGAATGAAGGCAACCTTAGGGTGGGGAGCCCTCGCTGACTTCACAGCTTTCATGACCACAGAACCAAAATCGGTGGTAACTTTGACGTTGTTGTTCTCTCTTATTCCAAGAAATTTCATGTCTTCGGGGTCCATTTCACAGATCACTACACTCTCTATGTATTCCTTGGAAAGTTTGCCCATTTCCTTTCCTGTGCCCTGATCTATTGTTCGACCGGTTAACAATGAAACTTTCACTTTAGGCATTACTTCACCTGTTTTGAAAAGGTTACTTGGATATCCTAACGTATTAATATTATTATGAAACGTAAGTTTTAAAACAAACTATGTCTAATGAGTGTCTCTACGAAAGTTAGGTGAAAATGCATGTCTACACCATCCAAAAAAACCGTTTTGATATTTCTTGACACAGACAAACACGCAAGTCCTTTCGACATGCTGACAGCCATTGACCTGTATCCAGACGCACAAATTCTTCCTTATAGTAATGTCGAGCCCAATGATGCGAGAAGAATCATTCAAGACGCCATGTTTCCACGGGGTCCAAAAGGTGTAAAATACACAAAGATTTTCATCGGGGGACAAGACATGGAAAAGGCAATCAAAATTTTGGAAGTCGTAAAGAAGTCCATGTTTCCACCCTTCGAACTCGCCGTCATCGTAGACCCCAGAGGAGCCAACACAACAGCATCAGCAGCAGTGGCAAGAACTCTAGCCCTCTTCAAGGAAAAGGGATTCGGCGACTTCAACGGAAAGACCGCCACCGTTTTGGCGGGCACCGGACCAGTTGGACAGGTTGCGGCTAGTTTATACGCTATGGAAGGCGGAAATGTAGTCGTTACATCCCGGAAACTAGAAAGATCAACAGCAGTTGCAAGCAAAATCAATGAGGAGATTGGAGCAGAGAGAGCTTGCGGCATGGAAGCCAGCGCACCTAATGAAATCGGCGAAGCCATTAGACAAGCCGACATCATTTTGTCAGCCGGAACCGCCGGAATTCAATTGCTGCCCCTGAACGTGCTCAAGGACTATGGAAAACGATGCAAGGTTGTTGCGGACATCAACGCTGTTCCACCGTTAGGCGTTGAAGGATTGAAGCCCACCGACGATGGCGTCGAGTTTTTGCCAAGCATCTGGGGAATAGGAGCCCTAACTATAGGGCCTTTAAAGAGCAAGATTGAGGGTGAGTTGTTCAAAAAAGCTGTGGAATCTCCGAAAGGTATACTTGACTACAAGGTTGCCTACGAGATTGCGAAATCAATGGTTCTGCCTTCTGCCTAGAAAAGGCGAGTGGCCCAGAATTTGTGGTAATTATTTTTCCACATCTAAAAATGAATGGGATGAAAGTGTAGAATAGGGTTAACCTTCTGACGTTTCTTCCACTTCTGCTAGGTATTTTAGTGACAGTGGTTTAACAATGATTCCTTTTAGGCTGACGAGCATAGTGTCATATTCTTGTACATCATCTCCCCAATACTGCAGCTGTTCTGCAACGAAATTGGAAAAATCCGTGTAATTTTTGTGTAGGGATATCATTACTCCATTCTTTCCCATGCCTTCACCCCTTGCTGCAAATATGATGTTCGGATATTTCCTCATCCATTCCACCGCCTTTTCCTCCAATTCAGTTACGGCTTGCCTCTTTTTAACACAAGAGATTGCCATAATCTCGTATCCCATTTTTACAAAGTCTGGTATTACGGTGAATTCTCGTATCATTCCCTCCTTTACAAGTCTACTTCTCAATCTGGTCACGGTTGGCTGTGACACTTCTAGAACCTTTGCTAATTCCCTGTCACTCCTCTTGGAATCCTTTAACAATTCCAAAAGAAGACTCATCATTCTCTTTGTGGTTCTCTTCTTCATCACAATAACCCCTCAAATGTTTTCTTCTCAACTTAGATTAGTTTTTCGGCTCTGCCATAACATTTCTACATATGATAACTTGGGTGCTGATGGGCGGGCTTTAAAACAAGCATGTATGTTCAGAGTGTATTCGCATGCTTCGTTATAATGGTGTAGAATTTGAAGATATATTCGCTGAAATGTTCTTGATGATGGAGATATCTCCCGTAAACTCCTCTTCTTCTGTTCAAGGTATTCACGGAGATTCGATCTTTCGAAGAGCCTCTTGTTTCAGTTTATGATAACCTATCTGTGATCGAGAATACCGCATAACCCCTATGGTCAAGAACGAAAGTCCAATGATCGAAAAAATCTCGCGTAAGAGGTTTATTTCCGAGCTAGAAAAGAAACTTGCGTAGAGGCTATGCACTGCAAAGTGAAGCACGCCCTTAACCGTGAAAAATGCGCATCCAATCAAAATTGGCAACCAGATCGCTAACTGAGCCCTTCGCGTTTCCGGGTTTACATAAAGCACAAACAGAGCCCTTAAAGCGTAGAGCCCTCCCAAAACTCCAAATAACACGTCAACTACGCCCACAATCAGGTGAAACCACTCAAGAGACAACAACGTACATACCTCAAGCTGGCAAAGCGGATTTTGCATTTTTAATATATGTATTTATCGAAGTTCAAATACGGATTTCGCATCTTAATCTTGGATGTTTATTATCAGCTTGTTTAAAATGAATTACTTGAGCATCTACACATTCGATCATCGCGTCTGGCGTCGGAAACCTCAGCATCTAAACTCAGCATGTCCCAGCTTTGTCCAAGCCTTATAAAGCCTATGAGCACCATAAAGAAAGGTGCCCCCACCTGAAATCTCAAGAGTCATGTGGAAAGCGTGTAAATCTAGCGATCCAGGCTCCACGACTTCTGTCACAATGCTCAAAACCATTGCAGCCGTAATAAAGACGCCTGTAGCCATAAAAGCTTTGAGGGGAGCCTCAAAGATGCCTCCCTTAAAGAACTTGTTAATCAACCTAAAACAATAGAGAGACAAAGCCAAAAACATCACAACCGCGATAGCGCCAAGACTCAGATGCATCAAATCAACCATGACTAACACTTCTAGCTGGCAAAAGGTCTCGCATTTTGATATTTATGTTTAATGAAGATCCAATACACATTGTGATTCTTCTTGATTTAGAATACTTATTCTCAGACTGCTTTGTTGTTAACCAGCATAGTAATTTTAATAAGGTCAATGTTTTACCGGGAATTTTAAAATTGCCGCTAACAATTGTTCGGGCTGTAAAATGCTCGAAACGTCTTCTCCAAATCGACCGATTTGGTAAGCATGGTGATTGAAACGATGCTCTCCGCGCACATCTAGTGAACTTTGAAGATGATGAAGACCACACCGCAATCTCTAAAAGCCTAAAAGAAGATGAAGAGCTTCTCAAAGCTGGGTTTGAATGTGTCACAGAACGAGACGACATCAAAATCTACAGAAAGCGAAAGTGCACTTGAAGTCATCGGGCAAGAAAAAGGACCTGAAGGCGAAGAGTTCATTGTTAAACATTATCCGACTGGAAACATTCTGCGTGTAGTGAATACGTTCGCAGAAATGTTTCCGATGTGGGTAGGCAGGATACTGATAACCGCTGACGATGAGAAGTGGGCTCTAACGGCAGCAAGGACAGCAACGGGCTTCGCCGCCTCCATCATCATGTCTCCAGCAGAAGCAGGAATAGAAGGTATGGTGCCACCCAACAAGACTCCAGACGGACGCGTAGGAACACTCATTCAAATCTATCACACAACGAGGAGGGACCTAAAGACCCAAATGAGCTTGAGAATTGGACAATGCATAATGACGTGCCCCACCACAGCAGCCTTCAACGCTTTGCCCGAGGCGAAAAGGAGATTGAAAGTGGGACGAAGCCTCCGCCTCTTCGGTGACGGATTCCAAAAAAGGGATGTAATTGCAGGGCGGAAGGTATGGCGCATCCCTGTTATGGAGGGAGAATTCATTGTTGAGGACAGTTTCGGCGCCATAATGGCAGTTGCCAGCGGAAACTTCTTGATTTTAGCGGAAAGTCGAAAAGCTAGTCTTCAGGCGGCAGAGGAGGCAGTGAAAGCCATCAGCCAGAAGGCTCAGGGAGTTGTTATGCCGTTTCCAGGCGGCATCTGCAGGTCAGGCTCAAAGGTGGGCTCCATGAAATACAAACTCGCTGCATCCACAAATCATCCCTTCTGCCCCATATTAAAGAAAATCCTGCCAGACTCGCAGGTTCCGGACAACGTCAACAGCGTTTACGAAATTGTGATAAATGGCTTAAATTCTAACGTTGTGAAAGGGGCGATGGCTGAAGGAGTAAGGGCAGCTGTGAAGATTCCAGGGGTCGTGAAAATTTCGGCTGGAAATTTCGGGGGAAAGCTTGGTCCGTTTCGAGCCTATCTGAAAGAGGTGTTAGAGCTAAAGTAGCTTGTGCGCAGACAATTTGATGTATTCCATGCCCCTTCCTTCCGGCGAGCCAACAAGGATTCGATGGTACTCTTGACCTGTTTTCCTGTCCACGACACGTTCAAGTTTTCCTCTGGCCACAACAGATTCCCCTACTTCAGCCAAATTGTCATAGAGGCTTTCGTAGGAGACAACTTCTTTGATGTCAACTACTTGAGGTCCCTCCATGATGTTCACCTCCCTAACACGGTAGACAGAAGGGAGGAACAAGCAGTCGGAGTTTTCGTAAACAACAGCGCGGATAGTTGCAGGTCCCACTGGATAGTAGGTTTTGTCGCCGTAATCTTCATCAACCTCTTGCTCCAGCTTGGCTGGATGAATGGAAAACTGCGTGTTTTCAAAAAATCCTAGGTTCCACTTCCTTTCGTAGATTCTCAGGGCTTCATCTGGCGTTAAGGGGTAGCGTTGAGTCTTGCTCTTGCACCAGGCTTTGAGGGGACTTCCTTCAAGGCGTTTGACAGCGGAACTGGACGAGAAATAGGCTTCAGTTAAGGCTTCTTTCACTACTAAACTGTTTTTTAGGCCATAGACTGTTATGTCAATGTCTGAGAACTCTGGTCGATGAATGCCTAGAAGGATGGAACCGGTTACTCCAAGGAAGTTGTAGGGGACCCCGCTCGTCTCTGCCAAAAACGATGTAAATCTCATCAACTTTTTCTGCAAAGGGTCTAGGCGCGAGGTTTGAAGCAGCTGAGCTAGTTTTTCTTCTGGTTTATAGTGTTTCGTTAGGTATTCGCGGGGAACCGCGGTCATGGTGATGTTGTAGACTTGTGAGTGAAACAAATATTGGGGGTACTTTCTTTCTAGAAAGTTGAAGGTTTCCAGTAGGCTGGGAATATTGTAAGCTCGCATAGTCCTCCTAAATCTTTTCTTTCCTTTTCCCCAGAGGCCAAGCTTGGCTGGAACGTATTTGAGGTAGGAGATAACACGGTCTGAAGGATGGAGTGGGCCAACCACACAGAAAAAGAATCCCTCTCTAGTCTGTAGGAAATCGCGATCCCTGAAACTTCGCATAAGCTTAACCTTTTGACGGCACGCTATATATTTACTTGATCTAGTGGAGGCTCCCCAGTGAAGGCATGGTTTCCTCTGGACGGTGACACCTTTGTCACGAGAGAAAACTTCGTCTTCTACGTGTTTGGGTATGAGCACCCTGAAGGTAGGGTCTTATCCTTTCTAAAATACATTCCATCCAAGTCGAAGCCATACTTTCCCATACGCTTTCTTGGGCAAAGCTGGAGACTTAGAAGTACAGAGCTTGTTAGGGCTGAAAGGCTCTATACTGCGGAAAACTTTCAGAAGCTCATAGAAACGTTTCGGCTTAGGTTTCCTCAATACGTGTATTTCTGTCCCTTCCGTGGAAAAGACATCATGAGCGTTCCCTTAAGGCTTGTGAAAAAAGTCTACGTGCCAAAGGAGTGTTTGCAGACGCTCTTTGAAAAGAAGAGGAAGGATGGCTTACAGAAACAGGCGTTGGAACTGACTTCACTTCTCTCCGCTGAGTCAGGCGTGCCCCTTGAAGACGGGGGGATTCACGGCTCCATTGCGCTAAACATGCACACTTTGAAATCTGACATTGACTTGGTGGTCTACGGATCAAGAAACTTCAGAAGCCTTGAAGGGGCTGTTGACAAACTAGTTGAGGAAGGCACATTGAAATACATTTTTACCAAGAGGCTTGACAAGGCTAGAAAGCATAGGGGACGGTACAAAGACAAACGATTCGTGTACAACGCAGTGCGGAAAACCGAGGAAATAAAGTTCAAGTATGGTGATTACAAATATTTTCCACTAAAGCCTGTCATTTTTAGCTGCGAGGTCATTAGCGACACTGAAGCTATGTTCAGACCAGCCATCTATCAGATTGCGAATTACCAACCTCTTGATTCAGTTTCAAGGCTTGTAGAAAATGAGACTCCTACAATGGTTGTGTCTATGATAGGATATTACAGAAACGTGGCTCGGCGTGGAGATAGGGTTAAGGTTTCGGGAATGCTTGAAAGGGTGGAAAAGGTTGAAACTGGCGAAACCCACCATCAGGTTGTGATAGGCTCGGGAATCCGCGAAGACGAATATGTATGGCCGCTCTAAAACTAATAATCGTTTTAACAGGGTTTTCAACGTGACGTTCTCATGTTTCTTCTTTTTTTGTTTTCTTCATTTGCCCGTGGGGAGAGCCAGATAAAATGTATGCTTTGACTACGCCCGGAATTTCGTCTATGTTTTCGTTTAGGAAGTCTAGAGCGTTGTTCTCGTTGTCTGTGTTTATTAAGAGACCTAGGTCCCAGTCTCCAAAAATATCCATGGTGTAGCGTAGCTTTACGCCGGGTCTAGGCTTCTCAGGGAAGTTCCTTAAATGTCCTATCGCGTCTCTTATCCTTCTGGAATCCAGCTTTAACAGAACTAAATATTCCGGCATTTTCGATTAACCATCTATGGCGCGTAATTGTTTCTAGCTAGCAAAAGCATTGTGAAGCCAAAATCCATAGCTAAAGTCCGCATTTAGAAGAGGAACTCTTAAATAATGTTTCCTCGACAGCCCAGTGGTATGGTGGAAATCGTCATGTTGGCAGAGGTAGTTTTGACACCATCCGAATCCAAAAGGCTCATAGGAAAAGCTGTGGCTTCCATGAAAGTTGTGAAGGAAGCCCTCAAATCAGGTCTCATTATAACAATAAAGGGTACCACCAACAGCTACGTGGCCGAAGAAATACTGAAGGAGCCCATTGAAAAAGGGAGGTACGGACGAGGCATCATTGTTCCTGGAATGCTAAGCTACTTGCCAGACGAAGAATCCATCCCAGACATCATCATTGAAAAGGGCAAGGTAAGGAAGGACTTGAGCCTTGAAGAAGCCGTTAAAATGTTGAAACCCGGCGACGTGCTTATAAAGGGAGCCAACGCCCTAGACCCAGACGGCATAACAGGAGTTTTCTTAGCCCGCACACCCATCACAGACGGCGGAACCATTGGACGGTCCATTGGAACAGTGGTGGGGCGGGGCGTAAACTTCATAATCCCTGTAAGTCTCGAAAAGTTAATCCCTGTGCCAGTCAGGGAGGTTGTCACCCAACTTAATGATAAAGAAGTTAGTTTGGCGATGGGTCTAACCGTGAGTGTGATGCCTACCATGGGGAGGGTTGTTACGGAAATAGAAGCCTTCAAGATTCTGACAGGAGTCGAAGCCATAAACATGGGGGCTGGAGGCGTGGGCGGAGCTGAAGGAGCCCGCATATTCCTCCTAAAAGGAGACGAGGAAACAGTTACGAAAGCCTTCAACCTAGTGCAGCGCATCAAAGGAGAACCACCCTTTAAGCCAGTATCATACTGGCAACCATAGACGAATCTCTATGCGCGCGCATTACAGTTGTTGCAAAATATGTGTACATACATGCATTGCATGTTATATAGTTTTTATTGAACTTATGATAGAAGTAGGATTTGAGCCACTGATGGGAATCGCGGTGATCGTTTCGTTGGGTGTGCTCCTCGTTGTGGTTATAGCCACGCGAAGAAAAGCGCCAGAAGAAGCTGAGATTTTAGCAGAAACCGAAGCTTTTGAAGAATAAAGGCATCTCACGTCGCTGATGGTTTGTTAATTGCTCGTAAGTCATGATATTCAATGCGCTTCTCGCGCAATAGTTTTTTCTTCCATAAGTTTTATATATTGTATTGAACTATTTATAATACTGCTTCTCGATTAGAAATGATAGAATGAGGTAGACAATGGAATGGGAGTAACTGAAGCAGTTAGGAAGCGGAAAATTCCCATCGTCGTAGTGTCTATAGTGGTTGTCGGGATGCTGTTCATTTTACTCGCCTTTGTGCCCTTGGTGTTTGGCGAGCAGTTTGTATCCATGTCGGTCTCCCTTCAGGTCGATAAAGTTATTGGGTCAGGGCATCCCACCATGGAGATAATGGATGACAATGGAGAAATCATACCGATATTGTGTATTGGTCTAACAGTTAATGTGACTAATAGTTACTTTGTTCCAGTTCAAGTCAAATATAACGGATTCGACAATGTCATGCTCATATATAACCGCACCGTGGACGATCCAGCAGATGTTGTCACTAATAAAGATTTCCTAGTATGGGGCGCCTTTGAGGGTGTTTTTGATACAACCCTTGACGACAGAATCAATCCGAACCTGGGTAATCGCAGCGGTTATGACTATTACGTTGCCCGTAAAGATTTATCTAACTACACGAAAACAATAGACGTTGGAACCTTAACATATCCCATGTTCTGGAGGGCAATGGGTCTTCCTTACTGGGCTGGACAAGACCTACACGATCGTGCCGTATCGCCTGGAACCTACTACATCTACCTCATAGCCTATGGAAAACTAAGCAACCCGATCAGCTTGACAGTGACTTCTGTGTTTCGGAGTCCATAAAAGCTGTGAGGGAATATTGAAATGGAAAAACGAGAAATTTACGTTTCTCTCTTAGCGTCCATACTAATGTTTTCTATTATGGCTTTCGCAGTTCCCAAGGTCTCTCCAACTCCACAACACAGAATTGTTTTGC